>Ga0315331_10000116_pt1 | contig 46622 bp, 32 predicted proteins | sample M160m34915metaG_FD_203456 | JGI IMG/M metagenome (GOLD analysis project Ga0315331, IMG submission 203456) | Ammonia-oxidizing marine archaeal communities from Monterey Bay, California, United States - M1 60m 34915 | ecosystem: Environmental > Aquatic > Marine > Intertidal zone | place: USA...
TTACTGAAGGAAAGGTAACTAAATTAACTTCTTATGGTGCCTTTGTAGAATTAGAGAAAGGTATAAGTGGTTTAGTTCATAAATCAAAATTAAAGAATCGAGAAATTGCAAAAGGGGACATTATTAATGTTAAGATTGGTAGTGTGAATGTTAATGATAGAAAAATTACAATGAACATTGTATAACTGCATTCCTGATTGTAAATATATAAACAAATCAGGAACTACATGTACTCTAACGAACAATTAAATGCAATATACTCTTCCAGGATTGGATTAGAATTTGAATTCTTTTCAAATGAAGGATTAGAAGAGGTTAAACATAACCTATCTAATGTTTTAAATAAACAGATCCGAATAGAAGAAAAGGCTCATAGTGAATTTACTCCTACTGATGAAATTTTTAAATTAGAGCCTGATAATTCTGGTGGAACTGGAATGATTGAGTTGGTTACAGGTCCTATGCCGTTTGTAGAATCAAAACTTATTATTGCAAAAACATTAAAGTGGATTAGAGAAAATGGATCTACTAATGAAAGATGTTCTATTCATATTAATGTAGCTTTTGATGGAAGTAAACTAGGTACTCCTGTTAATATTTCAAAATTAGATATTGGTAAATTTGTTTTAAACTTTAATGAAGAAAAAGTTTATGAAGCTTTTCCTAATAGAAAAGATTCAGTTTATGCAAAATCTATAAAATTTATCGTTCCTCTTAGTGGTATGACTCAACCGTCTCCTGAAAAAAGGTTATGGAAAAATTATATGTTTGTTACAGAAAAGTATTATGGGGTAAACTTTTCAAAGCTTCCTAAAAATTATATTGAATTTAGATATCTTGGTGGTAAAGATTATGAAAAGAAGTACAATACTATTATGAATCTTACTGAGCATTTTGTTATATCTTTATATGAATCATTAATGAATCCAACTTATACAGAAAAAGATTTGCAGAAATTAGATTCTCTTCTTGAAAAGCATAGAGGAGTTATTCAATCATATAGAGATTATTCTTCATTTAAGAAAAAGTTTCCAGATATAAGATTAATGGTAGACTTAAATACAAGTGATCAAATTGTAGAAACATTCTATCCTAAGATGAGAGAAAAAATATTTGAACTTTTAACAAAAGCAGATATGAAAAGAGGTTTAATTAACTATGATGCGGATACAGGTAGAATGCAGATTAAAGATACTGAATTATTAAGATGTTATGAATTAGCTGGTATTGATATAGTAGATAGTAAGATACAAGGTAACCTTATTAAATGTGATATCTTTAACTGTGAATTACTAAATACTTCAGTAACTGAATGTAATCTTTTTGGAGCTACAGATGCTAGTGATTGTAAAATTGAAGATTCATATGTTAGTAAAAATGTAATGTGCAAAGATTCATATGTTTTTGGAATGAGAGGTGTTTTTAGTGGAGAAATGGACGGAGGTATATTTAGAAAAGGTAGAGCTACTAAATTAGCTAGATTTGAAAATACTGAAGTAATTGAAATAGAAAAAATATAAAATAGTATGGCTAACAAAAATACTTATTGTAATGATCCGGAAGAAGCAGCATGTTTAGATGCATTAATAAAAGAAATTAATGATGATCTAACTATTGCTTGCCAAATACCGTTTACAGTTCCTAAAAAGGAATTGGCTCATATTATACAAAGAGCAAAAGGTTATTTTTATAAAATATATGAAGACAGTGTAGAACAGATGTATATTGCTTTACCTGCTGGAGCATTACATACAAAGGAGTTTAAACAAGGAGTCCCATTTGGATCTGGTAAAGATAAAGAAACTATTACTAATAAAGCAAACATTAATAATCCTAGAGGAATTGTACCAATGCCATCTAGAGTTTATTCAGTTAATGATGTATTTGAAATAGGCGGTTTTAGTGGTGAAGATGGTGGCTTTGGTGATTATAGTTTTAATGCAGGAGATGTAGATTTTTCCATTGACAAATTTATTTATAGTGATGTGTATGGTGCAGGTATAGGTAGTGAAAATTTAATGTACTATGTAGTTAATTCTTTATTCTTAGATAATACAAGACAAGTACTCTTACCACAGATATCTTATACATATAATAGATTAACTAAAAAGTTTAGATTCCAAGGGCAATTACCAAAAAGAGCGGTTATCTTTGAAATATTTTCAACGATTCCTGATTGTGCGTTATTTCAAGATGAAGCATTTGTTAGATATTGTATTGGACAGGCTAAAATACAGTTAGCAAGAATCTTAGGTACATTCTCGTTTAACCTGCCTGGTAACATTACTATTAATTATGATTTAATTTCAACAGAAGGAAGAGATGAAGTAGATAGAGTAGTTGAAGAAATTAAAGGTGATGAAGGGGTTGACTACTTTTTTACTGGATAATTTTATAATCTGAAAGCTATTAAATTTAAAGAGAATATATAATAAAATAATTGTTCTCCCATGATTAAAGATATTTATAGTAGAGATATAACGGCTCCTAAGTATAATGAGAATACTTTAGAAGTCAGTGATGAACTATCTCAACTAATTCTTAAGATTGAAAATTGTCTTTTTACAAGACGAGGCGATGTATTAGGGGCACCAGGTATGGGTGCTAATTTAGAAGATTTAATATTTTCTTTAGTCTTAAGTGAAACAGTTATAGCAAACAATATCACTAGCCAAATATCGGCTTATTGTTTACCTGAACAAGGTGGATTTAATGTTGAAACAGTAGTATCATTTTATTCCACTGCTGAAGTTGACGGTTGTTTAGTTGATATTTTTGTTAATGAAATAAGAGTCATAGGAGCTCTTTTTTAAAATAAAAAATTGAATGTCATTCTTTAGTAAAACACGATTAAGAGCCACTGAGTTATTTCAAGATTCATTTGAATACCTGCAACGTACTTACGACCAAGCAAGAGAAACTTTTACACCTGCTTCACCGTTTGGGCAAGTATTAACTGTTGTAGCAAATCTAGGTGAAATGATTTTCTTTTATATTGAAGCCGTTGCAACAGAACTTAATATATCAAGAGCAAGAAATATAGAATCCATATATGGTTTATCCAGACTTACTGGACATGATCCTACAAGAGGAATATCTGCAAGAGGTATTATTGGATTAAGATTAAATACAAGTGCATCTAGCCTTGTGAATGGTGACTATGTACAAATTATGAATGGTTCGAGTTTTGAAATAGGTAATAATGGATTAACTTATTTCTTAAGATTTAATAGTGATTTTATAAGATTAGAAAAAACAAACTCGGCATTTATAAATGTTGAGGTTATACAAGGAGAAAAGGAAGATCAATCATTTACTGGTACTGGCTTAGCTTTACAAAGTTATAACCTAACTACAAAGGAGCCTACCGATCAATATTTAGTTGAAGTTTTTGTAGATGGTAAAAGATGGAAGTTAGAAGAATCTATTTATGATATGAATAATGGCGAGGAATGCGCTATGGTTAAAACTAGTGTTAATGGAGGATTAAGTGTATTCTTTGGAAATAATCAATTTGGACAACCTCCAGCATTAGGATCAAGAATACGAGTAACTTATGTTAAGACAAGAGGAAGTGCTGGAAACATTGGAGGAAAACAATTGGATATTAAATTTTCTGAACCAGGTACAGATTCATCTGGTGAGCAAGTAGATTTAAATGAAGTTCTTGCATTAAACATTACAAGAAATCCTATGTTTGGTTCTAATTCTGAAGATCCTGCATTTACTAGGTTAATTGCACCGTATGCAAGTAATTCATTTGTATTAGCTAATCCTAATAATTATATTTACTATTTAAGCAAGTATGATTTTTGGTCTTTTATAGATGCTTACAATACAAAGAATGATCAATACTTAGATGATGATAATATTATTTACTTATTTTTAATTCCTGATGTAAAGAAAAAATTAACTAGCGATTTAGATTACTTTAATGTACCAGAAGTAGAATTTACTATGACTGATGCTGAAAAGGAAATGACTTATGAAATTTTAAATAAAAGTGGAAGACAGGTTGTTACTGCTGAGGTTAGAATCAAGGATCCTATTATTAGAAAGTATGCTCTGAATGTTGTAATAAGATATTTTGAAAATTTTGATAAAGATGCCATAAGAGTAGAAATTAGAAAGAACCTAGATGATTATTTCTTAAATGTTAATAGAAGAGATAGAATTCCAAGATCGGATATTATTTCTATTATTGAAAATGTAGAAGGTGTAGATTCTGTAAATGTATTCTTTATTTCAGAACAGAATGAAGAAGCAATTAGAAATGGTTTTTATTTTGTAAAAGTGTATGGCACAGATCCTGTAACTGACCAAAGAGTTTTAATTGAAAACAAAAAGATTGTACTAAAAGAAGGTGAAGATCCTCAATTAGGATTAGATAGTTTTGGTGATGTTCTTATTGGGAATGATGAATTAGCTATTATAAGAGGAGGGTGGAAAGACAGAAATGGTACCTTCTATGAGCCTATACCTGAAGCTAATAAAATTAGTTCTTTAAATGTATTCTATAAAGAAGCTATTCCAAATAATCTTTATAATAAAATACAGCAAGAAAAATATAATAAAGCTCAACGTAATAGGGGAACTACTATTGCTACTGGAAATAATGCAAGAGGTTTAAATACAGGTAGGTTACAAGATTCACCAACGTTAAAAGCACTTAAAGGAAATTAATATGGCTACAGTAAAAAATGATAGAACAGGATTCCCTAGCTTATATAGAGCTACTTATGAAGAAGGTTGGAATTTAAAAAATACAGGATATGATTATTCCAAAACTTTATTAAACATAAGTATGTCAAAATATATGTTTAAGAATCCACATCTTAAAAAATTCTTAGAAGATTATCTTAATCCTATTATGGTATTTTGGGTTAATAAAGTTAAGTACCTAAGAATCTATTATAACTTTGCTGTACCTAAGTGGTACCAAAAAATAAATTAAGACGTAGTGGCGAACTGGGAACACTTATACTTCTTTGATAAAAATGGGAAGAATTACAATATGGAATATGACAAGTCTGCTGATAAGTGGACGGGTGATATTTTTATTTCTCAAGTTTCTATTGATTTATTTGAAGTAGGTCAATTATTTATTTTACAAAAAATGATTAACTCCACTACAAGTGCTTTTGAGTGGGGATATCCACATGGCTATACTGATGCACCTACTGGTGAACCTACTGGGCAAGCTGCTTGTGATTGGGTTGTAGATTGGAAGACAGATGATCCATCTCAAATTTTTCTATTTAAATTTGATATGGATTTTATCACTGGTACACAATCTGCTTTGGTACAAGAACCTGATGGTCCTAATTTAATAAAGTTAGCTAAAGTAAATGTACCTTTAGATTTTGATATAAATCAAAAGGTAGATGGAGAAGGGTATATTATTACTGATGAAATAAGATCTATTGCAATGCAAGTTAATATTGCATTCTCGTCTCCAATAGAAAATACCTATAAAAGAACTTTAACTATAACAGATGAATGTACTAATACTATAATTGCAGAATTTACTGTTTATGCAGAAAGTATTGAAGAAGATGAAAGATTAAGAGTTATGACCCAGAATCTAGGTTATAATGTTATTGCTTCAGATAGTACTGTTTTTAAAGATACTAATATAAAAGAAGTTTTACCTGATTATGTAGAAATAAATCTTAAGCGTAAAGAGATAATGTTAGAAGGGTCTAACATATATCCTTTTATTGGTGCATATAAAGGTTTAATAAATGCAATCAAATTTTTTGGATATGATACTCTAAAAGTTAAAGAATTCTGGAAAAATGTAAATGCAAATTCACCAACATTTGGAAAGTATATTCAAAGTAGTGCTATAGATTTATTTTCTCCTACTGCTCAATTTGATGATAGGAAGATAACTTTACCTAATAAGAACTTTAGGAAAACTAGTATGTTTGAACTTATCTATAGAATTAATAAAATTGTACCTAATAAGTTTACAGATGAAGACTTGCCTATTACTAAGGAGGTACAAGAATTTACTATAGAAGAAACGCTTATTAAATTATTTGGTTTAAAAAGAAAATTAGAGAATGAATATTTACCACTTAATGCTCATATAAAAGGAATAACAGCAGAGGCTGATTTTTTTGGTTTATTAGAAGTTACAAATACAATTAGTAGAAATGATACCAATACTATACAAGCAGGAGTAAAGGCATCTTTTAAAACACTACCTAATGAATGTTTATATTTAGAAGATTTAAGAGATTTTCAATCTTTTTGTTTAAAAGAAGCTGCAATAGTTGGTAAAGCAATAATAAATTATTGTAATGCTTACATTGCACCATTAGGCGCAGGTGGTGCTGCTGTTGGTGCAAATATGGTAGCTTCATATACACCAGGCCAAGCTTTACCTGCTCCACCGATAGGACCTGATGTTAATAGTGTATTAGGAACATTACAAGATGGAGGAAATGTATCTATTCAATCAGTGGCTGGAGTATATGCTGCTTACTTTTCTAGATATGCTCCTGATTTGGATAGAACATTAGCTGATTATGTTCCAGGAGAATCATCATTAAGTTTACCAGATCAACCCGGCACTCCTAGTGGTGCTTTAGTTACTTTAGAAAATGATACTTTTTCTAATATAACTTGGGACACTATAAATAGTACATGGGATCAATTAACTAATGCTAATGATTTCTTTACATTTGACTTTAATGTACAAGGAGCCCTAGTTGGGGATGTATATAGTATTAGTGATCCTGCAACATCAACCTCAGTTAGTCATACTGTTGTTTTTGGAGATACTATTCAAATAATTACTACTTCTTTATTTAATCAAATAGTAGCACTTAAGAATCTTCAAACGGAACCTTGGTTATGGTTTGATTGGTCTCAGGTTACAAATGATATTGGCCCATGTATCAGAGCTTATGGAAATGATGTTAATAGATTTGTAGCTGAAGTTCAATTAGCAACGGCAGGAACAGGTGGTCAATTTACTGATATTCAATTACCAGGAGAAACTTTATTTACATGGGATGGTTTAAAATATGCTAACATGGCTGAAATTGAGTGGACTATCTTTAAAGACGAAACTGATATTTCTCCTGCTTATTATTTTAATATAAGAGGAGCTATTGGAATTTACAATAGTTTACCAGTCACATTACCTTATGTAGGTGAGTATACAGTTGAAATGAGATTATATGATATGTATAATAATGTTTCTAATTTGGTTAAAGAATCTACAATATGTGTTGATTCTAGAGAAGTTGAATATTCTGGCTGGTACCAAGCAAGGAAGTTAAATTATACATGGAGTAGTGAAGGTAAATATACATGGAAAAATTATGGTGCATTATGGAACTTACCACAATCTCCTACAATAACATGGGATGATGAAACTCCTAGCTTATATGAATCTCTTGATCGTGTTAATGCTATTCTAAATAATTTTGGAATTGGTACAAATGCTGATTTTCAAATTCTTAATTTTCAAGATAATGGAAAGGCTAGTTTTACAGGACCATACCAATGGAAGAATTTAAATACAACAAGCAGTACTTGGAATAATGCATATCACTTATGGTGGGATATGACTCAATGTACTGGAGATACTCCTGCATTTTTTCAATTTAGTGAAATTAAACCTAATTCATATTTAAAGATCGTAGATAAAAATGGACAAACAGGACAACATTATTTTGATTTTGCTACTAATACTTTAAGTGAGGCTGTTAATCAACTTAACTTAAGTTCAGATCCTATCATAAATAAGTATGTTTATAATCTTGTTTTAGATTCATCATATAATCAGGTTTTTGTACAGGCAGTCTCTAGATATTATGGAGTATTTGGAGATTTTACTTCTGTTGATATAGTTGATGTAAATGGAGTTAGAATCTGTGCAGCATCAACAGGAACAGGAACTGATTATGTTGGAGGGCCTTTACAAACTTCAACACTATATCCACCCTTTGACAGATCATTAGCAATTAATGGATCTACTTTGGTAGCATTACCATCATTAGGTGGAACTAATCCAGTTACAGATGAATTTGTTAAAAAAGTTGCAAGAGTATATGAAATGATCTTAGAACCAGATGCAACAGGAATTACATATAATAAACAGGCGGCGATTCTACAATCTTTACAAACTAAAAAGACTATTCAAAGAATAGGATATAATGGAATGGGAGATTATACTCCTTCTTTAGAAACCTATCCTGGTTGGGATAACACAAATGATAATAATGCTAATGTTGACTTTATTTGGGAATTGAGTTCAGGTTCTCCTAATGATCAGATAACAGAAGTATTAGAACATACTTTACATACCCTAACTACATTTGGTTTACCAGGTGCATATCCTACTGTTTTTAATCAGACTTCATCTTTTGGTCCTACATTTTTAGCTATGTCTGAAGCAATTAATAATGGAACATTTGATACTTCAGCTTATACACAACAGCCTGGCCAGACTTTAGATGAATTTAATGCTTTATTGATGAGAGAATATTTATACTTATTAATTTATGCAGAATGGAATTTTATTACTACTTATGTAAGCGGAGGTTCTTTAGCACCTGAATGGACGGCTACTACCCCAGCTCTAGTAGCTTCACAAAACCCTTTAGGTCATGCACTATATACTGATTATATAAGTAAAGTATTAGCTAAACCTTCTACTGTTATTTTGGATTCAATGTTTGCTGTTGGAGGATTATCTGGATATGTTCCTTTTGAAAATACTCCAATAAGTGGAAATGTAGATTGTTTAAGTAGAATTTATAAAGAAGGGCAAAGCAGATCCGGTAATGCAACATGGAATACTGCTAAATTTATTAATGATGGTAAAGTATTACCTCCTATGACATGGGCAATGTTTGTTTATGATAAATGTAGAATAGTTGGTAAGGAACAACCGAGATGGACTATATCTAATACTACTGACTCATCGGTAGCGGATATATATTTCAATAGTAAGTATTTAACCTATCTTTTTAAGAACCCAGGAAGATATGTGATCACGTTAGAACTTACTGATAACAATGGGAATAAATATAAAAAGGATAGAAATATCTTAAATATAAAATAACAAAGAAAATGGCAATTAGCGTAACAGAAATTCTAGGAACGGATTCATTATCAGGATCAAGGTTAGTTATTAATGATAACTTCAATGTTCTTGCTAGTGAGATTAATTCTATGGAGGTGTATTTTGCACCATCAGCCGGTACAATTACTAATTTAAATAATGTATCTACCGAAGCATTAAGGGTAGGTTTAAGTACCGTACTATTAGATATTAATGCAAGTACATTTGATATTCTTACTAATGTTAAGATGACTGGTAATTTAAATTTGACAGGTGGAGGTTTATTCAGAAATGATACTAATCCTACTACCCAAAATGATACATTAGCAGGACCAGGTATGACATTAGATATTGGAGCGACTGGAGCAATTCCACCGTATTCAATTTATAGAGTAGGTAATTCAGATACTACCAATAATCTACAAATAGATATATTTAATGGAAGTATTGGTCAGGAATTATTCCTTATCTATGCAGAATCAAATACAGGTACTGTAAGATTTAATGGTGTATCAAATAACTTGGTATTAACTGGTGCAGGATCTAATTTAGATTTAACTGCATTAGGACAGAGTGTACACTTATTATGTATTGACAATGGATCAGGCGTAGGAGTTTGGTATGTTGTTGGTGGAACAGGATATACAGTATCATAACAATAAAGAATTAACACATGGCAACGACGCCCTTAATTAGAACACCCCAAGCAGACGGTGGAACATTTTACACGTTCTCGTCATCAGCTAAAGACTTATCTAGGACCATCAATAATGATGATCTAAAGTTGGTCTTTTCTAAGTTTGTGCTTCTTAATCTACCAGATTTTGATAGATTAGATCCAAACACATTTAGTAATTATCAAAACTATATGCAGTTTGATACAATTGATGGTGCTATTTGGTCAGGTGGTTTAAAAGGTGATCCTAATGTTAATTTTACAGAGAGTCTTCAAAATTATGCGCTAAATTTAGAAGAATTAATTATAAGTGATGCCAGTTATGATAACACTACAAATCTAACTGTAACTGAGAGAGTATTCTTTAAATGGTTAAAGGAAACTGGTGCAATGAGATTCAGAGAAGCTACTTCAGCAGAAAAAATCTCAAGCCTTACTGATAAAAGATTTTGTGAAGAAGATGAAATAACAAGTGGTCCTCGACAATACAGAAGAGTAGTAAAGTATATAGGTGAAATTGACATTGTAAATAATGTAGATAAGGCCGGTGAATCATATACAGAATTATATATTAATGTACCAACGGAAGTGGGTAGAACGCCTACTATCCTCTTTGATTCAATTTCAGATGCCAACTATAGCCCTTCACTAAAGATTCAAGGAACTAGTGAATATATTATGGGAAGAAATTCTGCAACCGTTCACCCACAAGGATTAGATATTTTAGCTTGGTATGATTATGATCAACAATTACAAGGTATAGGTCCTGCTGGTTATACAGATCCAGATGCTGATTGGATGGGGTTAGGACCAGGTACAACTGTATCCGTTGCCGATGCTTATTTTACAGAACCTACAACCTTTGAAAGTGTTCTTAATGCTAACATACAAAAATATCCAGCAGATTATAATAACCCACCAGGATTTTCAGGATCTGCATATGTAAGAAGTGAATTAGATGGAATTAGTATTGATTTTAATCCTAATGATTATCAACAAATTGCAACAGACCAAAATATATCAACTATTCCACAATTTAATGGAACTGATTTAGCTGAGTCTTTTGAATTTAATGCTGTGTTAGTTTATTATGATATGGTAGACTTAAGCGATTCTTCTAAGACTAAAACTAATTTATATGGAATTTTATTATTAGATAATATTACTCCAACTACAGATGGTGGATATATTCAAAGATATCCTAAATATAAACCTAATCCTACTACTGGCCAAAATGGTAATAGTTATGGATTTAAAATTAATTTAAGGTTTGATGCTTCTCCTGGAACTGCAGGTATTGATACAATTGTAAATGATTATAATACCTTTTCAATGGGATTATTTTCAGATGCATCTGCACAATTACAAGCATCATCACAAATATTCCAAAGACAGCAATTAGAGATTGCTGATATGGAAAAAAGATTAACGGCTGTACAAAATACATTAAACTCTGTATCTACTTCAGCATTTTTACAAGCACAAATTGATAATATGCAAACTCAGATTGATAATGCTTCGTTAGCTTTTGCGAGCAGTACTACATTATTAGATTTGATTGCAAAGAATGCAGATGAAATACAAGCATTGGCTAATGGAGATGTTTCAAAGACATTACAATATAATACTGATGTAGTTAGACAAGGTACTGGTATAACTATAAATACTAATACACCTAATCAAATACAAGTTTCAAATAATGTACAGGCATACAATTTAATGGTTCCTGTTGATAGCGGAGATGTTCAAATAACAAAAGCAGCTCCTCTTAATTTAAATGTAGTAGCCCCTCAAGTATTTGCAGATTTATTAACATACACTAATATGTTAAGATTAGATACAATTAATACTGCTGGTGGTGATATAAACATTTATATAGATGATACAGATATACAATGGAGAACTGGTCAGACTGCAAGAATAACATTTAATAATGTTCCTTTAGTAGGATCAAGAAATATTAACATATATACTGATGCACCTAGTAGACTGAACAATGGAACATTTGGTAAATTAGCAGCAACTATACCTAATGCAGATATTAGTACATTACCGATTATTGATTTAATCTGTACTGAACAAGGTGTGTTAAACTTTGTATTTGATATAGTTAAATAAATAATAAAAGTAAACTAGAGAATGGCTGAGAATAATTCAATACAAACAATGTTACCGGAGTTGTTAAGACTTTTTAACAATTCATTGGAGAGCTTTGAGAAAGTTAACCAAGCGATTACATCAAGCCGAGAGTCCGTTACTGTAAATATACAGAATCAAAATGGAACAAATTCTCGTGTAACTATTCCTAGTTTTGGTTTTCTTAAAAATTCAGTTGACAGGTTACAGAGTAATATCAATACTATTACTAATTTTAATGGTTCTGATAGTTCTATAAGATTACCTGATGGTACATTTAGAAAATTGGTTTTAGCTAAGCTTCCTACTGAGGCCGCTGATTTAACTGCTATGACATCTGTTAATGAATTTAATGTAAAGCCTAATTGGTTTTTTGAAGAACTAATTAATCCATTATTATTTGTTTCATTTGATATAACAGGCCAAGCACCTATTGATACTGAAAGATGTATTGTTAAAAGATTTATATTAGATACTAATACACAAAGTAAAACCAATTTCTTTGACTCTAGTTATAACGGGGCAGCTGATATTAATTATGATACTTTCTTACAGCAGATTGTAGAGAAAAATATATCTTATGTATTAGATGAAGCTGTAGTTGATTTACCACCAAGAGAATTGAGATATTCTGGAATGTTTAGTGTTACTAGAATTTCTGAAGAAAGCGTAACTGAAACTGTAAATGGTGTAAATCAAACAACTACACAAAAGGTGTACAAATTAAATAAAATATTTTATACAGATTCTGAAGCGGATTTTGATGATACTGTTCAACTTAAAGTTGGTGATAGCTTAGAAGTAGTCTCATCTCCGATTGATACTAGATATACTGTATCTAGGATTGATAGTAGCACAAATTCTATTATTGTAAAATTACAAGAAGGTTCTAAAACTATAAGTATTGGTGCTGATGTTTTAAAAATAGGATCTTCTTTAAATGATGAATTAAATGTAGATGTTACTGTAGGTTTTGGAGAAAGGTGTGTAACTTTTATTAAGCCTATTGATCCAAATTCTAAAATACCAGCAGTTAACTGGTCTCCAGGTAGTGGTTTTTATACTAATGATTTAAATACTATTGATGCAGCTGGTAATCAACAAACATTGGCTGATTATTATCAACAGAGTGCTATTGATTTTGGAAGATATTTACTTTCATTTGCTCAAGATAAAATACCAACAAGCAGAGAAGGTTTAATTCCTAATGCACCAACGCTTTCTGCTGATAACTTTTCTGTTTCTTTAATTAATGGGCAAGTTAGTAATTCTGATGCTATTGTACAACTTAAAGATTTAAATAACCAGAAGAATACTAACCAGGCGCAATTAACTGAATTAGATACTGCTATATCTCAAAGTAGAACTAAAATACAAACTACTAATTACAGCACAGAGGTTGAAAGAGATGCAGATAAGAATGCGTTACAAGGACTTATAACTGAGAGAGCATCAACTTCTAAGTTGTATGCATCTGTAGTAACAGAAATAGATGCATCGGCTCAAGATAATTCAATTAATAGTATAACACCTAAATATAGAGTAAGAGGATTCTGGGCTATGCCGCAAGAAAAGTCTGCTCCATCTACAGGTGTACAGGATATTGTTAAATTTAAATATCGTTATAGATATCTTTCTGCTGATGGTGCAGCTAACCCCGTAGATCAATTTACTTTTGTAGATGGTAATGGAACAAGCCAAGGTGCTTTTTCAAACTATGCTCAAGTAGATAGTGTATTAAGACCTAGGGTTAGAAATCCACTTACAGGCTTATATGAATGGGCTCCTATTGATGATGATAATGCCGATTCTATAAATATTAATCAATTAGATATTCCTATTAGAAAGGGGGAGCAAGTTGAAATACAAGTAAAGTCTATATCAGAAGCAGGCTGGCCATCTAATCCATTAGAGAGTGAGTGGAGTGATGCTATAAGAGTTGAATTTCCAGCAGATCTTAGTTCTGATAATGCAGTTGAATCAATATTAGCACAGAACCAAGAAGACTTGGCTAAAGTAACTTTACAAGAAGAATTAGAAGGTATTGGATTATATACTCATTTAAGTAGTTCTTTTACTGCTAATGAAACTTATTTTGCTCATTCAACACCAGTAATTGCATCTGGGTTTTTATCCGAAAACCAAACACCAATTGATTTATTTACTAAATTAACCGAAATGCAAAATCAGCTAGATTTATTTGCTGAGATATTAAGTAATGCACAAGGTGAAATGGTAACTACATTAATTGATGACCAAGGTAATACCACGAGGTTGGCTAGAAATTCTACAACAAAGATATTTGCTGGATTCTATTCTCAAGAAGTTGATGGTTTGGATGATCCAAGAGGAGCAGTAATTACTAAAACTTATTTTATAAACATAGGAAATAAATCTCAAACTACATTACAATTAGTTGCAAGAATTACTGGTAATAGAAAAAGAATGGTTAGGCAATCAGAAAATCCTGCTGATGTTGCTGTTCCAGGTACTCCTAATTTAAATAATGGTACTACTATTCTTCCAGCTACTTATTCATGGTTAGATAACAGTGCTGCTAACCAAAGTAATAGTAGAGCAACATTTAGAGGGGACGATGTTGATTATAATACTATAAGAAAATATGACTTAACACCTTTACTTTTAACTAACCCTACAGTTACAAGTACTACTAGATATGGACAGACTGTTTCTTTAGCACCATATCAATCAACACAAAATAAAAATCAATTTATTTATAGTAGATTTTCTGATGTTAGCTCTGATAATAATTTTTATAGTTATGTTAATCCAGCTGGAGATTATACATTTAATTTAGATACCTTAGAAAATTTTTATACAAGAACTACCGATTCTGGTGTTGCAACTCCAACTACTCAATTTATTTGGAGTGGTGGATTTACAGCAGGTGGCGCACCTACTACAGCAGCAGGCTTCTTTGGTGGTAGTGATGATTTGATTGAAGTTTCTATTGCACACCCATATTTAAAAAATTATGCTGCTTATAAATCTGTATATGAATCTTTAACTGGAGATACTACAACATTACCAGCCCCAGGCACTGGTGCGGTTGATTGTACAACGGCTATTGGTGCAGGTACAGGAAATGGTACAGCTGCTGTCTTATTTAGGAATTCTAAATTTTCACCTTTAAAGGTTGATGATACTTATGGTGAAAGCCAAGGAATATATTTAAATGAAAACATTACTGATTTATTTGCATTAACACCCGCAGGAGGTGGAACATTAAATCCTACTTTTGATAGTGGTCAAACATTACAAGCTAGTCCATCTTTAAGTGGAGCTAACTTAGCTGTTCTTTGGGATACTACACAAGCAGGTTATGTTAATTATAGCCGAAATGCTAAAACGTCTTTTGATAGTTTTGACCAATATCTATTAGGTGAACAGTCTTGTGGTTCATATTTATTTGTTTCTGCTGATGATCATGAAAATATTCAAGTAGAAGGTGATTCAACGCAATCATATGAATTTGTTCAATTTGGTCAACAAAATTCATTAAACATTCCATTAGTATTTCAATATAGAATGACTGATTATTTTGGTTTAACTACAGGTAGTGGTTTAGGTAATGTTGCTGGTGATGATTCAGGATCAACGGTTAATCTAACTTATTCCAAAAAAATAGGATTTGATATTTATCCTAATAATTCTGATGTCGTACAATTTGATATTGAAGTATTTGCTAAATATCGTTCTGATAGGTTAAGTATTGATAATTTCCCTAAAGCAACAGTAACTAAAGGATTAAATGATTTGGAAAAAGTAGTGGCTGGATTAAGACCTTCATTGAATCAAGTAGCGGTAGATAGATTTACTCAACTTACCAATGTTGACGGTGGACAAGGACCACTAACTCTGTAAGTCCAATTTATTTTAACTTTATCTTTAGTGAATAAATAAAAAAAGTGAAAGATAAATGGCTGAAAACCTATTTGACAAAGCATCATATAGTTTAATTCGAACTAATCCTAAATTAACAGGTAATGTAAAGGTTGTATCTGATGGTACAGATATTTACTTAGAATCGTTTAGTGCCAATACTCGTTTATCTTCTCAGAGATATAAAGCATTTAAAGTTGATGGTACAAATACTTATGATGAGGATGTTTTTAGATTTTTTAATTCAGGTAAATTTCCTAAGGAAGCAGCATATGAAGTATTCCAAGAATTTGAAAATACTTCAGTTTTAAGTTCTTATGGAAATCAATATGAAATGTTTTATAGTGCAGGTACTAGATCTGTAGCATCTGAAAGCTATAGCCAAAGCTTAGGTACATTGGCACCGCTATGGTTAAATGAACAAATACCTAATTATTTTGTAATTTTTAGATTAGATAATCCTGCAGCGGTTAATAATGTTAATGCAGCGACAGAAAATGCTGGTGCAACTAATGCACAAACTTCAGTAAATTTTTCTAAACAAGTTTTAGAAAATTGTACGGCAATTAAAACTTTTGATTTATCTGAAGGTACCAAACTAGGATCTTATATTAGGAATTATAGAAATCAAGAAGAATTTCCCGAAGTACCTCTAAATATTAGTTGGAGAAAAGATGAACCTATTTTATGGAATGGTATATCTTATAATAGTGGAGGTTTTACAAGTAGCGGTAGTTATTCTTATAATGACTTAGTAGGTAAAGATGCTACAATAATGGAAAATGAATATTTCTTTACACAAGGGTTTCAAAATAATGGTATTCTCTTAGCTAATCTTTTAAATTTAGAATTTTTATTTGATGATCCAAAAGCACCAGATTATTCTCTTAATCGTTACTTTGGTATGTATGTAAATGAAGTTGAAGAAGGTTCATTTGATTTATCAGGTATAGGATTTTTTAAAAATACAGAAAAAACACAATTACCAAAAATAAAAACTATTACCGAAGTATCACAGTTTTTAAATACCCCATTTGAAATAACTAATGAAGAAGGTATTTTACTTTTCTTAGATCCTGCTAAAACTACAACCATAACAGGTTTACCTACACCTAATAGAGTAAATGAAGTTGAATCAATTTTTTATGTTAAGGATAAAGAAGATGATTTTCATACTATTAAAAAAGGATCAAAATGGGGAACAGATCAATTAAGATTATTTGATAAAAAAATTGATATTTCTTTACTAACTGGATATAAGGAACCAGACACTTATGCCAATGCTAATATAATAAGTAGACAAGGTTTGGCACAAATGTCAATGAAAGTTATTGGAAATCCTACAGAAACTCCAGCAGCACCTGGTGCTGCATTGGCAGGAGTAGGCCCTTGGCCAATATCAGCAGGACAACAGTCTGTTAGTGCAGGTAATACTGTTCAATTATATTCCCCATCAGGAAATGTTTTAATTGGTGCAAGAGTAACTTCTCTTTCATCTTCTAATATTATACCTGTTGATACTTTTATAGAAAGTGTTTCTTATGATTATTCTGGCTTAACTGCCTCCCCAAGCTATCCTGTTATTTTAAACATCACATTAAATAATGATGTTACTTTAGATAACAACAGTAATATTCAATTTACTTCACCTACTCCAGTAGTAGAACATATACCTAATGGATCAACAATATATTTTTATGACGGTGTATATTTGACTGGTTTTATTACAGCAAATACTGCTTTGGCTCCTACACCTGGAAAATCTACTCAAAACTTTTTTAATCCTACTGGTACTGTTCAGGAAGTTGCACAAGCAATAACAACTGCAATAAATAAAGGTATTAATGAAAATGATAGATTTTTTGAAGCTTCATATAATGATGATACTGTTTATGTCATATGTAGAAATGGTGGGTCTAGGTTTAATCAATTAAGTTTTAAATTAGATGTTGCATATCCTACACAATTTGATTCTTTACAGTCACACCCTTTAGCCACACTAACCTCACCTAAACAAAACTTTATTGGTGGCAATGATACAAAGAATGCCTTATTAAAAGTTAAAAATGGAGGCCAAAAAAGATTCGTAAAAGGTAACTTTGTACAGACAACTGGAGGTTATGCTGAAATAGGAGACTGGGTTCCTTATACTGATGAGCCTATATATGATAACTTTAATAATCAAATAGGTTATGAAAATATTGATACTTATGTTATAATTACATGTAATGATAATCAAATAGAAGTAAGTCGCTCTAACCAAGTTGCACTCTATTCTGACTATAAACCATCTTTTGGTAGATTTTCATTTTTTGATGTTAGAGATTTTGATGTAGATTTTTATAGTACTCTTTACAGCGAAGAAGGTGAATTGGTTTTTGAAAAAGCTCAATATAATCAGTCAGTACCAGGTCTTAACGGGCCAGATTATATAGGAATAAGTTCTACTCCAGAAATTAGAAAATTTTATGATACTGGTGGATTTTTTAATTTAGTGGGACTATTAAAACCATCTTCTCCTGAGGATGTAGTACAAGATTATATAGCATCTGAATATATTAGATTAGAAGAAAACTTTTTAACTTCACAGGCTGCTATATCAAGAGTCATACCTTATATAAATAAATGGTCTTGGGTTAATGATGGTAAAGATGTTAGGAATCATCCTTATAGATTAGATTTAAGTGAAGCCTTTGGATTAAATAATTTTGCGCCATCTAAATGGGATAGAGGCCAAGTAGCTAGTGGATATACTCATGAATGGTATTACTTATCGGAATTTCCAACTTACTTTACACAAGATGCAATAAAGAGCTCATGGAGTTATATTGATAAAGCACCTACTGATGATATACCAGCTGATCCTATAGCTGGGACACCATTAATTCCAGGTACATTCCAAAGAGTAGATAAAAATTATTTTAATGATTATTTTATTGTTGAAAGATTTACTACAGGAGGTATTGCTGAAATAGATAGGCAATTAAGATATGGTAGATTTAATGGTGGTGATGATAAGAATTTTGCAGAAACTTTTTTGAGAGGTGTTAGAATTATAGCTAAACCTAAAGCAATAGGAACACAAAAACCTGATTTTGATAATGCATCACTATCTTATGTTACTAATGGGGAATTTAATGAATATAGGTTCTCAGCTATATTAGTACCTAATTTACCGGATAAGCCTGAAACAGAAATTAAGTTTATTAAGAATGATAAATGGAAAACTGTTGTTATGTTAATTTCTTTAAAATTTGATGATCCTTGTTTAAATGGTGGTGCTGAAATAATTGATAGAACTTCTTTATATTCAATGGAAAGTAAATATAAAGTGGATTCTAATTGTGCACCAGTAACTCCAATTCAATATTTAGATAGTACATTACAAGGGGCTATTAGATTTGATAATGCTCAAGTTGTAGGATCATTCTATCAAATTAATGGTGTACCTGATGTAAATGGAAATCCTACTAGATTCCTTGATGATTTAACCATTGGTTTAGATGGATCCTTTCCTACAATTGAATTTGAGGATGGTGGAGCCACTTATCAAATTAGTAATATACAAGAAATAGTTTCACAATCTTCATTAATAGCAGCAACAGTAACTCGTAATGGTGCAAATTGGTTATTACCTAATATTACCCCAAGTACTTTTAATTTAATAAGATCCAATTATAAAATTTTACAAGGAGGGTTTAATGCATACCAAAATAGATTAAACCAAGTTGGTTTTGCTGAAATATTTGAAGCTGTGAACATGGGTAATCCTAACATAGTATACCAAACAATAGACAAAGATGGTAATCAAGTTTTAAACAGTGATGGTAGTTTATCTCAAACTTTTTCAATTGAACTTAGAGCTCAAGAAGATATACTTAAAGCTGTATATGTAGGAGTTTTACCTGATCCTAATAAACCAACAGCATTTAATTTAACTGATGTTATTGGTTATGATCTTTCATTACAAAAAGCACCTAGGCTTACTCCTATAGGTAGGCATGCAGGATATTATCAACCTACTGCTTTATCTATATTATCATTTAGGGATCCTTATATGAATATAGATTTTAATGGTGGAGGAAGTACAGGATCTTCTACTGGTAGTTCTACCGGTAGTTCTACTGGAGGTAGTATAATTAATGATGAAGCTTATAAACTTAAGGTATTAGAATTATGTAAATATAAAAATACTCAATTCTTTAGTTCTGATTCTAATTTTGGACAATTAAAGAATTTCTTTTACCATAAAGTAAATGAACAAGATCCATCAACTATATTGGAGCTATCAGCAGAAAGTGCATTTCCAAGTTTGTATCCTTTAATTAATGAGTGGGCTATTGACTATAAAGATTTTTATGCATTTTCTTCTAACTGGGAACCTTCATATTTTATTAAAACTATTGACAAGACTTTAATTGAAGATGTAATTGGTACAAGATCAATGAAAGAAAAGAAATCATTTTTTGGATCTAAGTCTTTAAAGGTACCAGAGAAAATAATTTTAGAAACATTTACACCTGATCCTTTTGTTAAGGCTGCTATAAAACAACCGAGTTTAATTGACGGTACCTTTATGTATCAAGATACTCCTTCAGTAACATTTAATCAGAGACAAGTAAATACTGTTAATGGAAGAAGTATTCAAGCTATTAAGAAAAGACAATCAGCACCTACTGTATCATTTTATCTTTTTAATCAAAAAAGATTAATAGAATATCTCTTTCCTCCGATTAAAGAACAATTTGAAAAGTACGTAAAAGACTTATATGGTTGGGGTAATTTGGAAACTTTAGATGATGATGTGAATAGATACATTGAAGAAAATATATTAAAGCTTTATAAAATTGAAAGAATTGATTTTTATACTTTAGCATCTAGGGATGATCAACCTGATACTTACAGTACTGCACAATTAACAAATGAAGCAAAAATTACATCTGGGTTAACTATTAATGAGAATGTATCGTCAAAAACATTAAATACTAATCCATTTGATTTAAGGCTAATATATAATAAAAGAACAGGTTTCTCTGAATCGTATGGGTTCAGTGTAACTATAGTTAAAAAATAACAAAAAGAAATGCCAATTACTATACAAGAAATTATAGCATCGGATACTATTTCACAGTTAGTTGATAAAACAAATTTTAATTTTGATCAACTATTACTGAACGGTGGTGGGCCTGCTGGTCCTAAAGGTCCTGCTGGTCCGATTGGGCCTGCTGGTGGAAGAGGACCAAAAGGTAGTACTTGGTATGAAGATACTACTCCATTTGCTACTCCTCCTGTTGGTGTTAGCCCTAATGTTAGCCCACCTACTCCTAATCCTTTAGAAGGAGATTATTATTTACAGGCTAATGGTCAAGTATGGGAATATAATGGCACTACCTGGGTTGTAACTCAAGTAGATTTACAAGGTCCTACTGGCGCCGCAGGTTTATCTGGTGGATTTGGATCTTATTTTGGGCAAGGGTCTTTAAATAATTTTAATACAACATTAGCTACACCTAAAGGTATAGGTGGTACCGGTGCAACTGGAATTAACCAAGGTATACTTACAGTTTTAGTAGGTGGTGCAGCAAGCAATACTTCTACAGCTGACTCAGGACAGGCTTTAACATCTGAGTATCAATTAACTGATACGCTTGCTCTTTCTATGGCATCTGATGTTGTTTCATTAATGGTTCATCAAAAAAATACTTCAAGTAGAGCAATAGTTCTTCATGGTGGTGCTGATGCTACTAATAGTGAATTAATGGAGCAAAATAATTTAGGTAATTTAAGTGCTATTAAATTAGGAATAGATGATAGAATGGTTATTGAAATTCCTAAGCCTGCTACTAACCCTTCATCTAATACCGATGTTATAGGTTTTCAAGTAGATACTGGTGTAGGAGGTAGAGGTGTAGATATTTTCTCTGGTGGTCAAGTAACAATCTCAAGTGGAAATAATTCAGCACCATATTCTTTTGCAGGAGAAAATCAAAATATTGAAATAAACATAGGAACCGGTGCAACAGGATCTCCTGCTACCGGAAATAAGTTTAGATTGGTTGGAAATGGTACTCAAGGTTCAGGTATTTTTGAATTAGGTAATAGTGTTACATTACCTTCACTGACTTTACCGGTCGCCGGTAGTACAGTTACCGCTAATTCTGTTTTACAGGCTAGTAATATTATGCTTACTACTGATGTTACAGGTAAAATTCTTGGTATTGCTGGTGGAGGTATTAGTTTATCAAACGGAAATAATGGTACAGGAAATATTGATTTAAATGCTGCTGTTGGTGGGTTACAATTAAATTCAACTGGAAACGTATCGTTAGTACATAAAGGTGCTGCGAATCCTGGTTTGGTAACTATTCTTAATGAATATACTGGAGCTAATAATGCTACTGGACAGGTTTTCATATTGACTCATAAAGATATTTCATTAAGAAACGCAGCCCTTAACGCTCAACAAGCACCAAGTATTGTATTAAATTATACTAATGCAACTGCATCACATACAAGATTTAGAGGAATTAACACTTGGGCAAAGACAGACCCTCTCGGAACTGGTCAGGGTCCTATTTTAAGCGCAGGTGGTGGTTCAATATATCAATTTAATAATGTGGATGATGTATTAACACAAGCTTTAGGTGAATCTTTTAGAAGAGTTGGTAGTAAAGATACTATTGATTTTTTACCAGGAGGATCTCTTGAACAATGGATGTTAGGAAAAGGTACACTCTCACAGGTTACAGGAAATCAGATTTCTATTAGTGTTGGTGACGAAAGCTCAACTAATCCAGTACCAACAACATATAGCCCATCTACAGGTTCAAGTGGAAACGTTGGAGCTTATGATCCATCTTTTGATTCTAGTTTAGGTATAGAGGTTAGAACTAGTGATGGTCTACCAGGTGGAGTTAGACAATTCTTTAATGCTAATGCACAGAAAATATCAATAGCCGCACCTTTAGTTTTTAAGAGAAGTCAAGACAGAAATGCCAATGGTAATAAGACACCTATTTATGATTCTCCGGACTATCTAAATGAGGTAACACAGGGACCTCCTTATGGTGGACAAGGTAATTATTCATCTTTTGGTTTTGATTTTATGAGTAATATAAGTTATGCTTCTACTGCTCAATTAACATCCGGTATGCCGACTACTGCTGATCTTGCAAAAGCCCCATTGATATTTTTAAGATTTGGTTTCGGTGTAGGACAGAGGTCGACAAGTGTAGCTAGGCCAGCAGTTGGAGGACAAATATTTGTTGATGCTTATGATAATAGTTTTAAATTTCCACTTGGTGCATATCCAGGACAAAAAATAGTAGTAGTTATAGAAAATTATTCTACACAAGGACAGTATATGAACGCACCAGCTCTAGGAGGAGGAACTTTGACCTTTAGGAATTATGGTACAGTAAGAATTAATTTCCCACAGAACCGAAAATGGTTTCCATCTGGAGGAAATTGGAGTGATTGGTATGAAAATGGCTCGGCTGCAACAAATGGACTTTATACACCAGATGGTACAAGAGGATATAAACAAGTAACACTAGGAACTAATAGTGTTGATGCTAATGGTAGTAGAATGAGAAGAAAGGTTGTTGAATTGATATGGAACGGTAATATCACTAACTCATTTGCAAGGTATCAATCTATGGGTAATCCAAACGGAAGTAAAATCTATAACCAAAGTGGGTGGATGATCGCTAATGGTAGCAGCTTAGATAGAAATGAATTAAATGTAAACGCTTTTTAAAAATGACAAAAAAAGAAATAAAAGAACTAAATGAATATGTAAGTAGATATAGAGAAATTCAACTTTCTTTAGATCTTATGCAAAAAAGTATTGAAAGTTTAGCAAAGAAAAGAGATGGTCTGTTTGAAGAAGTAGACTCCATGAAACTTAAAGAAAAAAAGTTTATGGATAAAATAGTAAAAAAATATGGAGCATCAGAAGTTACTCCTAATAAATTGCTTCAGTATATAAAGGAATGATAGTTATAGTTAAAAATATTCTTGGTATTCTGACAGACCCAAAGAACACTAGGATGTTTTTACTGGGTGGTATCGCGGTGCTATTCTTTTTATTAATGAGACAGTGTAATGAAACCGAAAATGCAAAAGGAGAAGTTACACGAATTCAAAATAATCTGATAGCTGCTAATGATACTATTAAAAACTATGTTAATGAAAAGGGTGAATCAGTTGGAGAGATAAGAGGTTTAACATTAACTCTTGATGAACTTAAAGATAGCTTAGAGGTAGAAAGAATGAAACCTCCAATAACTATTGTAAAATATAAAACTATTATTAAAGAAAAGATAGTTGAAGTTCCTGTTACCTCAACAGATACTTTAATTAAACAAGGCAATAAAGAATTTAATTCTGTTCTTTCTTTTAATTCTGACAGTTCATGGGAAAGGAGTTCAAGAAGTTTAGGTGTTTCTGTTCCTTATGTAATTACAGATAGTTTAACTTTTGGAAATGCGTCGATAGATCTTTCTCAAAATATATGGTTAAATGCTACACTATCACAAGACCAAAAAACTAAAGAAGTTTTTATTCAATTAACTTCTGATTATCCAGGTACTACATTTAACAGTGCGCAAGGAATAATGATTGATACTAAAAGTTCTGCATTTAAAAGCTTACAGATGCAAAATAGAAAATCATTTGGTTTAGGTTTAAATTTAGGTATGGGCGTTAATGGGAGTGGTGATGTAGGCCCTTATATTGGAATTGGAGTTTCATGGAATCCAAAGCTTTTGCAATGGTAAATAAATAGAATAGAATGGAATCATCAAGGTTTATACAAATATCAAATCAGATCTTAATAGAATATATCTATACAGATCAGGCTGCACCTACAACATTTAATACGGCAACATACCCTATTGAATTAATGAGGGATGGGCATACACAAGGAACTTACTTTTTTAATACTGATTCTGTTTCTGCCACGATGGGTAATTATAGAGATATATCAGCAGCTGCTGTTAATGAAACCAAAACTCAATATGTTTCTCTAGATACTAGTATAGGAGTTCCTTATAATGATTTTGATCCTCTTCTTACAGATTCATCTCAGTTATTACAAACTTTTAGTCCACAGTTAAATGTAGCTTATGATAAAATGAAAATTCATTTTATTTCAGGGTTTAGTTTTGAAGGTTTTGATGGAATAGTCTTTGAAGCATTGGCTCCTCGTAGAGATAGTGTTATGATGAATCTTGCTTCAATAAATTTCTTAAAAACAGATACACCAGTATTTAATCCTGATCCTTTATTATTAGGAGATAAGTTATATGCTACTTATATTGAATGGAGAGTACCTTCATTATACTTTATGAATAATGAATTTACTACAGCAGATCCTAATGGTGTTGCTTATAGGATTACTGAAGGCCAAGGGTTTTTAAGCACTCCTCCTATTACACTAAAAGCTACAGGTATTTATGAAACTATTGTTGATAATGCATATAGTTTTTATAATATGCAAGAAATTAATTCTGTTTCTGTTTTAGCAAGAGATATTTACAGTAATTTATATGCATCTGTTAAAGCTGCCGACGATGGCGATTATTTTACTTTGCACGGAGAAGTAACTGGTTCTTCATTAAGTAATTTTATTGCTCAGCTAAATTCATCTGGTGGAAATTATGTAGTATTTTATGAAATAGCTGTAGTTGAACAAGTAGGTACAGTATTCTCTACAACATCAACACAAGTATTTACACAGCAAAGTAATTTTGATGAACCTATATTATATAGACCTATTATACAAAATGCTAATACTGCTGTTTCTTTTAAAATAAATTTATCTATGAGACTATTTAATAAAGCTGATAGTACACAGATAATTAAAAATGCTAGTCTTACTTCCTTTGATACCCAAAGATATGGTAAACAAATGTTAACTTTAAATTTAGGAGTTGTGCCAACTGTCGCTAATGTTTACAACCAAATTAATAATGATACCGGAAAACAAATAGTTGTAGGTGGTAGTGGAACGGCTGAAAGAATTGAAGTAGATGGAGGAACAACAACTGTAACTGAAACAACCATACAGACTGCCTATGTAACTTCATTTAGAGATAGAATAAAAGTTAAAGCATCTATTTCACCTGTTAAAGTACAAACAGTAACAGATGAAACGAATGATGACACAGAATAAAATAAAATAATTAAATGTCAATAGATACTAACATAACACTTACTGCACCACAAAAGGAATATTACCAAAGGTTTGTTAACTTAGGTGTTAATGATCTTCCTATGCCGCAAGGAGATGGTGTCATAAGAATATCTCCATTTGATGATTATTATCTCTTTACTCTATTTAATGAAGTTGACGGTGAAGATACACCAATTGATCTAAGTAATGTAGGTGATATCTTTTTAAATTTTATTGGAACTAATGATGAGATTGATATTAAAAATCATACACAAGTTGAAGATATTGATATAGCACAAGGTGAAGTATTATTTCGTATAACTAGAGATGACAGTAGAAAAATCTTAGCATTAGATAATAATAATTTTTATATTTCTACAAAGATGATTGCCGAAGACGGAAATGTATCCGATGAATCAGTTGTTTACCAAGGTATTTGGTTAGCTGTTGATGAAGCAAGTAGAACTTCTTTAACTTCTCAAATAGAAGACCAAAGAATAGAATATAGTATTGAATTAGCTAAATTAAAAGAAGAGAATGAATTACTTAAAAAAGAAAATGCTGAATTAATAGAATCAGCTGGTAAAGATACAATTACTATACAAACATTAGAAGCAACTATTGTTGAATTAGAGAATGAGGTACAGGAGTTAACAAATGCAAATAAAAATGCAGCCAATGACTTAGCAAGAGCGAGAGCAAAGAATGCCCAAGCATTAGCACAAAAAAGATTATTAGAAAAACAACAAGTAGATGCTTTAAAAAAATCTAGGCAAGTAGCTCAGACCGGGTCTAGGTCTAAATGGTTCTTTAGAAATGCTGCTAATAATTTAGAAGGTTATGGAGGAGGAAAATTTGGTAGAGGTGGAAGATCACAATTATAAATTAATTAGAATATGTTATTAAGCGCAAGAAATAATCAATTTAAATTTAATTTTCCTAGAAATTTTGTACCTGAAGAAGTAGCAAAAAGATATAAACCATTTCTTAATCGTATTCCAGGTGGATTAATCAAAGAACCTATTGACTTTTGGAATTATGGAATACAATCTATAAATTTACCAGGGCCTGCATTTGATCCTGTACAACAAAATGATTTTCCAGGTAATACAAGAAACTTTAGAGCAAGCCTTCCTAAACAAGAATTGTTTGATAAAAAATTAACTGTTACAATGCAAGCATTTGATGGTTATGTAAATTATTGGATGGCAATTGAAATGTTTGATTATTATTATAAACAAAGTGGAAGAAATCCTTTTTTACCTGAAGGTGTAGGTATCCAAATGTTAGATTCAGAAGGAACTATTTTTGTTACTATTCAATTAAAAGATATGATTATGAATAGTGTAGGTGCTTTAGATTTAAACTTTTCAAGTAATACTATTGAATTTGAAACTTTTGATATCGAGTTTACTTATAACATTTTAGATATAGCAGTTAATGTAACTTAATATATAAACAAATAAAACAATTAAAATGAAAACCTTTAAAGATTATTTAACCGAGAATAAAGATGAAACTTTAGATATAACAAATCTATTGAATGAATCCCACGATCTTACTGAAGAACAGGAAGCTGCAATTGATGCAACGGTTGATAGAATAGTAGAGGCACAAAAAGAAGGAAAGAATTTAGAAGATTGTGTTGAAGAAATAATCAATGAAGGAATTTTAGGAAGTATATTCGGTGGATTAACTGGATTTGCTTTAGGAAAGACAATAGGTAAAGCAGTAGCTAAAGTATTAGGTGTTACTAAAGGTGCTCTTTATGATTTATTAACCTCACGTCTTGTCGGTGCTGCATTAGGTGCAGTTCTCGGTAAGAGATTATAAAACACAATGATTCATATAGGAATTGATTTTTCTTTAAATAGCCCAGGTGCTTGTATAGAAACCACTGATGGCAAATATCACTTTATAACTTTTTTTAATTATGGAAATCGTATATGGGATGAAGAAGGTAGGAAAATACCTAAAGCATTTAGTGTACATAAAGAATTAATGGATGACGAAACTATTTTAGGATTCCCTTATAATAGACAAGTCACTAGTAAAGAGTTCTTACCAAGAGAAAGGCAAAAGTTAGAAGATGCTGGAAATATCAGTTCTTTAATGGTGGGTATTTTTTCTACTCTATTTGAAGGTGATACTGTAAACGTAGCATTAGAAGGTTTCTCATATGGATCAAAAGGTAATTCATTTATTGATATAATTCAATACAATACATTTTTAAGAAAAGAATTAATAGATAAGTATTCTATTGAAAATCTATCTGTCTTTCAACCATCTCATGTAAAGAAGTTAGCTGGGAAAGGAAATGCTAATAAACATTATATGGCTGAAGCATTTCAAAATGATGTCCTTAATGATAAGAACTTAAGGAGCACTAAACTTTGGAAGTGGTGTCAAGGAAAAGACTTCAGCATAAAAATTCCTAAACCAATAGATGACATCATAGATGCCTACTTCATACTTAAAGCCTTGAAGGCTAACAACTAGATACATTTCTGACATTAAACAGTTAAAAATTATATTGCAACTTAGTAATTTTGTTTCAGCTTTTACTAAAAAAATTTAAATAAAATGATAAAACCTATAGGAAAAAGATTATTTATAAAGCAAGATCCTCAACCAGAGAAGAAAGGTGATATAATTTTATTAGAAAAAAAGGGTATGCTAGCCCCTCCTTATTCAGGAACTGTTATTAGTGTAGGTGATGAAGTAGAAGATAAAGATTTCCAACCAGGTGTAAAAATACTTTATCATGATCTTGCAGGAACCGAAATAATATATAAAGACGAAACATTTATTAATCTTAGAGAGCATGATATAACTGCAATTATTTTAGATAAAAATGTACAAATAGTCTGAAACAAACTGACTTAGGAGATATATAATAAACAAAGGTACTGAAAAGTTTGGTACTTTTTAAACTGGCGATAACAAGGCAAAATAAATAGGCAATTAAAATAAGAAGTTTAGGCATAGAGCTTTGTTATCATAAATTAATAATAACAAAAAAAGGCAATTAACATGGCAAATGAATTCGACATTTTTAATGTAAGTGTAAAAGATCTAGACACTGGTGAAAGACCTTCCTCTGCAGGAAGTGATTTATACACACCGAAACCAGATCAAGGACAAGACGGAACTTACCGTTCTTTAATTAGGTTTCTACCTAATGCTAAAAATCCAAGAAAACCATTCGAACGTAAATTTGTCTACTGGTTAGAAGACAGAGAAGGAAACGGCTTTTATGCTGATTCTCCATCAACAGTTGGCGAGAAATGTCCTGTACAGGATATGTTCTTTAAACTAAGAAACTCTGAATCTGCTGTAGATAAAAAGATGTCTGAAGGTTTAAAGCGTAGAGAAGTATTTTATGCATTGGTACAAATCGTAAAAGATCCACAAAACAAAGATCTTGAAGGTCAAGTTAAAATTATGAAATTTGGTTATAAAATCAAAACAAAAATTGATGAAGAACTGAATCCACAATTTGATGAACCTACTCAAGTATTTGATCCGTTTGAAGGAAAGAACTTTGAATTAGTAATTTCTAAGAAAGGTGGTTTCCCTAATTATGATTCAAGTAAATTTCACGGTACAAAATCTGCAATGGAGATTAACGGTGAAAAAGTAACTGATAGTGATGAAGGAAGAAAGGCAATTTTAGAATTACTAAAAGATGCACCTGACTTAGCAAACTGGGGTTATAAAGCATGGAATGATGAAACTAGAGGAAAAGTATTAAATGTACTTTCTCAGTTTACATCACCAGGATCTGCTATTGAAAATATAACATCATCAAAACCTGCACCATCAAAACCAAAAGTTACTGAAGCTGCTGCTGCAAAGGTTACAGAAACTGCAACTGCAACTGCAACAGAAACTAAAGGTGAAGAAAAGAAGGATGACTTCGATGATTTTATTAATGGGTTAGATCTTTAATAAGTATGGCAACAGAAGTAATAATATCTTCTGAAATGAAAGCTCGGATTATCGATAAGGTAGTCCGAGTTCTTCATACTAACCATTCTCATCCAGAAAAAAGAAGAATATTAGAAAGCAAAGGTAGATTAAATTTTGCATGCCCGTATTGTGGTGATTCACATGATACCCCAAGAAAAAAGAGAGGTAACATTTATTGGAATGATTTATATTTTCATTGTTATAATTGTTCAGCTCATGAAAGTTTAGATACTTTTTTAAAAGATCATAATGAAAATTTTGAAGGTGATGATAGAATTAATGTTATTAATTACATTAAAGAAAACCGTAAACATTTTTCGTTAGGTGAAAATTTAGATTTTTATCTTTTTGATAAAGCAAAAGAATTAGCATTATCATTCGATGAATTAGCATTAGGGTTTAACATTTATCCAATTAACACATTAACTTATCAGGCATATCCTTATCTAAAGAGTAGGTTACTCCACCATAAAACTGAAAGGTTTGCTTTTGATCCAAGACGTCGAGAGTTATATGTTTTTAATCTAACACCTGAAGGAAAAATATTAGGATTTCAAACCAGAGACTTAGGTGGGAGTGGTCCTAAATATAAAACATGGAATATAGAAAGAATTTATGATAGGTTAAAATTACCATTAGAAGTTACAGAAGAAGAATTAGATAACTTAAATAAAATATCAATGTTATTTGGAATATTAACTGTTGATATGTCTCGAGACTTTTCCATTTTTGAAGGTCCTATTGATGCAATGTTTATGAATAACTCAATAGGTTTAACTGGGGTTAAAAAACAAATTATTGAATTTAATGAAATACCAACTGCAAGATATTTCTTTGATAATGATATGGAAGGTAAAACCAGAATGATTGAAAAATTAAAAAGTGGTCAGAATGTTTTTATGTGGGATAAGTTTTTAAAAGACTTTGATATTCCTTCAAGGAAAGTAAAAGATTTAAATGATTTAGTGAAATGGGAATTTACTAATCGAAGTGGGTGCTTAAATGACCTGGATAAATATTTTACAAATAATTCATTAGATATAATTTTTATATAATGAGTTTGAAAAAATATAGCAATTTTGTGAATGAAGAAATAGATGACTTCTATAATGACTTAGAAGCAAGTAATAAAAAACTTAAACTTTTTACAAACTTTAATAAATCCAATCTTAAACAAGTAAAAACTAATTTTTCTATTCCAGTTCCTAAAAAGAAATTTAAGCCCAAAATAAAGAGTTATAAAAAGAGTAATAATGATAAAGGTATATTTTAATGGAATATAATGATTCTGCTACAGGCACCGCTAATGAAGAATTAGCAACTAGATTAGCTAATGATAGATCTATTTGGAAAGAAAAGATAAGTAATTTAGTTTCTTTACTAAAAGATATGAATAAGTTATCGGAATGTCAAGTAATGATGTTATCTTATAGGCAGATCTTATTAGATAAAATTACTGATTTTAAAACAACTAAACAAAAAAGGCAAGCAGCATATGATAGGTATTATAAAATTAAGTACAGAGAATATTCCATTGATTATGATGTAAAATTAACAAGCGGAGAAAAGGTTGCTTTTATAAAGGCAGATTTATCTCATTTAAGAACTCAAATGGAAATGTTACAATCTCATATGGATTATTACCAGGAATGTATAAAGACCTGCGATAATCTTGCCTTTGCTATTCGTAATAGAATCAATTTAGATGATAAAGAATACTAATGGAATTATCACTCTCGGAAAATAAAAAGTTTTTAGTTATTGATGCTTGTACAGAGTTAGAGTATGATCAACTAAAAAGTTCATTAACTAAAAAGATTGAAGGTTGGCGTTTTCATCCTTTAGTAAAAAAGAGAGTGTGGGATGGTAATGTATCCTTTGTTAAAAGAAATAAAATACCAGCTGGTTTATGGAAAGAAATAATTGATATATGTAAAGATTATGATTTTCAATATTCTCTAAATAATATTACCAATATTTTTGATACTGAAATAAAAGAGGATGAATTTAGATTATGGGTTACTGAGATTTTTAAAAAGCATCCTGATTTTAAGCCTAGAGAATATCAAATAGATGCAGCATTTAAAATTTTAAAATATAGAAGGTGTTTAGCTGAGCTTGCCACTTCTGCAGGTAAAACACTAATATCTTTCATGGTGGTGGCTTATCTTATGGATCAACTGGGAAAGAAAAAGATTCTTATGATCGTTCCTAATGTAAATTTGGTATTACAGGCTACTGGTGATTTTGATGAATATAATAAATGTGGAATTCCTTTAAAGACTCAACAAATATATGCAGGGGTAAAAATAAGAAAAAGTTCTAATCTGGTTATTGGTACCTATCAATCTTTGGTTAAAAAAGACGAGGAATACTTTAGTCAATTTGATGCTGTTTTTGTAGATGAAACACATAAAGCAAAAGCCAATTCCATACAAAAGATTATGGATAAATGCTGGCATTGTGATTTTAGATTTGGTTTAAGTGGTACTATTCCTAAAAGAGGAACTGTTAATAGATTAAGCTTAATGTCAGCAATGGGTCCACTGGTTACTCAAGTAAAAGCTAAACATTTACAAGATGAAGGTTTTATAGCTAGTTGTAAAGTAATACAACTTCATATGGATTATGCAACCGATGAACAAAAAGAATCCTTTTCATTTTTATCTAAAAATCCACATGATAGACAAAGATTATTTGGATTAGAACAAAATTTTATTAATCAAAGTGAAAAGAGATTGGATTTTGTTTGCCAAGTAATTAAAAAATCTACATCAAATTCATTAGTACTATTTCATAAGATAGCATACGGTGAAAAGCTATATAATAAATTAAGGCATATAACAGACAAAAAAGTTTATTATGTAGACGGTTCTGTTAATGTAGATATAAGAGAAGAATTTAAAAGCCGTATGGAAAAGAATGATGATGTTATTATTGTAGCATCTTATGGTACATTTTCTACAGGGATTTCAATTAAAAATATACACAATATCTTTTTTACCGAAAGTTTTAAGTCTGAAGTAATTATTAGACAAAGTATTGGTAGAGGATTAAGAAAGCATGCATCCAAAAGCGTAGTAAAAATCTACGATTTTATAGATGATTTTAGGTATAAGACCGAAGACCATGATTGGGTTAATTATATCTACCGCCACGGTATTGCCAGGCGAACAATATATAAAGAAGAAAAGTTTCCATTCGAAGTTCAGAACATAAGATTCTAATATAGAATATCTTTTCACTAAGACATGGATATATAAAAAAAATAAAAATAACTAAAATGAAGTCAATCAAAAAGTTTTCTGCAATGACTGCTACGGATCAATCGATCACAGAGTCTGCAAAAGTAAGCCAAGAAGCTGTTGAGGAATTGATCAAAAAGATTGGTTTTGACAGTATAGAAGAATTAAAGAAAGAAAAAGATCTACTTTCTAAACTCGAATCATTAGCTAAAAGTTCTGCTAAAAAAGATGACATCTCTGAAGATGAAATTGAAGAAGATAGAGCTGAAGATATCGAAGATGAAATGAAAGCCAAAGGCAAGCCAAAATCTTTAGAAGGTACTGAAGATAAAGAAGGTGATGAGGAAGTAGTTTTATCTGGTGAAGAAGAAGTAGAAGAAGATAGAGCTGAGGATATTGAAGATGAGGTATTATCTAAAGGTAAACCAAAATCTTTAGAAAAAGAAGAAGGTGATGTAGTCTCTGCTGATCAAGAAATTACTAAAGAAGTTCCAGCTGAAGCCGATGAGGTTGAGGATGAGGACGGCGTTGAGGTTGCTTCAGAAGAAGAAGAAACTCCAAAAGCTACACGCAGAATAATGGCTTTTGAAGATTTTATTAAAGAGAAGGAAGAAACTATCAATAAGAATATTAAATATCATGATGATGATGAAGAACCAGAAGATTACGCTGTTCCAGTAGCGGCCTCTGCTGATCCTCTTGCTGAAGCTAAAGTTAATGAAGATGATGAAGATAAAGGCGAAGAAGATGAAAAGAAAGGTGATGAGCTAGAAGATAAAGGTGATAAGAAAGTTGATTCTGAAGATGATAAAGAAAAAGCAGACCATTATAAAGGAGCTGTTAAATCTGATGATAAACAAATCGATGCTTTAAAGAAAGATGTTAAGTATGATAAAGAAGAAGAGGAAGATGCTGAAAAGAATGAATCTGCTATTATGTCTTTTGATAAATTTGTAAATGAAGCTTATGATAAAGTAACTCTAGGTGGAAACAAAGGTGATAAATCTAAAACTCACGATGGAGAAGATTATGAAGATGAAGATGAAAAGGATGAATCTGCAAATGAAAAGTATGACAAGGTAACTTTAGGCGGAAACAAAGGCGATAAATCTAAAACTCATGACGGTGAAGATTACGAAGATGAAGATGAGAAAGATGAATCAACAAATGAGAAGTATGACAAAGTAACTTTAGGTGGTAATAAAGGCGATAAGTCTAAAACCAAAGAAGGTGAAGAAGATTATGAAGATGAAGATAAAACTGATGAAGCTTATGATAAAGTAACTCTAGGTGGAAATAAAGGTGATAAATCTAAAACTCATGATGGAGAAGATTACGAAGATGAAGATGAAAAGGATGAATCTGTTGAAGAAGCTGTCGGTGAAGTAATTACTAAAGTTGAAGGTGATGAAATTAAAGCCGAAGAAACTGGTGCTGATGGTATAGCTATTCCTGTAATTAAAGGTGATGGACCAGAAACTGCTGCAGGTATCGCTGGAGATATGATGGATATGGGTAAACCTAAAAGTGTTGAAGGTAAAGGTAAAGAACTTATTTCAAAAGATCAAGTAATTACTGATGTTGTAAAAGGTGAAGCTGATGATAAAGCAGATGGTACTGAAATAGTAAAGGAAGAAGAAGAAGTATTACCTGATGATTCAATTGCTGAAAAATTTAGAAAACTTGCTGTTAAGAAATTAGGAACCGTAAATGAAAAAGCTGAAATTAAATCTGCTGATGAATTTAAAGAATATGCAATGGCAATTCTAAAAGATGCTCACGGTGATAAATTTGACGAAGGTAAAGCAAAAGAAGTTGCTGATGGTTTAATCGATAAGTATGGAGAAGACTATGGAGCAATGGTTGGAGCTTTACAATCTACGATGGGATCATAATTAAAACAAAATATGAAACATATAAAATTGTTTGAACAGTGGCTGGCCGATAAAAGCCAGCCATTTCTTTTTGAAGGGGGTGCTGCTGGTCATATGCAACATCCGTTTGATGATAAAGACCTGACCTTTGGTGATTTTAAAGCAATGGTTGATGCTGGTCTTAGAGGCCAATTAAACTTTGAAGAAGATCCTACTGAAAAGACTGATGGCCAAAATCTGTTTGTAACTATGCAAGATGGTAAAGTAAAATTTGCCAGAAATAAAGGACAGATGGCAAATCCTATAGATCTTAATGGTATTATAAAAATGTTTACAGGACATGCATCTAAATTAGTTGAAGATACTTATATCTTTGCAGCTAGAGATTTAGATAAATTATTAAGAAAGCTTTCTTCAGCAGATCAAGAAAAGTATTTTAAGAATGGAAAAGATTTTATGAATATGGAATTAATCTATTCATTAAATCCAAATGTTATTCATTATGATACTGATGTTATACAATTTCATGGAATAAAAGAAACAGATGGTAAAGGTAATATCATAGGTACAAATAATAAACCTGCCAAAGAAATAACAAGTATACTTCAAAAAGTAAAATCTGATATTGGTAAAACATTTAAAATTATACCTCCTAAAGTAATTCAATTACAAAGAGATTTAGATTTTACTGCAAATAAGAAAAAGTTTATTAACCAAGTTAATGCTTTAGAAAAAAGATATGGTTTAAACGACGGTGATGAAATTTCTAGGTATCATGAAATGTGGTGGAGAGAATTAATAGATAAAGAATTTCCAAAACTATCCCAAGATGTTAAAGAAGGGCTACTTAGAAGATGGGCATACGGTGACAAAAAGAGTTTAAACATGAGATCTTTAGCAAAACAAGTTGGGCCTAAAGAAGCTACGCTAGTTAAAAAGTTTGATAAAGAGGATGTTGCCAAAAAGTATAAAGAAAACATTAGACCTTTTGAAGATTTATTTTTAGAACTTGGTTCTATCATTATGAAAAACGCTTCTAACTTCTTAGCTGCTAATCCATCAGGTGAAGCACAAAGACTAAGAAAAGAAATTGAAACTCAAGCAAGTAAGATTAAAAAGACGGGCGGCGTAGAACAAATTAAAAAGGTTGAAGCTGAACTTGCAAGACTAAGTCGTATTGGTGGTATAGAATCAATTTTTCCAACTGAAGGTATTGTATTTAAGTATAAAGGTAAGATCTATAAGCTGACTGGTACCTTTGCTGCTATCAATCAATTAATGGGCATAATTAAATTTGGTAGATAATTGTTAATAACTTTTGGTGATATAATTTTTTTATCCCAATTAAATTGATTATATTTATATAATAAAACGATAATATGAAATACATTAAATCTCTCAATGAAGCTACAAGGTACAAAGATCGTAGTGGCAAATCTTTTAACATAAAAGGAATTAATTTTGTTTATACAGATAGAGGTAGATTTTACGGAACTTCTTTATATGATGTTGCTAAAACTGCCAATGTAAATAAAAGATCCAAGATTGGTTATGCAGATACTGAAAAGCTTTTAAAATCATTAGGTATTAAAGATAGCTTTCCAATGTATTATGATATTGGAGAACTGGATAGTATTTGTAAACAAGTAACCAAAAAAGGTATAGTATGTGACCACGGAGATTATATGGATGTATCATAATTATAATGTAATAATAATTGTAAAATAATAAAAGTGTATTAAAGGTGAGTTTAAGGACTCACCTTTTTTATTTAAACATTCTTAGATTCTAATATATAAAAGGTATAACTAAAAACTAATAATGAAAGAGTTAACAAACATATATAAAGAAGCAGGCCAACAATTCATCGATGATCTTTTTAAAGACTATCTACTGGTGACTGAAAAACTAGCTGGATCTACATTCTCATTCGAGAGACACGGAGATCAAATTCGATTTTTTAAAGGAAGTAATAAAATGCCTATCAATTTAGTTGATAGAACATTAATGATGTATTATGAGCCAGCTATTAATTTTATTTTAGATACTGTTGGTGAAGACTTAGAAAAGATTCCAGAATATTGGAGATTTTGTTTTCAGTATTTTGTTAATAATCAACCTGGTGCAATTGCTTATGATAATCTACCTTTAAATAATTTAGTACTTACACATATTCAAATTAGGAATCCTAAAGGAAAAATTGCTAAGGTTATTGAAGATCCTAGAGTACTTAGAGACTGGGCTTCTGTTTTTAATGTTACCCCACTTATTCCTATTTTTAGTGGATATTTAAAAGAATCACAAAAAAGAAAGATTAGAGAATTTTTATCTACTCCTAAAGAAGATCATTTAGAAGTCTTTGGAACCAGTTCATTTGCAAAATATTTAATTAATTGCTTGAATCCTAATGTAGAAAGTAGTGCATTACAAAACGATTTAAATAAACCAATAGATTCAATTATTTTTAAATTCTTCAAAGCAGGTACAAAACAAATGTTTACTGCTAAAATGATTGATCCATATACTCAAGCATTAATGAAAGATAAAGAGCCTGTTGATTTAAGAAGAGCACCTGCAGATATTAATGAAATTCTTTTGTTGGATATTTTAGCATTTATAGAAGAGAGAGGATTAAGAGGTGGAGAATTATTAACAGCTACACCATCCGAAAGATATTTAGAATTAATGTCAAATCTTTTTAATGATTATACAACAAAGAGAGGAAATGATCTTAAAAAATTAAATATAGAAAAGGCTAGTTTTGCAAAAGGTCCTGAGTTTGATTTAAATTTAGATTTAATTAAAAATAATAGGACTAAAGAAATATTACAAAAATCACCTTCTTTACAAAACCTTTATAAAATAATGGTAGGTTCTTTAAGAAAGAAAAGAAATCCTAATAGAGTAGGTGCTGTTATGACCGCATCGGTTATTGAAGACTTTAATAAATTAGTAAATAAAATAAGTGATACTATTAATAAAGAAACTGATGGGCAGTTTAAAACCTTTGGAGATTATTTAAATAATAAAGTAACCGAAGAAGCCGAAGAAAAAGGTTTAGAAGAATTGATCGTAGAAGAAAAAGTTTTGAATTATAATAAGTTTATAAATTTAGGAAAGGTAGAAGTATTAAATGAAAAGTTATCTATAAAGGCTATACAAAAGAATTGGTTAAATGCATATCAAAAGATAATGAGATCTAAAGATACTGCTGGGGCAAAATCAAAAGAAGTTCTTAGAGCAAACTTTGGAGCAAATGACGGTGAGGCCGAAAAGAACATTAAGGCTATGATGAAAAAGCTTAGGGTAAATGATAGGTTATATACAATTAAAGAAATTGATAATGCTACCTTTATACCGGAAATAGGAGAAACTCTATCAGGACAATTTAATACATATAAGATTACATTTAATAAAGGTGTTAAGATTTTAAACCAAGCCTATTTACCTGGTGAATCAATTTACATTACTAACCGATATAAAGTTAGTAAGAAAACAGGAGAGGCTGCCGTAATTAAAACTAAAGATATAACACCTGATGCTATGGGACTTCCTGCAAGAGACTATCATAATGCAGCTCCTCTAATGTCAGCAATTAAATCTTATGCAGCAAAAACATCTTATCCTGATAGATATAAAGAATTTATTGTAGAATCAGCTGAAGCTATTTTAAATGATAGTAGAAATAATGGATTGTTTAGAGATTTTGAAACTTATGCAAACTATGGATCTCCTATCGTATATAATGTAGGAGTACCTTTCTTTGAAGGCATAGATCAAGTATCTATTGCTAATTTCTCTAATGACTTTGGAGAAGTCTTAGGTGGCTTAATGATGTTTAATGTAATTAAAGATACTGGTAGTGGTTTAAGATATCCTACTGCATCAAATGAAAAGCTTGTCGATTTTTACTTTGATGATTATAGAATTTCATCAAAAGCAGGTGGAGGTGGAACTCCAAGTGGATCTACAATAATGGGCTCAATAGATAATGCAGTTAAGAAAGGAGATTTATCATTAGATGTAGATGAAACAACTTTTTATGATTCTGTAGTTAAGCCGTGGTTAAATCCTCCTAAACTGGATAAAAGTACAACTTACAATTCAGTAATGAAATTAGCAAATGATCAACTTGGACCTAATCAAGGATCAGGATATTCTTATTTGCTTAAAGAAGCTAAACTAAACTCTGCATCTGTTACTAGAGATAATATTAATAAATTTTTAGATAACCTTATTAAAACTCCACAAGATTTTGATTCTTTCTTAAATACATTTATTTTAAAAACAGGATCTTTCAGAGGAAAGGTAGATGCTGAAAAGTATAGAAATGAATATATCAAAAGAATGAATACTGGAGATAGTTTAAGAGTAGGTTTAGTATTTTATCCTATAATGGTAGAAACTGCCAAAGCATTAAATGAAAAATATGCAGGAACGTTAACACAACTTACACAAAAAGTATCTGATGTAAAACAAGTTTACTTAGATACTAAGGTTAGTAAAGGTGCTTTTATTTTTAAAACAAAAAAGTTTAGTTCTGCTAATTTTAAGTTTGAACAAAAAGGACAAGTTTGGAAACCATTTTTATCTATGATGGGAATTAAAATGATAAAGTAAATATATAAGGTATGGATAACTTAAATGAGAAAAAAATTGTAGTAAAGAGAAGATATACTGAAGCATATCCTGCTAAAAATATATCTACTAATGCTAGAGTAAGAACTGTAATTTTAGATGCTATATCAGATGGTCATATTACAGAAGAAGAAATGTCTAGAATTCTTTATACTCTTGAGGCAAATAAAAGATGGTTAAGTAGAAATAAAACTTTATTTAATATTAGTGAAGATCAGGCAGGAATAAAAACATATTCACTTTCTCCTTATGGTAAAAGAGTAAAAGATAGAACAACTCCTAAAGTTATTAATGAAGCATTATCTGTACCTCATAAGAAAAAAGGTAAAAAGCCAGTTAATATGTTTGTAGGAAGATTCCAACCTTTTACACTAGGGCATGTTAAAGTATTTGAAAAAATGTATAAAGAAAATGGTTTACCTGTTGTTGTATTTCTTGTTAGGGGAAAAAATAATGATCCAGAAAAAAGACCATTTGATGAAGAGATGCAACAAGCTATGTTTGCTAAAATGGCAAAACAATATCCATTTTTGGAAACTGCTATCGTTGTCCCTAATGGGGCTATTGATACAATGTTTGCAGCAGCAAGACCTGCATATGAACCTATGATGTGGGGTTATGGTACAGATAGAAAGAAATCTTATGGTGCTATGATCAATAAACAATCTTATAGAGATCAACTTGGAGTAGATCCACAATTTAAAGGATATGAAATTTTTAGAACTGATGATAACATTTCAGCATCTAAAGTTCGTAATGCTATAAAGATAGATGATGAAAAGACTTTTAAGAAAATGACACCTAAAAGTATACATAAATTTTATAAAGCTTTACAAAACATATTACAACCAATAAAAGAAAACAAAACTATGAAAAATTTAAAATCACTAAAAGACTTTAGTATTAATGAAGCAAAATTTAATAAAAAGTCATTAATGAAGAAAATGAAAAAGGATGATGGAATAATTCAATTAGGAAATGGTGAAGAATATGTTATCTATGCATTTGGAAATGGTAATGATGATAATGATACAATGTGGGGTGATAAAACTATTTTTGCATTAGATCAAGATGGTGGAGAACATGAAATTAAATATTCTGATATTGTTAGTTATAATGAAAGTAAAGTTAATGAAGAGTATATTGAGATCATGCGTGGAGTAGAGGAAGGGTTAGAAGAAATAGTAGAAGGTTGGATAGAATGGAAAAGTGGCCCAATGACAGAAAAGGGTGATATTGCTCCAGCAAGAAAAGAGCTTTTAAATTTTTGTACGACTTATTTAAAAAAGAATATAAAATAATGCCAGCTCAATCAAAAGCGCAAAGAAGATTTTTTGCATTAGCATTACAATATAAAAAAGGAGAACTTAAATCCTCTGAAGTTTCGGATGAGGTTAAAGAGTTGTCAAAATTACCAGTTAAAACATTAGAAGATTTTGTTAAGACTGATGAAAAAGAAATACCTAATAAGATAGGAGAAAACGAGTCCGGTACTGTAAACCTTAATCCGAATATGAATGTTCAGAGTATGGGTAATGCTACACTTCCTGGTAATCCAGGTTCTGCCAATTCTTTTAGTAGTCAAAAGACCGGAAGCGGTGATTTACTTGAGCCTATTAAAAAGAAAAAGAAGAAAAAGAAGAAAAGCAAATTACTATCATTTGACAAATTTTTAAATATCTTACAAGGTTGATAAATAAAATAAAGACCGACCTAAGATATGGCCGTATTACCTAAGTATCAATTAAAATTATTATTCGAGGCAGGTGATCTTATTACACAAGATACCCTTAACGATTTTATAGATTCGTCTTATAATCCTACTCTTGTAGCTGGGGCAGGAATATCGTTGAGTACTGTGTCTACACCTTCAGGTACAACCATCACAATTAATGGTAGTGCAACAGGGGTTACGAGCTTAACTACTACTGGAACAGCAGGGCCTGCTACATTAAGCGGTGGTGTATTAAATATTCCAGTTTATAGTTCAGGTGGTGCAGGTGGAGCGTTTACAAATTCCACACCAACACCAGCACCTTTCCCAGGTAATTCTCCATTTGATACTATACCAGCAGGATCCACATTTAGTAATGAAAGTTTTAGCGATATGATGAATAAGATGTTATATCCAACATTGTTTCCAACATTAACTAATCCTTCTCATACTTTTACATTATCACAAGCAGGATTTTTAGAAGTAGATGAAACAACTCCATTAAATTTTAGTTCAACATTTAATAGAGGTAGTATTAATCCAGCATATTCAGGTGGTCCTAGTCTTAGGAGTGGTTTACCAAATACTTATGTATATAATGGAACAGGTGTATCAAGTAATCCAAGTTCATCTTTATCTGATACTGAAGCGGTTGCTTCATATACAGTTTTAGTAGGAACACAATCATGGACAGGAGCAGTGGCTTATGATGCTGGTCAACAGCCATTAGATAGTGATGGAAATAATTTTAATAGCCCTCTACCTGCTGGAACCACATCAACAATAACAAGAAGTATAACTGGAGTATATCCAGTTTTTGCAACAACAATATTACCTATTGGCACATTACAAAAACAAGCTCTACAATCAATGACAACTTTTATTGAAGTGAATCTAGTACCAGAGCAACTTTTACAGCCAGATAGGCAAGCAATTGAGGTTCCTAATGCATGGGCAACTATAACAGGTGCACAATTCTTTAATCAAGTAAGTGGTACATTTGATCCTCTTTTATTAAGTACATTTACCACATCTGCAACAACACAGGTAGTACAAGGTAATACAATTAATTATACGAGATATGAAAACAATACAGGGTTTCCTAGAGGCGCTTCAAAAATAAGACTATTAACATAAGATGGGTTTACCAAGAGAAAACGGACTAATAGCATTTAACAGCAACTTTGAACCGGAGATTGGATCTCCGATAGATGCTAGGGCAAATGTTCCAACAAAGGCTTCTTTGTATGTACCCCAAACATGGAGAGCAAATGACAATAACATTTATACATATGTAGGTATGACTGTTACTGTTTCGGCAGATGGTGGTAATAATGGAATTTATATTTTATTAGATGCTCAAAATTATCATCAGCCTACTGCATGGTTATTTGTAGGACCAGGTGGTGGTGGATCAGGTTCACAAGGACCGCAAGGACCAGCTGGACCACAAGGACCACAAGGACCAGGTGGCGGAATAGGACCACAAGGACCACAAGGACCAACTGGTATAGGGGCACAAGGTCCACAAGGACCACAAGGAACTGCTGGTGTACAAGGACCACAAGGACCAACTGGTATAGGGGCACAAGGTCCACAAGGACCACAAGGAACTGCTGGTGTACAAGGTCCACAAGGACCACAGGGTGCAGGTGCACAAGGGCCACAAGGACCACAAGGAACTGCTGGTGTACAAGGACCACAAGGACCACAAGGTGCAGGTGCACAAGGGCCACAAGGACCACAAGGTACAGTAGGTTCACAAGGACCACAAGGACCACAAGGACCTTCAGGGCCAGGTTCTACTTATCAAGGCGGTGATGGTATTAATATAGATACAACAACTACCCCAGATACAATAGAAGTTGACTTAGGAGACGGTTGTGGAACATACGGTGCAAATTTAGAATTTGATGCTGGTAAATTAGATTTTAAAGGAGTTCATATACAGGATGAAGGCGTAGCGGTAGGAACATATCCAGTACTTAATTTTATTGGTACAGATGTATTGGCACAAGATTCAGGAGACCCTTGTGTTGTTAATGTATACATACCAACTCCAACATTTTTATCTCACTATAATACTACTGATGGTACAAATAATGCAGCAGTAGGAATTAATGAAACTTTTAATAATGTAAGAATAAGTGAGCCTCAAGATGAAGCCACAGCTAATCCTTTTAAAACAGGTGGTGGATCTAATGCTCTTTGGGGTGGGGCTACACCGACTACTGCTAATGATGTTCATGCTGCATATACTGCTGCAGGTAGTGGAGCTAATCCAACAGGAACAATAACTTATACAACAGCAAATGCATGTACAGGTTTTAGTGCACCTGGTGGAACTGGTGATGCTAAGTTAGTAGTTACTATGTATGATGCAGATGGTGTTACTGCATTAGAAACTTATGATACATCAACAGTAGGCCCATTAGACCAAAATCAAACATTTAATGGACCGGGAAATAGAATTACAGTTGTTATCTCTAACTTTGGACCAGATTTACCAACTAAATTTAAAGCAACCGTTGCTGTTACTGTTGTTGCCAATGATATCTTTACAAATAATAGTAGAACTGCAGGTGGGCGTTATCATGTTGGAATAACAATGACAACTGATACTGCTACTGATGGTGCAGGAACTTATACATATTTTGGACCTAACGGAAACTCTTTAAATGGTGCTGCTTATAATGGTGATGCTATGGATGTATTTTTTGATACTAATCCTACAACACCAGTTATTCCTGGTGCTTCGACTGGTAATCCTAATATTACGATTGCCGAAAAGGCTGGTAGTATACTTACAAAATTTTTAAGTGGTGTTGAATATTATAGAGCCGGTTCTCAATTTGAATTTGATGTTTTAGATATTGATGATTACAATGAAAATACACAAGGAAGATCTGGTGGAGGTACAAGTTATAATTTTAGAGCAACAGGTACAAATTATAATTTACCAGTAATTCAAGAAAAGCCGTGGAATCCTGGTGCAGGAATGTCATTTCCTAATTGGAGTGATTTATACTCTGTAGATAATGTTCAATTTGATTATAATGCATGGGCTATAGGTGGTGGTAATTGGAGATTTAGGCATGATGATGCAACTGTTGATGCTAGAGTTTATGATCCTTGGACTAGTCCTAGCGCAAAGGTTGGTGCTGATGCTGCAATATTAATTGATACTTATAGCACAAGTGGTAATAGTACTAAAATGGTAGAAACTTTTGTTGATGAAGAATTTAGATTAATTAGAAGTGGTGCAGCTTATACAACTTGGAATTCACAAACAACATTAGGCCAAGGTTCTCCAGGAACCTTAATATCAAGTGATCCAACTACTTCGTCTGTTTCACCTGCACCACATAGTGATGCATGTACAGTTGGTAGTAATTTGGTTAGGCCTGAAAAATTCTTTGCAGATACAGGATCAAATAATAATTCCCCAGGTGGTGGTTATTTTGATTTTATTCCTAATCTTGCAACAGGTGGTATTAGTGGTGGTTCTTATGATCCAACATTAACAGTAGGTACTCAGCCAGATTATTCTGGTTTTAATTCTACTGCAACTTATACAAGATTATTTGATCCTATATTAAATCCTTCTAAAGTAATAGCAAGTTTTGAATTAACATTTACAGGAAGTTTCCCTGGTGGTGATGCTCTTACTGCTTTAATTAATAATGATCTGTTAATTTATATAAGAAAGAAAGCTGCAAATGGAGGAAGTAATTTTGGATATAGTGCAGTACCACATTCATTACATGGCCCTAATACATTCGGAACACCATTTGGTTATGTAGATCCACCACCTTCTGTTGATGGTAATGGATCTGCATGTAGAACAGGAAGTAGTAGTGCTAATTTTATAACAGGATCGTTTGGCCCATCTAATCAATGTGAACAAGGATTTTTTATAGAAATACATTTAAAAGATGACACAATAAGAATAGATTCAATAACAACAAAATTTATCTTTGCAGATGGTTCAAGTGAACCTGCATAAGAGAATAAATATAAAAAGAAATAACACAAATAATTAGATGGCAGGATTTAATAGTACAGATGTAGCAAAGCTAACCTTTAAGGTACAAGCGGGTGGGGTTATTGATGCTGCATCAGGATCAAGATGGTATGAATCTAAATTAGCATTCAGTCCAAAAGTAGTTCCTAATCGAATATTAACTGATTATGCAAACATTCCAGTTGCAGCTGACCCAGCAGCAGCTGTTGCTGCCGCCGCTGCTAATCCATCTTTTATGACAGATTTATCAGCTGCTGCAAATGCCGTTAGATTAACAACAGTTACAAATAGTGTAAGTAATACTTTTGCTTCTTATACTACATTTGGAGATAGAGCTAGTGTAATATTAAATAACTGGATTCAACCTCCAGCATTTCCACAAACAACGGGCCTAAATATAGGAGCCCCTTCTGATGGATATACAATAAAATTATGGAGTGGTGATCCTGCAGGAGCACCTGGTAGTTTTGCTGAAGTTGGACCAACTGCTGGTCAACTAGCATTTCCTGGTTATGTAGGTTGGGTTTGGAATTATGATATGGGATTATTATTTCTATGTAATGATCTAATTAACAACATGACTCCAACAGATCCAAGTTATGATGCAGCTGCTTATCCAGGTGGATTAGATCTTTATGTAACAGGTTTTAGATATACTGGTAGTACTGGTACCGGTGGTGGTGGAGGTGGTGCACAAGGACCACAAGGACCACAAGGTGCAACCGGTCAACAAGGACCGCAAGGAGCCACTGGTCAACAAGGACCACAAGGACCGCAAGGAGCAACTGGTCAACAAGGACCACAGGGTCCACAAGGTGGAACCGGAGCACAAGGACCACAAGGACCACAAGGTAGTATAGGACAACAAGGTCCACAAGGTCCACAAGGAACAGTTGGTCAACAAGGACCACAAGGACCACAAGGACCACAAGGAGTAACTGGTCAACAAGGTCCACAAGGACCACAAGGTGGAGCTGGAGCTCAAGGACCTCAAGGACCACAGGGTGGAGCAGGTTCTCAAGGACCTCAAGGACCACAAGGTGAAACCGGTCAACAAGGACCACAAGGTCCACAAGGAGCTGCAGGTCAACAAGGTCCACAAGGACCACAAGGGCCACAGGGTATAACAGGTTCTCAAGGACCACAAGGACCACAAGGAGATATAGGACAACAAGGAC
>Ga0315331_10000120_pt1 | contig 45518 bp, 32 predicted proteins | sample M160m34915metaG_FD_203456 | JGI IMG/M metagenome (GOLD analysis project Ga0315331, IMG submission 203456) | Ammonia-oxidizing marine archaeal communities from Monterey Bay, California, United States - M1 60m 34915 | ecosystem: Environmental > Aquatic > Marine > Intertidal zone | place: USA...
GAGCTTGAGCCGTTTTCTTTCTAGCAGCTGTCGCTGTTTGAGCAGATCAAGACGCTTGTCGAGAAATCCAAGTCGCTCCCGAAGAAGTTTGCGAGCTTCTTCCGTTTCGCGTACTTCGAGCGAAAATTCATCGAGTTCCTCCGGATCTTCTCTGTCGGAGTCTCCCGAGGCAACGTCGTCCGCTTGCAGTTTGGCTTCCTGTGTCTTGCTGTCGCCGTCTTGCGCAGCGGATTCTTGAGCAGAAGCAGGTCGTGCGAGTGTTGGCGGCGGGCAGGAGATCAGCATGAGGATCAAAAGTAGATTGACAGATTTACTCATGCGTTGCCTGCAGGGGTCACGATCGAGGGCAGATTTCGTTCGAGCCTACGTATTGCACGGTGTTTGGTCAAGTTAAACCGTAGTGGGGGGGCTGAAGCCACCGGGAACATTCTTCGAAAATGAAGTCGCGGCTTGTCTTCTCGTACTCCCTTTGTCTGGTGAGTGGGGGCTTCTTTCTCACACAAAATGCAGGAAGAGTTGTGCTTAATCGGGGGCTTTTACCCAGGTTTTATTTTTCGCAAGAGGGCTAAACGTTCATTGGGGGTTGGCTTCTTGCGAGCCACCGTCACGTGTCATCGATGCCATGAAAGAGAAAGCAGTCGGGGGTAATCAGCGTCCGATCTGTTGGCTCGATCCTGCGGTGAGAGTAAATCGGATCTACTCAAATTGACACCCGCAAGCGGACTGAATCTTTGAATCGGATGGAGGGTGAACTCTTCGCAGAGCCTCGTTTTATCCGTTGGCTGTTCCCGGTTTTTTTCCGAACAGGGAATCCAGTTTCTGCACCTTGGTGATCACAGACTGTCCATTCTTTTCGGTCACGGTGCCTGTGATTTTGACGGCTGTGCCACAATGATAGGCGAGGTTGAAATCATGGAAGTCTCTGAAGGCGACATCGATTCGTACAGATGGCTGTCCCTGCACATCAATCAGGAAAATTCGTGCTTCATCGAGATTGTCCGACAGACGAAGCCGTCCTTGCACGGTGATGGTTCCGTCACCTTGTTTGACCCAGCTTTCAAACGGCTGTTCGCTGTAGGGTGTAAAGTCGGAACCATTGAGTCCAGACAATGGGCTGGTTGAATAGGCGAAGGAATCCTGAGCGGCATCAAACATCTTCAGCAGGGCGAGGTGCAATCGCCCCAGTTGCTGGTTCTCGGCGTAACGTACATAACGCCCTGTTTTTAATAGCCCTCCACCCTGCCCTGCCAGAATGATTGGGATTCGAGTCGCCGTGTGATTGTCGCTGTGTCCCATGCCTGATCCATACAGCACCACACTGTGGTCAAGGAGGCTGCCTTGGTGATCCCGGTAGGATTTCATGCGAGTTAGCAGGTAGTCAAATTTCTCCATGTGCCACAAGCTGATTTTTAAGAGTGCATCGAGATTCTGCCGCGAAAAGTTCCGGAAGAAGTGAGACAGGTAATGGTGTTGTTCTTTGACACCCAGGAAATCAAAAATCATTCGACTGTTGCTGTTGCCAAGCATGTAGGTCACGCATCGCGTTGAATCAGTCCACAAGGCGAGTGAGATCAGGTCAAGCATCGATTCCACCTGCTCGTTCAGGTTGGCAGGCGCCAGCGGACGTTCCATCGTTGCTTTGGGGATGTCGTTGGACGAGGCAGCGATGTTGTCGATCCTTTTCTCTGTCGAGCGAACCACCGACAAATATTGATCCAGCGTCTGTTTGTCTTCTGCACCCGCTGTGCGTGAAAGTGATTTTGCGTCCTCGGATACACGATCCAATACGCTTTTCATTTCACGACGCTTGGCCTGGTTTCGCATCGGGCTGCGAAAAATTCGATCGAAAATCAGTTGCGGATCACTCTCGCGCGGGATGGGATCGCCATTGGAATCATAAGAGATGTAACTGCAGCCAATCTGATTCGGGAACAGTCCTTCGGTGGTCAATTCAAGCGAGCGATGTGGCGTTCCTTTGCTAATTCTGCTGGCGATCAACTGGTCGACGGATGCGGATTTGGTGTTTCTGTGGTGTCCGCTCAGGAATCGACGAGTGGAGTTGGCGTGGGATGAAAACCCAAAGTCACCCATGTTGTCCAGAATCAGCAGATCCTGCTTGTGTTTCGCGAATGGCTGCATGAGAGGCGACATCCGGAAATCAAACTCGGTGCCACCATTGATGCTCCAACTGGGTGGGTGTACCCCGTTGGGTTTGAACAGGGTCATGAATCGAATGGGTGGGCCATCGGCTGCCGCACCTGATGCTTTGCGTTCCATCAGGTTCAGGAATGGCAAAGGCAGAAGTGGACCGGCTGCACCACGCAGGAATCGTCGTCGATCTAATTGCCAGGACATGTGTTGCTCTTTCTTCAGTCGTGCTTGATATGCTGTGGTTGTGCGTGTGTGAACGGCAAACTATTGGCTACCAGATGAATCAAATCGTGGTAGGTTCCTTCGTGCAGGTTGAGGTTCCCATGCCGGTCAAGTTCACTGCAGATGGCATCAACCGTCGGCATGTCGTTGACATTGAGTTCACGTGCAAGTGCATAGGACAGGGTGCGTTTGACAATGTTTTCGATCACAGCTCGACGCTGGGGCTTGACGAGGATTTGCTGTAATCCGCGGTAGTCGTCAAAACTTTCTCCGCTTGGAAGCTGGCCACTGGTGTCCAGTGGTTTCAAAATAGTAGGAGTGTTTTGATCTTGCGTCTGCTTGCTATCTTTCCGCTTGCGTTTCTTGCTGACATTCGAGTTGGTCGAACCAGCGGGTTTGTAGTTGCCGCCAGCGTCGTATGACTGCATGGCGAATCCCAGCGGATCGATTTTGTTGTGACAGATCGCACAAGTTGTGTTGCTGCGGTGCAATTCAAAACGCTCGCGAAAACTCAGGTTCTCACCTCGCTGATTGGGTTTGACTTGCCCAACGTTCGCAGGTGGATCGGGCAGGTGTTCACCCATCACCCTTTCCAGTATCCAGGTTCCGCGAATCACCGGACCCTTGTTCATGGCCAGAACGCCGGGCATCGTCAGTAGACCTCCACGCTCGGGAGTGTTGGTCAATTCCAGTCGTTGGTTGGGAACGGCTTCGACCTCTATCCCCCGCTGTTTCCTGTACGCAGTCATGCGTTTCCGGTCACCGGGGTAATATTTGGCCGTGTGTGGATTTATAAAGGCTACTTTGGAATCGAGCAGTTCCAGAAGTGGTCGGCCTTCTGTGAACAGATAGTTTAGGAAATCAATCGGTTGCTGACGCAAAGCATGGGAGACAGGCGGGTTGTTTGAGACCTTGGATATTTCGTTGAGTGAGAACCATTCCACTCCAAAGTTGCTTGCGAGGTTCAGGGATTTCGGGTCCGCCAGCATGCGGTCGATTTGATCTGTATAAATGTCTGGATCACGCAATTCACCCTGAGTTGCCAACTGCATCAGGTGATCATCAGGCATGTCACCCCACAGAAAATAGCTGAGCCGCTCAGCGAGTTCATGGTCATCGACGCGACCGTACAGCACTGGTTTACCCACCTGGCCCGGGGTACCCACCTGGCCCGGGGTACCCACCTGATTCGGGGTGCCCACCTGGTTGCTGCTCTTGGGATCGTCAACCTTTGCAAGCAGGCTGCGGTAAATGAACGGAGGTGACATCAGCACTGATTTCAATTCAATGCGAAGTGCTGATTCCAATTCTGCTCCCCGCTTTCCATCAATGGTCGCAAGCGATGCGGCAACAGTGTCGGCATCAGGAGGACGGCGGTAGGCGCGACGCAACATCCATTGCAGAGCCTCGTTTGCCTGCTTGGGAGTCATGTGCTCACCTGCGATCGGTCCCGTGACCCTTTCAAGGTGTTCTCTTGGTCCGGGAGCAAGCCACTGTTCCAGGGCATCGTCGATCAGGAACGAATACTGATCCCACACATTGGTGGTCAATGGATTGGCTGATGTGTCATTTTTGAAGCCGCTTGGGCCCGGTGGGTCCACGGGCAACAGTTTCATCACCAACGATTTTTCAACGATGGTCTGCTCGGCTTCCACAATTGAAACTTCCAGTTCGAATCCAAACAGGGATCGCAGTGTTTGCCGATATTCGTGCGCTGACAGGCGGCGTGGTCGAAGGACATCCGGCAGTGGCTGGATCGTGTCCACCAATGCCTTTTGATACCACGATTTGAATTGTGCAATTTCAGCTGAAGTTAGCCGAGGCTGGCTTTCGGGTGGCATCGTGTCTGAATCAATGACCTCGAGTACATCGGACCAGAGTTCAAAGGCCGCTTTGATTTGCTGTTCAGTCTCGAGTTCCCGCAAGTTGACTTCACCGTGGAATTCGTCGCCATCACCGTGGCATTGAAAGCAGTGTTTGCTCAGTAGCGGTCGGATCGTTGTCTGGTAATGCAGCGTTGGATCTTTTGCGGAATGAGCTGGATTTACCGAGTTCGTTTTGTCCTGCTCGTTATCTGCGGAAAGCCTGGGTAGAGGCAGGGTGATGCCCAGCCCAATGAAAATCCATAGCAATGACAGACGGTGCGACAACGGGCGGGCTCGTTGGAATGGCGTGCAGGCAGGATCGCCAGGTGGGAAAATGTGAGTCGCCTTCATTTTAATCACAGCAACCGGCTCGTTGATAGATTGTTTCCTATTGCGAATTGGTCCAGTGATCGGTCCTGAACGGCGAGGCTGGCAGGCCAATGCTGTTGGTGAGATTGCCTAACGGGTTTGCCGCCCATGAGTAGCGAACGGCAACTGGATTCGGTACTTGCGGCGACCCGACTGACACATGGTCGCCCGTTGCTGTGGCCTCGGCCCAGTGAAAAACGCGATCCTCGCCGGCTACCGCAAACCCCTGTAGCGGACCGTTAGAGGATTTCAGGCCTGTTCCTATTTGCGAGAAAGTCAAATTGATTCGGTCTTCCGCTGGCTGTGATGACTTCAGCAACGGTCCCATCGCCACCTTGCCTCCGGGCAACTTGTTGCCTCGGTCGTAGACATCAACAAGAGCCCATCTTGCCAGTCGTGCTCCCACGGCCTGTTTGTTTTTAGGGTGGATGTTTTTTGCATCGCCGACATCAACGGTGATTGCCATCCCGGTTTCAGGAATACTCAAGGCGCGAAGCATCCCCGCGCGGACGTTGACCCATCCGCTGGGTTCAGAAGGCTCGGTTTGCAGTGCCCGGAAATTGGGGAGCTGCACCCATGCAAACGGAAGTTCTGGTGCACTCCATCGTTGCCGCCAGTCGGCAACCAGTGTTTCGAGCTGTTTGTCGTACAGGTCAGAGAACTTTCCGTTCGAGTTGCGTTCACCCTGATACCAGATTACCCCGCGAATTGCGTAACCGATCAACGGATGGATTTTGCCATTGAACAGATTGCTTGGATAGTTTTTTCCGGCGGATGGTTTTGCGGGTAACGATGGTCGCCGCGGCAAGCGTTTCCTCTGGCTCTTTTCTTTGATCTTTGCATTATCCGCCTTTGCTTTTTCCCAACGTGCCAACGCTTTTTGATAACGTTCCTCGGCAGCTGCTGCGTCGAATTCTTTCTCTTGACCCGCGAGGTCGAGCATCATTGGCTTGAGAGCCTTGTTCGATGTCTGGGCCGGCATACTTGTCCATGCTTCGATCGCAGTTCCACCCACAGAAGAATTGATGAGCCCCACAGGGACATTGAGTTCCTGTTGCAGTTTGCGTCCAAAAAAGTAGGCCGTGGCAGAAAAACTGCTAACGGTTTCAGGGCTGCACACTTGCCACGCACCCTTGCAACGATCTTGTGGCTCCGTGGCATGGGGTGATGATTCGGTAAACATCCGAACCGCAGGGTGATTGGCGGTTGATATCTCTGTCTCCGCGTCCATCACACCACCGACTTTCATTGCCATGTTTGACTGTCCGGAGCATAACCAGACTTCGCCCATGTAGATGTCATTGATGGTGATGGATTCTTCGCTTGTTTGAATCTTCAATTCGTGGGGACCGCCCGCCGGAAATTCCTTGAATTCCAAGGACCAGGTACCATCAGCAGATGATTTTGTCCTTGAAGTTTGGCTGGCCAAAGTAGAGGTGATGTTATCTCCCGGCTTGGACCAACCCCAGACTTTGATGTTTTCGTTCCGCTGCATGACCATGTGATCACTGAAAATCGTCGGTACCTCCAGTTGCGCATCCGCAGGGTTGCAACAGAGAATCAAAGCAATGATGGGTAAGGTGATCGGTTTCAACATGTTGGGTTTACTGAAGTGGCAAGGATTGGCGGATTCGTCAAAACGAGGAAAAGTGCGTTCGGGTTGTGCCTCTGCACATGATGATTTATTTCGAGCTGGTTGGATTTGCAGGCTTCACGCTGCTGTACCAGTCTTGATGTGATTTTAGCAGTCGCTTGACCAATTCAGGCTTGTCTTTTGCATGATTGATCGTTTCAGGTCTCTCGTCGGTCAGGCTGACAAGCTGGTGTTTTTGGTTGCCATCGGCACCCATGAGTTTCCAGTTGCCGTCTCGCACAGCCCACGTTGAACCCCAGTGGAAGTGAAGGACGTCTTTGTACGGTGAGGGGGCGTTTGCAGAATTACAGATTGGCAGCACGCTGAATCCATCAATGGCAGGAGAAGATGGGGCAGGTTTGACGTTGCAAAGTTCCAGTATCGTCGGATACCAATCCATGGCGGTCACGATCTGGTTGCGGGCCTCGCCCGAGGGAATTTTCGATGGATAACTCAAAATGGCTGGGACGCGTATTCCGCCCTCAAGAAATTTGCTTTTGTGTCCAATCCAGCGTCCCGTATTACCGCCACCGCTGGCCCCGTAGAAATGACCTTCGGGGAAACCCGATGGGTGCTCTTTGCCGCGAATGCGATAAGTCGTTTCATTGGAATGTCCGTTGTCACTCATGTAGACAATGATGGTGTTGTCCATGATCTTTGCTGCTTCGAGAGCTTTGAGGACGCGGCCAATGTAGTGGTCCGTCGTCGTGATCATTGCAGCATAGGTGCGGCGGGCCGCATCCTTGATTCCGCGATATCGCTCTTGGTGCATGGCCAGTGATTGTTCCGGATAGTGCGGAATATTGAACGGCACATACAAAAAGAATGGTTGGTGCTGATTGCGATCAATGAATTCAACGGCACGATCGGTCATCATTTCCGGGAAATATTTTCCATCAGCCTCCACTCGATCCGTGCCTTCGTAAAGATCATGAAATCCATTTCGGTGCAGGAAGAAATGGTTGTAGTTATCGATGAAACCGTCGCGGATACCAAAGAATTCATCGAAACCCTGTTTCTTGGGACCGTAGTCGCGGTGGGCACCCAAGTGCCATTTTCCAAACAGCGCTGTTCGATAACCAGCTTCTTTAAGTGCCTCGGCCAGCGTCACTTCCTCCAGGAACATGTTGATTCCCTTGGGGCCGTTCATGTTACCTTGGGTCCAATGTCGCACACCTCCCCGTTGTGGGTGACGACCTGTGAGCAACGCTGCACGCGAGGGGCAACAAACCGTGTGCGCATAAGCCTGGGTGAAACGGATGCCCCGTGCCGCCAATGCATCAATGTTGGGGGTATGGAGATCCGAGGATCCAAAGCAATTGGCATCAAGTGTTCCTTGATCGTCAGTGAAGAGAATCACCACGTTGGGACGTGCAGAACCTTTGTCGGCGAAGCAAATCGTTGACGTTGACAGGAATGCCAGGCAAACTCCTGTCAGGAGGCTCAAGCAAAGATCCGTCCTGAATTTGTGTTGGTGGTTCGGGACCATGGCGTTTATCTTTCCGGTTCAAGGCAGGTTGCCGGTAACATCAATACGTCCAACAATTTACTTGAAAGATCCAGGTCGCGTTGGCCGGGCTGTTTGTAGCCAAGTCGTCCGGGTTTCGTGTTCATTGGTTGATTGAGGGCAAAGGAGACATAAATGGTGGGCCATCGATGTCAAAAATTGAAGTGGTTTCTGTTGATTCCCTGTCTGTCGCTGATTTCAGGGCAGGCAGGTTGGGGGCAGCAGGCAGAACCGGCGGGGGATTCACGAACACCTGATGCAGTGGTCGACGCTACCACCCTCACTGGAAAGGTGATGTGTGGCTATCAGGGTTGGTTCAGTTGTCCTGACGATGGTGGTCAGCTCGGGTGGACCCACTGGGCTCGCACGAATCGTCGACCATTTGGGCCGGGGAATGTTACCGTCGATTTGTGGCCAGATGTCCGTGAGCTAAGTCCGCAGGAAAGATTTCGGACCCGATTCAATCACTCAGATGGTCGTCCCGCCGAGGTTTACAGCAGCGCAAATGAAAAGACGATTGGTCGTCACTTTCGCTGGATGCGTGACTATGGTATCGATGGAGTTTTTGTGCAGCGGTTTGCCAATGGGCTGGATTCGCCGCCTCTGAAAGCACAGAAAGACAAGGTGCTTTTTCATGCTCACGATTCAGCATCGAAGACAGGAAGAGTGTTGGCCGTGATGTACGATTTGTCCGGCCTGCGAAAGGGACAGGTTGCTCGTGTGAGTGATGATTGGAAGCAGTTGAAACGTGATGGCATCACTGGGGGCGGCAGGTATCTCAAACACAAGGGTAAGCCGCTGGTGGCCATTTGGGGCGTCGGCTTTAGCGGGGATCGTAAGTACAGTTTGGCCGAGTGTGCTGATCTGATTGATGCGTTGAAGGCAGAGGGGAGCGCTGTGATGCTGGGAGTACCATCGTGGTGGAGAGATCAGAAACGCGATGCCGTTGCTGATGCGTCACTGCATGAAATTCTTAAAAAAGCTGACGTGTTGAGCCCTTGGACGATAGGACGCTATCGATCGCCAAGTGAGGCAAAGTCGCATGCCAATCGTGTTTGGAAGCCTGATTTGGCTTGGTGTGCAAAGCAGAAACTCGAATTTTTGCCCGTTGTGTTTCCAGGTTTCAGTTGGAAGAATCTGCACGGTGGAAAACTTGATGACATTCCGAGGTTGAAAGGTGAGTTCCTGTGGACGCAGATAACTGCGGCAAAGCAAGTTGGGGCAAAAATGATTTACGTTGCCATGTTTGATGAAGTTGATGAAGGAACTGCAATATTCAAGTGCAGCAATGATCCACCGGTCGGTGAAAATGTTGCTTTTCTAACCTACGATGGTTTGCCCTCCGATTACTACCTGAGAGTGACTGGACAGGCAGGCAGAATGCTGAGAGGGCAGATTCCGGATGATAGTCCATTGCCGCCAGTTGTTCGTGATCGTTAGCGAGTGCGTCGTCACAAGCTTGTCCTGAAGAGGTTGGCTGTCGTGAACTTTTTTGCGTCATTCACTGCCAACCTTTGCGGTGAATGCACACTGACTGCGACAAGTCAGAGAACCAAATTGAAAGATTGAGATACACATGAAAGCAATGACACTTGTCGGCAAGAAGGTTCCTCTTGAACTGCAGCAACGGGAAGATCTGACCCCGGATGCGGGACAGGTTGTCGTCAGGCTCAGCACCGCTGCACTGAATCGTCGCGATTACTGGATAACGGTGGGGTTGTACCCGGGAATCAAGCCTCCTGTTGTGTTGGGATCTGATGGCGCGGGTGTGGTTCTTGCTTGCGGTGATGGTGTTGATCGTGGTTGGGAAGGACAGAATGTCATTTTGAATCCAGGTATTGGTTGGGGAGATGATCCGGCCGTGCAGAGCGAACAGTTTCATATCCTTGGGTTGCCTGAAGACGGTACCTTTGCATCCGAGGTCGTTGTGCCAGTGGAACAACTGCATCGCAAGCCGGAGTGTTTGACATGGGAAGAATCAGCCGCCATTCCCTTGGCCGGCACAACAGCTTATCGAGCGTTGTTCGCACAAGGCAACGCAAAGCCTGACGACAGGATTCTGATCACTGGCATTGGGGGAGGAGTGGCTACGTTTGCACTCCAATTCGCAACTGCGATCGGAGCAGAAGTATGGGTGACTTCGTCGTCGACAGCAAAAATTGATCGGGCAATCAGCCTGGGAGCCAAAGGCGGGTTTGATTATCGCGAGGAGGGATGGGAAAAACGTTTTGCCGCAAAGGTTGGGGCACCCGATTTGATCATCGATAGTGCTGGTGGCCCTGGCTACGGTGGTTTGGTGGGACTTGCTGCACCCGGTGGTCGCATCATCAATTATGGGGCGACAGCCGGCGCTCCGGAATCGATTGACATGTTCAAGCTGTTTTGGAAGCAGTTGCGTCTGCAAGGATCAACCATGGGGTCGTCTGACGACTTTAGTGGCATGGTGGACTTGGTTGAGAAGTATCAGATCAAGCCAGTGATCGACGCAGTCTATTCGCTCGAAGATACCAACCAGGCGATTGCTCGAATGCGTTCATCACCGCAGTTTGGTAAGTACGTTCTCAAGATTGCCTGATTCCACCTGCCGGCAGGTGGAAGTCAGCTTTAAGCTTCAGAAAACATGCGGGTGACGGCGGGTTTCTGAATCTTGCCCATGGCGTTGCGTGGCAGCTGTTCCACGATTTTCAGTTGCTTGGGAATCTTGTACGTGGACATGCAGGCCCGGCACCAGTTTTTGAGTTCTTTCAGGTCCAGTTCCGAGTTTGGCTGCAGCACACAGGCGACCGCGACTGCTTCACCCCAGGTATCGTCTGCGACGCCCACAACCGCACACTGCTCGATGGACTCATGGTCCAGCAAGACGGATTCAATCTCCAGGGCTGAGAGTTTGTAGCCGCCACTTTTGATGATGTCGACTGACTGACGGCCCATGATGCGGAAGTAACCTGATTCGATGACTGCGATGTCTCCTGTGCGAAACCAGCCATCGTCAAAGGAGTCAGCCGTTGCTTGCGGCTTGTTCCAGTATTCAAGAAATACACAGGGGCCCTGAATCTGGATCTCACCCGCAGTGCCTTCTGTCTGAATGATTTCTCCTGCTTCACTTTTGAGTTGTATTTTCACATTCGGAAGCGGTTGTCCGACAGCGCCCGGTCTTCGTTCTCCGGTGTACGGGTTGGACAAGGCCATGCCAATTTCTGTCATGCCGTATCGTTCAAGCAGGGCTTGTCCGGTCAGGTTGGTCCACTCGTGATGAACACTTGCCGGCAGCGCAGCAGAGCCCGATACCATCAGACGCATTTCCGCAAACCCCCGCACGATTTGTTGGCGTTGTTGATCCGGCGTTGTTTGCAACAGTTGAATCAACTTGACGTAAATGGTTGGCACTGCCATGAAAACGGAATACCGGTTCTTTGCCACTTGATCAAGAATTGCGTCAGCATCGAAGTGGCTGAAGGTGTCAACGGTAGCACCTGACCACAACGCACATGAAAGCACGTTGATGATGCCATGGATGTGATGAAGCGGCAGGAAAAGCGGAATCACATCACTGTCTTGCCACTGCCACGCGGTCACCAGTGCTTCGATTTGCGCTTCAACATTAGCGTGCGTCGAGACCACGCCCTTGGGCTTGTTGGTGGTTCCGCTTGTGTACAGGATCATCGCTCGACGATCAGGCTGGATCATGGGCAATGGTTTGGGATCACCATCGGATATTTCATCGACCACGGTCAGCGGGATTCCCAACCGTTGACACAGGGGGGCAAGTTTCGTGCTCAGTTCGGTGTTGGTAATCACCTGCTGTGCGTCCGAATCAGTGATCGTATATTCAAGTTCCGGTTCCGTTGCAGACAGGCTCAGCGGCACCGCAACGCCTCCTGCACGCCAGATTCCCCATTGGACCGTCACGTAGTCGAATCCACCTGGGATCAGGTAGGCAACGCGTGATTCCTGTAAATCCTCGGCACTGCCTGAAATGGTAGAAGCAACCACTGCTGAGCGGTGCAGCACTTGTTGGTAGGTGTATTCGGTTTGTGCTTGCCGAATCGCAATGGAATCACCGTAAGATTCAGCACGGGAAATCAGTTTCATTACTGGTTGTGTCAGAATTGTTTAATTTGGGAAAAGTGAGGCGGCGTTAGGGCTGCACAGCAGTCAGCCGTCATACGTAAGCAGTCAGGCATCAGACGAACCACTTCACGATCATGAAAATCAAGGACGGACCGAGCAAACATCCTAGTCCTGTGTAAAAGGTTGCTGTCATGGCACCGTAGGGAACAAGCTTTTCATCGGTCGCCGCCAGGCCCGCCGCGACTCCACTGGTTGTTCCCATCAGACCTCCAAAAATCAATGCTGATCGTGGATTGTCCAAGCCAATTCTCGACGCAACGAAGGGAGTGAGGATCATCACCAAGATGGATTTGACCAAGCCTGCGGCAACACTCAGTGCGATGACTTCACTGCTTGCAGTCAGAGCTGTTCCGGTCACGGGGCCCACAATGTAGGTCGCCGCACCTGCTCCGATGGTGGTGATGCTTTCTGCGTCGCGATATCCGAACGCATACGCCACCAGACCGCCAATCAGAAAGGAAACGAAAATTCCAAGCAGCAGCGAGATGATCCCACTGAGTCCGGTCGCGATGAATTCCTCCAAGCGGACTCCAAACGCAGTGGCCACAATCGCGAGGTCGCGGAACATGCTGCCACCGAGAAGTCCGATGCCCGCAAGCAACGGCACATCAGCAAGTCCTTTCTCGCCACCGGTCATCATTCCACCCAGATAGGCCAAGGCCAGACCCATGAAAATGGCAATCGCGGAGGCGTGGATTCTTCCACGGGTCAGTTTGCGGGATATGAAACTGGAAACCCATAGAATTGCACCCACCAGGAACAAGGCAGTGATCAGTGAGTTCTTTTCCATCAGCACGACCAGCGAATGCTTGCTCAGAAGCATGGCTTGCCAGTCCGGTAGACAGTTCATGGCTTGTCTCCCGGGGGTGAATCCGTTGGGTCCGCAGCGTTGCTGCCGATTCGGCTCAGCACGGGCACCAATGCCAGGCACACTAGCACCGTGGCTACTCCTGCAACCAGTGCCAGCCAACCACCGCTCGCAGCTTTGATCACGTTTTGGCTGGCCGCCATCGCAACCACGATAGGAATGTAAATGGAACTCCAGAACAGAACGCCTTGTTGCGTGGGGACTGGCAGGCGATCACGACGGCGTAGCCAGTCCGATAGCACGATCAACAGCAGCATGGCAATTCCCACACCACCCACGTTCTTGCCTACTCCCAAAGTGATGCCAAGCAGTTGCCCAATGACCAGACCGACCAGCATGCAGAATGCCAGTAACGCGGTTCCATAGATCACCATCATCAAACCTATTGCTGTTGATTCTTTTCGCAGTCATTGTCGGCAGGCACGGGGTTGCCCACGATGTCAACTGGATGCGTGTAAAGGTAACGCCAGACTGCTTCATGTATGAACTGACCGTCCTTGCCTTTGAAGGCACGACTGCCTGGTTGCACGCTGCTATGCGCGATTTTTTCGTTGCCGCCAACATCAAAATCAGTGATCAGTCGTCGTGTGTTCTGATAAGGCGGTTTGGTTTGGTCGACATTGACGATTGGTCCAAACTGGTTCATTCCCAGCAGTTCCCAGCTGCGGCAATAGTGGTCTGCTTTCCAACCACCATCGAGAACGTGAGAAAATCCGAAATAGCGATTTGCGGGTGTTGCCGACGGCAGAGCCTGCCATGCCTGATACTGATCACGCGGACCACACAATGCGACGACACGACTGACTTTGACATATTTTGCAAAGCGGGCAGCGGTGGTTGAACCATGGGAACTGCCTGATACGATGACTTTTTCCCAGTTCAGACCGCTGCGGTCAGCGTTCAAAAATTGTCCCCAGTTTCCTTCGGGATTGCTGCGTTCCAACCACTTCACAAATTGGTAGGCGCGTTCCATCATTCCGTCGGGCTTTGGGATACTGACCTCGTCGCTGAAATCCTGTCCAGTGGCCGCCTCCAAGCGAATGTTGCCACGGCAGTGCGGGCCAACGGGTTTGTTCTGGCAACAAATTGAGAACCATGATCGGGCATACTGCACTTGGATCGCGTGCAGGCCATAGTCCGCCAATCGATCAAACAGATTCCGATTGTGGCTCATCAACCAGATCACAAGCTTGCCACGTTGAGGTACCGAGGTGTCCACAATCGCGTTTTGAATGTCAGCAGGCCTGCCACTTGCTGTTTCGAGCAAAAAGTTGATTTTCGGATGCGACTTGACCCGCGGGTCGATTTCGCTCGCCCTTGCACTCAGTTCGTAACGCTTTTGCTTCGTCGCACTCGTTTGCGCCGATGCGATGTTCAGGCACATGCAAAGCGACATGAGCCCGATCATGGTGGTCGCTGAGAGGTGAATCTTTGAAATCATCTTCTTGCTGTTCTCTTCTGATTTTGTTCGGAGAAATGCCATGCCAGGGCAAAGTTGCAATCGCAGGGTCTGCAGGGCATTGCCAGAGAACAATACGGCAGACCGGTACTGCAAAGCGGCATTGTAGCGTAGCACGGTAGATTCGTGATCTACCTCCGGTAACCGATGATCGGCATGGGTTTGTATCCCCACTTGCCCACAGAGATTCGTTATTCTGCGTGATTCAAAGTGTTTTTTCGGAAGCCCGTTTTGGCATTTTCCGTTCCCCATCGCATCATCTGCAGGAATCGAATTGATGACTCTTGTGCAGCGCAAGCACCCCTTCAAACGCCCCTTCAAGCACCCGTTCAAGCGTGGATTCGTCAACCTCCTGCTTATGATTTCCCTGATCGGTCTGATGAAATCCAGATGCGAGGCTCAGGATCCCGATGACAAGGGGGCGAGGTTGCCTGAAGTTCGTGTGACGAATGTGCGCCGCGTATTTCACAATGGAGAGCACAATGCCTTTACCGATTTGATTCGCTTTCAAGGTCGCTATTTTTTGACTTTTCGCAGTTGTCCTGATGGGCACATGGTGCACCCCACTGCATCAATCATCATTCTTTCCAGCAAGGATTTGAAAAGGTGGGAACAGGTGCATCAGTTTTCGGTGCCGATGCGAGATACGCGAGATCCACACTTTCTGGATTTCAAAGGTCAATTGTTTGTTTACACAGGTACCTGGTACAGCGGAGAAACAACCCTGCCACCCAGCGAGTATGACCTGAACAAGCATCTTGGCTACGCCGCCTGGTCCGGGGACGGCAAGCAATGGCACAGCCCCGTCATGTTGGAGGGGACATTTGGGCATTACATCTGGAAAGCAGCCGAGTACGACGGCAAAGCCTACCTTTGTGGTCGACGCAAACACCAATTTGATGTTCGACCGCGCGGCGAGGGACCCGAGGTCGAGTCCGCCATGTTGGTAAGCGAGGACGGCCTCGTTTGGAAAACAGCAGCTTTGTTTCAGGAACAGCGCGGCGATGAAACGGTGTTCCAGTTTCAAGCTGATGGCAGTGTCTTGGCGATTGGGCGACGGGGTAGCGATAAAGCCCAGATATTACGCTCAAAACCACCGTACCAACAATGGCAACGCAAGGAACTAGATCGCTACATCGGTGGGCCAATGTTAGTGCGCTGGGGAAATCGTTGGGTTGTGGGGGGGCGACGAAATACCGATCGAGGCCCCAAGACCTCACTGTGTTGGCTTGTGGGAGATGAGTTGTACGAATTTGCAGAGTTGCCGAGTGGTGGAGATAATTCCTACCCTGCTCTGTTGCCACTTTCTTCCACTCAGGCGGTCATGTCGTGGTATTCAACTCACGAGAAAGGTGCCAAGGGCAAATCCATTACCGCCATTTACATGGCGGATCTCGAAGTCATCAATCCGTGAAATTGCTATCTAGCTTGGACTCGTTATCTTGCTGGGCCATCAGATGCTGCTTGACTTGTGGCTGATCCCATCAACGCTGGTTCTGAATGATGCTTGATCCGCTCAGGCATCACGCAAGCGTTCCAATCCGGTTCTGGCTGCTCCCGCGTCAGAACCGACTGCCAGAAAGCTGAAGCCCTGCTCCAGATGCTGTTGGGCCTTGGCCTCGTTGCTCAGGATTCCGACTGCTGTTCCCCGTTGTTGGCAGGCGCTCACGATCTTCTCAAGAGCAGCCAGTAAATCAGGGTGCTCAAATTGTTTGGGGCAACCGAGGTTGTAACTCAGGTCCAGGGGTCCCACAAACACGACATCGACGCCGTCAACAGCCGCGATCTGGTCAACGTTGCTGACACCTTCGGCGGTTTCAATCTGGACGATGACCGTGGTGCGTTCCTGTACCTTGGCGTGGTACTCGTCCACCGAGAGTCCAAAATCGGTGGCGATGGTGGAACTGGCCACTCCCCGACAACCGTGGGGAGGATAACGGGTGTAGGCCACGGCTTGGGTGGCTTCCTGCGCCGTACTGACGTACGGCACCATGACGCCTGCTGCACCCAAATCCAACGCTCGTTTGATGCAGTCTTGATCATTCGAGACCACTCGCACAATCGGGACACAGGGTGTGCCTTCGACAGCCAACAGCATGGATTGGAGTCCCGCCGCACTGCAGGCACCATGTTCCAAGTCAATCAGGACCCAGTCAAAGCCGAGGTGTGCGGCCATTCGAGCCAGTAAAGGCGACCCAAGACTGAGGAACGTCCCGCGCAGTGGTGTTTCTAACCTCTTTTTTTCAATCCAGTCAAAACTCATGTGTTACCAATGGGGTAGGGAGTCACTTTGCTTTTTCAATCAGAAAATCCACCAGTTCCTCGCACTGGAAAAAACCGGGCCAGAAGTTGTGCCCCTGTCCGTCGATCTTGATCACTTTGATCAAGTCACCTGCGCCATTGGATTGGTAGATTTTTTCGAGTGCGGCTGAATTCTCAGCCAGCGGCACGACTTGGTCGTCCTTGCCATGGATGATCAGCACGGGTACGCGTGCCTTAGCAAGTTTGTCTGCTCGCTTGATCGGATTGAATTGTGCCTGCTGTGCCTGAAGTTGCTCCGCTGAAATGCCGTAGGCCGATGCGGCACGTTTGATTCCCGGGTAAGTGGTGTAGTCGTAGACCGGGTAGATCCCCCCGATGGCCGCAACGCGATCGGGGTGATCGACCGCCCAACTGCTGACCCAAAGTCCACCGCGACTGCGTCCCAGCAGGGCTGGTTTTTTCGAGTAACCGCGGTTGGCCATTTCTTTGTACAACGCTTCGAAGAAGGAAAACGCTTTGGGGCTGCCGTAGGCTTCACCAACATCGATTCCTGCGACTGCAATCCCGGCGTCAAGAAACTTCTGGTGCATCCAGCTTTCCGCTTTGTCGGGATAGGCAGAGAGTGTGGGGGCATAGAATATCCATGGTTTGTCAACTTTGTTGTCAGCAGATTCATGGTTTGACAGTGTTTCAGGTTCCATGATGAAGGCGTGACGATCCTTCAGGCGAAACGTGTTTCCATTGAGCAGTACCTGGCTGCGTTTGGGCATGGCCTTCTGCTGGGCAGCGTTGACCCTCGGTTTGCCTTGTCCGGGATTCGACTTGTTGGCCGGATTTTGCGGGATGTCTGTGGTTGCCAGTTTTACAAAAGAATCAAGTTGTTGATGCCATTGGCTGATCAATGAATCCAGGGTGCCTGCTGCCGGAACCGCCAGGTCGGTCGATTCATCACGATCGTTAGCGAGGTTGTAGAGTTCCCACGGTTCGCCAATCGGAGCGACCGCTTTCCAGTCGCCAACACGAATTGCCTTATGACCATCATGGAACCACCAAAGTGAATCATGTTTCAGTTGACCTTCTTTTTTAAAGGTGGCAACCAGACTTGTTCCAGGTGGTTGAGGTGCCGACTGTGGTGTTGAGGCGCCACTGACTTCGAGCAGCGTTGGGACGATGTCAATGACATGCCCCACATCACTGCGGACGTCACCTTTCGCGGCGATGCCATCAGGCCACGACACGATCAATGGGGTCGATGTCCCTCCTTCATGGGTCCAAGTTTTGTGTCTGCGAAAAGGGGTGTTGCAGGTGTTGGACCATCCGGGGCCAAGGCAAAGATAGGTTCCGGCAGATCCGGCGGGTAGCTTGGGATCGTGACCATCGTCACGTACCATGATCTCAGCGCTGGCGCCGTTGTCCGACAGAAAAATGACCATCGTGTTTTTCCATTGACCCATGTTGCGGATCTGGTCGAACACCCTGCCAATTTCAATGTCCATTCGATGGATCATGGCAGCGTGAATTGCCATTTTTGTTGCTTGAAAGCGCTGCTGTTCCTGTGACAGACTTTTCCACGGTAACGGGCGATTGATTTCATTCTTGCCGAGTGTCGCAAGGGCATCAGGGAAGTGATAGGGTGGCCCGAGATCACGCTCGACTCGTGAGAGTTCAGGGACGCAGTAGTTGTCGAGAATCTGTAGTTGTTTCAGACGCTTCCAACGCTGGGCCCGAATCACATCCCAACCTTGAACGTATCGTTCCTGATAGACGGCAATGTCCTGTGGCAAAGCATGTAACGGAAAGTGAGGCGCCGCAAATGCGAGGTAATGAAAGAATGGCTGGTCTGCGTGATTTGTGGCATGTTCCTGCAGCACTTCGATGGCATGGTCTGCCAACGCTGTCGTGGCGTAAAAGTCGGTCCCTTTTTTTACTGGGGAAAGTTGTACGTCGTCTTTCCAGTGGCGAACTGGGTTAAAAAATCTTCCCTGATCTTTGAGCAGATAGGAGCGATCAAAACCGTTCTCGATGGGCATGCCGTCGATGTGCCATTTTCCCGTGTGATAAGACCGGTATCCCACGGTATGCAGCATCTTGGGTAACAGCACCGCCCACGACTGGCGTTTTCCCCGGTTGCCTCCACCCGAGGGAACGTCGGGCAAGGTATCGCGGCGAACCTGCTGTGCATAATATCCCGTCAGCAGGGACGCCCGAGTCGGCCAGCATCTTGCAGTGTTGTAAAATTGGCTGAAGCGAATCCCTTTTTCAGACAATGCGTCCAAATTTGGAGTCGCAATTTCGCTGCCATAGCAACCAAGATCTGAAAATCCAAGGTCGTCTGCCATGATCAGCAGGATGTTGGGTCTTGATGCCGTGTCAGACTCGCGAGCAGCCGTCACGGAATCTTCAGCATGGACGTTGTTTTCAACGCGGATTTGGCTCGACAGAAGGCAGTAGGCAAGCAGGGGGGCAATCAGGACGGAACGTGGCATGGAGAGAAATCTACACTCAAAAATTTGCGTACAGGAATTAGGAGGCATCAGCTTTGCCCAATCGTCATTGAGTGTTCACCGACGTTGGGCAGACAGCTCAGTGCGCGACAAGAAGCGTTGCACTAGTTTAGTCGTTTTCGCGTGATGATGCTTTTGGTGGCGGAAATCTCGGCGACGAAGGCAGGTCAAGTGCCATGGATTTTAAGTGCAAACCCTGGAAGCGATCTTAGTTCGTGTTTGTAGATCTTTCGACTTTGCGAAATTCCGGTTTTGTGTCACGCAGGATTTCAAGCATGGCTTTTCGTGTCTCTGATGACAAGTGTTGATGCGTTTCACGGGTATCCTTGCCGGTCAGCACGGCGACGAGTTTTTGAAGTATCTTGGTGCGGACCAGCGTTGGCAGTCCATCAAATGCATCGGAGTGAATCAGATAACTGCATGGGTAACGGAACAAGCGGGTCTGCAGGTCAAAGTCACGCAGTGATCGTCCACGCTGATCCCGCTTGCCAATTTTTTCAAAGTACGCGGTGAATTGTGATGAGCCAATGATCCGGTCGGTGAGTTTGAATTCGTCACACATCAAAAGATGCTGCAGCACTCGTTCAGCCGCCGTGTTGATCCGGCGCTGCGCTGTTTCGCTCAGGTGATCAGGGGCACGTTCAAGCAGTTCATTCATCTGCTTTGCCTGATAAACTGCCTGCCGTGTTTCGTAGTTCGCCGCGGCGATCGCATTGTGCATCTGGCTCTGATGTTGCAAAACCATCAGGGCAACAATGTCGCTGTGTGGGCTCAGGAACTGGTCCGTTTCGATGAATCGATCCAGGGCATTGCAGTTGGCCCCGGTTTCCCGGTCAAAGGCGGTCGTGTCATCGTTGCATGTACTGTTGCCCATGTGACGCATGTTGCCATGCGTGCCCGTGACGTACCAGCCTCCCCAGCGTTCCTGGAAAGGGCTCGTCGAGTCAGTCAGATGCGTGCCACGGCCATATCTTGGTTGCCCCCGTTTGTCTGGAAAAACACTGCGCATCAGGTAACCGGGGACGTTTTGTGTGCGGCCGGTTGCGTGGCAGGCCAAGCAGTTTCCTCGATCCCTGATGAACGCTGGCTGTTCCTGTTTCTGTTGGGACATCGTGTAGAAGGTGGCTCCCTGCCGGGGACCCGTCGCTGCCAGTTCCAGGACGTCGCCATCCAGGCAAAATCCAATGTAGACATCGTCGCTGAAATAGAGTGCACGGGGAGTGCGTGGTGCGATTCGTTGCAGTTGCAGACTGGTTTTCGAAAAAACAAGAGTCTGTGAACTGAGCGGAACATCGAGAGCCTTCAACAGCGATCTCAAATAGCCAAAGTCTTTTTCGTGTTGTAATTCGACGTCACCCGCTTGAACTTTGACTGCGAGTTGCGAGATGGGATCCATTGTCTCCGCATTGTGATAGTCGATCGGAGGACGTTCGAAACTTGGGTTTTGAGAAAATGTTTTCGAGCCTGCACTCAGCGCCAACAGCATCGAACTGATGTGAGCGAAAATCTTCGGTACAGATTGAGTTTTGTGCATGCTCATTTCGCAATGTTGCCAGAATGAAAGGCCCACCTTGGCTGATGGATTGCGTGTCCAAAAGGCATCGATTCGTCGTGGGGGGCAGCGCCCTCCCTTTCAAACCTAACTTCTCTTGGTGCCCTGCGTAGCGGGTTTAATCGTGAAAAAAGGTAGTTTGATCGTTTTGCCTCCGTGTGCAGCAGTTGCGAGGGAATCGCGTGTGTAATAGCTTCGGGTCTGGTCGCTCGCCTTGGGGCGGTAGGCGTTTCTCGCGTCGAACGGATTCATTGACTTGTGCTTGACAATCACGCGGCGATCGAAAAATTGCCTGAAGGTGGATGGTTAATCTTGGCGTTTTGTGTTGCCGTCAGCTGTTTACCTGTCATGTCGCTCTGAAAGTAATGATCTGTGCCGCGTCTCGATGAACGATTGAAAAAGGTTGCTCAGCAAATCCGTGTGAAAACTCATGCGGATATCGGTTCTGATCATGCCCACTTGCTTGTGGCTCTGCTGCGTAGTGGCCGGATCACCAAGGGGATCGCGATTGAAAACAAACAACAACCGCTGCTTCATTCCCAGAGTGCATTGTGTGATCTGAACGCGGAATCGCGTCTTGCCGATGGGCTTGACGGTCTCGCGGTGGGGGAAGTGGATAGCCTGAGTATTTGCGGGATGGGTGCGGAAAGCATCGTGTCGATTCTTGACAGTGGCCCTGAGCGAATTCCGGAGCTGGTTGTCTTGCAACCCAATCGCCGTGCTGACCTGATTCGGAAATGGGGAATTCGCAGTGGGTATCAGCTTGTTGACGAACAGATTGCCTTTGGTCATTGGCCGTATGTCATTTTGACCTATCGAAAATCAGCTCAGCATGTGGATCCCGTTTACCAGCACATTGATCATCAGGCAGATCTGCTGCTGGGGCCGTGGCTGTTAAAACGTCGGGAAGCTGAATTCGTCGACTTGTTGCGTGAGGAGCAGCGTTATTGGCAACAGTTCAAACAGATCAGCGAGGCAAGTCTTGAACGTCGCAATGCGGTTCAACGCGTCCTGGAACGCTGGGACTTGTTCTGAGTGTTGGCGGTTCTGCCCATTCTGAAGCATTGCTGTGAGAATGTCAGCCGTGTTCTTCCGTTTTCACATTTGCGAGTGGGGTCAGGCTTGGGCAGCCAGAAGTTCGAAGGTTTTGTCTGCGACTACTTTGCCATCCAATTCCAAAGTCATTCGCCAATTGCCCAGTTTGTCGTTGATGGGTTCCCAGATGGTGTCACCGAGATAAAAATCCCAGTCGTTTTTTTTGATGTAGACCATTCCGTCAAAGGGGGGCCGCCGTTTGCCTTGGCCGTCAAGAATTCCGGGATGATCGATGCAATAATACAACTCCTGGTTCTTTCCACCGGTAACGTTGACAATGAATCCGAATTCGACATCCACCACGGCTGTGACCTTGGTTGTCACCTCGGAAATTTTTGGCAAGCTGCGTGCAGCGGATTCCCACTTTGTGTAAATGCCAAACGTTCGCATGCGTATTTCGGGTTTGCGTTTTGCCATGAGGTCAGTTTGGTATTCGGATTGCCACACATCCATCGGGTTGCACAGGATTGTGGCTGACGGAGGGTGGTCGAGTCGCTTTGAGTCAATGCAATTGAAACTAGTCTTGGCTCTGTGGAGTACTCTGTGGGCTTCTGTCGCTGACCAGGGCGTTCTGTCGCTCGCGGCGATATTCGGTCGGGGTCAGGCCTGTCGTGCGTCTGAATACAGAAGTCATGTATTCCCCATGTTCATATCCCGAACGCTCCGCGATCGCTGCGATGGAAAGCTCCGTTTCGGACAGCAGGCGTTTAACGCTGTTGAGCCGTACTCGCTGAATTTCTTCGTGAGGTGTGCGGCCGATTAGTTTTTTGAATCGATGCTCGAGCGAGCGGCGGGATAGGGAAAGTGGTTTGAGTACATCGCAGACACGGATATTGGAGTGGGCATGACGACGGATGTACTGTAGAGCCCGCGATATTTCGTGGTCATCAATTGCCAACGTGTCGGTTGATTCACGAACCATGATTCCCAATGGCTTGGTGAGCAGCGGTGGATCCATCGGAACGCCAGACTCGGAAAGCAGTGTCCTGGTTGGACGGATTTCTTCAGGCAGTTTGAACTGGCTGGTTGAACGCTGGTTGTCCGTTGAGGTTGGCAGCTGGGAACTCATCATTTCATCGAGCAAGCGAGCGGCTTCATAGCCGGTTCCATGAGTGTCCTGCACGATGCTACTGAGCGATGGCTCAGCGAGTTCGCAAATCAGGTGGTCGTTGTCGACTCCGAGAACTGCCACTGCTTCTGGGACGGCGATCCGTGACTGACGACAGGCATCGAGAACCTGCTGTGCCTGAAAGTCATAACATGACATGATGGCGACGGGGCGAGGAAGCGTTTGCAGCCAATGGCCCAGTCGTGTCTTTTCCTGCTCCCAATCAAACTGAGGGTCGTATCGGTGGGTCGATTGGTATTCAAAGAACTTCCGCTCGGCAGCCAGAGTCAGTTCGCGATATCGGTCGCGGCGTAGATTGGACCATGCAAAGCCAGGGTCTCCACAGTAAGCGAGATTGTGAAATCCCCTTTCCATGAAATGCTGGACCGCTAACGCAGCGATTGCCGTGTCGTCGGTGCTGGTCCAGGGAATTCCCTTGACGTGTCGCGTGGCGCTCAAGTCGACAATGGGAACATGCAAGTCCCTGAGTTGGTCGGCGATGTCATCGGTTTCGATGCGGGCGATGATCCCGTCACCTCGCCAATTTTTGAGCCAATTGGGGGGAACGGCCCCTCGCTCCTGTTCGGTCAGAAATACAGACCAGTCGGCTGATTCCTTCACGTAGGCAATCACACCATCGAGCAGGCCACGGCCATGTCCATTGGAGGTTTCGATCAACAAGGCGACTGAACGGCGCGGCATGAGCTTGCAGGATTTGTTAAATTTCTACGATAGATTGCGCATTCTCTCATGGATTTGGGCTTCAAATCGGCAAGAATGCTCTCTCGCCACATTTTACACGGTTGTGGCGGCAAGCCGCAATCGTGCGCAAATCCTCCGAATTCCAACTCCTTGATGGTGGCAGGCAAAACTCATGACTGCGTTTCCCGAAATACCCAAGATCTGTTACGAAGGCCCCGACAGCGACAACCCTCTCGCTTTTCGTTGGTACAACCCCGACGAGGTTGTTGGCGGCAAGACGATGAAAGAACACCTGCGGTTCACGGTCGTTTATTGGCATACGTTCCGTGGAACAGGGGCTGATCCTTTCGGAAGTCCCACTATGTTGAGGCCTTGGGATGATGGCTCCGAGTCTGTTGAGAACGCTTGCAATCGTGCTCGGGCAGCATTCGAGTTCTTCGAGAAATTGGACGCACCTTACTATGCCTTCCATGATCGTGATGTCGCTCCAGAAGGGGCGTCCTTGGCCGAAAGTAATGCCAACTTTGATGCGGTTGCTGCTGTCCTGAAGGAAGAGCAGCAACGTACAGGCGTCAAGCTGCTGTGGGGAACAGCCAATATGTTCAGCAACCCCCGCTTCATGCACGGTGCGGCTACGACCTGCAACGTTGAGGTCTACGCCTACGCTGCTGCTCAGGTCAAAAAAGCGATGGAGGTCACGAACGATCTGGGGGGTGAGAATTATGTGTTCTGGGGTGGCCGGGAAGGATATCAGTGCTTGTACAACACTGACATGAAACGCGAGCTTGATCATCTCGGACAGTTCTTTCACATGGCTGTTGACTACGCCAAAGAGATTGGCTTTACCGGTCAGTTTCTGATTGAGCCGAAGCCCAAAGAGCCTACCAAGCATCAATATGATTCTGACGCCGCAGCCTGTTTGAACTTTCTGCGTGCTTATGATTTGACCGATCACTTCAAGCTGAATATCGAAACCAATCATGCGACGCTTGCGGGGCATGAAATGATGCACGAGTTGGAGTATGCCGGCATGCAGGGGGCACTAGGTAGCATCGATGCCAATACAGGTGACTTGCTGCTCGGCTGGGACACGGACCAGTTCGCGACCGACTACTATCTGACCACGCAGATCATGTTGGTGCTGTTGAAGTATGGCTTGTCGCCAGGCGGAGTAAACTTTGACGCAAAGGTGCGCCGTGAGAGTTTTGAGCCCATTGATCTTTTCCACGCACATATCGGAAGCATGGACGCGTTCGCCAAGGGTTTACGGGTAGCAGCAGCGATCGAGGCTGATAACGCTTTGAGCGATCCGTTGGCTGCTCGCTATTCCAGTTGGGATGGGGAACTCGGCAAAAAAATTGAGGCTGGCGAAACGTCTCTCACAGAACTTGAGGCAATCATGCTTGAAAAAGGTGAGGCAGCCGCGAATCAGAGTGGGCGACAGGAAATGCTGTTGAACGTGTTCAATCGCTATCTCGACCGCGGTTGATCACGCGCACAGGGTAATGATCACGCTGGTCCGAGCAGAAACCTGCTCGGACGCCCGGGGCGACCGAGGCGGCTAACCGCCAGTTGTCGCAGCCTCAGTTGTCACAGCGTTCCCTAGCTGGATAACCCCAGTCAGTGCGTGGTTCTTCTTGTTGGTGATTCATCAGGGCGGGCAAAATCCGAAATAATTGGATAGAGAACAAGTGAGGTGAGTGGATCATCAGCCAAGGGTACCGTTTAGTTAAATGTGGGCCGATTCGCCCGATCAATTCTTCAGTTTAGAAGGGTTTTGTTGATGATTAAGCGTTTTGCAGTCGTTCTCTGTCTAGCCGCTCTCGGCGGCTGTGTTGTGGCTCAGGGGCCTCGCCCCAGCAACCTTGGCGCCTCCAAACTGAATTTGGGTGAACCAGGAATTCAGTGGTACACCACATGGGAATCTGCCGAGGCAGAGGCAAAACGCAGCGGTCGCGCCATCATGTTTGTGGCAGCCGCAACGCAGTGTCACGGTGTCTCGGGTGTCTTCTGACCTGGCTACACTGCTACGCAGAACGGTCTGTTCGCGTCCCCCGACTTCATTGATGCTTCTCGTGACTTCGTTTGTGTCAGGCTTGAGTCTTATGAGAGTCCTGAACATCAACAGTACGTCCGCACATTCCTGAATGGACGTTTCGAGAACAGTGCTTTCTGCATGCTCGCTCCCGATGGTCAGGAGTGGCTAAGCCGGGCGAGTCGTGGGCCTGAGCAAGTGCTTGGACGCAGCGGTGCGACGCAAGCTTTGCATCGTTACGCCTTGATGTATCCTGCCAAAGCGGAATCCAAGGATGCGTTGGTTCAGGATTTTCATAGCTTCAGACAGGCCCTGAATGTTGCCTCGGCTGACCAACGTGTACTCGTGTTGATCAACGCACCTGCTGATCAGGAGGCGAAGTTGAAAGAATCGCTGCGAGCTGTTGCGAATGATGCATCCGTGATTGGCCGATTTCATTTTGACTTCGAGCAGGGAAGCGACTGGAAAACAAAAATCAGTGGTGCCAGCGAGCAACCGGGGATCGTTTTAATACACCCCGGTGAATTCGGCATGAAAGGAAAAGTGTTGAAGCACTTGAAACTGAATGCTGAGAACGAACAGATCATCGCCACCATGCAGCAGGCCAACAAGCAGTTCGCGGCGACAACTGAAAAGAAGGTTTATTCGCAGCATGTCGCCAAAGGAACCCGCGAGGGTATCTATTTCGAAGGTGCCGTGCCCTACGGTGAAGATCGTGATGGGGACGGCGAAATTGATCATCGCGGAGGAGGCCGAGGTCGAGGGGGTGCCAGTGGTCGGGGTGCCAGTGGTAGACCGACACGTTGAACCAACGAGGATGCGAAGTGCAATCAAGCGTATCGCTCGTGAGAACTGTCGATGCAGCAATGTCGATGCAACATCATGTCTAGCAAGGTCCCGCGCAGATTCGGTTCAATTTTGCAGGTGCTAGTTGCGGTAGTTCTCGTTGCTAATGGACGCCACAGTGAATCCATGGCTCCGGCTTGGGAAGCATGCTCCTGCTTGGCGATGGGGAGCATCGTTTCTGGTATGTCAGTCATCTGGCGTGTGTCTGTCATCGAGTGCCGGTGCGATCAGCGATGCTCCCGCCGACTAGGCGTTAAAGTTGATGCATTTTGCCCATACCGCAGCTTGTTGCTTCCATGCAGTCATTGGTTCTCGCCGAGTTTCTTGCCGTAGGCGGGTAGGGTCTGTCATTCCGGGGATTCACTGAGCCCGAAAGGCCGACGATTATCTGCACTTTTTCTTTTGCGATGAGTAACGAATAGGCGGTGAATGCACGCCTTTAGGCCTATTTCGGGGTGCAGTTTTGCATCAATAATCAAGTCAACGCGGTTTGAGAGCTTTCGAGGCAGGACGAAACTTGAACCGGTTCAGTGACGTTACCGCACGCAATGCGGTAATCAATCCGGCTGGCCAATCGGTGGTGCAAAAAGCATCCGTGGGTCTGCCAGAAAATGGCAGCAGCACTCCCAGAACGCGTATTTCGTCGGTGTTCTTTTGGCGGGTCTCTGCCGACCCGATCAAGACGGTTCGAACAGTCGCGTCCTTCCGAGCATCGAGAGAATTTAAAGTGTCGACTCAATTCCTTAATAAAAACTTACCGAAAAATACTTGACGAACAGTGATCGGTGGCCTATACCAGCCAGTTCATCATTTCCCCCCTATCTTGGGACTTCCAAGTCCCAATCCTCGGCGTGGTCGCAAAAGCGGCCCACATCACACTAAGGATTTTTTATGCTTGATTCCAAATTTGTGCGTGGTTTTATTCTGTCCCTCAGCCTGGTTTCAGCAGCTTGTATCACGAGTGGGTGTGGTGGCAATGAGGAAAACACTGTTGTCAGCGGTGAGCTCACGCCTGAGCAGAAAGCAGACACCGAGGCTCCACCAATGCCTAGCGCACCTGGCGAAGCCGGTGGCGCTGCACCAGCAGCCCCCACGAAATAATAAATAGACATCCTTCTTCGGCATCCGTTTGTCGATTTTTGTTTTAGTTTTTTGTTTCATTATTGATGAGGATTAGTATGCGAAAGTATTCTCGCTCCGGCTTCACGCTGGTTGAGCTCCTCGTGGTCATTGCGATCATCGGAGTCTTGGTCGGCTTGTTGCTGCCAGCTGTGCAGGCTGCTCGCGAAGCAGCACGGCGCATGAGTTGCAGTAACAACTTCAAGCAGATTGGACTTGGGATTCACAACTATCACTCTACTTACAAGCAACTGCCAACGCAGGGTGCTGGTACAGGTGAGCTGATCGTTCCCGGCCACTACGCTCACAACAGTTCGGTTCGCAACAACCAGTCGCTTAGTTTCATTGTCGGCATCTTGCCGTTCATTGAGCAGCAAGCACTGTGGGAAGAAATTTCCAACCCCAGCCAGTTCGACCTGGAAAATCCAAACACTCCCTTTGTTGGAATGAATGGCGGCCCATGGCCAGCGATGGGGCCTACCCCCAGTCTTTACCGGACTGGTGGTAACTCCGATTCGATCCAGAATCGTCGTTACCGCCCGTGGATGACCGAGATTCCGACTCTCCGCTGCCCAAGTGATCCAGGTCAAGGCTTGCCTGCTGGTGGCCGAACCAACTATGCAGCTTGCATGGGTGACTCTCACAACTGGAGTCATACCGGAGTTCCTCACTACAATCTGAACCCGCGGCCAAGCGCCTTCAAAGTGAATTATAGCCGCGCAGCAGAGCGTGGTACTTTCGCTCACCGCTCGGTCACAAAGTTCAGAGATATCTTGGACGGACTTGCCAACACCGTCATGGCTGGCGAGATCGCAACCGACCTCGGTGACCGCGATATCCGCACCATCGGTGCTGACGATGCCTATTACGGAATTGCTGACAATCCTTCCCTCTGCCGTGACAATGGTAAGATGGACCCAGAGTACCCGACCAAGTGGGCTCCGGGCGTTGCTGTCGGTCCTTCGTTCGCAGGTCGTGGTTACATGTGGGCAAACAGCTTCCCACTCAACTCTCAAATGAACACCATCCTGCCACCGAACAAAGAGGTTTGTATGTGGTGGACTTGGGGTGGAGAGGGAACCATGCCTCCCAGCAGTCGTCACCAAGGTGGTGCTCACGTCCTCATGGGCGATGGTGCTGTGATCTTTATCACTGACTCGATCGAAGCTGGTGACTCTCACGCTCAATCAGTTTACTATTGGGGTGCCCGCGCAGGATCCAAGAGCCCATACGGGCTTTGGGGTGCTCTCGGAACGAAAGCCAGCAAGGAAGTGGTTGAAGAACAGCTAAACCAGTAGTTCTTCGCTGCAACTCCTTGAATCGCACGAAACGGTGTTGCCCTCGGGCAACACCGTTTTTTTGTTGGGATGCCTCCGTCGCGTCTCTGTCTAGCATGAACTGCTTGCTGCTGGTGAGTTGGTAAATTAGGCGGTTGCCAATCATCAACGGTCTCGGAAGCCGAGGTCTTCGGGTGGTGTGGATGACTGACTTACCCCCCCGACTGCAACGGAGTCGAATGAGCGCGACGGCAAATCGGTCGTCGTGTCAGGCTTATGGACGCGGTTTGCTTGATTTGAGTTGCTTGATTTGAATGATTTGCAGGGCTGATCGTCTTGCTGCGGTTGGTTGGCTCTTGGGTGATCTTCGGACACCAGCTCTAATTTCGGAAAGTTGTTGCAAGAGTCGATCTGACCTACCGTGGACCGCCGTGTCGGTGCCAGTTGGAACTATTCCCTGGTGATCAACCCAATTACGAAACAGTCAACCCAATGATGTCTGCCCAGCAGCTTGTTCGTGATCTGCTTTGGGCGGTCAACAGCCCAGCTCTCTTAAGAACGACGGATAACCATGGTTGTGAATCGACGACGTGGAAGTTGCGGGAGCACGATATTTGTGCGACGCATCTTGTTGAGTTCATGGCCAGCAAAGATGCCCGCTCGTTGGGGAGGTACTTTGAGGCGTTGACTTCCTACTGGTTGCATCATGTGCGCAAGGTTGAAGTTTTGGTTGAGTCGTTCGCGATTCGAGAGCAGAAGCGGACGGTGGGTGAGATTGACTTCATCTTCATTGATGAGCAAGCCCGTATGACTCACTGGGAGGTTGCAGTCAAGTTTTACTTGTTCAGTCCTGTGTCGAATGTTTTGGGAAGCCGGTATTTGGGGCCGAATGCAGTTGACACGCTGGACCGAAAAATTGATCGCATCTTTGGTCATCAATTACCCCGCAGTCAAAAATGGTTTCCCAAGGTGGAAGTGCGTCAGGCATTTGTGAAGGGACGGATTTTCTATCCACTCATGGAGCAGCACGGATTGGCGCACCAGGATGTACTGGCGCAGCAGGGTGCACTGACGCAGCATCACGGACAGAAGGAACACCCGTATCTATCCCGTGCACATTTAGAAGGCATTTGGCTCCGACATGCAGAGATTCGATTCATGGATAGCGATGCAGTTTGGGGTGCTCAAAACGCTTATTATCTGATTTTGAAGAAACCACACTGGTTGTCGGTGGTCGAGGCTGATAATGCCACGGACGGATTGATGTCCTTCCGCGAATTTTCGGATTCAATGGAGCAGCATTTTTCAGAAAGCCAGCGCTCTCCGTTGGTCGTGCAGTTGAAGTTGGATGATGCAGGGTGCGTTGAGTCTCGGCGTTTTTTTGTTGTGCCAGATTGTTGGCCTCATTGAGTTGGTCATGACATGATCTCGATTCGAGATCGATATTCGATGAAGCGGATGATGGCGCCAGCAGCCAGAGCGGTCTGGTTTTTTGATGCCCGTGCCGTCTGTTGGAAGATTACAATAGCCGGAAATTAATTTTCCAAATGCGAATGCCCTACAGGTTGCTCATGCCCTTTTTGAATCGTTACGTCGTTTGTTCCTGTGTCGCGATTTTTTGCGTTTTTCTCAGTTCGTCAGCGTTAGCAGAAGACCATGCCGAGTTGGAGATCTGGCCCGGCGATCTTCCTGCTGGTTCGGTGCAGATGGCTCCCAAGGTGATCGCCAAATTGAAATCAGAGCTTACGCAAGAGCGAATACGGTTTGTTGATCGGGCAACCCTGACCGTTTATCCCGCGCCGAAAAAGATTGCCAATGGTTGTGCCGTCATCATTTGTCCGGGTGGAGGTTACAACATTCTGGCTTGGCCGAAGGAGGGCTTAGAGGTTGGGGAATGGTTTAGTTCCATTGGCGTTACTGCATTTGTTCTGAAGTATCGTGTCCCTCGTCGAAATCCAGACAAAATTCACTGGGAGCCGATGCAGGATGTTCAGCGCGCCATTCGGTTCGTTCGTCATCGCGCCGAACAGTGGAACATTGATCCGGCGAGAATTGGAACGCTTGGCTTCTCGGCAGGTGGGCATCTTACCGTGATGTCGGGTGTGCAGTACAAGACAAAGTGCTACGAACGCGTGGATGAAGCAGACGATCTTAGTTGCCGCCCCGATTTCATCTGTCCCATTTATGCAGCTTATCTTGGGGATAAATATAACGACCGAGTTGCCGAACTTGGTCCGTTGGTCACCGTCACGAAAGATACGCCACCAACATTCATGGCTGTGACGTGGGATGATTCGATGCGGGGTGCCCAATCCGCATTACTGTTTGCTCGCCTTCGTGAGCAAGGGGTTCCAGCCGAGTTGCATGCTTATGCCAAGGGGGGACATGGTTACGGCATGCGCCCCTCCGATAATCCAGTCTCGAAGTGGAACGAGCAACTTCATGCGTGGTTGAAGTCAAGCGGATTTTTGAGCAGGTAAGATGGCAATCGCCCCTGCCATCATTCGTGGCAGGGCGTTTTCGGCAGCACAGGCAAGTGTCACCTGAAGCTTCGGGCATTTCATGTCACGCAGGGATTTGACTTCCCTGCTTTGCATGTTTGAAACCTGGCGTCAGGGCTTAAACGCCCACGACTTCACGCCAAGTTTTGGCCATCAAGGCGTGACCATCCTGGGTGGGATGCACTCCATCTCCCGCTAATGCTGATGGTTCTGTGCCCGAAGCCACGGCTTGATCGAACATGGTTTGGAACGGCACCCAGGTTGCCCCTGCTTTGTCTGAGACCTGTTTGGCATACTCTCGGCGAGTGTCGAATTCGGGGAACCACTTCGCTTTGTTTTGTTTGACTGTTCCACTCATCAAAACAAATGGCTCACAGATGACGATTGTCACTGAAGGAAGGGATTTGCGGGTGCGTTCCAGCAACGCGGTGAAACCATCGCGGTACGTCCCTGCGGTACCGTCGTAACGTCCGTTCAGTTGATGCCAAATGTCATTGACACCAATCAGGATGCTCAGGATGTCGGGTTGAAGATCGATGCAATCTTTTTGCCAACGTCGATCCAGATCTGGCACCTTGTTTCCGGAAATACCACGATTGTGAATCTGCAGGTCTAGGTCCGGGTGGGCTGCGTGAAGCAACTTGGCGGCATGATTGGGATACCCCCGACCAAGTTTTTCATTCGCAACGGGATTCTTTTTGTTTCTTCCAGCATCAGTGATCGAGTCACCTTGGAACAAAATGGTCGCTCCCTTCTTCAGCTTTGTTTTCTCTGCCGCAAAAAGAGCGTTTTGGTTCAAACAGGCTGCGCTTCCAACAGTGGCCGCAGTGGTCAGGAATGATCGTCTTCTCATGATTTGTGATTTAAATGGGGGGGGGAGGTCGAGTGATTCTGGGTCGGCAGATCACGGGGGTTTGTCACGGTACGCTCAGGCGTCAGTTTATCCTAAAATGACGGCCCTTGGGGAAGAATTGGTTTCCTGCCGCAAACTGATTGGCGGCAGAGGCGGGCCTTATTGTTGGTCAACAAATAGGCAGGCAGGTTGTGGGGAACGCGAGGATGCTGTCACCTGAAGAGTGAAAGGCTAGACTGAAGGGATGCAGAAAGCGAATCGGGAGTCGCGAGCTGAATCCGTTGTGAGCCGATTCGCAGGGCACACTTGCTCGTTGTTACGCAAACTTGCTCTTGTTGACGTATGGTTTTTCTTGACGTCACCTCTGAATCAAAAGAAGGTGACTTCCTCGAACTTTGGCGAGTGCAGCTTGAATTCGGACCGCTGGAATTCAGACAACGTGAATTCAGACAACGTGAATTCAAGCGGTCTTGATCGTGATGTTCACACGGCAGCTCAGCAAGCACGCACGGGTTTCCAGCCTTGGTTGTTCTTTTTTGTCGCCTCAGCCTTTTACTTCTATGAGTTTTTCGCCCGTGTGGCGCCGGGAGTTCTCAAGAGTGACATTCGAAGTGTGACCGGTGCCAGTGAAGGTGAGTTTGGGCTTGCGATGGGAATGTACTTTCTCGCTTACGCGCCGGCTCAGTTGATTGTGGGTCGGATGCTGGATCGTTTTGGAACGCGTGTCGTGGTCGCACCTGCTGCCATCATTGTTGCTCTGGGCTGTCTGTTGCTTGCTTCGACCGACAGCATTGTCTTGATGGGGGTTGGGCGTTTTCTTCAAGGACTTGGAAGCTCGGTGGCTTACCTTGGAGTTGTGTATTTGGCATTGGTTTGGTTTCCACCACATCGTCACGGCATCATTCCGGGCATTACCGTAGCGATGGGAACACTGGGTGGCTGCACTGCACAGTACCCCTTGGCAATTGCGTCACAGGATTGGGGGTGGCATGTGCCACTTTTTCTTTGCACAGCAGTCGGGATTGCGATTGCTATGTTGTTGTGGTGTCTCTTGCCACGTCGTCCCGAGTGGTTCATTCAATTGATGAGGGAAGATGGGTACGAACCTGAACTTCCTGAACCGATGATTCCAATGGTGCTTCGCATCGCCAGCAATCGTCAGTTGTGGCTGATTTCCCTCGCGGCTGCGGGGCTCTATCTTCCGATCTCGGTGATTGGTGATCTTTGGGGAGTCACCTTTTTAGAGGTTGAAACGGGGCTCGCTACCAAGTGGGCCAGTTTAGCCACGACACTTGTGTTTGTCGGGTTTGCAGTTGGTGGAATGGGGGTCGGTCATCTTGCTGACCGATTGGGGTGTCGCAAGATCCTGTTCGTAGGTTGTGGCGTTGCCTCGTGTTGCACGGCCACACTACTGATGCTCGCGGGTGTCGAACCGACTTGGTTAACGATCGTGCTGTTAGCCGTTCTTGGTGTCACTGTTGGTGGGCAGTCCCTGGCCTTTGTGATGACAGCGGATTTTGCTGCACGGCATACGCGTGGTATTCAGTTGGCGTTTGTAAACTTCATTGTGATGATGTTGCCTGTGGTGGTTCAGCCAGGGGTGGGTTATTTGGCGGGTCTGGGTGTGCCTGAAAATGGTACGGCCGATGCCACTCAAGAACTTCGGGGGTACGCCCTGGTGGTTGGCCTGATGGTGATCGGGACCTTGATCGCCTGTTTCGTCAAAGAGACAGTTTCACGTCGTGATGTGGATTCACAGCTAGTTTGAGATCGAGTGTTGTTCTGCAAGCCAGTATCAGCCGTGAATCACTAGCACCAGTCCAATCGGAAGGGCAAGCACCGCAACGCGTTGTTATTTCCACACGTTGTTCAAATGTACACAGGGTATTGTCGGGCGACTGACTATCTTGATTATTGCAGAAAAAAACAGCATTTTAGGGTGCAAGGGGCAGTCACTTGGGGCCTCAGCAGATGCCAGTGAGCGGCTGAATTGTGGTTGTGACAGTTTCACCCCACTGGCTGGCGATGACTAGCTCGAAAAAAAACAAAAGAAATTACTAATAACTCCGCCCTTCTCGGGTCTTCTCACTGTGCGAGGAGATCTTCTTTTCAAGCGAAGCTCTACCGATAGAACCAACTGGATTTATGTTGCATCGGACTCCACGAGTCATCCCGGCGAACGACAAGTGTCCTGAAAAAGAGACACTGCAGTCGCTGTTTGAATCCGAGGAAACACCGTTGCTGCGTTATGCGTTTTCGTTGGTTCGAAGAAGGGCGGTGGCAGAAGAGATTGTCCAGGAGGTATTTCTACAGTTGCATGTCAAATGGAATGATGTGGAATCCCCGCGTGCGTGGCTTTATCGCAGTGTTCGTAACAAGGTGTTTAACTACATGCGTGACAATCGACGCGAGACCGTAGAGATGACAGCACCCGTGACGGAGGGCCTGAGGAGTGAATCGGATACCCCAGATGGTGTTTTGTCAAAGCTGGAAGCGATCCAGGTGCTTCATGAGATGATCGACTCACTTCATGAATCAGACCGGGAATTGGTTCAGTTGAAATTTTTTGACGGATTGAAGTATCGCGAGATCAGTGAACGCACCGGTTTGAGTGTCGGCAATGTGGGTTACCGACTGCATCACATACTTAAAGAGTTGGCTGGCAAATTGCATCCACTCGGAATGGACGTGAATCCATGAACGACGAATCAAGCCGCTCTGGAATTACAACTGAGCTCGAAGCCCGGATTGTTGCACTGTTGCTCGGTGAAGCTTCCGATTTTGAACGGGATGAACTCGGACGTCTGATCGAGGAACGAACGGACGTTCGTAACTTCAGGGATCAGATGCGGGGTGTGTACGGATTGCTTGAGCACGCCGCTGGCGACGCTCCTCTGGGTTTGGCCATGAAGTCCATGAGTGAAGAAAGTCTCACGGAGGAATTTGAAGCGGAATGGAAGTTAAGCGAGGATAAGAGGTCAACTGTTCTCGCTTTATTTGCTGATCAGGAGGCGACTGAAGAAGTCTTGGCCACGGATGCCGATCGCTCGACGGAGCATGAGACACATGGGGCTGGTATTTCGTCCGATGCAATGGCCCGCAATCCATCCTTGCCTGTAACAAACATGGGCGAGGGTGCAGCAAAGATGGTGCAGAGTTGGCCAGTTCGACTGGTGTTGGAGTATCGGGGGTGGACCACTGCCGCAGGCTTGTTGTTGCTCTTTGGCTGCGCAAGTTTATGGCTTGCATCTACTCGGGACTACGCTGTCACAAGCAGTCGCGTGCAGTCGGATTCAAGCTGGATCGATGGGCCTGTTGCCGTACAGGATTTTGAGGCTCAGACATCAGCTGAACCACCAATGGGGGCCACGCAGGCACCTCTGCCGCCGATGACCGCCAAGCCGAGTGATTCTGCCGGGAGTAACGGAAAGGCGTGGTTTGGGCGATCGAATCTTGCTTACGATGCGAAAGCGGAAAGACCCCAAGTGGAAGAGATGTTGGATAGCGAGGTCCCGGAAAGCGGGTCGTTGCCAGATGAGATGAATGCAAGTCTTGGTGCAGATATGGACATGGACATGAGCAAGGGAGCGAGTACCCCACGCTTGTCGGAGCGTCAGGAAATGTCGGAAGGGGAGGAAGAAGCTCGCTTGTCCGTTAACGGAAAAGGGTTTCAAAATGCAGATCAGAAAGAATTGGAAATGTATTACACTTCACCAGCTACTCAGGGATATGGGCTGAAACAGCGCACTAGCCAATCAGCATCAACACGAGCGCCGATTCCTCTCCCCAGCAGTGGTCTGTTTTTGGGGGAGTTGGAGCCGTCGAACCGGTCAAGCCGTATCTTAAGCGAACGCGGGCAGGCAAGAAAACAGAATCAGCCCGTGGATGGCGATCAGAGTCTTGTCTACGGCTCGTTGAATGGACTGTTTGGCGGTGGCCGGAATCAGAGCGGCAAGTATCAGAGTAGTCAGGACCAGAGTGGCCAGAATCAAAGCGGTGGTGTAATGATTGGCGGCCCGGGCGGCGGCGGCGGAATGGGCGGCGGCGGAATGGGTGGCATGGGTGTGGCAGGTGCCATTGCGACCAAGGGTAAGGCCAGTGGTCTTGCCAATGGTGAGGGAATGGATATCGAACAACGGTTTGGCTACAAACGGCAGACACAAGGGCAGCAGCAGGCAGCCGAGAAATCTTTAGAAAACAGCATGGATCGGGCTGAAGCCAAAACATCTTTTCCTGCAGCTGATCCGTTTGGTGGGAAAGCCAGCGAATCGAAACTGGAGGCCCAAGCAGAACGAATGCTCAGGTCATCCAGTGAAGTTCCAATGCTAAGCCAGCCATCAGCTTCTGTCAGTGGCCCCGGTCCAGGGTTATTGGATGGTATCGAAGCGAATGAAAGTGGAGGAGAAGTCCTGCAGAACTTCAGCAAGCGTGTTTCCGGATTGGATTCGAATGTTGCAGGAGGCAGACAGACTGAATCCGCAAGGGTGATTGAGAATGCTGAAATTGCCTTAGACAGAATTGCTAAATCTGAAGCAAACAAAGCGAAGGACGCACTGAACAGAGATTCTTCCAAGGAGTCAGCGAAGAAGAGGAAACTTGCCATCCTTGGGAAGAAAACGGATCTGCAAACATCCGTTCCCACTGGGTTTCCCGAGATTGATGCCAGTGCTAATGGATTTTCAACATTCTCGTTGCATGTTAGCGACGTCTCCTTCAAGTTGGCGCAGGCTGCATTGAACAAAGGGGAATGGCCAGATGCCAGTCGCATTCGCAGTGAGGAATTTCTGAACGCATTCGACTATGGTGATCCGATGCCGACTCAGAACGAACGAGTGTCCTGTCGAATTGAACAGTCGATTCATCCATTTCTTCAGCAACGCAATTTGTTGCGTGTCGCGATGCGGACCGCGGCGGCAGGCAGATCCAGCAGCACACCGCTCAGGCTTACGTTCCTGCTCGATAATTCCGGCTCGATGGAGCGTATTGATCGACAGCAAACTGTCAGAAAAGCTTTTGCCGTTCTGGCTCAACAACTCAAACCGATCGACGAGGTCACGCTGATTAGTTTTGCGAGGCAACCGCGGTTACTTGCAGATCGAATCAGTGGAGCTGCGGCAGGATCGTTGGTGCAGACAATCGAGAACCTGCCCAGTGAAGGTGGAACCAATCTTGAGGCTGCTCTTAGCTTGGCTTTTGAGAAGGCACAGGAACAGTATCAGGAGAACGCTCAGAATCGGATCATTCTGTTAACCGATGGTGCCGTCAACTTGGGTGATGCCAGTCCTGAAAGGCTTGCGGAAATGATCGTGACAATGAGGAACAGGGGAATTGCGTTTGATGCTGCGGGGATCAGTGCTGATGGCCTCAACGATGAAGTTCTGGAAGCCCTGACCAGGAAAGGGGATGGGCGTTATTACCTGCTCGACTCGCTGGAGTCTGTTGAGGATGGTTTCGCAAAACAGATTGCGGGGGCGCTTCGACCCGCTGCCAAGAATGTCAAAATTCAGGTTGCGTTCAATCCGGAACGTGTTGGCAAGTACAAACTGCTTGGCTTCGAAAAACACCGGTTGAAGAAAGAGGATTTTAGAAACGATAAAGTGGATGCGGCGGAAATGGCTGCTGCAGAAGCCGGTGTCGCGTTGTATCAGGTACAAGCGAAGCCTGATGGGTATGGAGATATTGGTACCGTTTCGGTGCGTTTTCGCGATCTTGAAACAGGCCAAATGGTCGAGGAAATTTGGCCGATCCCCTATGAGACGAGCGTTGCTCGCTCAGATCTCTCTTCACCTTCGATGAAGATTGCGACCGCAGCCTCGCTGTTCGCAAGCAAATTGAAAGGGGGAGTCATGGCCGACACGGTGGATCTGAAGGAACTTGCAAGTTTGCTTTCGAGTCTTGCTCCAGAACTAAGAAACAATCAGCGGATAAGAAAGCTTGAACGGATGATCCAGCAGGCACGACAAATCAATGGAAACTGACACGCAACGTCACCTGGGCCATGTTACATCCATGTTACAGGAGGCCAGACGCTTGGTGCCTAAAATCTATCGAGGGTGTTTACTGTGCGTTGAGTGGCGTACCGATGACACGCGATCTGTCGGGTCCATGACCCAGCAGCAACAAATGAAAACAACACGGTGATTATCAACCTTGGAAAGCCAGAGTGATGCTATGAGAAAGCAAGTGTTTCCAACTTCTGAATCTTTGGGATCTGCTGCCACTTCGATCATGCGCCCCGTGAGTCTTGGGCTGCTTGGAATGATGGCCTGCCTTGCGATTGCTTTGGGCGCCCCAGCGTGCGCTCAGAGTGAAGGTGAGGCTGATGCAACAATTTCTGCGGACGTTGAAACCGTTCGAACGATTGTGCTGGAATCACGTACACCTCCTCCGCCTCCGGTTTTCTTTAGTGCCCAAGTGGTTGCAAACGCCAACATCGGTACAGAACGTATCGATCAGACGGTAACGTTGACGGTCAAAGTGGTGCAAGGAAAGCCCGATGTTTTGAGTTTCGGTCTTACTGGAAATGGACGGGTGCTGGAGGTCAAAGGTGACGGAATTGCCTCATGGTCAGTTCGACAAAGTGGTAACGATAGATTTCTGGATCTTCAACTCGAAGAAGGTGTTATCGATCCCAAGCCGGTTATCAAAATTTCTTCACCAAAATACAGTTTGCCCACCGCGGTCAACCTGACTCACTTAGGGCCGGGAGCCAGCGTTGGTTTTGATTCAAGAGTGAGTTTCAAGTATGGACCTGGTGTTACAGGGATGCTGGCGAATGTAAGTGGATTTGTGCCACTGTCTGGTCGCAAGGGGGAAAGCAGTTTTCAAACATCCACCGGAGGACAAATTAAATTGTCTTTGTCGCGGGACAGTGCCTCGCCTGATCCAGTCGAGTTGAGCGACACGAGCTTGAATGGAATCGTTGATAGTGATGGGCAATCTGCCCGGTTCCAATTAGCAACTACAGCGAGAGTAACCGATCCATCGGTTGAGTTGACGCTATTGAGTGGGAATGCTGCGCTGGTTCAGATGCCTGAGGATGAAAACTATCAGGTGCGTTTGGCCACGACAGGTAAGCAGAGTTTTTACAAAGTTCGCTTTTCCAAAGTTGGCACTTTTCCTGTCCAACTGGATTTTATCGCGAAAATTGACAAGGCGGCTGATAGTCAAAGAAGTATTGATTTCACCATCGCTGCCGGCGCTGTCGTGCCCATGCGTCTTGAGGGACTCAATGCGGAAATGACCTTTCATCGCGATCAGCAATCAGTATCACCGTTGTGGCAGGAAAATATCTGGGTTGGATTTCTGCCGGCCAGTGGCCGGGTCCATTTGAAATGGAAACCGAAACGCACGGCGGGAGAAGGCAAACTGTTTTTTACGACAACGGGTATCGTTGAGGCGCGAGTTGGATCTGGTTTGCTGCGACAGGATCATCTGCTGAGTTATCAAGTTCTGCAGGGAGCATTGGGAGCGTTGGGGATGAGTCTGAGTGGCCCTGGTGAGATCCTTGATGTGAAGGGAGACAATATCGTGGCTTGGAAGGTGAGCGAAAAAGATGGTCAGCGGCGATTGGATGTGACGCTCAGTCAGCCCATCACTGATACAGCTCAAGTGAGTATACGTAGCCAAACTCCACTGGGGGCGTTCCCTGTACGAATTGAGGGTTTGCGTCTGGAGCCGATTGGTACGATTCGCCACTCCGGATTTCTGAGACTGGCAAATCTTGGTTCCGTGCGATTGGAACCCACGGCACTTTCTGGGCTGACGCAGTTGTCCCCAGAACAGTTCCCCGGCAAAGCGTTGCAGGCTCGTCAGGTATATGTTTATCGATTCCCCGCAGCATCACACGCCTTTACTGTCGTTGCTGACCGAATTCAGCCCGAAGTGAGTGTGTCTGAATTGCTGCTTTATCAGTTGGCTGAGACGGATCGTGTGATTCGGGCCGACATTGAACTTGATATTCGCGAGGCTCCAATCCGCGAATGGAATTTCAGTATCCCCTCGGATTACTCCGTAGTCTCCGTGGCAGGAGCAAGTGTCGCGGATTATCTCACAGCCAGTGAGGTGGTGGATGGTCTTCGTAACTTGAAGACTATTTTCGCGAAGGATGTTTCCGGTCGTCAGCTGATCAGTCTGCAGCTTGAAAAAAGTGAACCCGCTACTGCTGGGGATTGGGGATTGCCTCGAATCGAACATCCCGAGGCCAAAGCGGTTCGGGGTGACATTGGCATCATTGGCGCTCCAGGTTTCCGAATTGCGGTAGAAACGACTGAATTACTCGTTGAGAAACCACTCTCTTATTTTCCAAAGCCAACCGCTAATCTGCAGCAGGCGTTCAGAATCCGTGAGCCAGATTGGTCGGCCACGATGAAAATTGAGCTTCTCGATCGCAGCATTCAAAGTGATGTATTTCACCTCTATTCATTGAGTCAGGAAACAATCTATGGAAGTGCGTTGATCAATTACTTTATCACCGGAGCGCCTGTTTCGGAATTGCGGATCACGCTTCCCGAGAATCTGAAGAACGAAGTGGTCGATGGGCAGAATGTGCAGGATTCGCGTCGCGATGGTGACACGTTGATCGTGTCTCTCCACCAACCCGTGATGGGACCTTACACCCTGTTGGTCACATTCGAGGAAAAGCCAAGTGATTTGGAAGGAGCGTTCTCTCCGGGGCAGGTCGCGCCGTTGGGGGTGCAGGGAGAACGCGGCTACATTCAAATTGTCAGTCCCATGCAAGTCGAATGTGATACTGAATCGATTTCCGATGGAATGCTTGTTCTTGATCCGCTTGAATTGCCGGCAGAATTCAGACTGTTGAGTACTGCGCCCCCGCTAGGGACGTGGCAGTACACTGAACGGCCCTTCAATCTCAATCTGAAGGTCACGTGGTTTCAGCCTGGAACCACGGTTAGTCAGGTGGTCGAGTTTTCTGAGGCAGAAAGTCGTGTTTCTCGTGATGGAGAATTGGTCACAGAAGTGCTGTATTATGTCAAGTCTCGTGGGGAACGAACGCTTCGGATACAGATTCCTGATCAGCCCGTGCGATTGTGGGAAGTTTCGGTGCGGTGTCGTGATGATGCGAATGTCGGAGTAGCCGAATCCCCGTTTCTGCCCGTCACGGCAAGGCGATCAGGTAATGAAACTCTTATACCCCTGCCTGGTGGGATTGATCCCAGTATCCCTGTTCAGGTGCGATTGCGTCTCGGGAAACCCGCAGTGAGTGAATCGCGACCACAGTTGATGTTACCCATCGTGTTCGCACCGGTATTGAAGACTGAGTGGAGTGTTAAGGCAGACGATCAGCGAGTGCTGGTGCCGACTGGGGGTACGGTAGAACCACCCGTGCCAGTTCTAAGACCATCTGGTTTTGACTGGTTGGCTCGGCGGGGTACATCCTCACTCCTTGTGATCATCTTTCTCATTGTTGTGGGCTTGGTCATTCGAAGCGCTGACGGTGAGTGGCGACATCTTTGTTTGCTTCCTCTGGTGGCAGCACTCTACTACGCCTTGAGTTCAGCATCGTTTGCATCGACCCAGACCGGAGAAGTTGTTCCTCTGATGCTCAGCCTGCCAATTCTGTCAGCAGGTGATGTGGTAGAACTCGATGTGCACAATATCCCAACTTGGCAAGTCAATCTTTCAACACTTGGGGTCGTCGTTTTTATCATCAGCCTTGCTGGCTTCATCTCTTCTAGAATGAGTCGATTTGAAGAGTACCGAATGCCATTGCGGGTAGGTTCTGCATTCCTGGTCTTTGTCGCAGTGTTGATGCAGCGGGACAGTGCCGCATGGTTTTTCTGGCTGCTCGCGACAGTGATTTTCATTTTTCTACTTTTGCACGCAGGTTGGGATGCATTGCGGTCAGCGAAAGCCCGACTGGCAGGTGCAAAGAGGGCAGGGAAGCCAGAGGATTCAGAGGAGTGGGAAGTTCTTGATGATTCAGCCGATGATGAAGAAACAGATGGTGGCCCAAGCCCAGTGACTGCGACCATTGTCATGCTTGGATTGTTGCTGTCTTCGATATGTTCGTCGAGCATCGCGGATGAACCAAAGGCTCAGCAAGCAACCAAGCAGGTGGCGACGCAGGTAAGTCTGCGGTCAGCTGATTCGATTGAGCAAACATGGCAGTTGACGAATCTGGATCAGCGACTTGCCGCTGCGGGAAAAATGACTTTGTCTGGTAAACCGGGAGATCGATTCCTCGTTTTGAAGTCGCCTGCTGTTTTGACGAACTTCGAGGGTGAGGGGTTACGCCTCACCAAGACCACTTTACCCGGGCTCGGACTGGTTTACGTGGTGAGTATCCCAGCCCAGGAATCCGGTGATGAAACGGCGAATGCAGAGGAAGGTGGATCCGACATACCGGTAGCAGATCAGACCTACCAAGCCAATTTCGAATTTCAGGTGGAAGCAGTCAATCCAAAAGATGGAATTGCCGTTCCCACGGGTGATGCAGCCGTGCAAAAAATTGAACTCACCTATGATGAAGCCGGCTGGGATGTGGTCTGTTCCACCGCTGTAAAAATTGAATCGGTTGCAGAGAAAGATCAGTCAGTAACCACAAGCCGGTTGTTGCTCGGGCCGGGGAAGGGATTGGTGATGCTGAAGCCCAGAGCCCGTGATGTCACGATGGAAGAGACACGGTTCTTTGTTGAGGCTTCCAATTTATTTCTGCCGGGACCTGGTGTTGTTGATGGCAGGCACCAACTCAACATTCGAGCCTCACAGGGGCAGGTAAGCGAACTGACAGTGCTCGTGCCCCCAGGGCTGACGGTCAGCGATGTCGGGGGGCCTGTAGGATCATGGCAGTTTGATGCTGATGAAGGTAGGCTAACCCTTGAAGTGTCCCCCGCTCAGGCAAAGCCCTTCAACATTACAGTCGAGACCCAGCGTGGTCTGGAGCCGCTGCCAGCCGACGTCAAGCTTGCTCCACTCAGCGTTGAGGAGGCTGACGGAGAAGTGGGATTGGTCGCGATTGCCTTTGGCCCAGATGCGCAGCCAGAAACCTTGAAGCCAGAGAAAATGTCGACGGTAAATGTCGGTGACTTTGACTTCAGTTTGAATACGAACCCCGAGGCGGTCTTGCATCGTGTCTATCGCTACGGTGCAGAGGGTGGTGAGGTTGATTTGCGCGTGTCGCCGGTGGCCTCGGAAGTCAGGGTGATCAGTAATCAGGTGCTCTCGTTTGGTGATGAACGTGTGGTACTCGCAGTCAATTTCTCAGCCGAAATTTCCCGAGCTGGCCTGTTTCAATTAAGTTTTCCACTTCCAACTGGTCTTGAGGTTGAGTCCCTCAGTGGAGCATCGTTGCATCACTGGGCAGAGTTAAGTGAAGACGGGCAGCGTCAAATTATCTTGCATCTCAACGGCAAGACGATCGGTCCACAAAGTTTTTCCCTGACGCTGACTGGCAATACGCCAACGAATGTGTCGGAATGGGAAATACCTCGGTTTGAGCTGAAAGAAGGTGTACGTCAGACAGGAGAACTCATTGTTCGACCCACGACCGGAATTCGATTGAGAACCCTGTCGCGGCAGAATGTCTCCGAGACGGACCCGCGATCCATGGGTGGAAAGTCACCTGGAGCTCTTGCATTTCGACTGTTGCAACGAGACTGGAAACTCGTATTGGGAATCGAAAAACTTGAGCCGCGTATCTCTGGCAATGTCTTGCAGGAAATCACCCTTCGAGAAGGACAGACCCGTTCCGCGTTGATTGCAAGTTTCCATGTGCAGAACGCCTCCATTCGTGCTTTGCAGATTGTCCTTCCAGTTACCAATGCAGATGAAGTGAAAACGTTGCGAGCCAGTGGAAAAACTGTCAGTGACCTTGTCAAAATTGATGCTGATAAGAATTTGTGGGAAGTGCAGTTCAAGCGTAGAGTGCTTGGGAAAGTTGAGTTTCGAATCGAATACGAACGTCGGGGTGATCTCAGTGAAGAAGCAGAGGTTCTGCGTTTGGCTGAATTTCCACAAGCAGGTCAATTGCCGTTCTATTTTGCCATTCGTGCAGGAGGACGCCTCGAGATCGACATCGAATCCATGCCTCAAGGTTGGCAGAAAATTGACTGGAACGCTGTGCCCCCTTCACTGCGTGACTCCGAAAATCGGAATGCCCCTGTTGTGACACTAAGAGCTCAGAAGTCTGCGGAACCACTGGACATTGATGTCGAACGACACTCACTGGCCGATGCACTCAAGTTGCGAGTTAAGAGTGGAACCCTGTTGACTGTGCTTTCACCCAAGGGTGATCAATTGACGGCTGTGGATGTGAGCATGGAAGTCATTCAACGCAGTAGTCTGAGCGTTGGCCTGCCCAAAGGAGGAGAAATCTTCAGCATTTTTGTGAACGGTGAAAGTGTGAACTCCATTCGCGTTGGTGGTGAAAAAAATGCATGGCAGTTCTACATCCTCCCCGGCATGGACGACCGAACTGCCCGTGTCCGATTTGTTTATACCGTTCCCGGCAGCAGTCTGGGGAACCTGAATCTGGAAAGTCCTCAACTCAATGTTCCGCTTGAAAATATTGAGTGGAGCGTGATCGCGCCCAAAGGTTTCGACTTGACAGACAACGACGGCAATCTTGAACTGGTTGGACGTGCCAGCCAAGCTGAATATGACGTGCAATCCTACCTTTCTAAAACCAGTCGATCTCGACAAATGAAAGCTGAACAAGCTGCTAACACATTGCAGCAAGCAAATCAGCTCATTCAGAATGGAGAACAAACAAAAGCGAACTGGGCTCTCAATAGCGTCGCTAATCAGTATGGACTCGACGCCGCATCCAACGAAGATGCCCGTATTCAACTTGAAAATCTGCAAACACAGCAAGCAATTGTTGGACTCAATACCCGTCGACAAAGACTTTTCTTGGATAATGATCGGGAAGAAATTGCAGTAGGTGACAATCAGCAAATGCGGCAAGCAGCGGCAGAGAATCCTATCCTGCAACAGGATCAGTTGAATTACCAACCGCAGGAATTGAGCCAATTGCTGCGTGGTAATTCAAGCGAGGATAACGCGACCTTGCAGCGTATTGCGGGACGATTGGTTCAGCATCAAAGAACGACCGAACCCGCACCGCAGGCAATCGTTATCAGTCTTCCTGAAGAGGGTCATGTTTATACCTTCCGTCGGAGCGTGCAGGTCTCAGAGAATGCTCCCCTGGAACTTGAGCTGGACTTTGAGTCTCGCTTGCGTTTGCCGTTGCTGAAGTCGACTCTCGTCATCATGTTGCTGGCTGCTTTGGCTGCTGTTTTTGTTTGGTCCATTGGCCGCAGAAAAACAACCGTCTGAGATGCGGAAGACAATCAAAACGGTTTATGAGTGTTTTGGTGGCTTGTTCCTGCCATGAATGGCTAGCGATGTTGTACTACAGATTGCAGGTTCGGTTTCTGGGCATTGTTCTGCTTGGGACTTTTGCGAGTCTCGCTTGGGCTGCAGGAGGAACGGATGT
>Ga0315331_10000122_pt1 | contig 45320 bp, 36 predicted proteins | sample M160m34915metaG_FD_203456 | JGI IMG/M metagenome (GOLD analysis project Ga0315331, IMG submission 203456) | Ammonia-oxidizing marine archaeal communities from Monterey Bay, California, United States - M1 60m 34915 | ecosystem: Environmental > Aquatic > Marine > Intertidal zone | place: USA...
TCCAACGGCATCGATTTCCTGATCGGCAACCAGTGATCCGATGAGCTTCGAGGGGCATTCGATACTCCTCTCAAAGGCGTTTCTAGTAGATCATCCAAAGTCCATACCAGTCCCTACGATTGGGATGCCATGGCGCGCCACATCGCTCCTAGAGAGATCACATCGCGCACTCCGAACATGGACTTTTTATGGAGTGATCCGATCGTGTCATCCGATGAGAACTTGCAGTGCTGCTTCTAACGTGCTAGCTCTAGATAGGTTCCTTCATGGATCTGATCTCATAATCTGGGGGCGATCGGCTTCGACCGAATGTTGATCCGTCCTGATGTGGCGCGCCGAGGGCCAGGCACCTCGTAAATCCGACTGGAAAAACTTAAGTGCCAACACGCACTACTCCCTCGCTGCTTAATAACTAAGCGCGACGCTGAGGTCCCTTTGTCTGCGGGGGGCCAAGGCGCTACACAGCAGGCTGGTTGCTGGCTGGCTACTCGGCCCAGTCGCAACGAGAAACAGTCGAGTTGGTTCGTGATGATCCTGTTCGTTGGAGCTTCACGGATGACACTAAATAACGAACTACGCGCGTAGAAGCTCAGGTCGAGGCATTCTGGGACGCGGGTTCGATTCCCGCCGCCTCCACCATTCGCGGCGTTGCGCATTCATGCGCAACGCCGCGTATCATTTCCGCTTGCTCCAGCGGAACTCAACCAGACCGTCAACCGGTAGCAGTTGGCCACTACCTTCCTTTTTCTGGAGCACCACATACCGATCGTGGAACCTGATGCGTTCGACATCGGCAACCGGAGAACCGATGCCACTCGTACTGCCGTCACTTTGACGAATTGAGTAGTGCACCGTGTATGGACCCTGCTCTAGACGAGATTCCGCGGTGTTTTGCTGGCAGGCAGCGAAGCTAAGGAAAAAGGCGACGACAAGCGACTTGGGCATATCGCAGACAACAACTACCAATGCCCTTCCGAATCACCAACCACCAATATCGCGACGGCGTCGAATAGAAGCTCTTGTCTTTGACGGATTGTCCGTGGGTTCTAGGCGGCCTGCGACAATGGTGTTGAAGATCGACCTAGATGCAGCCATTGAGCCAATTCGCAACCCGGTGATTGGGGGGCCCCTCTTCTAGAGGTCTCGCGCCTGTCAGGAGGGCACTTCATCTGCAATAAACTCCGCATCAGTGCGTATCCTATGCAACGTTGCGGTCGCTACTGCGCATGGGCATACCTCCCGGGCACTTGAGGAACCCTGCGACCCTCACCTACACTCTTCAGAAATCAAGATCATGAGATATTACGCTTCCGTGTTGTTGGCCGCGTCTTGCTGCGCCGTGTTGCCCGCTCAAGAGCAGGCCCCGAAGGCACAGAACTTCTTGTTTGACGGATACACGACGGTGATGCACCTCGACATGAAGAGGATGCGTGACCGATGGATCTGGGATGAAGTTGGGGCGCAACCGGGCCTCAAATTGATCTTCAAGACGCTGGAGGATCAGTTCGGCTATTCGCTGGACTCACTGAATCGCGCAACGACCGTGATGATGAGTACGGGCCCAAACCAGTCGGAGCAAGAGGTTGCCTTTGTCGAGACCGAAGAGGCAATGAAACCAAGTGCAGATCAGGACGACATGGTGGCGTCCCTAACGGGCAACTACACCATGCTGGCCAGCCGATGGAATCCGGATTCGGTACAGGTCCAAGTGACGCCGAAGCTGCGAGTCTTTGGCCCCCTCAGAGTGATCCAGAACGTACTGGAAGGCAATCCACTAACAGGGGTGCCATCAGCTGACGTCATGTCGCTGACTGTTGGCCAGAAGGATCTGCTCGGGTATGCCGTCCTTGATTTCGACCTCCGTTCCATCCGCCAGAACATCACGGAGTTTCTCGGCGAGCCTAATTGGCCCGAAGATGACAAGCCCTTGTTCTTTGCCGTACGACTGTCAACACAAGGCGATGAAGATGACCCGCACCTAAAATTGGAGGCCGTGGTCCGCCATGGCATAGATGGAAAGGGACTCATCGTCAGCGAAACAGCCGTCGCCGCCCGCCTCAAAGAGTTGATGGCAATGAAAGAGGCTCGCTTGTTCATGCCAATGCTGAAGCAGATCAAACACAAGAGGGATCGAACGGATGCCATCTGGAGCGTTGATCTGGGCCGTGCGCGCGACTTCGGTGGCATGCTTAGTATGCTGGCCCCGTTCCTCATGATAAGCCGAACGATCGGGCAGGCGGAACAAGTGATGATGGCGGCACCTGCTCGCCAAAAAGTCCAGGTTGCGGAACCGCCGCCACCACCACCACTGCCACCAACCGGCAATGGCGGCGGCGGCCAGCAATAAAGCTATCGCTGCTGTTCCGCTGGATCTGCAGATGCCGTGATCAACGGTCGATAGCAATCGCCAACAAGACCATGACGAGGGCACACCGAGATCCCCGCCACGGTCAGCTCGAGAGGCAACGACACACCCGCCGCCCCCGGCGATTCGTGTTGTGAGCGCTAGCGAACGGCAAGGTGGCTGTCGCGAACGAAAAAGCAAACGGCAGCATGAGTGGTCACGTCATGCTGCGACCACAGCAGTAACCACGATCGCGGGCACCGCCGCCCTACGCAGCGCGAGCTACGATCACTCGCCACGCATCTCGCGCTTAAGGTCTTTTTCTTTGAGATGGCTGCGCTTGTCGTGGGTCTTGCGGCCACGACCAACACCGAGCAAACACTTGGCATAGCCCTTCTCGCCGAAGAAGACACGCAGCGGCACCAACGTCAGCCCCTTCATCTGGGTTTGGCCCTTGAGCTTCTCAAGCTCCTTGCGCTTGAGCAACAGCTTGCGCCACCGCTTCGGCTCATGATTCTGCTGATTGCCGTGGCTGTATTCGGGGATGTTCGCGTTGACTAAGTAGAGCTGGTCATCCTTGAACCGCGCGTAAGCCTCGCCGAGGCTAATTTGGCCCTGCCGCAATACCTTCACTTCGGTGCCACGGAGCACCATCCCGGCCTCAAACGAGTCGGTGATCTCATACTCGTGGCGAGCTTTCCGGTTCTCGCCAACCAGGACTTCCTTCGGCTGGAGCTTCTGGCGGCTCTTACTACTCGGTGACTTTGCCATTTCGACACCCTCCAGGTACGGCATCTGAAGCAAACGCGCAAGCTCGCCGTTGGGACTAGGCGCTGAAACGAGTCGATAGGGCCTTGCATCGCAGGCCCCGGCCGCTAGCTTCCTTCGTCCCCACTGGATGCCCAGGTGGCGGAATTGGCAGACGCACTAGGTTCAGGTCCTAGCGGGAGTAAAATCCCATGGAGGTTCAAGTCCTCTCCTGGGCACCATCTTTCCCCTCGCTGCGACGAACCCCTCGTCGCAAGGTCGCCGAGAGCAAAGCATGGTTCATCCACTCGCGCACTGATCTACATTGCGCCCCTACTTGCCGCCCCGATGACACTGCGCAGCGAAGAAAACGCGAACGTCGCACTCCCTCAACCAGGCGAGATCAAACCGCTGACCATCGGCCCGATGGAGGTCTTCCCTCCCGTCGTGCTCGCACCGATGGCCGGTATCACCAACGCGCCGTTCCGATCACTTTGCCGCAAGTTTTCCGATGACCGCTGCCTCTATGTCAGCGAGATGATCACGGCACGCGCCTTCATTGAGAAGCATGAGCGCACACTACAATTGGCATCGTTCGGCAAAGACGAAACCAACCGCCGCAGTATCCAACTCTACGGCACGAACCCTGAGACGCTTGCCGAGGCGACTAAGACGTTGGTCACAGAATGGGGTGTTCACCACATCGACATGAACTTCGGATGCCCGGTGCGCAAAGTCACGGCATCCGGCGGCGGTTCTGCGATCCCAGTCAAACCGCGTCTCCTACAGAAGATCGTACGCAGTGTCGTCGCAAGCGCTGGTGATGTTCCGGTCACCATTAAATTCCGAAAAGGCATCGACGACTCGCTACTGACATACCTCGACGCCGGCCGCATTGGCGAAGGTGAAGGCGCTCGCGCTGTCGCTCTACATGCACGCACAGCAGCGCAACTTTACTCAGGCGAAGCCGATTGGTCGGCGATCACTACGCTCAAGGAACACGTCAAGACGATCCCCGTACTCGGTAACGGCGACATCTTTGAACCTTGGGACGCGCTACGCATGATCCGCGAGACAGGTTGCGATGGCGTTGTCGTTGGACGCGGTTGCCTCGGTCGACCGTGGTTGTTTGCGGAGCTATGCGCCGCTCTAACTGGTGAAGAACCGCCCGCACCACCAGACCTAGGCGGCGTAGTAGACACAATCCTTCAGCACGCGACGTTACTTGCCGATTTCTTCGGCGAAAAACACGGCCTGATGCAAATCCGGAAGTTCACCGGCTGGTATCTAAAGGGCTTCGCGGGCACCAAGCGCAAACTACCGAAGCTTCACATGGTCAACACGCTCGAGGAACTACACGAGCTATTGTCCGACCTGCCGCGTGACATCCCTTATCCGATCGCTGGACTGCGTGCGCGCCGCTGCAAACATGGCAAAACGCAGACGGTATCGTTACCAGAAGGCTTCCTAGAAGCGGATGACGATGACCTGGTGATCGAGGACCCCGAGCACGTCGATGGCGGCTAACTAGCCGCCGCAGCACCGAGCGCGTCCAAATGACGCTTGCGCACTCTCACCCTGCTTAACGCAACGAACTGCGCCGTTACGGAGCAAGTTCCTTAACGACCGGATTACGCAGGATTCCGAGACCTTCGATCTCGACTTCCATCTGGTCACCTGGCACGACCGGTGACACGCCCTCAGGGGTCCCCATCGCAACAAGGTCGCCAGGCCGCAGCGTCGTGCAGCGCGCCATCGCCTGCAACGCCTGCGGAATCGCGAACACCATTTCGCTAGTCCGCGCATCCTGACGAACCTCGTCATTCACGCGCATGATCAGACGAAGATCCGACGCATCGATTGCGTCGGCGGGCACAACAAACGGGCCAGCAGGACAGAACGTGTCGAGAGCCTTGGCACGCAGCCATGGATACTTCTGGTCTCGGTCTTGGCCCTGCAACTTGCGGGCTGTGACATCGTTGATCAGCGTGTAGCCAGCAACCACGGCCGGCGCCTCCGCCTCGGTCAAATTCTTACGCCCAAGTTGTTCGGGATCCGCAAATCCGAGCACAAGCCCCAGTTCGGCCTCGTGATCGACACGCGTCTCCAACCAATAAGGAAGAACCACATCGTCACCATGCGCCACCAACGTGTCTGGCAATTTGGCAAAGAAGATCGGCTCCTTAGGCGCCTCAGCGCCAAACTCGCGCGCATGCTTCACATAGTTCTTGGCAAGGCACAAGATCTTGCCTCCACGGGGCACCGGCGACAGAAACCGCTCTGGCCGGGACATCACCGAAGCTCGTGAGATGCGATCCGACAGGTCTTGCTGATTCAGCGCACCGGTATGCAGCAATGCAACCACATCGAGCGGACCGAGATCAAACCACCGGACCTCGTCACCACTAGCATCAACCGCACCAAGCGATGCGCCTCGATCTTGCGCAAACCGAAACCAAGCCGGGCTAGCCGGCAGGCTCGGATCACTCACTTGCAGTTCTCCAAAGCGATCATCGCGTAGCACGTGCACAACAATGGCAAGCTCTCCATCCAACGACCGTTCTTGCCGTTGACCCAGGTGCCGTCACCCTGCTGTGTCTCAGCCAAATGGCTGCGCAATGCTTCGCGCCAATCGACAGCCTTCTTAGGTAATGCCCCACCAACCGCTTGCCGCGGCACCATCACGGTCTCGACCTCGGCAGCGCTGAGCGCCTGCGCCAACACCATGTAGTAGTAGTAGAGCCCCTGATACTTCACCTTCTCTCCCATCGCCGGGTCTGAGCCAGGGTTGATGGCCAACGTCCAATTGTTTTGGATCCACTTCACGGCGGCCTGCACGCGAGGATCATCGCCCTTGACGCCAGCCAGCGTGTAGGACTTCAGCAGGGCATAGGTCATCGAACCATAACTGCGCGCGACAGCCTTACCGTCGGGCTTCACGATGTAGCCAGCGGCACTGTTGCCGGGGTAGTAAGCCGCCCCACCATCATCACCGGAGGCGACTTCGATGGACTCGCCTTCCTTGGTCGGGTGAGGGATCTTGCCCTTGAAATCGTTGCTCGACTTCAGGTTCTGGGTGCGCTGCAAGAACACCAACGCCTTCTGCATCGCCTCGTGGTCCTCGGGCAAGCCTGACGCGCGCAGCGCTTCCATCGAGAAGTGTGTGTTGCTGAGGTCGCCACGCTGGCTGCTGCCATAGCCAATCGACCCGAAGTCGCGATCGCTTCGCTCATAACCACCAGCTTCCGCATTCTGGAACATCAGGATGGCCTTCTGGGCACGCGCGAGTACTGGCACAGTCACTGGATCCCCCCATCGGGCCAACGCTCCGACTACGACACAAGTCGTGTAGTTGAGGACTTCGCGACCAAACGTCCCGTCAGGGTTCTGCTGCTTTACGAGCCAGTTAAGCCCCGCAAGGATCGCCTGTTGCTCATCAGCGCTCCGCCTCTTGATCGGCTTGCTTTGCATCGCCAGTAGGCCGAAACCCGTAAGCGCCGGATCAGGGAATGACCGCATCACCATCTCACCCTGATCATTCTTCATCGGCATGGTCACCGAGAACACACCCTGCTTCTGCTGAGAGTTCAGCCATGCAAATGCCTTTTCTTGCGTCGCCGACCAAGCCCCTAACGAGACCTGCTGCGTCGCCATTTGGTCTAGCATGAGGTTCGCTTGCTGGCATGCGACGAGCTGCACTAATGCGGTCGCTGCTTCATTGCGATCGATGGTGTTGGTCGCTTGCCACTGTCGCGGCAACCGCGCTGCATCTGACGCCATGTGCTCAGGGAACTTGTCCACGCGCACTGATTCCAACAACTGGCCAACTAAGACGAAAAGCGTGACGGGGACTTCGACTTTTACACCGTTAGAGGTCCGGTCATCCGTCCACTGGCGAGCATCTCGGATTTCTTCACCGTAGCCATCCTTGTTCAACACCTCCATGGCTGCGAGCACCCAACTGGTCGCTTCAAAATCGCCAAAGCTGCCATCGGCCTTGCGGTTCTGCATCAGGTAGTCGAGCGAAGGGCGCACCACCGGACCATCACCGGCCCGGTATTGGCGGTGGCAATACCCCATCGCGGTCAGGATCTTCGCCGTAGAGAGAACGTCACTGCCAAGCACGCCTGGCCCCGCGGGATTCCCGATGTTCTGCCGCGCGGTCTGTCTAATGAAGGCGATCATGCCATCGACCTCGCGCTTGTAGATAGTGCCTGCCTTACGATGCGGAGCCCCATCATCGGAGCCATGTTGGGCGAGCGTGACAGGGGCCAGTAGGAGCGTGCTGAGAACGACGGAAAAGACTCTGAACATTGCGGATGCAGGATAGGGGTCTAGGAGCGCAACGACAAAAGGCTGCCTCAGGTTCACACCAACCGGAACTTCTGCGGGTGAAACCGGGCGTCCAAAATCTCGCCCCAGGGAATACGTTGCCAGCAATCGACGCTCGCCGCCACGTGCGGATCCAATTGTATGCTCCGAGACCAGGTGCTGGGCGAGCACCACGCGTTCACAAAGACTTACGGCCGCAAGCAGGCCAAAAATACGCGATCACAAATCGGAGTCATGCCGCCAGATCCCGGCCCCACAAGCCCATTTGCATGGCGATATCGGATCACCGGCAACAACCGTCCGTCGCAGCGTGAGAGCAAAGTGGATTGCACTCAGCCAACGATCGCTCGGCGCGGTATCCTGCCTTGCAAATATGTTCCGCGATCGGACCGTGTCCCTCGTCATTCCCGCTTACAACGAGGAAGAGACGATCGGCCAGGTAGTGAAAGAGTTCCTTCAAGAACCTCACCTGGATGAGATTGTTGTCGTCGACAACAACTGTAAGGATCGAACTGCACAAATCGCAGCGGCCGCCGGCGCACGCGTCATCAGCGAAGAGAAGGCAGGTTACGGCGCAGCTCTGACTGCTGGCATGCACGCCGCCACCGGCGACATGATCGTGCTGGTCGAAGCGGACGGCAGCTTCCGCGCTCGCGATGTCGTCAAACTGCTCTCCTACCTAGATGACGCAGGCATGGTCATGGGTACTCGCACAACACGCCAGATGGTTGAGCAAGGGGCGAACATGCGCTTCATGCTGCGCTGGGGCAACGTGTTCATGGCCAAGTTCCTACAACTCTGCTGGATGAGACCTGCAGAACCACGCTTCACCGATGTTGGCTGTACGTTCCGGGCACTGACCAAGCAGACGTGGCTACAGATTCATGAACGCACGCGCGAACCAGGCCCAGCCTTCTCGCCCGAGATGATGTGCGCAGCCTTACAAGAACGCTGCCGCGTGATCGAGGTCCCGGTCACCTATGCACGACGGATGGGCGGCGAAAGCAAGCACAGCGACACCTTCAGTCGACAAGCCAAGCTGGCATTCAAGATGTTCCGAACGATCTGTCGCAAACGGTTCCTGGAGCGCAGCAAGAAAATCTCGCCAGGAACGAAAACACCATCAGTATGACTGCCGCCGCTAACGAGAACGTGAACCCAAACCAGCAGCAGGACTCTGAGTCCGAAGACATCGCGAGCTGCCAAGTATGCGGCAGCTCCGAACGCTCGCTCAAATTTGAGGACGGCCCCTACCAGGTCTATACGTGCAGCAACTGTACGTTCGTATACGTCACGCCTCGGCTGACCGGCCAAGCACTGCTTGATGTCTACAACGAAACCTATTGGAAGAGCGACAACCCTAAAGAGCGCGGCTATGCCGACTACGCCAAGGAATCAGCGCTCTACCTCAAGACCTACAAGAAGCGCATGAAGCTAGTGTCGAAGTGGCTGCCCCAACCGGGCCGCATCCTCGACGTTGGCTGCGCCGCTGGTTACTTCCTACGCGTCGCGCAACAGCACGGCCACGACGTGCACGGGGTAGAACTCTCCGAAGCTATCTCGCAAGCAGCGATTCAGTCTCTCGGGAGTGACCGGGTCTATAACGGCCTTCTCGACGACGCCGTCGAAGCGCGCGGTTGGCAGCCCCAATCGTTCGACCTCATCACGATCTGGGACGTCATCGAACACGTGCCTGACCCCCAAAGTCTGCTCAGTAGCATCCTCAAGCTAATCAAGCCTGGTGGCAAACTGCTGCTTGAGACCCAAAACGTGGAGTCCCGCTTAGCCAACAAACTCGGCAAGCGCTGGCACCACTACAAGCACGACGAGCACCTCTATCACTTCAGTCCTAAGACCATCGAGCGACTGCTGTCCGACAGTGGTTACAAGGTCCTAACCTGCGGCTCGGCCTACGCCGGCAAGTATGTCTCATTCGGCTTTCTCGCGGAAAGAGCTGGCCGCCTCGGCAAGATCCCTGGGCTCCTGGCGAAGCCCCTAGGACTTCTCAAGCCTTGCAACCTCTACATCAACCCTCACGACGAGATCATCGTCATCGCGGAGCCAACGTAGATCACGCAACTGAGGCTTCGCAACGGGGCACGGTAGGTCAGCCAACGCTTCGCCATCAAACTCACCTCACGCTCGCTAAGCCTGAGCATCGGCGCTCGTAAGCGCAAAAAGGTGAGACACTCCTCGCCCACTAAAGAGCGAGAGCGCGCAGCCAGCCATCAGCCAGCGCGCAATAAGCACCCGCGACACGAGTCAGCTTGCGGCCGACACGTGCCGACGCGCCTTCCTACTCGTCCTGAGTGCCTGCTTCGGGCTGCTCTGCCACTGGACGCTCCAGTTGGTAGCGAGCCTCTAACGCTTCCTTCGTAAAGGCGAGGCGTTGCCCGTTCTGATTCTGCCTAGTCCCAAAGGGCTTTCGAATCGACTCAAACTCACGACGAGTCAAGTCTTCGGCCGTGAGTGGCACGACGCTCTTGCACGTGATGACGTGCGACCGCCTCTCAGCAATGTCCGTAACCGGACCAACAGCATCACCGGCTTCCATCTCGCCGTGCTGCAAGAAGGTGTAGACGACCGTTGCATCGTAGTCCTGATCAAAGCGCGGACGCTGAGTCAAGAAACGTGGAAGCGGACCAAACTCAGTTACCGTGTATCCAGTTTCTGCAGCGGCGGCATCAAGCACTTCAGCGAAGGACTTGGTGGCCTCTTCCTTGATCTCGTTCTCGATCTCACGATCGATCAGCGAAGTAATCCCGGTCACCCGCGTGTCCTTCGCGCCAAGTTCGCGCTGCTTGGAATCGAGCTTTCGCTGCCAAGCCTGCGTGGCTTTCGTGCCGAGACCATCGGTCTTCAGCATCTCCTGTGACTTGGCAATGTCGGCCGTAACTTCGGCCTCCCATTCCTCGACCGCCTTGTCGACGCGGCCTTGACGTTCCTTAGCACGCTCGGCAACAAACTCTGGGATCTTCTCTTTCGCAAGACGCAGCAGCGCGTCGGTCATGGCAGTGACTTTCTCACGACCTTCGGCGACAGCCTTCTCGGTGTAGTAAGCATCCTCACACAGTGGCTTGAGCTCTTCCCAGGCCTTGAGCGGCTGGGCCTCCATCTCTAGCGCCTGGTAGATAACCGAAGCCTTGTAGGTCCGGCCTGGGGCATTGCCAATGAATCCGGCACTGCGAAGACTTGTCGCAGCCATCGAACGTTCCCAGTGACCAAGCTCAAGCCCGAGTGCGTCGAGGTCTTGAAGTGCTTCTGCAGTCACCTGCTTATCCAACTCCTTGTGAACGAAGCCGCTCTTGCCTTCGACCAGCTTGTTGAACTCAGCAACAAAGTCGAAGCCAGTGCGCGTGTCGCTCTCAGCCTTCTGAGCCGCTTCCAACGCCGTCTTCGCAGCCGTTTCGGCCGCTTCTGCAGCGACAGCGGCACTCTTGAGGGTTGTCTTTTCAGCCTTGAGAGCCTCAACCGCAGCCTTCAATTCGGCATTCTCTAGATCCTTTGCGAGTTCGGCTTCCTTATCAACCAACTCAAGATCCTTCATCGCCTCAGCCTTCTTCGCGTCGCGAGTGGACTGCTGCGCCGTGTTGAAGTCGTTCTGTGTCGAAGCGACAGCGTCACTGAAGGGCTGCACAACAGCAGTCTGCACAGCCTTCAGCTTGGTGTTGAGGTCGAGCATGACACGCTCGGCTTGAACCATCCGCGTCAATTCGGCCTTAACAGCCTCGTCGTCGAATGGACGGTATTCGTCCTTGTCCTCAATCTTGAAGAAGTCCTTATCGACGTCGTAGTAGTTCTTCAGCTGTGCGTCGGTGATCGGATAATCCTTGAGCACGCCATCAGTCCACTCTTCCGGATTGAACTGACCTTCGCCCCAAAGAAGCGCAGCGAAACGCAGCTTCACGGTCGGCAGGTCGAACGCGCCCATCTGAATCTTCTGGCGCTCCGACTGATCTTCGAGCCAGCTCTTGAGATCGTCGTCCGTCAACTCCGACTTCTCCTTCATCTCGTCTTGGCGCGCCTGTTCATCGAAGGTCGCAACCTTGAACGAGACCTTCTCCTGATGAAGGAGTGCCTGACGCATTGCCTCAGCATCACTGGTGTCGAGCGCCAGCAATTGCAGGCGCGTAAACATACCAATGCGCATCGCTTCCATAACGACTTGCCGGTACTCAGCAAGAGATCCAAAGCCAGCCGTGACGGCCAGCTTGGCTGCCGACTCCACCTTGCTCTCTTCGCGCGTTGCTTCGATGGCGCGATCTACTTCCTTCAGCGATGGCTCGATGCCTTCCGCGATAGCCGCACGACGCATGATCGCCAACACTTCGCCAAGTTCGCTACTGCCGCCTTCACCAGGCAACACCTGCAGCATCACGCCGTAGGGAACCGCGCGTAGATTGCGGGCCAATCGACTGCCGTAGTTGTAGTCCTCATCCGTCAGCTTGACGCGCTCACCGTTGACGCTGATCGTCGATCGCTCGCGCTCCTCGGTGAAGATGCCTCCAACCATGCCTTGGATCGATCCGCCAATCGAGAACGTCAATAGCGTGAACAAGCCAGCCGTATAGAGCAGCTTCATCTGGTGACGACGGAAGAAGCCGTAGACACCAGTCAGTTCGTCGAAATCGGATTCGGGAGCAGGAGTGTCCTGCGACTCTTCAGGAGTGGTCGACATTGAGAGCGAAGAAGATTACCGGGTCAGACGCTTGCCGCGAGGGCCACGAAGGGAGATTTGGCTCTATCGGCAATCAAATGCTCTGACCAAGGAAGAATTGAGGCCCAGCACCCCAGAAGCCGGAAGAATCTGTGAGCTGAGGATCGAAGGGACAAGACTACGCCGAGACCGGAATGGCCTCGCCAGATAGCAAAATAGGGATGCCCTGCTGCACTGGATAGAGCCAAGCCCCATCTGGCGTGGCCAACGCATCCGACAAGGAGGTGGAAACCGGGCTACCGCCACGATTTCGAGCGGATCCCTGAGCAATCGCTGCGTTCGCTTGCTCAATTTCCGGCGCCGTAGCCTCTCGCAGAGGCTGCCGGGACGTCGGGCAGACGAGCATCGCCAAAAACTCAGGATCGATCATGGAGGAGCTCCTAGAGCTCCAAATAGGAGATCAAGGAACAATCTAGGTCCATGGCCACGGGGCCACAGGGAAAAATGCCACCGAAGTGGCCGACAAGAATGGTAGGGGCGGCAGGGCTCGAACCTGCGACCACCGGCTTAAAAGGCCGCTGCTCTACCGACTGAGCTACGCCCCCATATGCTTCCTGGCGTCTTGCAGCCACAAAGCGGGGCAGCGATGAAACCGCCTAACCGCCTTCTGTGCAAGGATCCGCACAGCTTGTCTACCCGGAACCTGACCCGACCCCCGCCGCGGAGAAGAACAAATTGCTCCGAAACTGCCTGATAAGCCCTCCTAGAGGCCCATTCGGGCAGTCTAGCGGAGGATTTAGTCTTCCATGATCTCCTTCGACTTAACCTTGAAGCACTCGTCAAGTTTGCCTTCCAGCGCCTTGAGCGCCTTGTCAATCAGGTCATGAGCGCGCTTGCACTGATCCTCGGTGAGATCACCGTCCTTTTTCATGCCGTCGGCAGCCTTGTTCGCATCCCGGCGCTCGTTGCGCAGAGCCACGCGATTCTGTTCCACGAGGTCTTTGACCTTCGCGACAAGGTTTTGGCGCTGCTCACCGGACAGCGGCGGCATATTTAGGCGCAGGGACTTGCCGTCAGATACCGGATTAAGGCCCAGATTTGACTTCTGGATCGACTTCTCAATTTCCTTGATGACGTCTGGGGACGCATCGAACGGCTTAATCAACAGCTGACGCGCTTCGGGCACCGAGATATGCGCGATCTGATTGAGAGGAGTCGGAGAGCCATAGTAATCGGCCCGAATCGTGTCGACCAGGGCCGGTGAGGCGCGGCCGGTACGGATGCTGGCGAGCTGATCGCGCAGGTGCTTGACCGTCTTCTCGGTCTTCTCGTTCAGCTCTTCGATGATCAAGTCGTAGGTTTCCATGTCTATCTCCTGGTTGTCGCGCCAATCGCTGCGGTGTCGATTATTCAGACCCTATTTGACGGCCGCCGTTAGAGCGGCAGCGATTCAAACTTCTTCGGGGGAAACTTCTTCTAAGGGGCGGAAGCCCCATAAGGATCCAATCTCGGGACGGCCTGCCGCGGATCACACGCCGATCACGTCACCCAAGTGCCAATGGCCTCGCCGCGAACTGCGCGCTCCATGTTTCCTTCTTGGAACATGTCGAAGACCATGATCGGCATGGTGTTTTCCATGCATAGCGTGAACGCCGTGCGGTCCATAACCGCAAGGTCACGGTCGAGCGCTTCGCGGAACGCCAAGCGCTCGTAACGCTTCGCATCCGGATACTTAGCCGGATCCGCCGAGTAAATGCCATCAACCTTAGTGGCCTTAAAGATCGCATCGACGCCTAGTTCCGTCGCGCGCAAAGCGGCCGCAGTATCGGTCGTGAAATACGGATTGCCAGTGCCGCCAGCGAGCACGACGGCACGCCCCTTCTCAAGGTGTCGAATGACACGACGACGAATATAGGGCTCCATCACCGTCTTCATTTCGACAGCGCAAGCCCCGCGAGTTTCGACGCCGGCTCGCTCAAGACCGTCCTGCAACGCCAGCGCGTTGATGGCCGTGCCGAGCATGCCCATATGGTCCGCAGTGGTACGATTCGTCCCCATTCGGGCGAATGCAGCGCCGCGCATCAAATTGCCGCCACCACAAACAATGGCGACTTCAACGCCAAGGCGATGAACTGCAGCGATCTGGCCCGCTACTTTTGCGACGGTGTCCGGCGAAACGCCAGAGCCGTCTTCGCCAAGGCTCTCGCCACTGATCTTCAGCAGTATGCGCTTAATCTGGCGCGGGGGTTCAACACCACCGGCTGCCTGCCGGCCGCCTGCTGGATCCGTCTTGCTCATACCGGGCAGACTAACCTAGCCACCGAGTTCCATACGCATGAAACGGCGCACTTGGATGTTCTCGCCAATCTTGCCGACCAATTCGGTCCGCATCTGCTCAATGGTCTTGCTGTCATCTGGGACGTACGGCTTGTCCATGAGGGTTTGCTCCCCGAACCACTTCGCCATACGACCGGCGACGGCCTTCTCGATAACAACCTCGGGCTTACCAGCCATGTTGGTGCGGGTCATCTCGGTGACAATGGCCTGCTCCTTCTCAACGGCTTCGGCTGGCACGGAGTCCTTGTCGAGATATGCCGGATTGAACGCGGTAACGCTCAAGGCAACGCCGTGACAAAACGCCTTAAAGTCCTCATTCATCGCGACAAAGTCCGTCTCACAGACGATCTCGACCATCACGCCGACCTTGCCGTTGTGGTGGGCGTAACCGTAGATCAAGCCCTCGGAAACCGCACGGTCGGAGGCCTTATCGGCGACCTGCTGGCCACGCTTACGCAGCACATCACGCGCCTTCTCCACATCGCCACCGACTTCTTGGAGTGCAGATTTGCAATCCATCATCGGGGCTCCGGTCATATCTCGAAGCTGCTTAACGGTCTTCGCGTCGATCTTGCTCATCGTTCGTGTTCGGGCAGGCCCGCGCAGGCGAGCACAATTGAGAATTGTTGAAAGTCGAGGTTAGTGCCGCCACATGCAGTTGGACGGCCGCCCGGCGCTCGGCCGGGCTTGCTGGTCGTAGCCAGCATTCACGCCCCCCATGACTGGATCAGCCTGGGAGACAAGAGAAGAACTGTGCGGCTGCAGGCTGCAGCCAAAGCTAACTGTAAGTCCAGCTAGCTACGATGTAGACGCGAGTTCGGCTAGCAAACTCGCTCGACAGCGGGAGTTACTTACTACTCGCCGCTCTCGGGCTTCGGCGCTTCTGGCGCAGGTGCGGCAGGCGCTTCGGGCGCGGGTGTGGGTGCAGCAGGTGCATCTGCCGCAGGTGCGGCAGACTCAGCGGACTCAACCGGCTTGATCGTCGGCGCAACCGCCGAACCACCTTCCGTCTTGTCGCCGCCAATGGATACCGACGTAGCATGGCCTCCGGCCTGGAAGCGACCACCGCCACCGCCTGGACCACCGCGACCACCAGAACCGCCTGGGCCACCACGGCCACCAGGACCACCGCGGCGCATGCCACCACCACCACCACGAGCATCACGCTCATTGCGACGGCCAGGAGCTTGCTTATTGCGGACGTCATCCTGAGCGGCCTTTTGGGCATCGCGCAGAGTTCCGGCGTCACAGCCTGAACGACCCTCCATCACTGCCTCGGCAAGCTTGCCAAGGATCAGCTGAACGGAGCTCATCGCATCGTCGTTCGCTGGAATGATGATGTCGGCGAGCGACGGGTCACAGTCCGTATCCAGAATGCAGACCACCGGCACGTTCATACGCTTTGCTTCGCGCATGGCGTTTTCTTCGCGGCGCGGGTCGATAACGACCAGAGCACCGGGAAGGCCGTGCAGATCGCGCACACCGTCGAGATTGCGGCGGATGCGCTTGATCTCGCGACGGATCGTCGACTGGTCCTTCTTCTTGTATTTCTCAATTCCACCGGTCGTTTCCAGACCCTCGAGTTCGACGAGACGCGTCAAGCGCTCACGAACGGTCGAGAAGTTAGTCAACGTTCCGCCGATCCAGCGCTCGGTAACCGAAGGCATTTGGCACTTTTGTGCCTCTGCTTCGACCACGGGACGGATCTGCTTCTTGGTGCCGAGGAACATGATCTGGGCGCCAGTTGCAGCCAGCGAACGCACAAAGTGCGTTGCCTGATACAACCCGCGGATCGTCTCCTCGAGATTGATGACGTGAATCTTATGCCGTTTCCCGTGGATGAATGGCTTCATCTTGGGGTTCCAACGGCTGGCCTGGTGGCCGTAGTGGACTCCGGCGTCGATCAGTTCTTGCGCAGTAACGAGCGGCACGTGCGGCGGGCTCCTTGCCTTAGTAAAAGTGGCTTCGGGTTCAGAAGTAAGGGGCGAGGATTGTAGGGACAGCTCGCATGCCGTCAAGCATCGATCTGCCCAGGAAGCCGGCCCATTTTTCTCATAACCCCGGACCGAACAGCTCCGAAAGCCCAACACGGCGACTTTCCCTAGCCCTTGCGCCCCCTTTCGCCAGCCATAAGTCCTGATAGACTTATCTACGGTTAGGGACCACTGGAAGGCGTCGGTGGCCGATTCGCGGAGGCTCAACGCCACGCAAATCGGCACAAAGCGACACCTTGGGGCTATCGCCTTAGAACAAACCACCCTACCTCCACTCCGAATTTTCAACCCAACGACACACTCCCCCCCCAAGGCCCGTGACATTCGCTGATCCTGTCATCGCATCTTTCACGCGCCCCTCAGCAGATTCTGTGCCCCCAACGGACAACCAGCGCATGTCAGGTCGCCAACAGACCAAAACTCCATCGCAAACGACTTCCAAAGTCGTCTTGCTGATGAACCACAACCAGGACCCCCTGGACGAACTCGTCAACGCCCTGACCAGTAATGGCTACGAGGTTCGGCTGGGTGACTCAATTGCGCAGAGTTACCGCCTCGCCAGCGAAGATCGCCCCGATGTCGTGCTGCTCAACCCACTGGTCCTTTGCGATAACGGCGTCGAAGTCGAACTACTCGAACGAATCCAATCAGAAGACGACCCGATCCCAGTGATCCTACTGGTCGATGACCTTGCAGCGCTTGCCGACGCCCGCAATCTTCACGTGCCATTCCGCGACTTCGTCCTCAAGCCTTGCTCTTCGGCCGAATGCGTCCACCGCGTCGAATTGGCTCTACAAACTCGCACACGGATTCGCGGCCTGCAATCACGGGCTCGCCAACTCGAAAGCCAAGTAAGCATCGACTTCAAGACCGGGCTGACCAGCGAACTCTACATGAAGAAGATCATGGGGCTCGAGTGGAAGCGAGCGCACCGCCACCAGAACCCCCTATCACTGCTTCTGCTCGACGTTGACAACTTCAAGAACGTCAACGACACAACCGAATACGCCTTTGGTGATGAAGTCCTACGCCGCGTCGCGGACGCACTGAAGGGCAACATTCGTGAAACAGACTTTGCAGCTCGCTTCGGCGGCGATGAGTTTTGTGTGCTACTGCCGCAAACGAGTCCAGCGGAAGCAGTACAGACAGCGCTGCGTATTCGCCAGAGGATCTCTGGCATGACCGTGAGCAGCAGTAACTTTGAGCGCCAAGTCACAGTATCCATCGGTGTCGACAGCTACGACGGGCGCAAGGCCAGCAGCGTTGACCACCTGCGCCGCCACGCCAACCGGGCGCTGCACGAGGCTAAGCGCCGCGGCAAGAACCAAGTATGGCTCTACAGCGGCTCCGAAGTCGAAAGCCCCCCAAATGTAAGCGCGCCACCTAGAGGCTCCACCACTCAGCGAAGCGTGGACACCAACCCAAGCGCCAGCGAACTCGCCGCAGAAGAATAGTCCGGCCCGGCGCGGCCCGGCGCGGCGCGGCGCGCCCGCGGCTAACCCAAAACGCAACGTAGCACTACGCTGCGCCCAGCGATGGCTAGGCCTCGCTCGGAGCCACCGGCAACTCAATCGTCGTCCGGAACCCCGCCCCAGGCGTCGAGTCCACGATCATTGTGCCACCGTGGGTCTGCACGATCGAATAGCTGATGAACATGCCCAAGCCACTGGCGTCGGGCCGGTCCTTCTTGCTGAAAAACGGGTCGAAGACGCGCGCGAGCAGTTCTCTCTCCAAGCCTGGCCCATCGTCGGTGACAACCACCCGGACCATGCGACCTTCCACCGAGCAGGTCACACAAATCTTGCCCCCCGGACTCGGCTGAGCACCGCCCCCTATCGCGTCGAGCGAGTTAAGGAACAGGTTCAACATGACCTGCTGGATCTCATGCGCGTCGCCATACACGAGTGGCAGGTCCCGCGAACCGACTTGAGGCTCGACGCTAAAGATAACGTTCTCTTGTTTACAGCGATGCTCAACCAGCGCGTGCGCACCAACAATGGCAGTTACAACATCAAAGCTCGCTGACTGCGCATCCTTCGGAGCAAACTCAAGCATGCGCTGGGTCGTGTGGGCGACCCGCGCCAACCCATCCTGCACCAACTTAAGGTAGACCGTCTGCTTCTCGCTTAACCCTTCCGCACTCAACAAACGATTGATCGCATTCTGCATGCCACCAATCGGGTTATTGATCTCGTGAGCAACACCCGCCGCCAAGGTGCCAATGGTTGCGAGGCGTGTGCTCTGCACCAAGGCACGTTCTTTCTGTTCGGTGGCATCTACAGCCGTCTGGACAGCCTCTTGCAAGTTCGTAGTGTGGTTCTCGACCTGCTCGGCCATGCGATTAAACGTCTGGACGAACTGCTGCAACTCCGGCACACCGCGCAATTCCGGCATGCGCGCGTCGTAACGCCCAGATGCAACCGCTTGCGCCGCCACACCGATTTCCTGCATCGGCCTGCCAATCGTGCGGCGCGTCAACCAGAACAGCACTGCGCCAAACAGAATCGTCGACGCCAAGATCCCGAGCACAGCAGTCAGAATCGGCAAAGAAGCCGGCAACTGCGGGAACATCTTGGGCACGAACCACAAGTAACCGACCACGCGCTGATTCTGACGCAATGCGCGACAGAAGCCGTCCCCCACCTTGAACGGGCCATCCGTTCGCGCGGCCCGCCCAATGCCATCCACGATCTCGCGAAGGTCAAATGTGTCCGGGTCACGGTGCACGGCACCGAGCGTATTCAGATAGACACTGTTCTCGAACGGCGGCCGACCGCTAGTGACAATGACGTCACTATAGACCTCACGCAACGACTGGTTGCGCAGCAACCGCCGCACCACAGCTCCAGTGCTGGACGCGTCATTGAGCGCCTCGGGGGTATATACGCGCTCAAGCTCATTAAACGACTGGTCCACCGAGTGAGACAGCAACGCACGCTCATTCTCAAACCACTGCTGCTGTGCCTCATGCACAACAATCTGCACACTGCCGACCGTCAAAACGTTCAACAGCAGCGCGAACAGCAGAATGCGCCACCCCAATGACATGGCGTTACCGTTTACTCATCTGCTGCATCATGGTCAGAAGTGGCATAAACAATGCGAACACGATAAAGCCAACCGCGACAGCCATGACCACCAACAGGATCGGCTCAATCAGCTTGAATGTGGTGTCAACGGTTTGATCGACTTCGAGTTCGTAACGATCGGCAACCTTCGACAACATGTTGTCGAGCTCACCGGTCTGCTCACCAACGTCGACCATGTTGATGACGATGTCATCAAACATGCCGCTCTCACCCATTGGCACAGCAAAGCCAGCACCTTCACGGATCGAGGACTGCACGTCACCAACCGCAGCCTTCATATGCACGTTGTTCGTCGATGCGTGGAGAATGTCGAGCGCCTCGAGGTGAGGCACGCCAGACTGGATCAACGTTCCAAACGTGCGCGCGAAACGAGCAACCAGGCTCTTGTGCACCAAACCACCGAACAGCGGCATGTGTAGCGCGACCCTGTGCATGACCTGACGATAGCCAAACACTTTGGCCATCAACATTCGGTGCACGGTCAGCAACACGACCACAATCAACATGTAGATCCACCACCAAACCTTGAGGTGGTCGCCGATGCCCATGACCGCCTCAGTCGTCCAGTGCAAGTTGCCCTCACCTAACGTAGCGAAGACCTGCTTGAACTTCGGAATCACGAATGCAAACACGAGCAGCAAGACCAACACCGCAACCACCAAGATGGCAACCGGGTAGGCCAACGCTCCCTTCACACGTGACTTGATCGCTTCGCTCGTAACTAGGAAGCCACTCAAGCGATTGAGGATCTCCTCCTGCACACCACCGGCCTCACCAGCGCGTACCATGTTGGTGTAGAGCGCATCAAACACCACGTCGTGCTTGGCCATTGCCTCAGATAGCGGTGTGCCACCCTCGACGTCTTCGACCAACTGAGCCGCGATTCGCTTCATCGCTCCCTGCGGCATCTGTCCTTCCAGAATGCGCAGACTCTTAGTGATCGGAATACCTGCGTTGAGCAACACAGCCAATTGGCTAGTGAACTCAGCGAGGATTTTGGCGGTCACACGACCTTTGCCAAAAGAGAACGAACTGCCGCCACCACCACCGGATTTCCCGGACGGTTGGGCGACTGCGGCGGTGGACGGTTTCGGAGCGGGGCTCCGGCGCTGCAGTTTCTTCGGCATCGACGACGACTGGGCTCAAGAAAGGAGAGGGGCTACGCCATCGTTACGCATCCAGCCAGTCTGAGCAACGGCCTACGTGCCAGACATCGCGATCATTAACTCATTCAGGCAGAGCGCCGAACCACCTCATCGCCAAGTAAATGAGCAAACAGGTGGACCCTAAGAGCACTAGGAACGACCAGGCCGGAGGCCGCAGCGAAACCGCAGAAGGCCATAAAGAACGGGCATCTGGGCGCTCATGGCGCGGTAAATCGACCTCCACGCTACCTGCCAGGGCAGGATCAAGGACGTCCACAACGACTGCCGTGGCGTTGTCCCGACCACCTGCAGCGAGCGCACATTTGATCAATCGGTCGGCCGTTTCCTGAGCATCCCGGCCCCCGACAATCTCGACAAATTCCTCAGACGGAGCCACATTCCAGACGCCGTCCGTGCAAAGGATGAATCGGTCGCCTGCTTCGACATCAATTTGAGCATCGTCAGCCTCGCATTCGACCTGCCCACCACCAATGCACCGCGTCAGCAGACTCTCGCCCTCCTCCACCGCATGATCGGTCGTCAGTGCCGTGCAGACTTCACCGCGAATGCGATACAGACGTGAATCTCCAACATGACCGAACACCCCTCCGGAAGGACCTAGCCACAACGCAGTCATCGTCGTGCCCATATCCCGAAGAGCCGGGACCGCAGTTGCGGATTCAGACACACGCGCGTTCGCCGCATGAAATCCAGAGCGCATACGTTCACCCATCACCACCGGCGTAGCCGTCTCAAGCAATGTCGCACCGAGCGCACGCAATGCCGTGCGGCTTGCTTCGGCTCCACCAGCGGCCCCTCCCATGCCATCCGCAATCGCTGCAATGAAAGAAGATCCATCACCAGTTGGAGCCGCGAGCAGGTAGTCATCCTCGTTAGCACCACGAACGAGGCCGGTATGACTACACACGCCAACTGCAAGTCCCGCCGGGATCTTCATCACAGCCCACCCTCGGCAAAGGTCGCCGACGCAACGCCGCCCCGCAACGTTCCAACCATGATCTGGAACGAGCCACCGGCGGTCGGCTTTGGCAAGAGTGCTTCGTAGCGGAAGCGAGTCCCCTGCAAATCACGGGAGTTCATAAACTCAGACGCGAAACGATCAGAGACAACTTCGTCCGTGTAACCAGGCCCCTTCAGACGAACCACACTAAGACTCTCGGATGATTGCACGACGACCCGCACGCCTTCAGGCGACGACTGCAGCTGAATATCCGCGGCCGCCAAATTATCGATCCGCCGGCGGAACACCTCACTCTTCAACTTGCTGGCCAATGACAACAACAACCGTCGCTCAGTAGTTGCACGAACCGACTCGGCCACAGCCTCACGATCATCATAAACCCAAAAGGGCGGCACGATGATCGACGCGGCCAACCCGAGAAACCCCGTGCGTTCCGTCAAGGCGAGTTCAATTGGGCCAGACTCAACCTCGAGGTTGGCGATCTCACGACCACTCTGCAATTCACGCAACGACACGCGCAAGGTCGCACGCGACTCAAAGGTGCGATCCGGGATCAGCGCACCAACGCCGAGCAAGAACCAAGTTGCAAAGGTAACTGGCCACCTATTGTTCGTGCCCTGACTTTCAATCGGACCATCGCGCAGCTCTTCGACAAGCACCAAGAGATCGAAGCCATCCTCACGCGCCTGCTGCAAGAAGCCTGACAAGCCGCCTTCATTGCTGCGAAGCCGCAACTGCTGACGGAGTTGCCGACGCCGCGTTGCATCGGTGTCCCCAACAACATGCTGGAAGACCCGGCCACGATTAAGCACATCCAAGATCGCTGAGAATGGGATCGCCTCCCTGTTCGCATCTGGCAATCGCTCAGGCGAATCAAGATCAGGCAAGGCGAACGTCCCCTCGGATCCTGCTAATGGTGAAAAGAACGCCCCGCCAGTAACCAACACGGAGCGATCCAATGGCGGCTTCGCCGCAATGCCACGCAAGTCATCCGTGCCCGCACACGAGGCCAACACCAGCAACGCAAAGCAGCAATGCCACGACTTCATCGGAACCCCCACTTTTTAGCCAACACCTGAGCATTCCCGGCGACCCGAAAGCCAACTCGCTGCAACCGCGGTTCACGACCGCTGCCAAGTAAATCCTTACCGTCACGGGCCAGTTGTTCCGTCCGCAGCACACCAGGCACCGTCGACGGCAACACGCGAAGTCCCGCAAGCTGCAACGGCTTGCCGGCTCCATCGATCACGCCGCTGCCTGCGCCAAACGCGAGTCCACGCACGACACCAAACTGACGTATCAAACCAAGTTCATCTGGCAGCATGTCCTTCTGACCTCTCGCCATACCCATCACTCGCTCTAGGTGCTTCTTGTGATCACTGGTCCACTCAACCAAGACCAAGTCAGCATTGCGCGTATGTGGCAGATCTAGCACCCATTCTTGGACACCAAAGTCGAGCCCAACAAACTCATGACCAACGCCGTAAGACGTGGCAATAACGTCGCCGAACGATCGAGTCTGCAGGGAGTTCCAAGGCGCAACCGGTGCAGAATCTGCTCGAAAGGCCGAAGCCAGCACCTCGCCACCACGCGCCGCAGCCGCGTGACAGGCCGCCCCACGGTTGTCGGCGTATGCTGCCAACTCCAATTCGCAACCAAACGGCAAGCGAAACAAGTCTGCATCGTTGCCAATCGCGAGGCCCAGCAAACGAGTCAACGCCCAAGCCTGAAAGAAATCCGCACCGACAAATGTCGCGTCATCCGGCGGTGCTGCTCGCTCGCCATCCTGGGCCTGCGGCAGAAGATTGTTCGACTCCAATCTCATGACACCCAAAGGATCAAAGAAGTGCACGCAGGCAGCCTTAACTACTGGGTCACTGATCCCGGCCGCGAATTGCTCCAACGCACGCGCTTCTCGCCAATTGAACTCACGGTTCTGCAGCATGATGTCGGACATACTGCGCACATTGATTGGCGCCTGAGGTCGGAAGACATGGCGCGGTGGGAACAACTCAGAGAACGGTTCGACAAACTCGTTGGCTGGAGCCAGCACTGGCAGCAACAACAAGTCCGAGAGACCTTCCGGCACCTTCACGACATCACCTAGCCGCATCGGTGACAACGTGCTTCGGGTCGTCTGCAAGTCCAACGAGAGCTTGCGCCCCGATGTTGCTGGCGTCAGCAACAGAACTTGGAGGGTGCTTGTCAGGCCCGCGGCATAGGCCTCTCGCGATTCACCCGAAAGCCGTGCGGCATCACGCCAATCCGGGAACTGCACATCGAACGATACAACCGAGCGCAAGGCATCAGGCTGCACCTCCCCCTTAACCTCGACGCCATTAGGCAAGGTCAAGATGATCGCGTCCTGCTCCTTTTCCAAGAAAGGCAACGGCATGCGCAAGCTCACCCGCGCACGCTGGCCATGCTCGAGCAACAGTTCACGAATCAACTGAGGAGCCACGTCACTCCACCAGAAATCTGCGACAACATGTCTGCCTCGACGGCTTTCAACATCGGCGCCGGACTCAGTAACGAGACGTACTGGTCTACCAAGAACATCTTCAAGGCGTACCGTCAACACGTTGCGGCCACGCACCGGCACGACATCCGGCAACAACCCATCACTCGTGCGCAGGATCTCTGACTTGAACTCACCCAGCCAAAGGCCCCCAGAGACATACTTGCGTAGGCTGCTATCTATTCGCCAACCGCGGCCCTCACGGTAGCCATCACCGCGCTTCTCTAGGATGCCATCCTCAACGATCTCCTTCAGATAACGACCCGAACTCGATGGTAAGCCCACCTGAATTTGTGCTGGCAACACTCGCAACGCAACACCCCGCACAATCGGCTCGATCTGTTCGTCAGCCGACTCTGCCAGATCTACGAACAACTCGTAAACACCTTCGGGCAAGGAGGAGATCTGCAATTCCGCATGCAGCGATCGATTACTTACGGTGATCGGTGCCGATTCGATCGACTGCCCGAATCGCTTCAAGCGTGTCGCAACGACCCGATAGGGAGATGGTGCAAGAACATCAACCACACCACCGGTTGGGCCGAGAATCAGTTCTGTCCCAGTCCACAGGCTCGGCCCGACACCGGCGCGCGCGACGGTCCGAATCTCAAGCTCAGGACTGCGATTGATAATCGTTGTCGCAAACTGACGTTCTTTAAAATTGCCGACGGCGTCGACTACAGCCAAGTGCAGAGAGACCTCATTCGACGCGCCGACTAACGAGCCAACAGGCATCTCCAAGGCACACCATGTTGGCCCGGAGCTCGGTTCCATCGGTATCGGCTTGGTCACCGCCTGATCCGGATCCGTAGTCCAGCACCGCAGTGCACACCCTCGCTCGCCATTCGACAACTGCACCCGCAATCGCAGATTATCTCCGTGCCTAGCCAAACTGCGTTGCCCATCCGGACCAGTGATGTCCAACACATGCGGCACACGCACATCCGCCGACACAAACGTCAGCCGCTGGGACTTACGCATGTTGCCCGCAGCATCAGAGGCGGTGACCTGTAACGAACCACCAGGCAGCGCCTCACCACTCGACACAATCGGAGCTAGCGCAGCACCAAGCGCGAACGACCCCGACCTGACAGGCAACTGCAGCTGATATTCTTCGCCGCTATTAAACTTGATGAGCAACTCCGCCTCAGCAACGGCCACATCATCAACTAAGTCGACTTCTAGCTGCGTCTCGGCACACAGTCCAAGCGCATCCACACCAAGCTGGATGTTGACAGTCGGCGCCTGCTCATCAACCCGCACCCGCGCGGCCCACACCAACGACGTCCCCGGGACGACAAGCACGAGCTCAACCGGCCCCTTCTTGCTTACGCGCGAGAGGCTCTCAACGACATTATGCCAACCAGGCTGCGCATCAGTCAGTAGCAGTGTGCCTGCGGACTTGCCAACGGGAGGCTGCAAGTCAAAGGACGCAAGCACAGTGCCGCTGCGAGCAAGTTCTGCGCGCAAACGATTCCTAGCGAACCCCGAGTAGTAGCAGACAATGTTCGCCAGATCCTGCGGCCGCAAATGCTGCGTACGACTGCTATCGGTAAGTTCTTGATCCGTTAGCTGCAACGGTGCAGATGGCAAGCCAGAGAACGAAGGCGGAGAAGCGTCGCTAGCTGCCAACGTCACAATCAACGCCACTCCCGCAATGAAAGCTGAGAGTCGAGCTAAACCAGGACCGCGCCGAGAGCGCACGGACTGCAACTGCCGGTGCACGTCCTCAGCCGTCGCAGGCCGTTCTTCGGGCTCATAGCGCAAACAGCGCTGCATGATGTTCGACAAACGACTCGGCACGCGAGTTCCCGATGGCCACGAGGACAGAGCCCCCTCGCGAACAGCCGTCGCAGCGCGCTCCGCATCGGAATCGTCCACGGGCATCGTTCCGGTCAACATCAGCCAACCGAGCGTGCCCAACGAATAGAGATCGGCGCGAGGATCGACATCGCCTCCGACCAAGAGTTCCGGGGCCGAAAAAGCCGGATTCGCGAACCCTAACAATTCTCCCCGAGCATGCTGCCGGCCCGCGAGGGACATGCTGCGCGCAATCCCAAAGTCGAGCACCTTGGCTTCGAGCCGCCCCGATCGCGAACAGACCATCACGTTGCGCGGCGACAAATCACAATGCACCAACCCCACGCCATGAACCGCACTTAGCGCGGCGGTCACCTGCAACAGCAGATCCACGACGTGCGATGGCGAAAGCGCACCTTGCTGCAGCACTTCGTCAAGCGTCTGCCCTTCCACCAACTCCATCGCCAAATAGGTGACACCATCGTCACCTTCGCCAACATCAAGCAAACGCGCGCAGGATTCGTGCACGACGGTCGCTGCTCGCCGGGCCTCTGGAAGCAGCGAACGGCTGTATTCGGGTTTCTCGGAGAAACGCGGGTGCAACAACTTCAAAGCAATCGTCACCAACGAGCCAACGTGCTGGGCACGAAACACCGTCCCCAGACCACCCCGACCAAGGACAGACTGCAGCCGATATTTCCCGTCAATGATGGTGCCTAGCAGAGGGTTGCCAGCATCCTGTTCGCCACGGCGCGCGGGGTAGTGAACGGACCCTGTCGACAACAAGGGCGCATCGCAATACCCACAACGGTGGGCTTGCGTATCGGTCACACCCTCACATGACAGGCAGATCTTCACGTGTACAATTGCGAGCCAGGACTAGCCGCGCTCAAACATCATACGCGGATCCCGAGCAAGCTCTCACAGAAGCAAGGATCGCCACACTTCGTGCACGGCTCGATCGCGAACAAACCGGCGGCCAAGATCCGGAATACGCACCGTCCACGCCCTGCTATCGGTGGAACCAGAGCTATTTGCAGTCGCGAGTGCGAAGCACACTGTTCCGACCGGTTTCTCGTCCGAACCGCCCGCCGGGCCCGCGATCCCAGTCGTCGCAATGGCGCAGTCGGCAGAGAAGCGCTCCCGGGCACCAGCGGCCATGGCTGCTGCGACCTGCTCACTGACGGCACCGTGCGCTTCAAGCAGGCTCTCCGGAACGCCCAACAGCTCCACTTTGGCAGCATTACTGTAAGCGATCACACCACCCTGCAAGACCTTCGAGGAACCTGACAAATCGGTCAGACGAGCGGCACACAAGCCGCCGGTACAAGACTCAGCAAACGCAATCGTGCGCTGCTGCCCGGCCAATCGCTCAAGCACAATCTCGGGCACTTCCTTGAGGCCTTCGGCGAACAACCACTCACCTAATACAGGTCGTAGTTCAGCGGCGGTTTGCTCGCACAAGGCGGCGGCAGCAGCTTCGCTATCAGCAGTCCCGACTAAACGCACCGACAACAGGCCGCCGGATGCCGTGATACCAACGGCTGGATTGGCGCCAGCCAGCATAAACTTGCCCAAACGTTCGCCGAGCAACGCTTCCGACGGACCCAACACGCGCAAGCATGCCTGCGCCGTTGGCCGCAAACTACCCAAGCGCCGCACGGCCGGAAGCACATGATCGGCAAACAGCACCTTCATCTCTCGCGGCACACCCGGCAAAACAAACAACTCTGCACTATGAACCAACGCCCGGAACCCTGGCGCCGTACCGACCGAGTTCGACAGCGAAGTCGCCGACTGCGGCAACTCAGCCTGACGACGGTTACTATCGGGCGCCGTGCGACCGTGGCGAGTAAACCAGGCTAGAACCTGCTGCCAACTGTCTTCATCAAAACGCAGCGGTTCCTGCAGCACCTGAGCCACAACCTCGCGCGTTCGGTCATCCAGCGTAGGACCAAGACCGCCACTGGCGATCACAACATCGACGCGGCGGCAGGCGCCGTCGATCGCTTCTTGCAAGTCGTCGGGATCGTCGCCGACCACGGTAAAACGCTGCACAGCCACCCCAAGGGCACCAAGCTGCTGAGAGATGTAGGAACTGTTCGTGTCGATCAATCCCGCATGCACCAACTCATCGCCGATCGAAAGGACCTCGGCGGTGAGCGTGCGCGAACTCACTTGCCCTCCGGCAGCGGCGCTTCCCTCTTCTGGCCCATCGCCGTCAAGACCAGACCCAGGCCGTAGAGAATAATCATCGGCAACGACATCAGGATCATCGAGACTGGCTCCGGCGGGCTAAAGATCGCCGAAGCACAGAAGATGATCAGGATCGTCATGCGCCAATGCTTGGTGAACGTCTTGTGACGCATCAGCCCGACCCTCTGCAGTGCCAGCATTACGAGCGGCACTTGGAACACGACGCCCATGGCTGCGGTGGTCATGAACAGCAGCGTCAAGAACTGGCCGACACTAAAGAGTGCTCCGACCAGTGATGGGTCCATCATGCTGATCAAGAACCCGAGGCTGTATGGCAGCGCGACCGCATACCCAAACAACACCCCGCTCGCGATCAAGATGACCATGAACGGGAAGTAGCGGTAGAAGACCTTTCGTTCCTGTTTGTACAGACCGGCGGCGATGAACGCCCATACCTGCCAGATCACAACCGGACTAGCGAGCACCACCGCGAAGATCAGCGCCGCCCACATGAACGACAGAATGTCCTCGAGACCGCCGGTCGCATACAGGTTGTAGGGCACCGGGTAGCCGCTGTTGTCGGCGACCTTCCACGGGTAGCGATAGGAGCCATCGAAGATCGCGTCCTTCTGCTTCACACAGAAGGCAAGGAACTCCTGGCCCTCGGTATCATCCGCCATATCGCCGGACGCCTGACGCTCTTGCAGCTTGGTGACCCAGTTCTCAAACCCGATCTGCCACTGCGCGCGGTATGGACCAACGATGATCTCCTGAACCTCGCCTTTGAACGGCAGCACCACGCAAACCGCGACAACGATTGCTATCAGCGACTTAATGACCCGCTTACGCAGTTCATCAAGGTGATCGCCAAACGACATCCGTGGTAACGGAGCATCGTCATCCAGCGCATCACGAATCATAGGGTCATCTAGCTGAACCATCGCACCGGCAGTCTAACGACGCCTCCGCCCCCGCGTTTTCCTTTCTTCAGAGAAGAAACAAGTGCACCCATGTCGCGATCTCATCCAAACAGCACGGCAACCCGGGACACATGCTCCTAAAACCAAAAACGGCGACCCAGTGGGCCGCCATCCTTAGATTGTCGTAGCCGCCAGCGGCTCCGCCCCAGCGCCCGCTAGCGTTAGCAAACGGCGAGGGCAACGCCCTGATTCAGCTGTAAAACAGGCCTACAGCTTGATCAGGTCGGCAATCTTCGACAGATAGGTGAACTCGACACGCAGTTCGTTCGCCATCTTAAACTCGGGGCTGTCCTGGATCGTGGCGAAGCCGTCACCAGCTTCGTTGACCGGGTTGTTGCCGAGCAGCACGGTATCCACGCCCGGGGCCATTTTGGTCACAACGCGGTTGCCGAGGCGGCGGAGCAGATTTGCGACCTGATCCTTTTGGTAGGGAGCGCTAAAGCGACCCATCAAGAACATCGTGCGCGTAACACGCGGCGTGTAGAGATCGTTGAACAGCAAGTCACCTTCCGACGCGTAGTTCGCGATCGGGTCACTGAAGTCGTAGAGGCGCACTTCCGCGCGCTCGTCTTCAATGCGAGTCACTTCGCAGTAGCCCTTCACGGCACCACCGTTGGCGGACTTCACACGGAACACAGTGCCCGGTTGCAGCATGTCCTTCCGGCCCAGGTTGATGAAGGCCGTCGGGATACCGTTCTTGGCGACCAGGACCTTTCCATCAGCAACGTTCGGCGGCTGACGCATCGCCATCTTCTCGGACATGGCCGAGAGCTGGGTTTGCAGCAAGCCAATACGACCATCGAGAGCCTTCTCGCGGGCGAGAGCCTCTTCCTTGTAGGTGGTCAACTCATCGACCTTCGACTTCAGGTTGTTCTGAAGCGCAGTGATGCGACGGTCACGATCGGACTTAGCCGAATCGAAGTCGGCAACCGCTTGGTCGAGGTTGGTCGACGTTTCGGAAGCAGTCTTTTGAGCGTCGTTCGAGACTGTCGTGTAGCGACCGTCACCGGTCTCCTTGTCCGACAGCGCCTTGTCCTTCTCAAGCGTGACTTCGGCAACGCGCTGGTCACGCGCTTGGATCTTCGCAATCAACGAACCAAGCAAGCCTTCCAGCGAACTGGCGACCGATACCTCGGCATTCTTGACAGCAAGGTCGAGGACTTCCTTGACCTTCACAGGATCCATCAAGCCGTCGTATTCCAACGTGGCATCGCCGTAGAGCGCAGCCGATCCAGGGCGACCGGCATACTTGCCGGGCTGGTTGATGACCTTTCCGAAGTCTTCCATGTAGTGCGTGATCAGCAGTTCCTTCTGCTTCAACACGTTGGCCTCACTGATGGCCACGTTTCTGGCCTTCACGACTTCTGCGTTCTTGGTCTGTTGCACGTAGGCAAACCCAAGGGCTCCCAGGAACATGACCAGGAGAATAAGGAAGAACATGATCGGGACGTGGGCGGCACCGGTCTGGCGATTGTGCATCTGAACCAACTCCAAGGGGTCTGTGCTGTATGCGCTGTTCTGCTAGGCCTGGGAGGGCGGGCAGAAACTGCAGGGACTAAGCGTCGGGGAGAAAGAGAGGGGGCTTTCTAAGTCGGACTCGAAAGACGTAGTGACAAGTGACACGAGGACACTAGCCACCACATTAGGGACGGGAAATCTTAGGTTTCAGACGGCCCTGGTCAAGGAGGCTTACAGCACCGACTTGCCTAGCCGCGAAATCTCCCCCACGATGACCCCATGCCGGCACCCCCTACCCGGAATCCGGGCCCAAATGGCCCGTTCCGACATACTCCCCCCCTAGTCGTCGGGCTCGTGGGCGGCATCGCAGCCGGGAAATCGCAGGTTGCAGGCCTATTTAGCGCCCGCGGATTCCTTCATGTTGACGCGGATTTTCATGCGAAAGCGGTCGCCGAGGACCCTCAAACGCTCTCAGAGGTGGCCACTCAGCTTGGCGAGCAATTCGTCCGAGACGGCCAACTCGATCGAGCAGCCCTCGCCGACCACGTTTTTCGGACCCCCGAAGCGAAAGCGCAACTGGAGGCAATCATGCATCCGCGGGTGCGCCAACGCATCACGAGCGCGCTAAAATCTGCCATGGATCGGGGAGATTCGGCCTTGCTCGACGTGCCGCTGCTGTTCGAGGCGGGACTCTCCGAAATCTGCGACACCATTATTTTTGTTGAGGCCAGCGACGAAATTCGTGCCGAGCGGGCCCGCGGCCGCGGCTGGGCAGATGACGAACTCATGCGGCGAGAGCAAAACCAACTCCCGCTCTCCGAAAAGCGCGCCCGCTCTCAACATGTCATCGATAACAACGGTGACCTATCAGCAACCGAGAAGTCCGTCGGCGAACTACTTCTGCTACTAGCCCCCACCTCATGACCTCGCTTCTCGAACTGCTGGATCTAACCCGTGAGCAGTTGTTAGCCACGGCCTCCGAGCGCAGCATTGAGCTGCCGCCCCACCTGCATCACGACGAGCTCGTGCATGCCGTCGCCATCAACATGATGGAGCGCGACGAGACGGTTACAGCAGATGGTGCACTGGACATCCTCCCCGAAGGGTTCGGGTTCATCCGCATGGCACAGCTCGATTTTGAGAGTAGCGCCATCGACGTCTATGTCAGCGCCTCTCAGGTACGCAGCCTTAACCTTCAATCAGGTCATCGCATTCGCGGCGAAGTTCGCATCCCGCGCAGCAGCGAACACACGCTCGCGCTAATACGCATCGATCTCGTAGAAGACCTGCCGCCCGAACAGTTGATGAGCATCACGAGCTTCAAGAGTCGCGCGGCAATCGCGACTAGCCGACTACTGCAATTCACTGACGTCAACCCATCAACCAGTGATGACACGCAACTCATGTTGCACGCGATGCAAACGCTCGCGCCCATGTCATTCGGCGACAGGGTGCTGGTGCATGCACCTGCGAGATGGCCGCGCGCACAGTTCATGACAACGCTGGCCTGCTCACTACAAAAGCAGCACACCCATGCAGAGGTCACCGTTTGCTTACTGGACCAACGCCCCGAAGACATCGTCACTGCACGGGAGCTGATTGCCTCGCACTCCAACAGCGCAAAGACCTGCCTGATCAGCACACCATTCGCAGCGCCACCAAAACGCCACGTCTCGGTGACGGAACTCGCCTGGCACCGCTGCATGCGCCAAGCAGAACACGGTCACGACGTCATCTTACTCACCGACTCCCTGACAGCTCTGACGCGAGCGCGGAGTCGTTCAAGTGCGCCGTCAGGGTCGTGGATCCTGCCGGGACTAGATGCGAAGGCCATCTTGCACGCTAAAGACGTGCTCGCCAGCACGATAGAATGCAAACTCGGAGGCTCGCTAACGGTGATCGCGACCGTCACGACCGGTGAAGCAGGCACCATCGATGAAGCCATCGAACGAGAGTTCGCAGCGCTCACCAATAGCGATGTCGTGATTGATGCAGCCGCGCCAACGTGCCAAGGGCTCTGCTTCGATGTCACCGCAACACAATCTCGGATCGACAACGCAGAGCAAACTGTGCGAGACCAAGAGATCCAACAGCTTCGCACTGACTTAGCGGCAATGCCTTATGAAGACCGCGGATGTCACTGGGAAGCCGTGATGCGCGACTTCGAATAGCGCGTCAGGTCTTATCGCCGAGAAAGCGCACGACATCTCTGGCGTTTGCAGTGTGACCCAACAACCCTGCTATCGTGCCACGCATCTTTGCCCAAGCCGCTGCAGGCCCCAATATGAATGTGGCGGGCCACAAGATCACATCGAACAAGAGCCAGCCACCCCACGCCTTAGCCGTGCCATGAGCCTTCAAGTAACGCACAGCGTTGCACGCCATAAAGAACTTACGTAGCGGTGAGCGCCCACCACCCGACGACTGGCCGCCAAGGTGCTGGATACGCACCCACGGCAACCAGACAATGCGGAGGCCACGTCGCCGTAGCTTGCCACTAAGCTCGACATCCTCCCAATACATGAAGTAGTCGCGATCAAAGCCACCAACGCTCTCCGCCACATCGGTCCGCATCATCATGCAAGCACCGGTCAAGAAACCAACCTCCGCTGGACCATCGGAAACATCACTCGGCTGCTGCCCGTGACGAATCAACCGTAGGCAATTGGGCAAGAACCCAACCTCGCCACCTTCGGCCCATACCGTTCCATCTGGATGCACGACCGTCGGGCCAACAGCCCCCACAGCCGGGTCATTGCGCAACACATCGAGTAACGGCGACACGAAGTCACTCGGCAACCGCATGTCGTTATTGAGCACGAGCACAAACGGAATCTTCTCGCGCGCAGCGAACTCAATCCCGTGATTCATGCCACCGGCAAAGCCAAGGTTCTCGGCCAGCGGTATCAGGGAGACCTCGTGCTGACCATGCGGCAAATCAGCGATGCTCTGCTGCAAATAAGCGACTTCGCTGGCGCCAGAATGGCTATCGAGCACAATGACCCTGAGCACTACATCGGCCACCGCCAATAAGTCGCGCACGCACTGCAACGTCATCTCAGCGCCGCGATAGTTGAGCAGCAGCGCCGCGACAACCGGCCGATCGCCAGAGCCTCTAAGATCCCCCGCTACTGCCGGCGATGCCTCAGCCACACAGGCCTCGCACCAAACGCCAGTAAATCGAGAAGAAACGATCCATGGTGCGACGCAACGCCGCACCGACACCTTTATCTGCCAGACCCGGGTTCAAGGTCATCGGCAACGCGACCAGCAAGTCACGATCAGGGACCGTACGCCCGCGCTGCGCTTGACCCCGCGCGCGAATCGCCTTGGGCAACAAGCACAGCAGCTCCCACTTACCCTTAAGCCACGAGCCGAGGTGACCGCGGCCAACTCCGAATGCTGCGTAAACGACTCCGTAAACAAGCTGCGCCGGCACCGTCAACGCCAGCGTCCGCCACCGCATGCATGTGAACAACACATACCAACGATTCTTACTGTGCAGATAGGTGCGCTTACCTGGGTACTTAGCCTCACCACGAACACTCAGCCCCACGGTGCCAGCCTTATGAATGCAGACGGCCTGCGAACACAACCGGATCGTGTGGCCACGCATACGCAGCTTGTATGAGAACTCGTTGTCTTCATAGAGGATGAACAGGTTCTCGTCGAACCCACCGACATCTTCATAGACGCTCTTCTTCGCCAGGAAGCAAAGCGCGATCGCGGCGCCAATCGGCCCAGGGGCGTCATCTGCCTCGCTTCGATCGCGATACCAATTGCGCAACACCAACGTTCCGAGGAAGTGCAACTCACCACCATCGTAATGCACGACGCTTTGGTCATCACCGCACACCGACCGCGCCTGCACCATCGCAATCGAACCGTCTTCATCCATACACGAGCCGAGCTTCGCCAAGCCACCTGGCTCTAGCACGACATCGTTGTCGATAAACAAGACTCGCTCACAACTAGCAGCTCTAGCGCCAACATTGCGCGCGTGACACGGGCCACCGTTGAACCCGGTGTCGATCAGCTGCACCTGCGGATAGCGCTCTGACACGACCGAACGCGATTCGTCATCCGAGTGGTTGTCGACCACGATGACCTCTGCCGGTGGCGGATCCTGGGCCAGAAGGGCATCGATGCACTCAGGCAGATAGTCTTGCCCGTTCCAATTGATGACGACTGCGCTGACCACGAGAGAGGCGGGCATCGTAGCGACGAGAACTACGGATGTCCGCAATGGAAGTGAACCCCAAGAAACCTCCTTGCACCAAGAGAGACCCAAAAATCGTGGCGACCATCCAGATAAGAGACGCCCGACCTCCCCAAGACGAGGTTCCGAGGCTCTCTCCCGGGATAGCTGGTGGTTCGCAGAGGCCGGTCAGCCTCTTGCCGTGGGAGAATCCAGTTCTGGGCTCAATAGGGCGTTCGACACCTGCCCAACGGACGCTTCACCTACTTGAGCGGCGGCTCGAAGTCCGGGTGCTTGCAGACTTCACGGTGGCGGATGCAATACGGCAGATTCCAGATCGCCGAGATCGTTGCCTTGATACAGATCCACCACCCCAGCTTGACGCCCTTGATATTGTCAAATAGGCCGATCGTGCCAACCGCGTCGGCGACCTCACCGCCATCCGACTTCTTCTTGCCGCCAAGCCCCTTCATGAGGAACCGGACCGGGAACATCAGAACCTGACTCCACGGCAAATACTTAAACGCGTAGAGCCAGAAGTTTCGGACGTGGTAGTAAAGGCTCCGCTTGCCGTGACGCATGCCGAACGGTGCTTTATGGAAGACCTCGACCGTTGGGAACATCTTCACCCGGAAACCGAGATTTAGAAGCCTTGTCGTCAGGTCGCGCTCATTACCGAAAATGAAGAATCGGATGTCGTACCAATTGGCCTTCCGAATGGCGTCGGCACGGGCCATCGAGCCACAACCGCGGAACGTAGATAAGTAACGCTCACGATTGATTGCCTCCGAAGTCAGATACCACTCGGGCATCTCGGGTTCGACAACCTTCGGCGACAGAATGGCCGTCGTCTCAGGCTCTTCGGCAAACTTGTTGACCATATGCTCAACAAACGTCACCGGCAAAATCACGTCGTCATCGAGAATGCCGACGAAGTCGCCCTTGGCGCTCGAGAAACCCACATTGAAAGTCTCGCAAGCACCATAGTCTGAATGCGGCATGCGGATCAGCTGCACCTCGGGGAACTCCTCGATCACCATCTCAGGAGTGCCGTCCGAACTATTGTTGTCGACAACAATGACCTGATCCGCCGGCACTGTCTGCTGACGAATCGTGGCCAAGTTCTCGCGCAAGTCGTCCTTGCGGTTCCAGACGGAGATCACAAGACTGACGGTCTTCTTGCCGCTCACGTTCCGGCTTGGACTTTCGCTGTTCACGTCGCTCACGTATCAACTCCGTCGTTCAACGTCGGATCCCGCTGCACAAAACGATGCAACTGATCTTGCTTCGCATGCAACTCAGCAATCTCGTGCGGCAACACATCCAAGAACATCTCACCGTAGAGCACACCACCAATATCGAGATTGACGGTATTTGCTCGATTGCGGTGCTCGCTCATGCCAGGCAAATCGATATACGCGTTCTGACTACTGTAGGCCTTCAGCGCCTCGTAAAGCTTGGCATACAAATCTGTAGTATCAAACAACGTGCCGCCGGACGGCACGAAGTTGACTCCGTAGAGCAAGCAGCGACACGCTTCGGGTAATGCGTGCGCAGCATTCGCAGTCGCCTTGGCAAGCGCGCGGTGATCGCGATGCGCTTCGCCAGCGTGGAACGAGTACAACGTCTTGGGTTGCACCTCACGTATCACGGCCTCGATACGCTGAGTTAAGTCATCCAGATTTTCTGGCAATTGCCCATCCGGCAAATCCCAGTGACGTGCAGGTTCGACTCCTAACCGCCGCAAGGCCTCTATACCCTCAGCGCGACGCACATCACGAATATCACCAGCCTCACGGTTGTTCGGATCTCCAGCGGCGCCATCGGTTGCGTGCACCACGGTGACGGAGTGTCCACGACTTGCGTGGTAAGCCAGCATGCTCCCAGCCCCGATCACTTCGTCATCTGGATGAGCCGCCAAAACCAACACCGGTCCCTCTAGAGAATCGCGAGGCAACAGAGGAGAGAATAGATGATTCATCGCAACGATTGGTAAATGTCGAAGTGGCGTTGAGCAGAGATTGTAATCGTCGGCAGAGGCCTAGGAATCGCTTCGCGCAATTCCGACAAGCGCTCACAAGAAGATACCAGTTCTCCGAGCACGCGAGCTAATGCATCAAGCTTGGTCACAACGACTCCCGGTATCATCGACCGTTCCGCGAATGCGCCACAGTCAGAAGTAACGACCGGAACACCATGCGCGAGTGCTTCGTCGACGACCAGACCATAGGTCTCTTGGCATTTCGATGGGAACACGGCCAAGTCTAGATCACGCGCCGGGTGGCGATCATCGGCCCCATAACGACCGTGCTCAATCAGGTCGAGGCCTCCATCTCTGGCGAGCTCACGTAACTGACCTGCGAACTCAAGGTCATACCATCGGCCCGAGAGATGCAACTCGCAGGGGTGGCCGGAGGCAACGACAGCCACACAAGCCTCAACCAATTCACGCAACCCCTTCTCCGGGACGAGACCGCCAAAGGTGCCGATACGCAATGGCCCTGCAACGGGCTGCTGTGCGGCATGCTCGGCCGGGATCTCACGCAATAAGCCGTGTGGCACGACTTCGATCGCGCCAGCGAATGACAATGAACTCGCTACGGCGCAGGCCGCGGTTTGACTAGGTGCCGTAAAAAAGTTGGCAGCAGCCAACTCAGCTACGACCAATTCATCGCGCTGCAACAAAGCTTGCCGGATCAGTTCTTTGTCCATCGGCAGCGTCGCGGCTATGCACGTGACGCACGACGTTCGATCTGTATCGGTCGGACATTCCACGGAACCCTGCGGCAAGCGAAAGAACCGCGCGCACGTCACCCAAAGATCGTGGAATGTGACAACCACCGGCAATCCTAGTTCCCGACAGACGCCAGTGATGCCGAGACCTAATCCAGAAAATGAATGTATGTGCACAACATCTGGTTGCTGCTCAAGCAACCACTGCCGCACCTGAGCTAGCAATCGAGGACGCACGAAATCGGCGTGCCCAAACTCGGCAGCCTTTGCAAAGACTCGCAGCACCGGAACGCCTTCGAAGACTTCGCTACACGAGTCATCACCTTGATGAACAACGTCACTGCCGCTAATCGCTGCGACTTGCACGCCGCGCGCACGTAGTTCGCGCGCCAACGCCACCACCACCTGCTCTGTGCCGCCAGCAGCCTCAGGGGGAAAGTTCGCAGTCACAAAGCAAACCTTCACGATGACCACAACTCCCGTTGTGACGCACGAAGGTGATCACGCTCCGCCTTCTTCCGGCCCGGATCCTTCTTGTTGCGCCGCCCAATGCGCCACCACTCTTCCCAAATCCTAAGACGGACACACATGCGCACCCACAGGCCGCCGAATGCTCCGTAGTGCTTCCGATAGTAGGCCAATCGGTTCTTGTGCCAAATAACCAGCATCTTGGCAAAGTTGCGGGTGCTCGCACCACGATGATGCATCACCTCAGCTTCAGCCAGATAACGGATCTTGCGCTGCTTTTGTGCGAGTCGCTTGCACAAATCGACATCGTTGTAGAACAAAGCAAGCTGCTCATCGAACCCACCGAGCTCGCGCCACTCCTTGGTGCGCAACATGCATACGGCACCCGGCGGTTGGTCGACATCTCGTGATTCGAGGTGGTCGAAATCACGCATATTGTAGCGATTGACGAGATAGGAACCCGGCCAGAACGAACCGAACCACGAGTCAAAGCACAACGCAGTCAGCAGGGTCGGAAAGCGTTGGCAAGCGTGCTGGACACTGCCATCGGGATCACTCAATCGAGGAGCAACAGCGCCATAGTCGTCGTGCTTCTTCAGATAATCGACCAACTTGTCGAGCGCACCTTCACGCACTTCCGTATCCGAATTGAGCGTGACCACAAACTCGCCGCGAGCCATCGCCGCGCCCTGATTATTGCCCTCGGCATACAAACGATTGTCCGAGTTACGCAACACGCGCACCGCTGGGAACTGCTCCTCAATGGCATCAGCCGAACCATCATCGCTACCATTGTCGACGACAATGATCTCACGCGTGTATTCAGGATCCTCAGCGTACAACGCCGCTAGACAGGCAAGCGTCAATTGCTGAGTGTTCCAACTAAGAACAACCACAGACAACACTGGCACGTCGGCTTCTGGACTACCTGCGACCGCCTTCTCGGACTCGAGCATCGGAATTGGCACACCCAGGTGCGACATACAGTAGTAACGCCAAGAGCCTAAGAACTCCTGTTTGCCATTCGACACATCGAACACGCAGAAGAAGAAGTTAGCGTGAACGAAAGACTCGAAGGCCTTCTTGCTGGGCGTCCAAGAATCGCCACTGCCATAAATGCCCGCGGCCAAGAAGAACCGTAAATCGAGCGACATCAACACCAGGTAGCGCTCGCAACTGCGTGGCAACTGCAACACCGGTGGACTCGATGATCGACCAAGGTCGATGTGTGGCTTACGCGGATGTATTTTCCTGAAGTTCTCTAGCCACTTGCACTGCAGCAACCATTTGGTCGCGGACAGAGTCAGCGTGCCAATTCTCGGGTACCACTTGCGATAGTATTTTTCCCGGCTCTCAGCATGACGCGCCCACATCGTCTCCAGATCACTCATGCCTGAGCGATTGACGAAGTGCACCAAACGCGAATCCGGTTCTTGCGAGATTGTGCGGCCGCTCTTGAGGATCTTTACCGACAGATCGGCGTCTTCGTAATACAGAGGGTAGCGCTCATCGAATTTGCCAATCGACTCGAAGTAGTCACGATCCACCAAGAACAGGCAACCCGACATCATCGGCAACGTGAGCGGCTTGTCTGCCAACCACACTTTCTGCCACTGCTTAACCAGACGATTGACACGCCAATGGCGAAGGCGACTTGAGTAGACGCCAAACACCTCGAGCCACGCATCGCCAATCGTTGGCAGCGTGTTCGGCGGTAAATGCCCCGCATGATCCGTATCCCAGAATCCCTTCGGCACCGCGATGCCAATCTTAGGATCGCTCTCAAGGTGCCGCAGCAGGCCACTGATCAGACCATCGCTAAAGAGAACGTCGGGGTTGCTAACCAGGATCCGTTCACCCCGACTATGCGACATCGCCAAGTTCATGCCCTTGGAGTAACCACCGTTCTCGGTGTGCATGATCAGGACGCCGGCCTTGTCATCACCTTGCTGCTCGCAAAGCAGTTCCAGCTCACGCTTGACAGCCTCGATCAATCGCGGCGGCTGATCCGGTGACAGGTTATCGACGACGATCACTTCGAACGGCATCGCACTGCCGTCGGGCCGCGTCGGACCGAACTCGCGCAACGTCGCAATCGCCTGCACGCACTCGCGCCAGGAATTGTAGTTGACGATGAGTACGGAGAGCTCTGCCATGGCGGATTCCAAGCTCAAATCGACACTTGGCGGTAGCCAAGGAAAGCACAAGCCTCAAGCAGTTGCCAACTTGCAGATAAGCTTCGTTGCCATGGGCGCTTCCAGAGTCCCAGCCAAAGTGGATCTAGACGGCCAGTGTGCCATCTTCACGAGCGTGCAACGCCACTCACTCGACTCCCATAGCTGATGCGACTCCGTTGAGGCCGGATACGGAGGCCTCATCGGTCGCAAATGCCTCGCGGCACACCACCCCCGAACCGGCCCAGCCCCGCACAGTTGGCAACCGCCCCAGCGACAATCCCTAGCGATTGCGGGGCCAACCCGCATTCGCGCTAGCGATTACGGGACCAACGGTCGTTGGCCTCGCGCCGCTCCGGGATCTGCACGGAGTTCGGCGCTAGTCGTCGCAGCAATCGCTCTCCAAGGATCGCTTCCCCTTCTTGGTCTTGACCATTGGGAGACCAATCCTCTTCGCGAGGTTGCGCATGACGGCGGAGGTCCTTGACCTTTTCTTGCTCAATGACATACCGCAGCCACCAGCCCTCTTCAGGGGAACCTTCATCGAGCAGGATCTCCATCCTTAGGCGATTACGAATCGGGAAGTTACGTTCCATCTCGCGCTTACGCCAACGCGACTCCCAAATGCCATTACCACGATCGGTAGAGCTTTCATCGACGCGCCAACCGCCGCGCGCGGTCGCGATCGCGACAAATCCCCCGTAAGCCTTACCAATCGTCATCGGCTCAGTTCGCAATTCGCGCCACTGGCGAATCGAACCACAAGAGGCGAACAGCGAGAACAGCAACAATAAGGGTGCAAGCTTCATAAGGAGACGGCGAGTATATCGATAGCTGTGACTTCCAAGCCCGCATTCCTGTTTGATCTCGATGGCACCCTTGCAGACACCTTGCCAGACCTTGCAGCGAGCACCAATTACGTCCGCGAGCAGAACGGCTTACAAGCCGTCAGCGAAGCCACGGTGCGCACCTACATTGGAGACGGGGCAAGAACGTTGCTACAGCGAGCACTTGCTGAACGCAACCCCGACGAGCAAGCCATCGACAAGGCGTTCGCAAGCTACATCGAGCACCACCAGGCGCAATGCACGATGCAAACGCAGCTCTTCCCAGGGGCACATGAGTATCTAGAGCAGCTATGCAGGTCAGGACATGCCATTGCAGTGGTCACCAACAAGCCGGAACAGTTTGCCGTGCCAGTAGCAAAACACCTCGGGCTAGATGAGTTCACTTCGGTCATCGTTGGCGGCGACACCTTGCCCACCAGAAAGCCTGACCCCGCGATGCTGCGCCACGCTCTTAAACAGCTAGGCAGCTCGAGCGACGGCGCCACGATGGTTGGCGATGGACTGCAGGACATACGTTCGGGCAAACGCATGGGCGTGCGAACCATCGCATGCTTGTTTGGCTACGGCGACCCAACCGCACTCCTGGCGGAAGGCGCCGATGAGTTCTGGCAAGCATTCGCCATACCAGTCAGCCCGACAAACTAGAGGCCTCGACGAAAGCCGGGCCCTACTTCTTCTTTAGCTTGCCGACCGTAGCGAGCAGCTTGCTCGTGGAGTGGTCCTTCTTGCCACCAACGAACACTGCCTTCACCTCAAGCTCCTTGAGCACGGCCTTTTCAGGCAGCGTCTTGAGAGTGTAGTCGGTGCCCTTCGCATACATCGATGGATGCAATTGGCGCAGCAGCTCCTCAGCGTCTTCTTCATCGAACGTTGTCACGTAATCGACGAACCAAAGACCCGACAGCATCTCCATTCGCTCCGCGCACGGGATGACAGGCTGGCCCTTACCCTTCAAAGCCTCAGCGGACTTATCCGAGTTGACGGCCACCACCAAGATATCACCACGGGAACGCGCGTCTTCAAGACAGCGCAGGTGACCAACATGAAGAAGATCGAAGACACCGTTGGTCAAAACGACATTCTTACCACTAGTACGAAGCCCGTTCAGAATCGCCGCGAGGCTCTTCGTGTCGGTAAATACTTTGTCCTTAGATCGCTGCTTACGCGGCACAACTACCAAGCGAACCTCCCGGGTTGCCTTATGCGAGATGAGAAGGGTAGAAGGATGCCACGCCATCCCGCCCACGGCAACGAGAGTTCCGAGACTCACTGACGACTCAGGCTGACACCAAGCCCCGACTAGGGCCCGAACATAGGCTGATCTTAGCAGTGACAGAAGCTATCGGGTGGCGGCCACGACTGGCAGAGCCAGCAAGCGACGCGCCTCCTTCAGCAACCAATCAATCTCGGTGAAAGGCTCATAGGAGATGTCCTGCCAGCGAACCCGGCCCTTTGCGTCGACCAGGAAGGTGCCGTGGAGCGGCATATTCTCGAAGTCATCGTGACAGCGCCAGGCCTTGAAGGCCTTCAGCTTTGGATCGGCCAGCATAGGGAACGGCATGCGCTCAGCAGCCGGCAGATCGAGGCTCGCTTGGTGGATGTTTGGTGCGGTATCGGAACCAATCGCAACGATATCGACCCCCATCTCGGCGAATTGCGCAGAAGCAGGACGCAACAGGTGCAACTGCTCGACACAGTGCAGACACCCGAAACCGAGGTAGAACACGACCAACTTGGCACGGCCAGCCTCAGTCTGCTCCCCGGCAGCCCCACCGCGGAGTGTCATCGAGCCTTTAGGATCCAAAGCCATCGCGGCCTTTTTATTGCCGTAGGCGATCACTCCATCCGTCGCTGCTGACGCGAGATCAAATCCCGGATTCGCAACCGGAGCCCAGCAGCGCGGACCAATGTCCTGCAACGACGGCCGGTCGCCAAAGTCCGGACCATGCCGGACGTCGGGGAACAGCGGTTCGTCGTCGGCGGTCAGCGAGACACCCGCCTTGGCCAGGAAGTTGCCGCCGGCAACCTCGGCAAGGTCGGACACAAGTTCCCGGAGCTTCGCCTCCGACTCGGAGCCATGCGCTTGGTAGGCCTTCGCCAACGCCACCATGGTCGCAGCCCGATTCGGGTTCTTCTTGTTCGCCTTCTCAAGCTGTTCGATGGCTTTCTTGGTCTCGCCAGCCGCAACTCGCAACCCCGCCATCAACGGCATCGGAATACCGCGCACACCATCAATCTCCTTCAGCGCCGCCTTTGCATCGCCCTCGGCAAGCAATCGTTCGGCATTCAATTCCCGCTGCAGACTCAAGATGGACTGCACCGAGTTCGTCGGCCTTCGGCCAGCATCGGCAACCGCCTCGGTCATCTCATGGCGTTTCTTGCGTTCGCTGTAGGCCTTTTCCTCCGCCTCGTCGATCGCGGCCGCACGCCGAGCACGCGCCGTCAGCAGCAACTGATCCACTTCGGTAACGATACGGGCCGCATCTTCCTGACGCCCCAAGCGGTAGTACGCGCGACCAAGCAACCCAAGCCGCTCAACTTCACTGGCAACCTCATCGCTAGCCTCAAGAAAGCCCTGATCTACTAACTCGATCGCGCGCTGCCACAAACCGTGGTCTTCACAGATCTGCACCAGACGCTTCTGCCCGTAAGCAGCAATCGTTCCACCCGAAGTGATCTGATTGTGTTCGGGGTGACGTGGCAACTCAGCGAGATTCATCGCGATGCGCAACGCCACATCAATGCGACCGGAGTGAGCTAGACTGCGCGCCATCCACTCCTGATTATGGCCATAGTTATGGATCAAGAACGGCATCACGCCATCGCGCATCATGTGTGCATGATCGGCGCGGCCCGAAGCCTCCTGCTGCCACGCGGCATCGTAGTGACGATGTAGCTTGGAGTAGATGTGGCCCGGCATATGCCACTGGTGCGCGATCGCTGGCGCACTAAAGCCGTTCTTCTTCGCCGAATCGAGCGCCCGCCGCGCATCTTCCCGATCCCAAAGGTGGATGCGGTAATGGTGCGCCGGATGCAGCGGTTGCTTGGCAAACACCTGGTCGAGCAACGCGTTAACCGAAGTATGCGAAACGATCTCAACGCCACCGCCCCAGCGATACGCAAGCCAGTTCTGGATGGCCAAGAACGCCTTCGCTTCGGTGTCATCCGGATAGTCGAACACGATCGTGCCCAGATCCTTCAGCAGCTTCTTATCGAGCTTGTTAAGCAGGTCCTTCTTCCGGTCCTTGTTCTTCTCGACGACTTCCTTGATCGCGGCCTCGATGCGCTTCTTGTCGCCTGACTGCAACTCTTCGCGCTGCTTGGCACCGATCTGATAGTAGGCAGCCCAAGCGTCAATCCACGCCCGCTCACGCTTCGGCGCATCTTTGCTGCGCTGCACGGCGCTGGCCAGGAAACCAGCAGCGCGCTCGGCGTGCTCATCATTAGCGCGCGCCATTCCCCAATAAGCCATTGCACACTCGGGATGCAGCAAGGCAACTTGACGGAAACTGCGCTCAGCCTCGAAATGCCAGAAGCCATGCTGCTGGGTGATGCCTTGGTTAAAGAACTTCTGCGCCTCCGCACTGATGCCCGCAACCGGAAAGTTCACCGCGTCGCCAAGACCAGCCATCAGGTAGGCAGCGGACCGAGGCCCTTCGTCAAAGGTCTCGCCATGACGTGAATGCCCGTAAGTCTCTTGCTGCTCTTCACCATTTGGCGCGCCCTCTTGGGCACGCAAAACAGAGAACAACAATACGGACGAAGCCAATAACTGAACGAGAAGTGCTGCTCGCATGCTCACTATCCTAGCGCACGAACCACCTAACCCGCACGCGAACTCACAGTAGGCGCTAAGGACGATGAACCACCTTCGGCCATTAGAACCCCGGACCATCAATTACGGACGGGCGGGCAGATGCGCTACTCGCTCTACCAGAGATTGGTGATGGTCGAAGAACCGGTGGCGGGAAGTCACCTGGCTAGGCATCCCCCAGCCACCAAAGATCCACGCCAAATAAGACTACTCGCCGCTGGCTAGAATCTTCTTCACGACACTCGTCGTCGAGCGTCCAGCGACCAGTGGCACCAGCACGACCTGACCGCCTTGGCCCTCAACCCACTCGCGACCGACAACGCCTTTATCACGCCAGTCCTCACCCTTGGCGAGCACATGTGGGCTGACCGCTTCGATCACGGCCTTTGGCGTGTCATCGCCAAACGGAACCACATAATCAACCGCTTCGAGCGCTGCCAGCACTGCCATGCGATCTTCAAGCGAATTGAACGGGCGGCCCTTGCCCTTTTCCTGGCGCTGCACCG
>Ga0315331_10000123_pt1 | contig 45177 bp, 51 predicted proteins | sample M160m34915metaG_FD_203456 | JGI IMG/M metagenome (GOLD analysis project Ga0315331, IMG submission 203456) | Ammonia-oxidizing marine archaeal communities from Monterey Bay, California, United States - M1 60m 34915 | ecosystem: Environmental > Aquatic > Marine > Intertidal zone | place: USA...
ACGGGCGCATGTGAAGCCGTGATTGGTATGTACGTTATCAAGGAGCTTTACGGCGAGGAAAAAGGCGTCAAGATTGTCGCCATATACGCCATTTTCATAGCGGCTGCCCCTGCTGTCGGGCCACTGCTGGGCGGGCAAATGCTGGTGCATTTTGGCTGGGCATCAAACTTCTGGCTGCTGCTGGGCTTGGCTCTGCTTACACGGGCTGCTGTTTGGCGGTTCCTAGTGGAAACGGCGGTGCCGGATGTGACGGCGCTATACCCCCGGCGCCTCCTTGCTGAAACATGGCTCTGCCTCAGTGTGCCAGCGTTTTGGCTCTACACGGTTGGGCATGCAGCCTCACTTGGTGCGATATTTGCCTGGATCACGCAGGGGCCGTTCATTCTGATCCAGCAATTAGGCATTCCACCAGATAATTTCGGCTATTACTAAGCGATGTTGGTCGCCACCTTCTTCATCACCAATTTGATTATTATCCGCGTTGCTGATGATGTAAGCGGCCAATTTTTGTTGAGGTTGGGCACCATCACTGCGATCACTGGCGCTTGCCTGACGCTTGGCCTGGTCGAGATCAACGCGCTTGTCCCCTGGAACCTGGGCGCTTCTGTTTCGTTCTTCGGTATAAGCACTGGCCTGATTTATGCCGTCGCCCCGCTAAAGGCCTTTGCTGCAACCAACGCAGCGACTGGCATTGCGGCTTCCTGGCGAGGATTTCTGGAAATGTCAGGCGCTATGATTGACTCAGCTGGCATCGTTGCCCTGCACGATGGTACGTCCTGGCCGTTAGCGATTGTGCTGGCAGGATGTGCCGTGGTGATCTTGATTGGGGATTTGGGTGCCCGCTGGATTGATCCCAAGGCGGCTAAGCAGGGTTCGATTTAACCGGAGGGTTGGGAAGTAGGTTGAGGCCATTGAGGGATAATTTTACGCCTGTAATTGATCCTTCACCCCACCCCCAAATATGCCAACTGCTAATGCTTGCTCCATGATCTGGCCCCGCTCTAAGCTTCGGGTTAGGATGCGGTATAGGCAGGTTTTGCTGGCGAATGAGGAACAAGGGGGGCCTCAATTATGCGTGCTGTGGGTTTGATGGTTCATGGCGGGCCAGATGTACTTCAGGTGGTGGATGTACCGGGCGTGCAGGCTGGTCCTGGGCAACTACGGCTCCGTGTGCATGCAGCGGCAGTGAACCCAACTGATGCCATGGCGCGCAACGGCTCCAGGACAGAGGCGCAAAAGAAGGACCCGCCGCCATATGTTCCTGGTATGGATGCGGCGGGGTTGGTTGATCAAGTTGGTGAAGGCGTGACGACGGGCGTTAAAGTTGGTGACCGCGTAATGGCCATGGTTTGCCCGGACGGGGCGCATGGCGCCTATAGGGAACAGATTGTGCTGGATCAACGCGCAGTCGTTGCTGCACCTGCTGGGACCAGCCATGTCGAAGCCTGCACTTTGCCGATGAATGGCCTGACCGCGCGGCTTTCGCTGAATAATCTTGGCCTGAAGCCAGGGCAGACATTGGCTGTTACTGGCGGGCCAGGAGCTTATGGCGGCTATATTATTCAGCTTGCCAAGACAGAAGGCCTCATCGTTATTGCGGACGCTGCGCCGAAGGATGAAGCGCTGCTAACTCAGCTTGGTGCGGACATCATCATTCCGCGCAGTGACGATTTCCCAGGCGCAGTGCGTCAGCATTTCCCTGATGGTGTCGACGGCTTGGCGGATGGAGCGCTCTTGAATGAGAAGGCAATCCCTGCGGTGAAAGACGGCGGGGCATTTACATCCATTCGTGGCTTTAAAGCGGACGATGACGTACGCGGGATCAAGTTCACGCAAACCTGGGTCCGCACCTATGATTGTGAGTATGAGAAGCTCAATCAGCTTCGCCAATTAACCAATTCGGGCAAGCTAACCTTGCGTGTGGCGGGAATGGTTGCGCCTAAAGATGCGGCTATGGCCCACGCAGCCTTGGAAGCTGGTGGCAGTCGTGGCCGGTGGGTGATTGTATTTGACGAAAACAACTAGGCTGCATTTGGCCGGGTAAATCTGGCGCGCGGTGAGCGCCCATTTTCATAAGCGCCGGATGAACCGACATGCTCGGCCTGACGCAGGACGCGCCGTTGCTCGCTAGTCCCTGACTACGAGCTCACGCGGTAGCTTGAAATGCATGGTCTCGTCAGCCACGCGGGTTTCTTCAACGGTGACATCAAACTGTGCGCGCGCTGCTTCAATCACTTCCTGCACCAATTGTTCCGGGGCGGAAGCACCGGCAGAGAGGCCGACAGTCTGGACGTTATCGAACCAGGTCCAGTCGATATCTGGCGCGCGGGCAATCAACCGGGCTTCTGCAGCGCCGGAAAGCCTTGCGACCTCAACCAGCCGGTTTGAATTTGATGAATTGGCAGCGCCAACGACCAGGAATAGGTCCGTATCCTTCGCAGCTGATTTGACAGCGGCTTGGCGATTGGTAGTCGCATAGCAGATGTCCTCCTGCTTCGGCCCGGCGATATCTGGGAAGCGTCGACTTAATGTGGCGATGATCTCACTGGTATCATCGACTGAAAGCGTGGTCTGACTGGCGAAAGCGAGCGATGCTCCCTCGGGCGGAATCACGGTCTCAGCGTCCTCGACAGTTTCCACCAATGTCATTGCTCCGTCTGGAAGTTGGCCCAGCGTGCCAACAACTTCGGGGTGCCCGGCATGGCCGATCAGCATGATATGGCGGCCTTGGGCGCTGTGGCGTTCGGCTTCACGATGGACTTTGCTAACGAGCGGACATGTGGCATCCACATAAATCATCTTGCGGGCCTGGGCTTCAGCTGGAACAGACTTTGGCACCCCATGGGCGGAGAAAATTACCGGGCGGTCCGGCGGGCATTCTTCAATCTCATCAACGAAGACGGCGCCCATATCGGCTAGTCTGTCGACCACGAACCTGTTGTGCACGATCTCATGGCGCACATAGACAGGTGCTCCCCAGCGTTCTAGTGCGCGCTCAACAATCTCGATCGCGCGGTCAACGCCTGCACAGAACCCGCGTGGGCCAGCGAGGCGGATGGTCAATGGCGGTAGGTTGGCCATGGTGGATACGCTTTCAATATGGGACGTATTGCTGAAGTGGGCGGGTGCGGATTGCGGCGACAGCTTCTTGAATATAGTGTGCGCTCGTGGTTATCCAGGCTCGGGGGCTTTATGGAAACGCTTTCTAGGCGCAATCGCTGGGCTCATGGCCTGAAATGCCCAGTTTTTATCGGCGCAATGGCGTTTGGTCTCGCGGCCTGCGGCGAATCGATCAATCCATTTTCGAAGGATGTGATTGAGGTCGGTTGCCCGGTTATCGGCGCGCTGAAGGAAGCTGAAGAGCTGACGCGTTTCCGCGATGGGGCTGGCCGTGACCTAACGGACGTGCGCTTTGAAGCGCGTATTGGCCGCACGGTCGGAAAATGCAAAGTCAACCAAAGCAAGCTGTTGGCAGAAGTAAATGCGGGCATCGAGCTCTTCGCTGAACGTGGCCCTGCACTGGACCGGGCGGTGGAGCCGCTAGAATATTTCATCGCCATCCAAGCGCCGAAGGGTGAAATTGCAACGCGCCAATCGTTCACGGTTGACATTGATTTCAGCAAGGGTCTGCAGGAAATTCGGAAGGTTGACTATCTGACCTTCGATATCCCGAATGCCACTGCGGCAAACTTGCGCGGCTACAAGGTGTATTTCGGCATTCAGATGACAAAGCCCGAATGGGATTATGCGCTGCAAGCACGAAGTGGGCGGCGGTGATCGGGCCAATCACTCAGCCTGAATAATCAGCATCACTGACTTTCTCGAACCATTCAGTCCCGCCGCCATTGTCGTCTGTTTCTGACATGGCGAGGTGCGTGAAGATGCGGTTCGGTGCCGCGCCGTGCCAATGGCGAACATTCGGAGGAATGATGGCTGTGTCACCGGGTTTCAATTCGGCCACCGGCTCCCCCTCAATCTGCACACGGCCAACGCCGTAGACGACCCACAGCGTTTGTCCGACAGGGTGCTGGTGCCATGCAGTGCGAGCGCCCGGCGTAAATGTCACATTGGTCGCGCGCATACGGGAAGGTGCTTCGCCGACCAGGACAGCATCTTGATAGACTGTGCCGGTGAACATTTCTGCCGGGGCTTGCTTTGTACCGCGATCTTCAGCGCGGTGAAGTTTGAGCTTCACAGGATTACCTCCTAAACTGTATGCATCCTAATGTTATACCGAGAAGGCGGCGCGGATAAGCCTAAATCTTGGCGAAACGCTGGATCATCCGGGGCAACCAACTGCGAAAGACAAGCGGCGCATTGGTAACCGCAAGGCAGATGCAGGGACCATTCGGGCCGGATATAGGGGTGTGATCCACTGTCTCATCGGCAACTTCAATATCGCCCGCGTGGAATTCCTCATCGCCATCGGCGAAGCTCCCGGCCAGCACCAACGTCAGCTCAAGCCCCTGGTGCGTGTGCTGCGGCACATCCTCACCGGGCGGGATGTAGAGCAGGCGCGCGCGGGTTTCGTCGCCGGTTTCGATTAGGTGTTGGCGAATGCCGCCGCCGAGCGGGCTCCACTTAACCGCATCCAAATCACAACCAAGATAATGGCGGAGCGGCGCAGGCGTGGTTGCCGACATTGACAACTTTGCGGGTTGCTCTTCCTCAAAGTTCTCAGCGCGGGCCATGCAGGCTTCGAACGCATGAGGGTCCATTGGTGACGGCGGCATTTCTTCCAATGCTGCGGTCCCGATGGCTTCCAGTGCCGCATCGCGTTGGCGGCAGGTAGGGCAGTAGGTCAAATGGCTGGCGACAGCGAGAGACCAGCCTTCCGACAGGGACCCGGCGGCATAAGCTAGGAGCAGATCGTCAGGGAGATGGTGGCGCGGTTCCATCAGCTTTCTCCATGGGCGTTGCGATCAAGCAGCGAATCCAGCCGTGCCAATGCCAGGCGGATTCGGGATTTCACGGTGCCGATCGGCAATTGTAGCTTTTCAGCGATTGCGGGGTGCGGATACTCCTCAAAGAAGGACAGCATGATGACCTCACGCTGTTTCTCCGGCAGTTGTGCCAGTGCGCTCCGGACGGCCGTGATATCCTCGTGTTTCGATGCCTGTTTGTCGGGCGCTGGTTCCGGATCCGGCGCAAGTAATGGGTCGTTTGGATCTAGTTCTGGGCGTTGGCGACGCCGAATACGGTCTATCATCTGGTTTCGCGCGATCCGGAATAGCCAGGTGGAAGCGCTCGCTTTATCCGGATCAAACAGCCCAGCTTTCCGCCAAAGTAGCGCCAGCGTTTCCTGGGCGATATCCTCGGCTTGGCTCGGGCTAGAGCCATGTCGTAACAAATAGGATTTCACCCGTGGAGCGAAGTGCGCGAACAAGCGACTGAACGCATCCCGGTCGCCTGTCTCTGCGACTGCTATCAGAAGAGCCTCCCAAGAGTGTTCAGCGGTGCTAGCGACGTCGATCATAAGGAGTGCAACTTTCTTGCTCGACAGAGTGTATACGGTCCTTGTCCTGGATCAGATCAGTCTATCGCAAAAACTATTTACGTGATTTTCTTTTCCGGTTTCTGATCTGCATGACACCTCACGCCGTACACTTTACTGAAACCTTTTTAGAGCGGTCCCATGTCGTTTGGCGCGCTGAACATCCAATCTGTCCCCCGCCATGCCGCAATTATCGGTGCTGGCATCTCCGGGCTCGGTGCGGCCTATGCGCTGTCGAAAACCCATGAGGTGACGGTATTTGAGTCGGATCTGCGCCTTGGCGGCCATGCTCGTACACTTGAAGTCGGCCAGGATCGCAGGGTTGCTGTCGATACGGGCTTCATCGTTTTCAACTACCGCAATTACCCGCTGCTGACCGGCCTGTTCGCGGAGCTCGATACGCCCGTGAAGAAAAGTGACATGGCCTTCGCCGCCAGTATCGATGGTGGCCGTATTGAGTATGGCCTGCATTCAACATCAGCGATCTTTGCCCAGAAAAGCAATTTGGCGCGGCCTGGATTCTGGCGGATGCTGGCAGATATTCCTCGGTTTAACCGGAGTGTTAAAGCTTTGGTGGATGAACCAGGATTGACGCTGGGTGACGCGCTAGATCGCCTGAACATGGGCCGATGGCATCGGCAATATTTCCTGTTGCCGCTTTCGGGTGCGGTGTGGAGCGCCTCGCCAGAGCAGATGCTGGACTTTCCGCTCGCAACATTTGTACGGTTTTTCGAAAATCATGGCTTGTTGACAGTTAACGAGCAGCCGCAATGGTATACGGTCGAGGGCGGCAGCCGGGTGTATGTGGCGCAATTGGCGCAGGCGATCGTAGCCAACGGTGGAGAAATTCGCACGGGCGCTTTAATTGAGCGCGTGAGCCGAAATTGCCTTGGGGTTTCAGTTAAGCCTGCCGGTCAAGAGGCCCAGTTTTTCGATGATGTGGTGTTCGCCTGCCATTCGGATCAGGCGCTGGCACTGATAGATGATCCGGACCCGGATGAACAAAACATTCTAAGTGCCATTCGCTATGCGCCAAACAAAGTGATCCTGCATGACGACCCAAGCGTTATGCCGCAGCGCCGGGTCTGCTGGGCCAGTTGGAACTATCACGGCAAGGCGAATGTCACGGATCCAGATATGACTGTGACCTATTGGATGAATCGCCTTCAGGACATCCCCAAGGACGTGCCGCTCTTCGTCACCCTGAACCCCGCATCGCCAATCCGGGATGAGTACGTGTTCGACGAAACTGTGCTGAGCCACCCTGTATTCGACCAGCCCGCGATAGATGCGCAGGCGGCGCTGCCTAGCATTCAAGGCAGGCGGAACACATGGTTTTGCGGCGCATACGCCCGGTACGGTTTTCATGAAGACGGCCTGTTGAGCGCTGTAACCGTCGCCCGTGCGATGGGCGCGGCACCTGCATGGGCATAGCTGTATGAGTTCATCGAACTGGCCAGAAACCGGAGCAGCTTTGCTTACCGGTAGCACGTATCACGCGCGTCGGGGCGGATTGCAGAACGCGTTTCGGTATGACGTAGATTATGCGCTCTGCCGCGTGCATCCCAATCCCTGGCGCGGCGGCAGGCTTTTGGGCCGGAAACGTCCTGCATTCGCTATGGTTAGGGATGCGGACCATGGTCGTGGCGGTCCTGATATGGCGGTATGGGCGCTGGAGCAGGCCCGGTCACTTGGCGCGGTGGAAAGTGCACTGCATGAGGTCTGGCTATTAACGCAGGCGCGCACGCTTGGATTCCTGTTCAATCCGGTCAGCTTCTGGTTTTTCCGGGATGCCGATGGAGGCACGCGTGCTGTATTAGCTGAGGTGAACAATACCTTTGGCGATCGGCACTCATATCTCTGCTTTCTGCCTGGGTTCTCGGCGATAGGGCCCGATGACGCCATCACCGCCCAGAAGATATTCCACGTCTCCCCGTTCCAAGAGGTCGAGGGCACGTACCGTTTCACGTTCGACCTGCAGGACGACGCAGTCGATATCCGTATTGACCATCGCCGGGATGGCGGTCAGGGCGTCATCGCTACGCTGTCTGGACCACTGGCACCGGTTACAGCCAAGCGCATGCTTGGCGTTATTCTCCGGCGGCCTTTGGGAGCGATTCGTGTATTCGCGCTGATCCATTGGCAGGCCATCAAGCTCAAATTGAAGGGCGCACCGTATCGTGTGCGCCCACTTCCCCCGAAAGAGGAAGTCTCTCGATGACAGACACCCAAACACTCGCCCGCGATTCAGCGGAAATCACACTGCCAAAAGCGTCCTCGCGCCCATTAAGTTCTGCTACCGGCGCGCGGTTCTTTATGGCCTGTGAGCAGATAAAGGTTGGAACGCTGCATGTGACCGCACCCGATGGCCAACGCCGGCATTTTGGCTCTGGATCGCCTGAAGTGGATTTCCATATCCATGATTGGTCGGCCATTGCCGCCTTTGCCGCCCGGGGCGATATCGGGCTGGGTGAGGCCTATATCAACGGATTGTGGGATTGCCCAGATATCGACACCCTGACGCAGTTAGCTCTGCTGAATGAGGACGCGTTTTCTGGTCACCTGCATGGCTCATTTCTGAACCGCGCGCTCTTCCTGCTGACAGATCGGATGCTGCGCCGGAATTCGAAACGCGGCAGCGCCAAGAATATTCAGGCGCACTATGATGTTGGCAATGATTTCTATAGCTTATGGCTGGACGAAAGCATGACCTATTCAAGTGGGCTGTTCGACCAGGCCGGCCTCACACTGGAAGGCGCACAGGCGCGCAAATATCAGCGGCTTTTGGATGTTACAGCCCGGCTCGGCGGCGGCGGTAAAACGCTCGAGATCGGCTGCGGTTGGGGCGGGTTCGCCACGGCAGCGCTGGCCGATGGCCGGGACGTTACTGCAATTACGATTTCACCAGCCCAGAAGGCCTATGCCGATGCGCGGGTTGGCGGCAAGGCTGACATTCAGCTTTGCGACTACCGCGATATTCAAGGTCAGTATGACGCCATCGTCTCGATTGAGATGATAGAGGCAGTGGGCGAGCGCTATTGGCCCGCATATTTCGAGACTTTGAAGCGGTGCTTGGCGCCAGGCGGGAAGGCGGCCGTCCAGGCGATCATTGTCGAAGATGAGTTGTTCCCGGATTACCGCAAGCGCTCAGATTTCATCCGGCACTACACATTCCCGGGCGGCATGTTGCTAGCACCCGGACCCATGGCAGAGGCTGCAAAGAATGCAGGGCTTGCCGTGACCAATTTATTCCGCTTCGGCAAAGACTATGCCGAAACGCTGCGCCGGTGGACGGCGGCCTTCGAAGAAGCTGCGCCCCAGATTAGCGCGCTTGGCTACCCAGAAACATTCTTGCGGAGCTGGCGCTTCTATCTGGCGATCTGCACGGCCGCGTTTCAGACGGCGCGGACCGATGTCATTCATATGGAGTTTAGCCATGCGTAAAGCCGTATTGGCGCTCGCCGCCCTTCTGGCTCTTCCGGCACAAGCCAATGATGCAGAGGCGTCTCCTACAGAGATTGAACCATCTTTGCGGCAGGTCGGGCAGGCTGAGTTCCGCTATCTATTCTGGGACATATTTGACGCAAGCCTGTATGCTGCTGGCGAAACGTTCTCCTGGCAGGCGCCGTTTGCGCTCTCCCTTGAATACCGCCGGGATTTCAGCGCGGATGACCTGACCAAGGAAACGATTAAATCGTTGGGCCGATTGACGGATTGGCCGAACGCTGAACTTGCAAGATTCCGCATAGCGCTCGCGCCCTGCATGGCAAATGTGCGTGATGGCGACAGGTTCACGGCTGTCAGCCCGGACGCCGATACGGCAGTTTTGTTCTTGAACGGCAAAGAACGTTGCCGCTTGGAAAAATCAAATATCCGTCATGATTACTTCGGCATCTGGCTGAGCCCGAATAGCAACTTCCCAGAAGAGACCCGCAAGTTGCTTGGTCCCGCTAGCCCGTGATGACTGCTGCCAAATCCGCCCCTGCGGGTAAAGCGCAGAGTATCCTTCTGCGCTACAGCATGTTTGGCGCGGCTTTGGCATTTGCGGGGCCACCAATCTATATCCATACCCCCCGCCTATATGCTGATCAGCATGAGCTGGGTCTGGCGGCAGTTGGCGCAATCCTGCTTGGCCTTCGCATTCTGGATTTTGGCCAGGACCCGCTGCTGGGCTGGTGGATTTCCCGCACCAAAATGGCGAAGCGCTCAATTGCTGTGATATTCGCAAGTGCGCTCGGGCTTGGCGCCTTGGCCTTGTTTGCGCCAGATCCCGTACTCGATGGCCGGGTTTGGCTGGCGCTCAGTTTGGCCGTGGTTTTCACTGGCTTCAGCGGGTTACAGATATTGTTTTATAGCGCGGGCGTCAGTCTGGCAGGGCAAGGCGGAAATGTTGTTACGCATGACCGCATTGCTGGATGGCGAGAGGCTGGCGTACTTGCCGGTATCTGCGCGGCATGCGTCGCACCTTTGGCGCTTGGGTCAGTCTTTGGTGAGGGCGCTGGGTTTACGGCGTTCGCCATCATCTTCTGTTTGTTTTTGGCTTTTGCGGTTTATCGAATGCGTGATATCTGGCCGACCGGCAGCACCATTAAGCAGGAAGATCCACTAGTATCTGGCCTTTGTCGTCTCTTCCAGGACAGTGGCGTTCGCAGGCTTCTCCTGATCGGACTGCTAAATGCGCTGCCGGGCGGGCTGACAGCGACGCTGTTCCTGTTTTTCGTCGAGGACAAGCTGCAGGCGGGCAGTCATGCCGGGCCAATGTTGCTGTTGTTTTTTGCCTCTGCTGGTCTGGCGGCTCCGCTATGGTCAAAGGCTGCCACCCGGTTTGGACCGAAGCCAGCGATGCTGTGCGGCATGATTGCTGCGATCTTCGCGTTTCTTTGGGCACTGACATTAGGGGCTGGCGACTGGAAGGCGTTCTACGTAATTTCAGCGGCATCTGGCGCAGCCCTTGGGGCAGATATGACGCTCCTCCCAGCCATGCTGTCCCACCGCCTAGCCGCAACCGGGTTGGATAGCGTCCAGGCATTTGGCGTTTGGGGCTTCATCAATAAGGTGTCATTGGCGATTGCCGCAGTCGTTGTGCTGCCGCTGATCGGCTCTGCGGGCTTTGCGCCCGGGCCTGGGAATTCCGAAGTAGCACTAGGCGCGCTCGCCATTGCCTATGCCGGCGCGCCCTGTGCACTGAAAGCCATCGCCGCCGGACTTTTACTTATGACGCCAATTTCGAAGGAAGCTTGAGCCATGGCAGCATTAGGTTACATCGCCGCTGGGTTTGCCCTTTGCCTAGCGCTTGTACTCGCAAAAGACCATTTCTGGAGCTTCCGGGGGCAAGCGCCAAGTGATTATGCGGGTGAAACGCCTGAATTTGACGTGCGCACGTCACTTGGTGGTGTCTTCCTTGCGGATGGCGTGATCTATGATTATTCGGGCCGGGTAAACGCCCGTTTCCGCGCCAATATTACCGGCGAATTCAATGACGCGGGCGGCGTTATGAATGAGGAATTCTTCTACGCGGACAAGCCAGAGCCACAGCGTCGCCAATGGCGGATCACTTTCACCGGCCCTAAGACCTTCACCGCAGAAGCCGATGATATTGTCGGCACAGCGCTTGGCGAAGCATCGGGCAATGCGCTGCGCTTCACTTATAAGCTGCGCCTGCCAGAGCGGTTGGGTGGCCACGTGCTTGATGTTGTCGATTGGCTCTATCTGATGGAGAACGGGACAATCTTGAACCGATCCGATATGCGCAAGTTCGGTGTCCGAGCCGCTGAGCTCATCGCCATATTCCGCCGGGTGTAGGTACATGGCGATGTCGTTTGCTGGCAAAACCTATTGGCTTGTGGGTGCATCTGAAGGTCTTGGCCGTTCCCTGGCAATGAAATTAGCAGACGCTGGTGCAAGGTTATGCCTCTCCGCCCGCAGCGAGGACCGCTTGCAAGACCTTGCGGCGGAAATTGGTGGCGATACCGTGGTCGCTCTTCTGGACGCGCGGGATACAGATAGCGTCGCGGCTGCGTTCGGCACTCTGCCGAAGTTGGACGGTGTGATCTATAACGCCGGGGTGTATGAACCCACGACGGCCCAAGACTGGGATTCGAATGCCGTAGAGGCCATGTGCGATATCAATTTCACCGGAGCTGCGCGGGTTTTGGGGAAAGCCGTTCCGGCATTGGTCGAGCAGGGCAGCGGGCATATCGTGATTGTGGGCTCGCTCGCCGCGTTTGGCGGATTGCCGGGTGCCATTGGATATGCCGCCAGCAAGGCGGGCGCTGCTAATTTGGCGGAATGTATTCGGTTGGATCTGCCAGCGCCAGATTTTAATGTGCAGGTCATGAACCCTGGCTTCATCAAAACCCGGCTGACGGATAAGAACGATTTCGAGATGCCACACCTGATGACGCCGGATGATGCGGCGGAATATATATTTAAAGCAATGCAGGGCACGCGCTTCCGCACCAGCTTCCCGCCTGCCTTCGCCCGGCGGTTTCGGCTCGCAGGTCTATTTCCAGACTGGCTCTATATCAAACTTGTCCGCTAAGTTTTATTCGGGCGGGATGATGTGCGGTGAGTCTTTGAGCAGGCCTTCAGGTTTTGGCTCAAAGCGATATATCTGGCGAAGGTGCACTTCGTCCGGTCCATCAAAAATTCTAAGTGCGCGGGCCCATGCGAAGGCATCAGCTATAGGTGTATCCGCGCCGCCGCCCATGGCACCAAACACCTGGATCGCACGGTCGGCAATCCGTAAATATGTCTCCGCCATAGCAACCTTGATGATGGAAACATCCTGGCGGGCCGTCTTCCAGTCAGATTGGTCGAGTGCCCATGCGCATCTCCACGTCAGCAAGCGCGCCTGGTTCAACTCCATCCGGGAACGGGCGATCATATGTTGGATTGAGTCATAGTCTGCGATTGCCTGCCCGAAGGCATGACGTTCCTGGGCGCGTTGTAACATCAGCTCGATCAGCGTTTCGCAGTGGCCGATAGCCCGCATACAGTGGTGCACGCGAGCAGGGCCAAGCCGCACCTGGCCAAGCCGGAAGCCATCACCTTCGCTGCCAAGGAGGTTTGTAACGGGAACGCGGACATCCTCATACGCAATTTCATAGGCTCCTGCACCGGGCTCAACAAAACCAAGAAAGGTAGATGGCCGGATGATGCGAATGCCCGGCATGTTGGCAGGCACAATGATAATGCTTTGGCGACGACCGGCGCGGGCTTTGGCGTCCGCAACGCCCATAACCAGATGCACATCCGCCGCTTTGCCGCCGGAGATATACCACTTCCGCCCCGAAATCACGTAGTCCCCGCCATCGCGCCGGATGGTCGTGGCGATATTGCTGGCGTCGGATGAAGCAACCGCCGGTTCCGTCATTGCGAAGGCGGACTGGGTTCTGCCTTGCAGCAACGGGTCCAAGAATTCGGCGCGTTGATCTGGCGTAGCGGCGTCTGCCAGCATAATCATGTTCGGTACATCTGGCGGGTGGCAATTGAACGCCTTTGATGCGCCCATCACCCTGCCCATGATTTCAGCTAAAGGCGCGAACTGGCTGTTTGTCAGCCGCGTCCCGGGTGCGTCATCTGGCAGGTTTGGGATCGCCAGATTCCACAAGCCTGCTACTTTTGCTTGGGCTTGGATATCGTTTATGAACGGCGGGTACTCACCTTCCAGCCCAGCCTCCCGCCAAGGTCGCGCGCGGGGCAGGACTTCTGCGGCCATAAACGCTTCAAGTTGATCAATCAGCGCCTGGGTCTCAGGCGGGTGGGCGAAATTCATCAGTGATCAACCTCCACAAACAGAAATGGCGTAGTGCAGAGTTTACCCGCACCGCGCCATTCCGCCAGTCAAAGAATGGAGGTTAGCGCGGCTCGCGTTGTAGTCCGCGCAGGATTGCAAAGCACATCAGCAGCACAAGCGTGAAGGGCAAGCCGGTCGATATGACCATAGACTGCAACGCGCATAGCCCGCCGCCAATCAGCAGCACAATCGAGACAGCGCCTTCAAACGTGCATTAGAACACCCGTTGCGGCACGGGCGCATCGCCCTTGCCTCCCGCCGTAATCGTGTCGATAACGAGACTGCCGCTGTCTGACGATGTGACGAAGAACACGATTACCAGGACGATGCTGACCACCTATGTGATCGCGGCGTCAGGGAAGCCTTCAAGTATTGCGAACAGTGATAGCTCCGGCTTGTAGGCGGCGATCACATTGGCTTTCACGGTGCTCGCAGCTGGATCGCTCAGCACCTGATCAATTGCGACACTCCCGAACACGGCCATCCACAATACGCAGACGAGTGATGGGATCAGCAATACGCAGAACACGAATTCCCGCACCGTCCGGCCGCGGCTGACGCGGGCGATGAACATGCCGCCGAACGGTGACCAGGAAATCCACCAAGCCCAATAGAAGGCCGTCCAGCCTCGGCTATAGCCCTTATCTTCCCGTCCTATCAGATTTGAAACCGGAAGCAACTATTTCACATAAGCACCGAGGCCCGTCATCGTCGGGCCAGCAAAAAGCACGATCAGTAGCAGCAATGCAGCGATGCCCATATTGATTTCGGACAGAATCTTTACATCGCCATCAAGGCCGCGCAAAACTGAAATAAGCGCGACAGCCCTAATGCCAGTGATAAGCAGCACCCGCACAGTGTTTAAGTTTGGAATATCGAAGATGCGCTTTAACTGTGCGTCGGCCTGTTGTGCGCCGAAACCAAGTGATTTCACCAAGCCGAACAAAGTGGCGAACATGGCCAGTCCAGTCCCATAGCCGGTCACCGAAGATTGGGTAGAAGGCTGAGCGAATTGTCAGCGGCAAGCCTTTCTTGAACGTGAATAGTACTAACGCCAAAGCCACGATAGCGTAAATCGCGCAAGGATTGAGGCCCCAATGGAAGATGGTGGTGGCTAGACCCATGGCTTTTGCGGCGGCCACATTTTCTTGAATGATAGTGCCGCCTTCCGCGATGGGCGAGGGAGCGCCGCGCGGCTTTGAAATCGTCATGTGATAGACAGGCCACGCACGCAGAAGAACATCAGGCCGATGCCCATGCCAGCCGAGAAAGCATTGCGAACCGGCCGACATAACCATAATCAGGCTTCCCGTCCTTGCCGCCAAGCCTGACCTTGTGCCAGGGACTGACAATCAAGAACAAGCAGAAGACGGCGAAAATATTGGCGGCCCCTAAGAAGAACCAGTCAAATGTCGATGTTAGGAAAGGCCGGACCAGCCAAAGATGCTCTTTGTCTGGTCCGGCAAGGCAAGGGTGAAAAATACGAAAGCGATATTGACAACTTAGAGATCATGAAAACTGGGTTATGGATATCGAAGCCAAAGGGGCCCATCGCACCTTCGACATTATCCTGACCGATTTCGTAGTCGGTACCGATTAAATTGGCGTCGCCGCTAGGCCTATTGGCACCCTGCGGATCGCTTGGATTAGCCATGAAAATTCCCCTCAATTTATGCCAGCGACCGCATCGGGCATTCGCCAAATACACGCCCATCATCCTAACAAAGTGAGATCTCATCAAAATAAGTAATGTTCAATTTTTTAAAAAATTAAACACCCTGGGCGCCCGATTGAATATCTAGGTCTGTCGAGCCTATAAGGCACGCAATCGGCAGCTCTAGTATTTAGGCACCAAGGTATACGGAACATAAAATTAGAACATTTTAAGTTTGGTCGACTAAAAACTTGGTCCGGTCATTCAATCGTCATTTCTATTTTGGCTGGAAGATTGCCTTACCTTCTGCATCAACCACAACTTTTCCAGGCGCACCCAGGTAGTCATTCTTGACCATATCTGCCAGCAATCCCGGGTCCTGCGGCGTATTAGCTATGAACCGGGTCCCATCCTTCTGGCGACCAAATAGGATCGCGTAGCTTGGGCCTTTCCGGTCATGCATCACGCTGTAGGTTTCTATTGTGGCGCTGCCTGATGGTATCTCAGTCGATGTTGGCCCTTTGTCATTGTTGATTTTGGCCTGATAAATTTTTGGGTCCTTCGGTTTGAAGGTTTTTTCCGTCGGCGTCGTCGAGTAAATCCCAGCTGATTGTTTGGTGACGTAATTTCCGTTCGCTGTGATCATGCCGTAGCTACCGGGCTTGGAGCGGACCTTCTGCATCATTTCGGCGATGGAGTGGGTGACGTAATTGTTGCCGGGGCCGCCGAAATACGGCAGCCCGCCGGTAACTGTCAGCCCGCGTGGATCATCTTCGGCTATGCCCATTTCCTGGCAGGCAATCTCAACAGCACTCGGGAAGCAGCTATAGAGGTCCAGGAACGTAAGTTCGTCCAGGCCCATGCCGGCCATCTCAAAGGTTTCCTCAGCCACAATGCGCATGGCGGGGGAGGTGTGGAAGTTTTTTCGGTCGCTGATGTACCAATGATCGTAGGCATCCGCCGTGCCATGCAGATAAACCCAGCAGCTTTCTGGAATGCCAAGCGCTTTCGCTTTGGCAACGCTTGTCAGGATGACGGCGGCAGATTGGTCGATAAAGGCGTTGGCGTTCATCAACTTGGTGTAAGGGAAGCCGATATAGGGGTTCGTGGGGCTCGGCGTAGCGATCTGTTCTGCGGTGAAGCCGTCTCGCCTGTCTGCTAAAGGGTTCGCGGCGGCGACTTTGGCGAAGCCTTCAAACAGGTGGCCCATGGCCAGTGCGTGCTCATCGACGGTGCGGCCCTTGTGGCCCCGAATTGCAGTCTCGAACAGGGGATAGGCGAAGATTGCACCCGCCATGCGGTGGCGTTCTTCCGCATCGTTCCAGCCTTGTGTTCCCACACCCCACGTCTCGGGCTCGCCGCCAGCGTCTTCGTTCCAATCTAGCTCAACACCGGCGCGCTGTGCGGTTTTCTGGGTCGATAGGGCCTCGCCGCCGATGACCATGGCGGTCTCAACTTCGCCCCGCGTCACCATTTCCGAGAGGCGGTTGATCGACCATTGCGGCATGTTCCCGCCTGCATAGGTGTAGATTAGCCGTTTGGCATTGTCTGCGCCTAACCGGTTCGCTAAGGATTTCGGTGGATTGCTTGGCCCGCCGAATGGTGAGCGGAATCGCCAGCTGGTATCCGCGAATGCACGTAGTTGGACGATGGTATCTAGCGATGAAAGCAGCGCTTGGCCTGCCGCGCTGTCCTCAGCAGCGGCATGGCCAGCGGCGGCGATCAGGTCAATCGGTGCTAGCGCCTGCTTGGGATCAGCTTCACGCTGCGTGATCTGGCCAGCGCCGACCATAATCGGAATACGGCTTTCATCCATTTTAAAGCATCCTTTAGATTTCAGTATCTATATCATGTTGCCATGGCTGCCTGGTTGATTGAAGCTTGTGGCAACTGCCTCGGGAGAGATTGTCATGAGCCGCATTGGCGACGCCCCTAAACGCCGGGAAGATCAACGCTTTGTCACGGGTGCCGGGGCCTATCTGGATGACATGGTGTTCGATGGCTTAGCTTACGCCGCCTTCGTGCGGAGCCCCCATGCCCATGCCCGGATTAGCGAGATCGATACGGTTGCTGCCCAAGCAATGCCCGGCGTGCTGGCCAAACTGACTGCAGAAGACGCCGCCGCTGATGGCCTAAAGCCGCTCGTCCCGTTCGTGACTGCTAATACTTTGACCGGTGAACCGCTGGCGTGGGATGTGCAGCCACTCCTAGCTGGAGATACAGTCCGTTTCGTCGGCGAGCCTATCGCAATGGTCATCGCGGAGACGAAAACCCAGGCGTTGGATGCGGCCGAAGCTGTGGTCGCAACATACGAAACTTTGCCTTCCGTGACCGATGGCCGGGCTGCGCTGGGGCCAAATGCAGTCGAAATTTCCACTGATATCCCTGGCAATCTTTGCATGGATTGGTGCCATGGCGATCAAGCGGCCCTTGAAACTGCGGAGGCCGCTGGTGCCACCACCGTATCAATTGGCCTGATGAACCATCGCATCGTCACGAACCCAATGGAGCCGCGCGGCGGGGTCGGCGTTTTTGATGCTGGAACAGGCCGGTACACGCTTCATGTCTCCAGCCAGAATATTCATATCAACCGCGACCATATTGCGGCAGCGCTCGGTGTTGGCAGGGAGTACGTACGCTGGCTGGCACCTGATGTGGGCGGCGGGTTTGGTGCTAAGAATTTTGCCTATGTGGAACAGGCCTTGCTGCTATGGGCGGCCTGGCGGGCGGGGCGTCCGGTCAAGTGGATCGCCAGCCGAAGTGAAGTTTTCCTGGCGGATCATCAGGCGCGTGATCAATGGGCAGAAGCATCACTTGCCGTCATGCCGAATGGGCGGATTGCTGCATTGACAATCGATAGCATCGCCAATCTGGGTGCTTATATGGCAGGCAGTTCAGGCGGGGTGCAAACTAATCAGTATGCGCATCTTCCAGGTACGCTTTATGACATTCCCAATGTCGGTCTCAGGGTGCGATCCGTAGTCACGAATACTGCGCCGATTGGCGTGACACGCGGGCCGGGCTTTGGTGAGATGAATAACATCATTGAGCGGGTGATCGATGCAGCCGCCGTCAAGCTTGGCATGGACGTCATCGAGCTTCGCCGCAAAAACCTGATTGCGCCATCGGCTATGCCCGCCACCAATCCGCTTGGCGGAACCGTGGATAGTGGCGATTTTCCCAAAGCGTTTGAAGCTGCACTGAAGGCTGCCGACTACGACAGTCTAACTGCTAGAAAGTCTGCCACGGCGCCGCCGCTATTGCGCGGCTTTGGCATCGCGAACCATATCAAAGCGACTGGCGGCGTGCCTGACGAGAACGTCGAAATCCTATTCCGCACAGATGGCGGCATGGACCTGATCACGGGCACCCAGACCATTGGCCAAGGCCATGAGACGACCTTCCCACAAGTGGTCGCCGAGCGGTTGGGTGTGCCAAGTGAAATTGTCACCATGCGCCACGGCGATACAGACGCCATTATCAATGGCGGCGGTCACGGCAGTTCCCGCGCAACATACATGGCAGGCACGGCGATCTGGCGTGCGTCGGAGGAAATTGAGGCCAAAGGCAAAGTCGTTGCAGCGGACATGCTGGAAGCGGCTGCGGGGGACATCACGTTCGCGGAGGGCAAATTCACTGTCGCAGGTACGGATCGGAGTGTGGACCTTCTGGATGTCGCGAAAGCCGCCAGAGACGTTGGAACACCGCTCGACACCTTCCATGCGTTCACCCGCGACGCCATGACCTATCCATGCGGTGCCCATGCTGCTGAGGTGACGGTGGACCAGGATACCGGGGTCGTGCGCCTTGTGCATTATACGGCGGTCGATGATTACGGCGTGTTGGTCAATCCAATGGTCGCGTCTGGCCAAGTGCATGGTGCGATCGCCCAGGGTGTGGGCCAGGCGTTGCTTGAGCATGCGGTCTACGACGAAGACGGACAGCTTCTCGCAGGCTCATTCATGGACTACGCCATGCCCCGCGCGGATGACCTGCCTAGCTTTACACTGGATTTCAGCCCGACGCCCTGCACAACAAATCCGCTTGGTGTGAAGGGTTGCGGCGAAGCGGGTGCGATCGCGGGATATCCAGCTGTAACGCTGGCCATTCTGGACGCATTAAAGCCATTCGGCGTCGAAGGCTGGGACGGTCCCGCCACGCCAGAAACGATCTGGCAGGCGATCCAAGTCGGCAGGTGAAGTTTGAGAGTTTTACTGGCTAGCCTCCCTCCCCCTCCTCTCTCTCTAATGAAGGGAGGGGGCACCCTCACTTAGGCTTCCTCGGGCGGGAGAACGCGCGCAGAAAGGATGGATATCTCCTGCGCTTCGTTCAGTTGGGAATTGCGTCTGGCGAGTTTGGTTGAAGCTTCGCGCATGGAGAGGCCTTTTCTAGAGCGATTGTGGTCCCTGGGTTATAAGCGGATCAACGGCGCTCATCAGTGGCCGCCGCCCAAATTTCCGGTGCGGATAGAATAATTGACCGCCAAGCCATAGTCCGGGTCATCATCGGCATCCAGAATAAGTTGGCCAGCTCGGTTCAAAAGCGCATGGCAATCCCGGGAAAGGTGCCGGAGCTGTAGCGTTTTCCCAAGCGCCTCATAGCGGGCGGCGAGGGCGTCAATCGCCTGTAGAGCCGATTGATCGACGACGCGGCTGTTGGCAAAATCCACTGTAACTGCCTCTGGATCGCCGGCCGGGTCAAACAACTCGCCGAAGCCATCTGCAGAGCCAAAGAAGAGCGGGCCTTCAATCTGATAGACCTTGGCACCTTCCGGGGTGCTGCGCGTAATGGCGTGGATGCGCGTCGCATTGTTCCAGGCATAGGCCAAGGCTGAAACGATGACGCCGACGACCACGGCGATCGCCAAATCCGTCATTACCGTCACGATTGTAACGAGGCCTATCACGAGGGCGTCAGTCAACGGAATACGGCGAAGGATCGTCAGGCTTTGCCAGGCGAATGTACCGATGACGACCATGAACATGACACCGACCAATGCAGCCAGCGGAATCTGCTCAATCAGGCTGGATGCAAACAGGATAAATAAGAGCAGGAACAGTGCGGCCGTGACTCCCGATACGCGGGTGCGGCCGCCAGATTTCACGTTGATCATCGACTGCCCGATCATGGCACAACCGCCCATGCCGCCGAAGAAGCCGGTTACCGTATTTGCGACGCCCTGGGCGATGCATTCCTGGGATGCGCCGCCACGCTTTTCTGTGATTTCACCAACAAGGTTTAGCGTCAGCAGGCTTTCGATCAGGCCAATCGCGGCCAAGATCAGCGCATAGGGGAAGATGATTTTCAAGGTTTCAAGCGTGAGTGGCACGGTTGGAATGCCGAATTCTGGCAAGCCGCCCTTGATGGAGGCAAGGTCACCAACGCGGGGCACATCAATGCCGAAAGCAATGACGATGCCGGCGACGATGGCAATCCCGGCGAGGGGTGCCGGGATTGCATTGGTTAGCTTCGGCATGCCCCAGATGATCGCCATAGTCAGCGCCACCAAACCGAGCATGATGACCAATGGCAGGCCTGTCATCCATTGCGCCTCGCCGCCGGCACTGTCACCGCCAGGGATTTGGAACTGAGTGAGCTGCGCCATGAAAATGACGATCGCGAGCCCGTTCACAAAGCCCAACATGACGGGATGCGGGACAAGGCGGATAAATTTGCCAAGACGGAACACACCCGCAAGCAATTGCAGAATGCCCATCAGCACAACGGTTGCGAAGAGATACTGGAGGCCATGGTCCGCGACCAGCGCCACCATAACGACCGCAAGCGCGCCCGTCGCACCTGAGATCATGCCAGGCCGACCGCCGATCAATGCAGTGATCAGGCCAACGATGAAGGCTGCATAAAGCCCAACCAGGGGATGGACGCCCGCCACGAACGAGAAGGCGACAGCCTCTGGCACCAACGCCAAGGCTACGGTTAGACCGGACAAAACTTCGGTTTTGATCCGCCCAGCCGTGAATCCGGCACCATCTGTTGCGGCACCAGAGGCGAGCGAAATCCGGCCTGCGATTGCGGCGAGCGTAGGTTTTGTCAAGAAAAAGGCATCCAACATGAAATCAAAATTCGCGTTAAAATATTCATAAACCAATAAAGCTGCACTGCGAAAAAATTCCCTTGCGACGCAAGCGCACTGCCACACGAGAGAAAATCAGCAGAATTTAGACTTTTCGTGAATAGCTTTAGAGAATTTTAGAGCCCTTGCAGCTATGTCATATGGTTTACCGTCGCGCCTCGTTTATGGAGAATAGCCCTTGCCTGCTATTCTAATCATTGACGACAACGAAGGAATTCGCACGCTCTGGTCTGAGGTGTTGGAGGAAGAGGGCCATGAGGGGGCTCAGGCGGAGTCCGGCGTTGTCGGTGTGAAGATAGCTCGAACGCGCGCCCTCGATTTGATCTCCACCGATATCATGATTCCAGACAAAGATATACTGGAAACCCTTGTGGAAATCCAATCTCACAACCCCACCGCTAAAATTATCGCAGTATTTAGGTGGCGGCAGCATGCTTAAAGAATCATTCCTACCAGTTGCGGGTGCGTTGGGTGCAGCAATCACCCTTAAAAAAAACCCTCAATATCAATGAATTTTGCGCTACCGTGTCGACCCTGGCCGCCGCCTGAACGTATGATTTCTTGGGCGCCAGCAGCCAGTTTGACCCCTCACCATTCCATTGCATCAGCAATTGGAATGAAGAAATTGATGCTTCGGACACTTGGATCACGCAGCTCAGATACAGCAATGCCAATCACGGCACCCTTATCATTCAGCAGCGCTCCACCGCTATTGCCTGGGGAAATTGCCGCGTCTGATTGAATTAATAGGGGGCCGCCTTGGCGTAATACGCGTTTTGCGCTCACGATACTTTTGGTTGCCGTTGAAAACACGCCCTCCCGCGAGGGAGATTCAATCGCGTAAAACAGAGTTGGAGACCTCGGGAAAAGTGGGCTCAATCGCCAGTGCAGTGGGCCGATTGATCTCAGCTTCGAGAAGAGCGATGTCTTGCTGCTTGTCGGTGTTTAAGACCCTAGCAGGTCGTTCTAATCCATCGCTCAATAATCAGTTGCACGCGGCGCGCGCTGCCGATTACACGACTGTTCGTTAGGACGTAGCCATCGCGCCCAACGAAGAACCCTGATTCATGGCTCCGGCCGATCCGGACGGTTACGACGTTTTGTCCGACGTTGACGGCGAACCTGGAAGCGTAAAAATAGGATCACGCTGGGCAATGCCATTGGCAATGCGGCCTAAAGCAAACGTGGCTAGGCTGTCTGCAGTCCGAAGCGTGGGACTTTCTTTTGGTGCTTGGGCTTTTGGCAAACGCAAAGCTGAAGTCGTATTGCAGGCGGCGAGCAATAGGCTGGCTGCGCCAATTACCAGCAACGACTGCATTCGCAGGACCGTGGTTGCCGCCTTCATTTCATGCGTGTTTGCCTTATGCCGATGGTTCTGTTCCTGACCGGGCATTAAGAGTATGGATCAGTGGGGACATTAGCTAAGTGGAATGCGTTTTGATTGATCTATTAATTTTAATAGTTCCTATGGCTGCACTAAACTTGCCGAGTTTCGAATGAGGTTTTTGCGCTGAAGGTTGCCAAAAAATGTGCCGTTAGCACTCGGCTCACACGAGTGCTAATTTTTTCCTTGAATGAGTCACGCTGATTGCTTACTTGTTGGTCACCGACGGACCTCGCAGCTTTTTTAGGGTGGGCCGACGGACATTGAACAGATAAATCACTTTGAGGAGGGCTATCCATGGCCATGAAGTTTCGGCCTCTGCACGACCGCGTGCTCGTACGTCGCGTGACGCAAGACGAAAAAAGCGCTGGCGGCATCATCATTCCTGAAACGGCTCAAGAAAAGCCGCAGGAAGGCGAAATCGTCGCTGCAGGCTCCGGCCGCATCAGCGAAGACGGCGCAGTTCATGCGCTTGACGTCAAAGCTGGCGACAAAATCCTGTTCGGAAAATGGTCCGGCACGGAAGTTAAGATCGACGGCGAAGAGCTGCTGATCATGAAAGAAAGTGACGTTCTGGGCATCGTTGGCTAACGCTGACTGGTTTCCAAACGCCCGATATTTCCGGGCTGTCTCGCTTTTAGCAGGACCAGTCCGCACCAATCTGAAGGAAAAGAAAAATGGCAGCGAAAGAAGTTCGCTTCGGCTCTGATGCCCGCGATCGCATGCTCAAAGGCGTGAACACGCTTGCAGACGCGGTTAAAGTCACCCTCGGTCCCAAAGGCCGCAACGTTGTGATCGACAAGGCGTTCGGCGCCCCGCGCATCACAAAAGACGGCGTAACCGTCGCTAAAGAAATCGAGCTTTCTGACAAGTTCGAAAACATGGGCGCACAGATGGTTCGCGAAGTCGCGTCCCGCACTAATGACGAAGCTGGTGATGGCACGACCACTGCTACCGTTCTGGCTCAAGCGATTGTCCGCGAAGGCGCTAAGTCCGTCGCAGCCGGCATGAACCCGATGGACCTTAAGCGCGGCATCGACCAAGCTGTCGATGTTGTTGTTTCAAATCTGCAGAAGCGCTCCAAGAAGGTCAAAGACTCTTCTGAAATCGCGCAGGTCGGCACCATCTCCGCTAACGGCGAAGCCGCTATTGGCCAGATGATCGCTGATGCGATGCAGAAAGTCGGCAACGAAGGTGTTATCACCGTCGAAGAAGCCAAAAGCCTCGAAACTGAACTCGATGTTGTTGAAGGCATGCAGTTCGACCGGGGCTACCTCTCGCCGTACTTCATCACCAATGCTGACAAGATGATCTGCGAGCAGGAAAGCCCATACATCCTGCTGCACGAGAAGAAGCTCTCATCGCTGCAGGCGATGTTGCCGGTTCTGGAAGCTGTTGTGCAATCCAGCCGTCCGCTTCTGATCGTTGCTGAAGATATCGAAGGCGAAGCGCTCGCGACTCTCGTGGTCAACAAGCTGCGCGGCGGCCTGAAGATTGCCGCAGTGAAGGCTCCTGGCTTCGGTGATCGTCGTAAAGCGATGCTCGAAGACATGGCTGTCCTGACGGGCGGTATGGTCATCAGCGAAGATGTTGGCATCAAGCTTGAGAATGTCACGCTCGACATGCTCGGCACTGCTAAGCGCGTTTCCATCGACAAAGACAACACGACTATCGTCGACGGCGCTGGGAAAAAGGGCGACATCAAAGCCCGTTGTGGCCAGATTCGTCAGCAGATCGACCAGACTTCTTCCGATTACGACCGTGAAAAGCTGCAAGAGCGTCTGGCGAAACTCGCCGGTGGTGTTGCTGTCATTCGCGTCGGCGGCGGTTCTGAAGTTGAAGTGAAAGAGCGTAAAGATCGCGTCGACGACGCCCTCAACGCGACACGCGCTGCTGTCGAAGAAGGTATCGTTCCAGGCGGCGGGTCCGCTCTGGTCTATGCAGTGAAGGCGCTTGATAAGCTCAACGGCGACAATGACGACCAGACGGTCGGCATCAACATCGTCCGTAAGGCGCTTGAATCTCCCGCACGCCAGATCGCTGCGAACGCTGGTGCAGATGCATCCGTGATCGTCGGCAAGCTGCGCGACAGCAAGTCCGAGACATTCGGCTACAACGCTTCTAACGGCACGTTCGTCGATCTCGTCAAGGAAGGCATCATCGACCCAACTAAGGTTGTGCGTCATGCGCTTCAGGATGCGGCTTCTGTCGCTTCCTTGCTCATCACGACCGAAGCCATGGTCGCCGAAAAGCCAGAGCCTAAGGGTGCTGCAGCTGGCGGCGGCATGCCCGATATGGGTGGCATGGGCGGTATGGGCGGCATGGGCGGCATGGACTTCTAAGCCCAGCCAATCACGACGCTACTGCGGATTGGGCCGCGGGGAAGAAATTCCCTGCGGCCTTTTCTTTTGCACACGATCTGCCCTGTTTTTCCGGTATAACAAGGACGCTGCTCATCTTGAGAGCGGGCGCTCAGCGGCTCAGATAGAGGGGACAACTAAAGTCGGAGCGCGCGCCATGACTGATATACATATCCTGCACGAAAACGCCGAATGGCTGCCGCCGTTCATCGCTGCATTCGCCAAGCTTGGCCTCACGCCCATTGAGCATGATCTCGACAAAGGCGTGCTTGATCTAAGCACCGCGCCTGCACCCGGCGTCTATTACAATCGCATGAGCGCGTCCTCCCTCACGCGCGGCCACGCCCATGCGCCGGCAATGACGGCGGCGCTGCTCGATCAGGCTGTGCTGGCCGATTACACAGTTATCAACGGCCCTAATGCGCTCCGTCTGGAGATGAGCAAGGCGGCGCAGTATGCGGCGCTTGCCGCCCATAATGTACCGACCCCGCGCACCATCGCCGCCATTGGTGCAGATTAGATTGAGGCCGCGGCGAGAGCGTTCGGCCAGGCACCGTTCATCCTGAAGCCAAATAGGGGCGGCAAAGGCCTCGGCGTCTCGTTGATCCAGAATATGGACGATCGCCGCACCCGTTTACCAGAATTGCAGGCAAGCCCGAACGCTGATGACGTCTGGCTGATCCAGGAATACTTGCCGAACCCAGATGGCTCTATCACGCGCATGGAATTCATTGGCGGCAAGCTGCATTACGCGTTGCGCGTGCACACTGGCGTTGCATTTGAGCTTTGCCCGGCAGAGGTCTGCGCCATCGGCGATGCGCCGCCGATGTTCGAGATCATCGAAGGTTTTGAAACCTCGCTTTTGAGACGCTTAGAGGCGTTCCTCGTGGCAAATGATGTGCAGATTGCTGGTATCGAATTCACGCTGGACCAGAATGGCGAGCCCGTCGTTTACGACGTGAATACTAACACCAATCATAACCCAGATGCTGAAGCGCGCGCGGGCGTTCAACCAGGCCCTGTCGCTGTGGCGGCGTATCTCGCAGTTCTGGCGGCAGCGCCGAACCTGTCGGTCGCCGCTTAGAGGCCTTCAATTGCAGCAGCGCGGACTTTTTCTGGCCGTCGTATCGCTAGAAGGCGCTTGGCGTCTTCGGCGGCACCCTGCTTGAGCAAAGTTCCAAGCAGTGCATACTCCAACAGATCCCGTTGGGCGCGGCTGCCGCCGATACGTTCGTGGCTGGCCATAACGGCGGTCAGGTGCTTGGTGGCGTCCGCCCAGCGTTCTGCGGCGATCGCACCGAATGCTTCTGCCAAGGTCTGCACAACGTCTGCTGCTGGTCCTTTGGCGTCGGTTCGAATGCGGTTCAGGGCATCCGTATTGCCTGCCATGGCGTGGGCGAGCGCTGCATGTACGTCACCGAAAGCAATGCCGGGGTTCGGAAAAATTTCTGCCGCAAAACGGCTGACTTCCGCCCACCGGCTCTTTGGTACGTCCACACCAGCAAGTTCTGCCCGATATAATAGTGACGCCATATCGGTCATGATGTTCAGTGCTGGGCCCCAGGCCTTCCCCGGAGCCACGTCCCGGTTGAGCACGTCCCACATCTGGTCGATATCGCCGCGTTCCATCGCCCAAAGTGCTACATGCCAGGAGATATGGCAGTGCAGCGCGCCGCCTTTGTCATAGTCCTTGATCCAGTCGGCCATGAATGCCGCACCGGCTTCAGTTTCCCCGGCTTCGTAGTAGACATGGGCGCGGATATGGGCGGCATTGGCGTTCTTTGGGTTCAGCGCCAGGGCGCGTTCAAGATTGGCTTCGGCATTCTTAGTCTGGCCGGCCTCAACCTGTGAGAAGCCGTGCTGGCAGATGAACCACCAATCCTCGCCATAGTGCGGGGCGAGGGACGTTGTGAAGGCCAATTGCTCGGCTTCTCTGCCCGGTTGGCCGCTAAAGCCGATCATGCCGAACACGCCCATGCAGGTCTGCGCTATCATGGCATCGCGGGGGTGATCTAGCAGATGGGCGCGGATGGCTTTGTATGCGCCGGGGCCGTTGCCACTCAGCAGTAGGGAGAACGCGTTGAAGTGGCCCGTTTCCCGAGCAGTCATAGCACCTGCATTATCTTTAATGACGCCGAAGGCTTCCGCCGCATCTTTGCCCCTGCCAACAGCCTGGCGAACACGGGCGAGGCCCAGATGGGCGAGCGTGAAGTTTGGGTCTGCTGCTACAGCGTTCTGAAAAGCATCTTCCGCACCCGCCTGTGCTGCAAGGAACCGATCAACACCGTCGATATAGGAATCCCGGGCGGCAGCGGAGCTGGTGGAGAGGTCATTACCATAACGGTCTTGCAGCATGGGGCGTTCCTTCATCGCGGGTTCAGGCCTGCCAATCTTCTACCCGAAGGCCATGGGCTCTGGCCACCTCAGCCAAGGGCGCATGCGGGTTGACCGCCACGCCAATGGGTGCCCAGGTCAAAAGCGGCAAATCAGTTACGTGGTCACTATAAGCGATGGAGTGATCTGGCGCGTCATCACCCAGCAGAGTCTGCACTCGGCGCAGTTTCTCTTGGCCGTAACAATTCAGGCCATCAAACTCTGCGGCTAGCTTGCCGTCCTTGGTCCAGGCTGATTTGGTCGCGACGATGTCATCGAAGCCAAGCGCCTTGCCAAAAGGTGCAGCGACCAAATCCACTGCCGCCGTCGCCAGCACCAACCTGTCGCCAGCTGATTTGTGGCGGGCGATGATGGTCTGTGCATTCTGGCGGAGCGCAGTGCTTGACCAATGTTTAGCGAACGCAGCACCCATGGCTTCCGTATCAGCGCGATCTAATCCGCCCAACACGGCGCGCCACATCTCGGCTTTAACATCATCTCTGTGGTGGAGGCCGAGCAGCATCATCAGGCCTAGAAATAAAAGCCTGGGCGCATGCAAAAACCGCAATGGCCTCTGCCGCGCCACGAATAAAATGAATGGTGTATAGCTGGAGCGGACGGTGAGCGTCTTATCCAGATCAAAGATCGCAACCCCGCCTGTGTTGTCGCCTGTCATTTACCCGCCTTGTAAATATGAACGGACCGGTCGCCCTTGCCACCGCATCCATGCTGCTTGCCCAAGCCGGAAGAAATGCACGCCCATGCAGATCGTAACCCAGACGGCAACGGCAATGAGGCCATAGTCTGCCACGCCTAGGGTAGCGCTAATCATCAGAATAAAAAGGTTCGGATTGCGCCTTGCTGTGATTGACCGGAAAGCGAAATCAAACGGGCGCCAGATATGTCCTTCAATCTTGAACAGCCAAAGGAACACGCCCTCATAAATCCGCTGCACCACATAGCTAATCACGATGACCCAAAGCGCCAGATCATACATCTCGACAAATTCTGACCCCCGGGTCGCTGCCAGTCCGCTGGCACCCACGGCCCAGGCCCACCACCAGAAGGGCGGATGGATCAGGTCAATGCCGTGATCGTAGAAGTTTCCGAACTTGGAAGAATTCATGGTGACGCGGGCGAGTTTGCCATCCACCGTATCCAGAAAGGTCATCATCCAGGCAAGCGGCACGGCGATCAGCCACTGACCTTGGCAGAAGCCCCACATCGCTAGGAACATCAGGATAAGGCTGACGGTCGTGACTTGGTTCGGCGTTAAGCCCCAGCTGGCGCACCAGCGTGTGACGTGACGCGCGGGCCAGGGCCACACGTATTTGGTCACGAAATCTGTCGCACCTTTGTAGGAGGCACCAAAGGTGAGGCGTTCCAGCAGATTATTCGGCGCATCCGCTAACCGCTCGGCGAAGGGCACGGCCTGTTTCCGCAAGACATAGTCATAGGACCCACCGATGGCCTCTGCATCGCCGTAAGATAGGCCCGGCGGGGGAGCACAAGGCGCGGTCTCTGTTGTCAGCAGCGCTTCTGCCGCCTCCGCCGCATCACGGCCCTGAACCATCGCTGCCAGGGCTGCGCTGCCAGGAGCATTGCGCGAAGGTGCCGTCAGCACTGTGCTTGGCGTTTGGATGAGGGCTGTCGCTAACCGTTGCTCAATGACAGCGTCAGCGCGTACCAGGAAGGCTGGCTCATCGGCCCCAAGCTGATGCAGCGTTTTGATCTCGCCCGCACCGGCACGGGCAGCCATGCGGCCAAGCCTTGTTGCGGCGGGCTGGCTCCAAAGCCGCAAGCGGGTGTCGCCAATGATAACGGTTGCAGGCAAGGCCATGGGCTGGCGCCCTCACTCAAGCAATTCGGAAGATGGATCGCATGCGGCGTAACAGATCATGGCACCAATCGCTATGGCTCTCTTGCTCAATATTGGAATTGATTGCAGCATAGTCCGCCTGTCGGCGACTGGCGACGACGACCGCGATGGCTTCCGAAGCGTCTGGCCATGCCTGTAATGCCGGCTGTAGCGCTTGGCGATCGATCCGCATCAAACAGCGCTGGTAACGGCGGTGACTGTGGCGCTCTGCGCTTCGCCAGTCAGCAAAGACATCTCACCAATCACGCCGCCAGCTTTCAACCGTCCAAGTACGGTGGGCTGACGTCCGGCATGTTGAACTGTGGCCCCCAACACGCCTTCAAGTGCAACGAACAGGCTATCGCCTGTCGCACCCTCCTTCAGCAACTCAGCACCGGGGGCTAAATGGGTGCGCGCGGCTTGGTCTGCTAGCGTTTGCCGTTCATCTTGGGATAACGGGGCGAAAACGGCGGTAGCGGCTAGCCAATCCAGCGCCGCCTCCGTCATCGCAACTCTATCCGCGTTGATTTCCCCCACCCAAGTCTCCCGGGGGCGGCAGGGCAAGCGGGGGCCAGCAACACGGATGTTGCGCAGAATGTTCTTTTGAATCTCCATCCGCACTTCGCCTCTGGCTAGTTGGTCTGGCGTCCAAAAGCGCAGGTCAAATTCAATGCTGTTAGCGCTAATATCAGTGATTGTGGCCTCAGGTTCGCGATGCAAATTAGCTAAAGCCTCAACGGCTTTTGCTGCGGATATAAAAATGCGTTCCGCTTAATCCGGATCGATGTCCTCGCTGAAACGCTCGCGTGTGGAGGCTCTTAGAAAAGAGCTGTGGCTTGCTCAAGTTCAAGAAAAGCCCAGACGCCAGCTTGGAATTTGGCACGATCAGGGTGAACTCTTCCCGGGTCAGCAGGCGGGTTGATCACCAGAACATTTCGACCACCAATCCATCACGGCCATCGGGCATGCGCAGCCAGTGATTGATCTGGAAAGGCTGTTCGAATGCGATCACAACGTCGCAGAAAATATCGGCGATGACCCCTCGAACAGCAAAACCCACAATGGCCAGAACGACGCTTGAGTTCGTCAGCAATGTTGCCGAGACGCCTTCATAGTGGACCGTAGATGCAACCACTGCCCCGGCCGTCAACGCCAGAACCGTAGTCATTGTATGGGCGAGGCGTGGGGACGCATGACCAGACCGGCGGGGCAACAAAGCCTACCACACAATGGCATCGATCAGCCGTGGGATTGTCCAAGCTGTAAGTACAATCGCACCGGCACCCAGTGCCCGAGAGGCTGCCGGAGGATTGGCTCCAAACAGGCGTTCAGCCAGATCGACAAGCACGCCTGTTAAGAGGCCAACGGCGACAAAAGCCGAAAGCATCAATCGGATAACAACCCGACCTTAACGAAAGGGCCGCTGTTTTGTCTGCGCCGCCCGGCTCACTGATTACGCTAACAACTTCTGGACAATCCTGTCCCGCCAGTCTTGGGCTAGTTGATCCAGTTCGGCATCCGTCCGGTCCTGGATTGGATGCGGTACGAAAATCATCGCGGGATCAAAGCCAAGCGCTTCCCCTTGGGCCGCAGCCGCATCAATGAATTCCGTCGTCGCGATACCGACGGCTGGAATGCCGCGGGCCTCTAAGTCTGCTACATCATGCGTACAGCACGTTGTGCAGGAGCCTCAATCAGCAAGACCTTCGACCATGAGATCGCAATCTTCCGCAATTTCCTGGCGAAGCGCAGTTGGCGCTGGTTTTGTGAATGTGGGCTTCTGGTAATGCTTGACCTGAATGCCCTCTGCACTGAGTGCTGCACCTAAGCGCTGCATGAACAAGTCACCGCGGGGCTTGGAAATATCGAGCAGGCCGACGGTCAGCCCGTCAACTGCGGATGGTCGTGTCGCCGCCGGTTTTGCTGATGGTGCGCGTTCCGCCGTCGGGTCAAGAATAATCGTCATTTTGGTCCTCCATTCAGCCCAGTGTCAGAATGGTTTTGGGAAAAGCGAGTAATCTTAACGCATGCCGCACTGCTTGTCACAAATATCAATATCAGCCGAATCGGGTGGGCGCTTTGGGCCGCGCACCAGTGCGCGCGCCAACTCCGTGAGCAGCCAGAGCATTTTGGGGCAAGATGCGGTCATTCATGCGTTCATTACTGACGGAGAATTCGTCCAAACGCAGCACCGCTTGGATGAACTTCTCAAATTCAATGGGTTTGGTCACGCAGGTATTGGCTTGCAAATTATACAAGTCGACGAAGTCAGTATCGGCCTCAGACGTCGTCATGACGATAACGGGAATCGATTTCAGCAGAACGTCACGCTTGATCACGGACAGCACCCGCTTACCGTGATTACCCACAACCCGGTGGGGCCGAAGCTCGGTTCGGCGTAATCCATGCCCGGTGAACTTCGTCAGCCGCTCTGAACCGGGCGCGCGCATGGCTCTCAGCACGATACTCAACCTGAAGGGCTCAGGCGGCTTCTTCATGGCTCCAGCCGCGAGAATCAGCCAGCTTGTGATTGAAGGCGACTGGCCGCACCCAAGCTTCCAGAGCGGGCCACTACCAGGAACGCGGTAGGTGACGGCGGCGGGCTTCGCGGCGTCGTGGGCCGTTCCGGCATTGGCCCGAGGCTATGGTGCGCTATGGCATGGCGAACATGCGAAGAGCCTGCTAGCAGACGCCGTTCAAGGTGCCATTGTTTTCCGGCACGCACGGCCTGATGATTTCTACGTGGGCGCAGAGCGTGTGGTGAAATATGGAATGCTCTTTGTAGCGCTCACCTTCCTCGCATGCTTCGTGCTGGAACGGTTTGGCGGGCGGCGGTTGTACCCAGCGCACTATGTTCCGGTAGGCATGTCATTAGCCCTGTTTTACCTATTGCTGATCTCACTGGCGCAGCGGATTGGGCTCGCGGGTGCATATGTGAGCGCTGCTGCCGGGATCGCAATGATGAATGCGGCTCTCTGGTGATCCTCTACGCGGCATTCTACGTCATGCTGATAAGTGAGAGGATGATGCGTTTTTGATCAGTTCAGGCTTACTGCTTCTTGGTGTTGGCCTTGCCATGGCGGCGACGGCCCCGATCGGGAAGTGGCAGGAGGATGGTGTCAGTAAGACTTAGGCAGGCCTAAAACGCGCTCTGCGATATAGCAGAGGACCATGTGGGGCGTGATCGGCGCTATACGGTGGATAATCGCCTCGCGCAGATACCTCTCCACATGGAATTCTTTGGCATAGCCCATCCCGCCATGGGTGAGGATGGCATTATTGCAGGCATTGAACGTGGCTTCGCCCGCCAGGTATTTGGCGGCGTTGGCCATGGCACCGGCATCATCCTTGCGGTCATAGAGTTGGGCGGCGCGGAAGGCCATCAAGTTGGCAGCTTCAAGTTCAGCCCAGGATTGGGCAAGCGGGTGTTGAATCGCCTGATTTTGGCCGATGGGCCTGCCAAACACCACACGGTCATTGGCGTAATCGGTCGCGCGCTTTAATGCCCGGCGGCCAAGCCCAACAAGGCCAGCAGCGATCAGAATGCGTTCTGGATTGATGCCGTCCAGCAGATAGCGGAAGCCTTTCCCTTCGTCACCAATGCGGTTCTCGATGGGTATTTCCAAGCCGTCGATAAACACCTGATTGGAATCAACGCACTTCCGCCCCATCTTCTCAATCTCGCGGATTTCAACCTTGGACCGGTCCAGGTCCGTGTAAAACAGTGTGAGGCCGTCCATTGGCCGTGAGGTTGCGCCTTCATCCGCTGTGCGGGCGATCAACAGGACCTTGTTGGCGACCTGGGCAGTGCTCATCCAGGTCTTCTGGCCATGCACAACGTAATGGTCGCCCCTGCGAACGGCTTTGGTTTTGAGGCGGGTTGTATCAAGGCCGGTATTGGGTTCCGTTACACCAAAGCAGGCGATGTCTTGGCGGCTTATGACAGGCGGCAACATGCGTGCCTTCTGTTCGTGTGTTCCATATTTCACGACTGGATTAAGGCCAAATATGCCGAGGCTGACAGATGACACCCCGCCATTGCCAGCGCCTGAGCCAGATATCGCTTGCATCAGGATCGCCGCTTCGGTGATGCCGAGGCCGGACCCGCCATATTCCTCTGGGATAGCGATGCCCATATAGCCTTGGTCCGCGACCATCTGGCAGAAATCCTCCGGAAACTGGCCATCAGTGTCGCGTTCAAGCCAATATTCGTCACCAAAATCTGCGCAGAGCCGCTCGACGTTTTCTTGGATTTGACGTTGGTCGTCTGTGAAATCGATGCTCATAGCGGCTACCCCTGAAATTGAATCGCCCCATCATAACCGCAAAAAGTCCCTTGCGATGAGCACGGGCCTTTTGTGCCCTAGCCGGTTAGGGTATGTCGGAGGGGCCGTCCTGGTGCCTCCGGACCCGCGTCAGGATTAACCGAAGAGACGCATTAGGTTTTGCGGCTCCTGGTTGGTCTTGGCCAGCATGGAAACTCCCGCCTGCATCAGCACCTGTTTTGATGTGAAATTAGATATCTCGGAGGCGATATCGAGATTCTTCAGTGTCGAGCGTGATGCTTCTTGTTTTTCGATGGTTGATGCCAGGTTGGCGGACGCGAACCCAAGTCGGTTCTGTGCTGCACCAATATTGGCGCGTGAGGTATTGAGTGTATCAATCACACTATTAATCACAGTCAGCGCGGTGTCGGAGTTAGAGGTATCCGTCCCCGTCAACGCCGTGCCGTTGATGCCAAGGGCGCTCTGGGTGATAGAATCCACTTTGAACTTCAGGTCATCTTCAGACGCCGTAGCACCGGTGCCGCCTTTGTAGGTGAAGCTGGTATCGGTAGACGTTTGACTGTGTGCAAACGCCAGAGCACCAAGAACATTGGCCGCAACATCAAACGTGTCGCCATCCGCAAGGCCGGTTGTGATATTGAAATCAAGATCGAAGGTATAGGTGCCATCGGTGAGCGGGTCCGATTTAGCGCCCGTGCTGGTCAAATCAGCTGTGCCGGAGAACCCGCCGATCGTAATGACGGAGGCGCTGGCTGTTATGCCATCAACGGTGCCGGACGTGCCTGTTAAGCCAGCCCCGATGCCAACTGTGGCTGTCGTGATCTCAAAGGAGGCCGTGTCGAGAACGCCGGTACTGCCAGCTGAAGCCGAAGCAGAGCCGCCAGTTACCCCGATATCAGCGGTTTTGTCGAACGCGCTGTTCAGCGTGATCGTAGCACCCATGTTCTCAAGGTAGACTTCCTGTGTGGCGTTCTGCGCAATAGCAGTACCGCCGATATCCACGCCTTCACTGGTGCCGTCCGCAAGGTTGGTCATGGTGAGGACGTTATTGGCCTGGTCGAACTCCACCGTGAACCCGGCGTCCGTTACGTCTGAATCAAACGCGATTGACGCAACGTCGTCAGGGGTTTCAATGATGTTCTCTGCCGCACCGATTAGTGTGGCCGTCGAAGCCGTGACTCCATTAGAACCCTGGGCCAGTATGCTGCCGTTAAATTCTGTATCGTTTGCAACACGATCAATTTCGCTTGCGAGCGCCTGATACTCGGTATCGGGCATCGAGCGGTCGGTAGAGCTCAAGTTATCGGAAGCGCCCTGGATAGCCAGCGTCTTCATCCGGGTCAGAACATCACCTACAGTGCCCATCGCGCCATCGGCGATCTGCAACATGGAGGATGTCCGGCCGGCATTGGTGCTGGCCCGCTCTAGAGCCGATACTTCGGCTTTAATAAGAGCCAATGGCCATAGATTCTGCGTCACCTTTCGATGACAGCACCCGCGTGACCGCGGACAGTTTCGCCAACGAAGAAGAAATCTCCCTCTCTGTGCTGGCAAGATTACGGTGCGCCGCATTGGCTGAGTAATTGGATACGATATTCAATGACATGAGAGTAGTCTCCGTCCTGAAGTGGTTTTTGGGCCTCATGCCTCAGGGGAACTTCAGCCATCCTGGCCTCCACACCCCACCCGGTTGATGCAAGCTGCATCATCGGACGCAACGTTCATCGCAAACTGGGCGTCATTTGCCGGGCAAGTTCCTACAGGGCAAAAATCGCTGATTTCCTTGGCTTTTAGAATTATGGTGCACTGTACTGGCGGCAGAAAGTGCTGGGTAGGCAAAAATGGGCGGCAAATTCTGCCTATCGGCAGGTATAGCCAGTGTGACTTTGGAAGTGTTTCGAGAACCAGCTATTAGCGAGCAAAAACCGCTGCGAATTAGAAGGTCGTCGGCCAGTTTGATAAGTGATGCTCACCAACTTGGCGACCCTCATAGACCTCCAGCAATCGAGCAAGTTGGGCGCGGGTTTCGCGAGGGTCGATAACGTACTGCGCCTCATATAACCCGGCGAGATCCCAGGCTTCCGTGTCACGTTCAAGCTCCGCCGCCAGCGCCTCGAACCGCTCTGGATCGTCTTCCGCTTTGATCCCATGTAGAACATTTACGGCGAGCCTGGGCTCCATGAAGCCTAGGTCTGCCATTGGCCAGGCTAGTACTTCGTCTGCGTTCCGCCCGCCGCCCATATTGAGATAGGCTTGGCCAAAGCTTTTGCGCACAATCACGCTGAAGCGCGGCACAGTGACTTGGGCGAGCGCGTTCATCCAGTTCATAATTTTGCCAGGGGCGCGCTTCCGTTCCCCTTCTACACCGATAAAGAATCCAGGCTGATCGACCATGGAGATCAGGGGAATGTTGAAGCTGTCGCAGAGCACGATGAATGACACCGCCTTATCGCAGGCGTCGGGATCAATGGCACCTGCTTTGAAGCGCGGATTGTTTGCGAGGAAACCGACAACTCGGCCTTCGATGCGCGCGAAGGCGGTGATGAACGCCCGCCCGAACAGCGCCTTCAGCTCAAACAATGAGCCTTGGTCCGCAATAACGTTGAGCACTTTGCGCATGTCATAAACGCGCCGCCGCGTTTCGGGTACGAGGTCCAGCAGCTTCTCCTGGTCATCTACCGCACCCGGTGCTGCGCGAGGCGGCGCCTCGCCTGCATAAGATGGCATATAGGAGAGGTAGGTTTTGACGGCATCCAGCACTTCCTCATCGGTATCAAAAGCGGCGTCGACGAGGCCGGTGGTTTTTGCGTGCAGTTCCCAGCCGCCAAGCTCTTCCGCTGAAATATCCTGGCTGATGGCAATAGAGGTGACGCGTGGGCTGGTGACGGCCATCACCGCACCTTTGCGTGCGAACACCACGTCCGAAATCACGCTGTACCAGGTGGATGAGCCATAGGACTGACCCATCAATGTTGAGACCCAGGGCGTATCACGGGATCGGCGGTATTCTTCGCGATCCTGGCCAATGGTGGCGCGGCCTGATGCGCCCATGCGGTCTGGCATACGCCCACCGCTGCTTTCGCCAAGCAAGACTAGAGGCATCCGGCGCTCCCGCGCGGTCTTCTTCATGTGCCCCATTTTTTTCATGTTCACTTGGGAGGAGGACGCTCCCAGAACTGTGAAATCGTTGGCAACCAGTGCTGCGGACCGACCTTCAATCTTGCCATATCCCGCAATCTTGCCGTCCGCATGGGATTTCTCCCGCGTTTCGGGTCGGATCGAGTAGGCGTGCAGGCCAGCTTCAAGGAAGGAGCCATCGTCCAGCAGATACTCCAGCCGTTCCCGCGCATTGAGGACGCCAGCGTTCCGCCGCGCCTCCAACTTCCGCTCCCCGCCCATGGCAAGTGCTTCTGCGCGTCGTCGTTCCAATTCAGAAATTTTGTCTTCGTGCGCCATGGGTATTGTTCGATCCTGCGGTCATCGGAGAATTAGGATGAAGCGTATATCGGCTAAACAATATGCGCCACTGAGCGAACCCTGAGGACCTTAGAAACCTTCGACGGCGACCTTGCCTTTGGCCGGGCCAGTTTCAACCAACCGGTGGCCTTCGCGCATTTTGGCGGTGTTAATGCGGTTTAGAACCTCATCGAGCGTGGTGCGCATGGCACCGCGGTCGATTTCGCCGGCGATCCAGGTCAGCGGCTTGTGCTGCTCGATCATGTCGCGTGTTTGGTGCATTGCGCGGGCGAACATGAATTGCCAGTGGAAGCTGGCGGACTTCATTTTCATAACATCCATGAGCCTCGGTATATTTGTATCGTCGATAGATACAATGCCGCCTTGCGGGCAGATTAATTCGACCGCTGTCGCCCAATGGCCCATGTCATCGAAGATCGTGATGTGATCCACTAACTTCATACCGAGCGCGCGCACTAGGGCGATGATATCTTCGCGGTGATTAACGACATGGTCTGCTCCAAGTGTCTTCACCCAGGCCTCCGTCTCGGGCCGAGATGCTGTGGCGATGATATTGAGGCCAGCATGTTGCGCCAGCTGAATGCCAATGGAGCCAATACCGCCGCCAGCAACAATGATCAGGATGCTTTGGCCTTTATGGGCACCGTCTCTATCGATCCCCAGCCTGTCAAAAACGCTTCATAGGCTGTGATTGTGGTAAGCGGGAGGGCGGCAGCCTCTGCGAAACTTAGCGATTTTGGAGCGTAGCCAACAATCCGCTCATCCACCAAATGGAACTCTGCATTGCTGCCGGACCGCGTGATATCAATCGCGTACCAGACGCGGTCTCTGACTTTGAAGAGCTTCGCGTCCGGCCCAAGAGCCTCACAACCACGCCGCTCGCGTCATAGCGGATTACCCTTGGGCCATTCTCAACCTTGCCGGGAACACCCCGATTTGCGCGCACCTTTGTATCAACCGGATCAAACGCGCTGTAGATCAAGGCAGTTGTGCCAAACAGCACAAATGCATTAAGAGCTAGATAGGGACAACTAAGGTTAAGAGTCGGCGACCTGGGAAACGCATGTTCGAGACACCGGCCTAACGAGATGCCCCGCCCCGCTTCGTTTTTCCGGATTAAGTGAGTTGAAATTACAATGGCGCGATACGAATACATTCCAAGTCTTTACGATATTCGTTTCGAGTTACCAGAGACAAATCGTCAGTCAGACGAATTTTTTGTCGCGACCATAAATGGCAAGGAACTCCGCTTCAATATACACGATTACGACACACTCTACGCCGTGCCATGGCTCTACGACATCGCACTTTATCACGGCCTAGAGTGCAGGACGCCAACCGAAATGGCAGACGCTATAGACGGAGTTTGGACGGAGGGGGGTGTTGATCGAGATGGATTGCGGGTACTGGAGCTTGGTGCCGGTAGTGGAGTGTTTGGCCAGGAATTGCGACGGATTGGCGCGCGTAGGCTCGAGGCACTTGATATCTCAAGCCTAGCAGCTCGCGCAGCTAGTCGGGACCGTCCGAGACTTTATGATGCCTATCATGTCGACGATCTAACTCATCTGCGCGAAGATGTTCTAGATGCTCTGCAAGCGGCAAGCTTCAATGTTATTGCAATGGCCTCCGCCACCGGCTGGGGTAATCATATTCCCTTGGCGGGATTCGAGCAGGCATTTAAATTACTGGAGTGCGATGGTTGGTTCATATTTCATGTTAAACCAAACGACCCCGATCCTGAATGCATAGAGCTTTGCCAATGGATCGAGCGGAAGGTGAAGGATGGCGAATTGCGGCATGTCTATCGGGAATCGCACTTTCACCGGCGTAGTTCAAACGGGGAAGACATCTTCTACGACGTCGTCATAGGCAGAAAATCAACCTAGGAGAGGCGCTACGGCTAACCGTCCTTCAACGCGCTGCTTTTGGGGTGTGGGCTCAACCTGCTCTTATTCCTGATAGCGAAGAGTTGCAGCATGGCGAGGAAGTTATACCATTTTGCATTGATCTGAACCGTTGGGCCCATTGTCGACATCCAATGCTCATCATGTTCCGCGGGCGTTCGATGAGGTTGTTCCATGCCTCGCAGCAAATGGCGACGATGTCATCATAGGATTTGAAGACGCGGTTTGAAAGCCAGTTATCGCCGGTATATTGCCAGATCTACTCCGCTGGGTGGAGTTTTGGTGAGCGAAGCGGTAGCGTTAATTGGGTGAGGTTCTTCGGCACGATTAACTTTATCGTCGTGTGCTAGCCGGCCTGATCGAGGATCAGCACCGTCCCGGATAGCCGTTAGCTCGAACGCGCCAAGCTTAAAGCGGTGAAATGCGGGTGCAGCCGTTCCCATCATCGGCGCGGCTGCCCTTGCGGAACCAACAGATGCCAATACTGCAGGTGCAGTCAACGCACCTGCCGTGGCAGCCAAGGCTCCACGGAGTAAAATTTTCATGTCAGACATCAAAGAGTCTCGCCAAAACATCTTCATATGCGCTGCCTACAACCGGCTTCGCTCGCCTATATTAACGCGTTTAGGGGTGGAATGCTTCCCGCTTTAAATGCTGACGCGGGACATGGATGCGTGTTTGGCTCTACACTGCTGCGGAAATCATGACCTTAGAAGGTAAAGACCCGTGATAGACGCCGCCCGCACCCAGACAGATGCCTGCCTCGCCCAGATTGAGGCGCTGAATGATGACCTCACCACGTTCATCACCGTAACTTCGGTTGCGGCGAAAGGACAGGCGTATGCGGCGGATAAAGCGGCAAGTGAGGGCCGTTGGCTTGGTCTCCTGCATGGCATGCCGATTGCGCTTAAAGACAATATCGACACGGCAGGCGTGCGTACCACCAGCGGGGCCCGCTTCTGGGTAGACCGCACGCCTAACGCTGATGCGCCAGTCGTTTCACGTCTCAAGGCCGCTGGTGCGGTGATCGTTGGCAAGGCGACGCTGGGGGAGTTGGTGTTTGATGTCCGCTCGCACAATCCAATTGTTGGCCACGCCAAGAACCCTTGGAACCAAACACGCAGTCCCGGCGGTTCCAGCGGCGGGTCGGCAGCGGCGTTGGCAGCGGATATGTGTGTTGGCGCGTTGGGCTCCGACACGGGCGGGTCTGTTAGGATACCGGCCGCATTCTGCGGCGTATCTGGCCTTCGTCCAACCCATGGGGCAGTGCCGAGCAGTGGTGCTACGCCTGTCAGCGTCGGCAATGACACGATTGGCCCAATGGCACGCCGGGCGGCGGACGTAGCCCGGATGTTCGCCGTGATGGCAGGCTATGACGCCAGCGATCCCTATTCCATCAAACATGATTTCGGCAACTTCTTGCCCCGCTTGCATGATGGCGTTGCAGGCATGCGCATCGGCATCCCGCGTAATTTCTTCTTTGATAGCATTGATTCAGACATTGAAGCCGCAGTCCGCAAGGCGGCGTTCGAGTTTGAAGCGTTGGGCGCAGAATTGGTAGAGGTCGACCTTCCCGGTGCCGAGGAAACCTATCTCCACGCTAGCGTGCTGATTTATTGCGACGCAGCCCTCTTCCATCGCCAACGTCTAACCGATGAACGCCACGCCTTCTCGCCGCCCATTTATAAACGCATGAGCCGAGGCCTGGACCTTACCGGCGTAGATTACGCCGCTGCTATGCGCTTCAAAGAAACCTGGATGCGCACGGTCGCCAATGTGTTCGATGATGTGGACATGATCCTTAGCCCAACAACGCCTGTCCCGGCCCTGCCGCTAGAAGACGCCCCCAATCTGCACGAACTAACCCGCCGTGCCGCCAGCCTAACCTATGCCGGCTCGATCGCTTCCATCCCAGGTCTATCCATTCCTTGCGGGTTTACGGGCTGCGGCCTTCCGGTCGGCATGATGCTCCAAGCCGCATGGTGGAATGACCCACTGCTGCTACAGGCCGGATGCGCCTATCAGATGGTTACGGACTGGCATGAACGGCGGGTTAGGTGAGCGCTGACATAGAACCTGCACGCCCAATGATCATCCCTGATCCTGTTCACGATCATATACCTCATGGGTTTTCTCTCTTTGCTGGAGCCCCCAAGGCCGGGAAATCCACATTCATGGAATGGATTGCTCATGAGGTGGGTGCGCAGCAAAACGTCGTTTATTTAGCTCTTGAATATAACGTTCCCATGCTGAAATCCCGCTTTGGATGGATACCTCAGTCGGCATCAAACTTTTTGCGGAGGGAGACTTCCCAACGATGGACCAAGGCGGTGCTGAAAAGCTTGATCACGTACTGAACCAATTGAAGCCCACACTGACCGTCATTGATACGCTAACTAAGTTAAAGCGCCCGGGTGCAGAGCGTGGCTGCGAGACTGAGTCGGCTGCGATGAGTGAATTAAAACAGCTTTTTTTCCAAATACAGCCTGAGCTGTGTGTGCATTCATCATACTCGAAAGACCTCGGTTCATGACAACGCAGATGATCCATTTGAGCGCATACTCGGCTCTACTGCGCTTGCCGCTGTTCCTGACAATCTCCTCGTTCTTCAAAACGATGGAGATAAGGCGGTCCTGCACACCAAAGGCCGTCTCGTAGCGAAAAGTATTAAGAAATTCAGGCTAGCCAATCACCGGTTTGAATCGGTTGAGCCGCCCAGCAACGAACTTCGAGGGAAGGCAGATCGCCAAGCCGATATCCTCGACCTGCTGAAAAAAAGAAGTGCAACCCAAGCGGAAATAGGCGCTGAACTAGACATAGACCCAGGTAATCTGAGCAGGATGTGTAAGGGTCTGGAAACCAGTGGTTTAATTCATAGAGATAGACAGCGCTCACCATGGCAGATCGCAGACCGGGAGCCGATCTGAACGCTGACTAACAAGCACAAGCATAACAACTCGTAAAAGTTGTGGTACTTGTATTTAGAAAGGTACTAACTGGCCGGGCCATCTGCGGATAACGCACAACGTCGTAAGTTTTCTAATGACAGAAATATAAAAAATACGTTCCGCCGCGTTTAGATAGGGGCCTATCTGATTGACGGCTTCCCCAAAGCAAATTCCGTAACTAGGCATCAGATGCGCTTCCGCTCACCCGTTGGAGGCTGTTCAGCAGAAGGACCGACCCGTTCGGAGCCTCATGCGACATTTGACGGAAGTTTAACACCAAAGGCTCATAACAGGCCCAATTCCAGCTTGTCTCGATTACCATCCATCGGCTCACCCTCCTCAGATGGGATAAATACTATCCCTCTAGGTGGACCACTTCTGTGAGGCTGCTCCAATCGACCGGCCTTGGAAAATCATGAGCATTGGATGTCGACAATGAGCTCTCGGGTTCTGATCAATGCAAAATGGTATTATGCCAGTTTTGTCCATGGCCGAGCCCGCACGGGAATCTGGATGGGAAGGTGATCAAGATTCGAGGAAAGCGTCATTGACTTTGGCGCGGCGTCGATGACGAGGGCTAAGTTGTTGATTTCATAGTCCAGTAGAGGAGAAGCGCCAAAGCAGATCACCATCGAAAAACTGCGGCCCTACGAGGCCACCATTGAACAGGAACAGCTCGCCTCATCCGCAAACATGGACTCCGCACCGAGAATTGACACACCACTGGCGCAAAATCGACCATTCACCTGGGAAATATAGAATTAATTGCCACGCAGAATGAGACGCTTCGCGCAGGCCTCATGCTCCAGTTCCTCGCGACAATCAGGAAGGGCAATTGAGGTCATGGCCTAGAAGCGTTCAGCAACGCGGCTCTTAGTCCGAACCTGGCCCTAGGCTTTGGAGCAATTCGGTTGCCATGATTAAAAATGTACAGCTATTCTCCAGACAGGGAGCCAATCCGAGCGCATTTGTTGTCAATCAAAACATGAGAGTAAACCACCATGAGACCGCCTGTCCGCATTGATGAAATTACGGGTTTAAAGCTGTTCAACACGCGCGCGGCCAAGGCGACGGAGAAGATCGCCGGCAAGGGTTATTCGCCGGTCGCTGATGAGGCCTTGACGACATTGCCGCCGCCACCCCCCGGCGCTGTATTCAACGCGGAGGAGCAGGCCAAATATCGTGAATATACGGAGTTTCGACGCGGGTCAGCCGACTACATGGCGATGGAAGGCGGCTTCGCCAAATACCTAGAGGACGTTTACTCTGCCCCCCCAATTGAGCGCGACGCCCAGACCGACGATTGCGAAATCGTCATCATTGGCGCGGGCTTCGCCGCAATGCTGCTCTGGCACAAATTACGTCAAGAGGGCTTTCGCGATGTTCGTGTGTGCGAGAAAGGCGGCGACGTTGGAGGCACCTGGTACTGGAACCGCTATCCCGGCATCGCCTGCGATGTCGAATCCTACAGCTATTTTCCACTGCTGGAGGAGATGGGCTACTACCCAACGATGAAATTCGCTTCCGGTTTCGAGATTCTGGAGTATTGCCAGTTGATGGCGGGAAAGCTGGATTTTTACGATCGCTGCCTGTTTCACACGACTGTTGAAAGAACGGAATGGGATGAGGCGGCCGCTCGATGGATTGTGTCAACGGATCGCGGCGATAAGATGTCTGCCCGCTATGTTGTTCTAGCCAATGGCTCGTTGACGACGCCGAAGCTCGCTCGGATTGACGGCATGGAAACATTCAAAGGCAAAGCCTTCCATACATCGCGGTGGAACTACCATGTTGATCTTGCTGGCAAGCGCGTCGGCGTGATTGGGACAGGCGCCAGTGCGGTCCAAGTCGTGCCGGAAATCGCCAAGGTCGTGAAGGAATTATATGTCTTCCAGCGAACCCCGTCCACAATTGACGTTCGCGATCAGCGGGAAACTGCCCAAGATGAAATCGATGCTTGGTCGAAGGAGCCAAACTGGGCGAAGAAGCGGCGGGAGCGCCTGGCGAAGATTTCGTCTGGACGTACAGCGTTGAAGGGCAATGACGACTATCTGTCCGGGAAGGTAGATGACGTCAAAGCGCCACGCACGTTCACACAAGAACTCTCGCCTGAAAAACTGATGGAGAAGCAGCTGAACACCAATTTTCGGATCATGGAACAGATCCGCGCGCGGGTGGACGCGATCGTCAAAGACCCCAAAACAGCGGCGGCGCTGAAGCCTTATTACGCATATGGCTGTAAGCGGCCGACATTCCACGACGAATTCCTGCCGACATTCAACCTACCTCACGTGCATCTCGTCGATACCGCGCCGGTTGGCGTCAGCCATATCAACGAACGTGGCGTCGTCCATAAGGGCGTTGAATATCCCGTGGACGTGCTGATTTACGCTACCGGCTTTCAGTGGATGGGCGCTGGCTCATTCAACATGATCGTTGGCCGCGACGGTCGCTCACTCCGCGGTAAATGGCAGGAAGAGGGTGTGAAGACCTTCCTTGGTCTACACAGTCATGGCTATCCAAACCTATTCATCATGTCCGGCCCCCAAAGCGGCGGCGGGCAGTTCAACTTCACCCGCACAATGGAAGGACAAACCGATTACGTCGCCTGGGTATTGAAGACCTCACGCGAACGCGGCAGTTGCATCGTTGATATCCAGCGGGACGCCGAAGTCGCCTATGCCGAACACTGTCGGGATGCGGATATCAGAACACAGCCGTTTCGCGATTGCCTGTCCTATTACAACGGCGATGGTAACGCAGAGCCCGGAAGCCTCGCGTATTACGGTGGCGTGCAAAAGTGGCACGAAATCCGGATGAAAGCCCAGGAAACCATGGAACCTTACGTTTTTGAACAGGCGCCGGGTTAAACACCGGATAACCTGGCATGGGGCCGACTTCCTTGAAAACCCGACCTGAACCGGCGAAGCACTGAAGCCCCATGGCCACCAAGGATGCCTTGCTCGCTCAGATTACAGAGGCCGCGCTTGAGCCTGACCTACCAATCTGTGACCCCCACCACCACTTCTGGGACCAACGTAAAGGGAGGGTCGAACCGCGATATCTGCTGAATGAATTCCAGAAGGAACTGCAGAGCGGCCGCACCATCGTCTCAACAGTCTTTGTCGATCGCTCGGCGACCTACCGGGCCGATGGGCCGGAAGATATGAAGCCCATCGGCGAAGTGGAGTTCGTCAACGGGATAGCAGTCATGGCCGACTCCGGCCTCTATGGCGAAACGCAGGTGGCGGCGATCATTTGGTCATGCCGCGCTGGAATTGGAGTCGCGGGTCAAAGGCGTGCTGTAACGCCTCGCCGCAGCCTCGCCGGACCGGTTTAGCGGCATTCGCCGCACGGGCGCTTGGGATACCGACCCAACAATTGAGCATGGCCGCTTTAAGCCGAGAGTGATAATTAACACTAGGTTTCGAACCCAATTTAACGGCCTGATTTTTCTATCGAAGGTGTGGTTCACCCTATTTAACGGCGTAGGGTATCACGGGCCGATTTGATCTGACAGATAAAGAATGGGCGATTATTGTGCCGC
>Ga0315331_10000124_pt1 | contig 44975 bp, 39 predicted proteins | sample M160m34915metaG_FD_203456 | JGI IMG/M metagenome (GOLD analysis project Ga0315331, IMG submission 203456) | Ammonia-oxidizing marine archaeal communities from Monterey Bay, California, United States - M1 60m 34915 | ecosystem: Environmental > Aquatic > Marine > Intertidal zone | place: USA...
CCATGGCGTCACGCTGTCTTTCGAGGAGGCCTTCGAGCAGTACCGCGCCTTCTCCTACCAGACGTTGATGGTCGGCGTCGTGCCGCTCGGGCTCTCCGCGCTCACCGAGCGAAACGAGACCGTGCTCACGGTCACCCGTCGCGGCGCCGCGGCGGTCGAGCGGCTGGGCTTCCGGGAGTGGGTCGAAGGGCTCTGACCGCCCCGGGCAAACGCCGCCGACTCAAATCGCCGCGTCGCGCTCGAGCGCGGCGACGGCCGCGGCGTCGAGCCCCAACCAGTCGCCGAGCACCTCGGTGTTATGCGCGCCGAGCGCGGGACCGAGATGACGATGACGGCCCGGCGTCTCTCCGAGGCGCGGGCTCGGAGCGAAGAGCCGAACGTCCCCCAGACGGGGATCGGCCAACGTCGTGACGCTCGCCCGCGCCCGCAGATGCGGATCGTCGAGCAGGGCCGCGAGGTCGTTCACCGGCGCCACCGGAATACGGATCTCATGAAAGCGCGCCAGGGCCTCGTCGCGGGGGCGCGCCGCGATCCAGTCCGCCACGAGCCCATCGAGCTCGTCGGCGGCCGCGAGCCGCGCCACGGAGGTGCCGAAGCGGGCCCGATCCGACTCCGCATCTCGCCCCAATAAGGCGAGGATGCGACCGACCTGCGCGTCCGTCGTCCCGGAGAGCGCGAGGTAGTCGCCGTCACTCGCCCGATACAGGTTGCGCGGAACGCCGCCCGCGACCCGGCTGCCCATGCGCCGGGGACCGCGCCCCTCACCCTCGAAATTCGCCATCGGCAGCGCGAGCAGCTGCAAGATCGGCTCGACCATCGTCGCATCGACGTGCTGCCCCCGGCCGCTCCCCACCCCCGCCCGATCCCGGGCGTAGAGCGCCATCATCGTCCCGATCACCCCGGAGAGACCCGTGAGCGTGTCGCCGAGGGGCAAAGAGGGCACCATCGGCGGGCCCGCCGCCTCGCCGTTCATGTGCGCGAACCCGGCGAAGGCCTCGGCGAGCGTCCCCGCCCCGGGCCGGTCCGCGTAGGGGCCCGTGCGGCCGTAACAGCTGATGCTCGTGACGACGAGCCGCGGGTTACGCCCCACGAGCGAGTCGAAATCGCAGCCCCAACGCTCGAGTAGCTTTGCTGGCAGATTCTCGACCAACACATCCGCGCGCTCGACCAGGTCGCCGAAGAGCTGGCGTCCCTCGGGCCGGTCGAGGTCGAGCGTGATCGCGCGCTTATTGCGTGAGACCAACGCCCATTGGGGCGAGGCACCATTTCTCTGGACCCCGATACGCCGGAGCGGGTCGCCCTCTCGGGGCTCGATCTTGACGACGTCTGCCCCGTAATCGGCCAGGGTCGCCGCGACCTGCGGCGCCGCCAGCAGGTTCGTGAGATCGAGGACCCGCAGCCCCGCCAGCGCGCTCGCTTCTGCCATCTGGCCAGCCTACCACCGCTGACAGGACCGCCCCAGGTTCACCCGACCTCCTTGAGCAAAGCAGCCATTCGAGGGTCGCCAGCGCGCGTGCATCGCATAGAATCGCGGGACGGCGCGGACCGGGAATCCCCGGCCGGCCCAATGGAGAAGCCCCATGGCCCGCATTACGATCCTCGACCCCACCGCCCCACCGCCCGATGTCGACCCCGATCCGGGCCCGCCGATGGACGCTGCACGGGGCGCCCGGAGCGCCTTCGGTCTCCGCTACGACCTCACCTGGCGCTCCTTCGACTGGGTGCGTGACGAATGGGCACACAGGCTGGCCGAAGAAGGCGCACAGGTCACCCAGTGGTGCGCCGGCGACCGGACCGGGGCGGCCGCCGATTCGACGCTCGTCGCGCTGCGCGAATTCGTCGCCGACCGGGAGGTGGTCGTCAGCGGCCTGGGCAATTGAGGGAGCTGCACCTCCTGGACCGTCCACGACGCTGTCGTGGCGCTGCAGGAGGGCAAGACGGCGGTCGCCGTCGTGACCTCGGAATTCGAAGCTCTGGCTCATACCATGGCTGCCAACGCCGGCCGCTCGGGCCTGCGCATCCACGTCCTACCCTATCCGCTCGATAGCCGACCCGAGCAAGAGGTACGCCAAATTGCAAGAGAGCACTTTCGACCGCTCCTGCGGACCCTCGGGCTGTGAGGTCAACTGGCTCTCGAGCCAACGCCTCGATCTCGAAGACGACCCGATCACCTTCGCGAAGCTCGCCAGCGACGCCGGCTGGGGCGATGGGCTCCCGCTGATCCCGCCAACCGAAGAGCGCGTCCGCGCCTTCGTTGCGGCTTCCGGCCGTTTCCCGGACGAGCTGCTCGGGATCCTGCCACCGCGCGACGGGCGCTGCACGGTCGAGAAGCTGGCCATCAACGCGGTCATGGCAGGGGCGCCGGCCGAGTCGATGGGGCTGCTCTGCGCGGCCATCGAGGCTTGCGTGGATCCGGCGCTCGACCTCTTCTCGCTCAATACGACGACCAGCTCCGTCGTGCCGGGCGTCTTCGTGAACGGCCCGGCTCGCCACACCCTCGAACTCCCCATGGAGGCCGGCTGCTTTGGCGGCGTCGCGGGCGCCGCGCCCGGGATCGGCCGCGCGCTCCGGCTCACCATGCGCAACGTCGGTGGCCAGAAGATCGGCGAGAACTCGAAGAGCGTCTTCGGCCAGCCGGCCCGCGTCACGGGCATCGTCGTCGCCGAGTGGGAAGAGCGCTCGCCCTGGGCACCACTGGCCGAACGACGCGGGATCCCGGGAGACGCCGTGACCGTCTACGGCTGCATCGGCACGATGGACATCGCCGACGTCGCCGCCGACAGCGGCCGGGTCCTGGCCGAGCTGATCGGAAAATCCCTCGCCTACCCCGGCACCAACGCCTATATCAGCCATTGGGGGGCCGAGACGATGGTCTGCCTGGCGCCGCCCTGGGCCGACCTGATCGCCGCGGACTTTCCCTCCATCGAAGAGACCCAGACCGCGCTCTGGGAGGCGGCGGCCCATCCGATCGAGTTCTTCCCTGCGCCCCACCGCGCCTGGCTCCAAGAGCGGGGACGCGTCGACGCCCGGGGCGTGGCCCACCTCGTGGAACGCCCGGAGCAGCTGCTCGTGATGGTCTGCGGCGGGCTCGGCAACCTGCACGCCATGGGCCTGCACAACTTCGGCCCGACCCGAGCCGTGACCAAAGGCTTCTGAACGCCCGGTCGACGCCACGAGCAGCGGCTTTTGAACACTCGAGCCGCGCGGTTACGAAGCGCTTCTGAACACCCGCGTCGACGCGTCGAAGGCGCGCACCGCAAAGTCGGCTACGGGCGCCGCCCGCTCCTCGGCGTTCAACACCTCGACCACGACCGCGCCGTCGAAGCCCTTCTCGGCGAGGACCTCGGCACAGCGCCCAAGATCGAAAACGCCATCGCCGGGTAGCCTGCGCCGGTCCATCGTCGCGGGGCCGAACTCGCCTTCGCCGTAGGCCACGCCGTCCGAGAGCTGCACGTTGGCCAACCGGTCGAGGGGCAACTCCGCCAGCTCGTCCCAGGCCGGGCCCTCCGGATGCAGGAAGAAATGCCAGGTGTCGATCGTGACCCCGACCCCGGGCTCGCCCATCGACTCGGCCAGGGCGAGGGCTTCGCCGACGGAGCGGAGCTTCGTCCCGCGCGAGAACTCGAGGGCCACGCGCGTCCCGCAATCACCGAAGCGGCGGGCACACTCCGCCGCCCGCGCGACGAGCGCGTCGTCGACCGGCACGACGACCCGCGCGTTGACGAATTCCGCCTCCAGGGCAGCCGCATAACGCAGATTCTCCTCGAGCTCCGTGCGCGTCGTCTCCGCATCGCCGATCGCGATTCCCGCCACCTCCATGCAACCGAGCCCGCGGTCCCGCAGACCCGCCGCGAGGGTTTCGAGCGCGACGCCCTCGGCCTCGAGCGCACGGAGCCAAAAGATGTCGGGGGCGAGCCCGTCGAAGCCTGCCGTCGCCGCCGCGTCGAGGTGAGCCTCCCACTGCGTCGGAACGCCATGAAGCGGCGAGTGGTTCAGAGTCGCAAGACCAAAATTCGGCATCGGGAGAGCCTATCCGCGGCCGCCCCCTCGCGGTAGCCCCACTCCCACACTGGTGTAACGTGAACGGCGATGCAGAGAGCCTTCCCGTGAAGAGCACCCGCTATACCCTCGGCCTCCTCCTCGTCATCTACGTCGTCAACCACATCGACCGCCAGGTCATGTACATCCTGGCCGACGACATCAAGCGGGATCTCGTGCTGAGCGACGGCCAGCTCGGCTTCCTGATGGGCGGCGGCTTCGCGATTTTCTACGCCTGCGCGGGCCTGCCCATCGCAAGGCTGGCCGATCGCGGCAACCGCACGAACGTGATCAGCCTGGCGCTCCTCATCTGGAGCGCCATGACGGTCGCCTCGGGGCTGGCCGCGAATTTCATGCAGCTGCTCGGGGCCCGGATCGGCGTCGGCGTCGGCGAGGCCGGCTGTACCCCGCCCGCCCATTCGATCATTTCCGATTCCTTCCCAGCAGAGCGGCGGGCCATCGCGCTTTCTATCTACCAGCTGGGGGTCCCCTTTGGCACGCTCTTCGGCCTCGCTGCCGGCGGCTACCTCTCCGACGTGATCGGTTGGCAGACGGCCTTCTTCGTCGTCGGTGCGCCGGGCGTGATCCTGGCCCTGGTCTCGAAGCTCACGCTGCGCGAGCCCGAACGCGGACGATTCGACGGCGACGCGACGAGCGAGCTCGAATCGATCGGGGATACCTTCCGGTTCATCGCGCGGCTCCCCTCGATGCGGCACGTCCTCATCGGCTCAGCGCTCCAGACGCTCTTTCTCGCCGGCGCGGGCGCGTTCCACCCGTCGTTCCTGCGCCGGGCACACGAGATGAGCGGTACCGATGCCGGCCTACAACTCGGCCTCGTCGCCGGCATCGCCGGCGGGATCTCCGTCTTCGGCTCGGGCTGGCTCGTCGACCGACTCGGCCTGCGAGACGCACGCTGGGTCTGGTGGGTACCGGCGATCGGCGCGCTGCTCTCGGTTCCTTTTTCCATCGTCGCCTACACGACACCGAGTGCACATCTCGCCGTCGCGATGATCGCGGCCGCGACGCTCCTGAATCACACCTACTCAGCGCTCACCCACGCGATCATGCAGGGCCTCGTGCGACCGCGGATGCGCGCCGTCATGTCAGCACTCGCGCTCTTCACGATGAACCTGGTCGGCTTCGGGCTGGGCCCGATTCTGGTGGGCCAGCTCTCGGACCATTTCGGAGGCGGAGCCGAAATTCGCTACGCGCTCGTCGCGCTGATCGTGTTCGTCGCCTGGGCGTCCGTGCACTACGTGCTCGGCGCGCGGACCTATCTCCGGGACCTCGAAGCCAAGAACGCCTGAAAAGCGGCTCATGCCGCGCGCTCAGTCCGCCGAGACCGGCCCCATGATCTGGATATTCTCCGCCGAATTGCCCTCCGGGTCGACCGTGAAGGCAACGCGGACGGGAGCGACCTCGGATTCAGAAATCTCCGTCTGTCGGCGCCCGCCCGCCGCCTCGACCTCGCCGAGCAGCTTCTCGAGGTCATCGGTCTGGAAGCCCAGGATGATCGCGCCCGGGCGCGGCGCGGGACGCGTCGTGAACTTGAGGAGCATGATCGAGCCAGGACCATGACCGGACTCGGCCCCGAGAAAGATCTCGTCGATCGGGTCTCCGTCGATCTCGGCCTGGATCCGACCGTGCTCCTTCAGGCCGTAGGCCTTTTGATAGTAGGCGGACATGCCCTCGAGGTCGTCGACGACGAGCTTCGTGAACGAGAAGGTGCCGGGCATCGCAGGGTCTCCTTCCAACCGGCGGGCTTCACTCGCCCGCGGGCCGGATATCGGGATGGGTCAACTCCGGAATCTCCGGGGGCGGGAGCGCCTCACCGGTATCGAGGTCGACCGTATCGAGACCCAACTCCCGGGGAAATTGCAGGCTATACGTGATGAGCCCTGTCCGCTCGCGCGCCGGAAGATGGCAGAGCGCGAGGGCCGCCTCCGCTAGATACCAGACGTTTTCGGTCGGATAGCCCGACGGGATGTAGCGGTCGGCCCCGGGCGTGCTGATCGCGCCCGTCGGACCGATCTGGTTGACCGCGATATTCGACGCTTCGAGTTCGGCGGCCAGCCCCTGGGTGTAGCGGTTGAGCGCCGCCTTCATCGAAGCGTAGATCGTCGCGCCCCCCGCTTGCGCGAACTCGTCGTAGGGCTTGAAGGGGCGCTCGGAAGTCACGGAGCCCACGTTCACGATCCACCCGGCGCCGCGAGCGCGCATCTGCGGGATCGCGGCCTGGGCCAGCTTGAAGGGGGCCCGGACGTAGTGATCGAAGGTTTTCTCGAAGAACGCGTCGGACATGACATCGACCGTCGCGTATTGGGCGAAGCCCGCGGCGTTGACCAGAATGTCGAGGCCACCGGCCTCGGCCACGACCCGCTCGACCAGCCCATCACGCTCGCCGGAATTCTCGAGGTCGGCCTGGAGCGCGAAGGCCTGCCCCCCGGCGCGCTCGATCTGGTCGACCGTCTCGGCGAGGGTGCCGGCGTACTCGCCGGAGACGTCGAGGCTGCGGGCGGTGACCCCGACTCGGGCGCCCGCGTTCGCCAGTCGCCGGGCGATGGCGCGGCCAATGCCGCGACTCGCTCCGGTCACGAGGGCCACCCTGCCCGAGAGAGAGACGTTCTGGGACGACGACATCGACGTTGCTCCCTCGCTAGGCGGCTGGACGAATCTTGTAGCGAATCGGCAGCGTCTTCAGTCCCACGACGAAGCTCGACGCGATATGCGTGGGGTCGCCCGCGGGTTCGATCTCTTCGACCCGCTCCGCGAGCTCCAGGAAGAGCGCACGCGACGAGAGCCGCGCCACATGAGCGCCAATACAGAAATGCTCTCCCGTCCCGAAGCCCAGGTGGCGATTCGGGTGGCGCGTGACGTCGAATCGGTAGGGGTCGTCGAAGACCGCGTCGTCCCGGTTTGCAGACGCGTAGTACATCACGAGGTCTTCGCCCGCCTTCATGCTCACGCCGTGCAGCTCGACGTCCTCGAGCAGGTGGCGCTTCATGTAGTTCACCGGCGACGTCCAGCGCACCACCTCCTCGACGGTGCTCTTCGCCAGCTCCGGGTCCGCACATAGCTTTTGCATCTGATCCGGATTTTCGAGCAGCGCCTGCATTCCTCCCGAAATGGCGTTGCGCGTCGTGTCGTGACCCGCCGTGAAGACGATCAGGAAATAGCCAAAGGTCTCGATCGGACCCATCGGCGAGCCGTCCGCCATCTTGGCATTCGCGAGCATGCTCGCCAGGTCGTCCGTCGGGTTCGCGCGGCGATCTTCGATGATGCGCGCGAAGAGCGCCCCAAAATCCGCGATCAGGTTCTTCGTCGCCTCGCCGCGGTCTTCGCCCTCACGCTGCAGATCTGGATCGTCGGCGGCGAAGAGCTGTTGCGTGAGCTCCAGCAGGAGATCCTCGTCGTCCGGCCCGATCCCGAGAATGGTCGAGAGGACTCTGAGCGGATGACGCTGGGCGATCGACTCGACGAAATCCGTCTCACCCTCCTCTCCGAGCTTGTCGATCTGGGCGCGCGCGCAGTCGGTCACGATCTCGTCCAGGCGGTGGATGCTCCGGGGCGTGAAGAAACCGCTCGCCACCTTACGAAAGTCTCGATGTTCGGGGGGGTCCATCTCGATGATGGTGCGCATCTGACCGAAGCTCGACGGGTCGACCTCTCGGCGCTTGAGCATCTCGTGATCGAGCAGGGTCGGCCCCTCGATATTACTGAAAATGCCCGGCTTGCTGGAGATCGCCATGATGTCGGCGTGACGGGTGATCGCGTAGAAGGGTGCGTACTGATCGCTCTGCGTTCGGAAGACCGGCGCCTCGCGGCGCAGCTGGGCCCAGGCCTCATGAGGCTGGCCCGCCAGCCCGTAATTCTTGGGGAGGATCAGGTCATTCGGGTCGAAATCGATCGCCATCGCGGCAGGTCCTCGGGTTGGCTACGTCGCGCCGAACGACGCGCCCTCGAATGCTAGCGCCCCTACCGCTGCGTCCCATCCACGTCGAACCGGACGGACACCACCCCAGCGGCCTCGGGCCTCGGTGGGGGACCAATCAGCCGCCGCAAGCAAAGCCAGCATCCCGCAACGGAAATCAGCTCTTGAACTGCTTGAGCTCGAAAACGTTATCAAAGGGGTCGTGCCCATAGACACAGATCGAGGTCCCAACGTCGACCGGGGCGGCGTTGAATCGCACACCCGCGTCGACGAGGCGGGCATATTCCGCTTCGATTTCGGTCACTCGCAAACAGATATGCGTGATCCCATGATCACAAACGCGTAGGCCGGGGTGGCGGGGGCTCGGCTCGGGCGAGTCGTATTCAAAAATCTCGAGCCGGGTCGCACCGAGTGTCAACATCACGACTTTGGAGGCGGAATCGCGCAGGCCCACCAGAGCGTCGACCCGCTTGGCACCCCGGGGCCAGCCCGACTCGCTCTCGAGCTCGAAACCAAGGACTTCCCGATAGAAGCGCACCGCCGCCGCGAGGTCGGGCACGGAGAGGGCCGTGTGGTCGATCCCGTAGATCATGAGCGCCTCCGAATATTTCTCCGAGCCGGCCGGGGTCTAGGCGCAGCTATCGGTAGAGGTACCGGTACACGCCAAAAGCCGAACCGGCAGACCCGGTTACCCGAAGAGCACCGGGAGCCGACGCGGGGCGCGGAACTCCCGCCCGACGATCTGTACGTCTTCCCCTGCAGGGTCGAGTCGGAGATCGGGCAAGCGGTCGAGCAGCGCGTCCATGACGACCTTCGTTTCCATCCGTGCCAAGTGCATCCCGAGGCAGCGGTGGGGCCCGAAGGCAAAGGACATGTGTTGTCGCGGCGGGCGATGAATGTCGAAGCGATCGGGATCATCGAAGCGGCTCTCGTCGCGATTCGCCGACCCGATGAGGACCTGGACATTCGAGCCAGCGGGGATCTGGACGCCCGCGACCTCGGTGTCTTCGACGCAGAGGCGTCCGATCCCCGTGAGCGGAACCTCCCAGCGAAGCCCTTCCTCGATCGCCTGGATCATCAGACTCCGATCGTCGCGGAGCGCGGCGAGCTGATCGGGATCCTTCAACAGGCCGTAGATCAAGTTGCTCGAGGAGCGATAGGTGGTCTCGGCACCGGCCGGGAGCAGGAGGCGCAGGAAGCCGAGAACGTGCTCATTGTCGAGCCGCTGGCCATCGAGTTCGCCCGAAGCGAGGACGCTGATCAGGTCTTCGCCTGGATCCGCGCGACGCGCTTCGATGATCGGCGTCAGGTACTCCCCCAACTTCTGAGAGCCGGCGATGCCCCGCTGGAAGTCGATCGCGACGCTGATCACGTCGACGGCCCATGCGTGAAATTGTGGGAGGTCCTCGGCGGGCAGACCCAACATCCCAGCGATGACGTGGACGGGAAAGGGAAAGGTCAACTCGCGCACCAGCTCGGCATGCCCTCGGTCCGCGAAGGCGTCGACCAGGCCGTGCACCACCGGACCGACGAGATCTTGCTCCCAGCGCTCGAGGGCTTTCTTGCTGAAGGCCTTCTGGATCAGGCTGCGGTAACGGCCATGATCGGGCTCGTCCATCACGAGGATATTGGGGCCCATCACCATCCCCATCGTCTCGCGATAGGCGCCCGACGAGAAGACACGGCCGTCGCGCAGCACCTCCGCGACCGCGTCGTGGCTCACCGCCATGAAGAGCCGGGCATCACCCGCGCTGCCGGCGAGCGGGGAAGGCGGGGCGTCCTTGCGCTCCACGATGCCGCCCTGGGCGCGTAGCTTCGCGAAGTCGGGATAGGGGTCGAGGCAAGTCTCGGCGCCCATCGCCTGATCGAAGGCCTCGAAGGGGTCGACTTCCTGGGATGCACTCATGAGGTCCCTCCTGGCCTGGCAGGGCGGGCATCCCGGCCGGCCCAGACAGCCTGCCGATCGTAGCGAAACCCGTCAAGGAGAATCGTACGGGGCTCCCCTCAACGCGGCCCTCGAGCCGCCAGACCCGGCCCCCAGGAACCCGTGCGGATTGGTTCGGCTCTGGCCATTCCCTAGGCTTCGAGAGCCTCACCCGGCAACGCTTCACACCAAACGGAGATTCCATGCCCCTCGGACCGATGGACGATTTTCTGGCCCACCAGACCCCTGACACCTTCGACCACGTCTACTCAGGGGATCGGACCTTCTACGATCGCTACTATTTCAACTGCCATTCGTGTAGCGACGAGATTTTCTTGATCACGGGCATGGGCCAATACCCGAATCTCGGCGTGCTCGACGCCTTCGTCTGCGTCTCGGTCGAAGACCAACATTATTGTGTCCGCGCGAGCCGCGAACTCGGCCACGACCGGCTCGACACGACCGTGGGCCCCTTCGGCGTCGAGGTCTTGAGCGGCCTGGAGACCTTGCGCGTCACCTGCGAGCCCAACGAATGGGGGCTCGACTTCGACCTCACCTTCGAGGGTTTCGTCCCCGCCCTCGAAGAGCCACCGACGATCCGCCGCGTCGGCAACCGCCTGACCGAGCACACCGCCCGCTTCGCACAGGTCGGAAACTATTCGGGACAAATCCACGTGGCCGGTCGGCGCTTCGACGTCACCCCCGATCGCTGGAAGGGCGCCCGGGACCACTCCTGGGGCGTGCGGCCCAACACGGGCGAGACCGAGCCGCCGGGCATCCTCGCGAAATACCGGCCCGAGGGCGCCTTCGGGCATTTCCACAACTGGATCCCGATGCAGTTCGACGACTTCATGATCAAGGTCTACTTCGACGAGGACAAGGACGGCAACCGCCACATGGAGGAAGCCGTCCGGGTCCCCCGGATCGGCATCGACGAGCCCATCATCCACCTCGGCAGCCCGAAGCACGAGATCCGCTGGAAATCGGGTACGCGAGAGATCGCGCAGACCGTGCTCACCTTTGCCAACACGGATCTCCGCGTCGTCGGCACGCCGCTTCGCACGAACTACCTGCTCGGCGGCTCCGGCTACCGCCCCGGCGAGGACTGGGGGCTCGGCCATTACCAGGGCGCGCTCGAGGTCCAGGGCCTCTCCTGGGACCTCACCGACCCGAAGCAGTTCGCGGCCATCCAGGGGCTGAACGAAATGCTCTGTCGCTGGGAGCTCTCGACCGGAGAGGTCGGCTACGGCATGCACGAGAACGCCTGCGCAGGCGTCTACCACCCCTACGGCTTCGATACGCCCGAAGCGGTCGCCCCCTGAGCTTCTCGTGACCGCCGGATCAGCTGCGCAGCGCGCGGATCGCGCGCAGCAGCTCTCGTCGCGCGCGCTGAGTCCGTTTGTCCTCCGGCGCCTGCCCGGCCCTTCTCGCGAGGGTTCGCAACCTTTGCCGGTCGGCCGATGGGTAATCGCGCACGAGCGCGTGTAGCCCCGGATCGCCCTCGGCCAGAAGCCGGGCGAGCCACGTCTCGTTCTCCTTCTCGAAGCGGACCCCATCGCGCCGAACCTGCTGGATCGCCTCGAAACGGCCTCGGATCGCCTCGTGATCCTCGGCTCGCAAGATCTGACCGATCAGTCGGCTCTGCCGGCCGCGCGCGCGGGGTTTCAGACCGCGCCACACCTCGAGCTCCTCACGCAATCGAGCCGGGAGATCGAGCCCGTCGAGGTCCCGGGGCGAGAGCGCTGCCAACTCCTGCCCGAGGCGGTTCACCTCGGCCGCCGCTCGAGTCCGCTGCGTGCGGCTCGGTCGATCCTCCAAGGGCGCCGCGTCCGACTCGGATCCGTCGCCCCCTTCCGAGCCGATCATTCCGGCGCGCGCGGCTTGCGCCGACGTCGCGACCGACGGCCCGGAGGCCGATCACCCGGACCCCGCCCATCCGCCGATGGGCGATCCCGCTCGCTGCCTTTCGGTCTCGCGGGGCCCTTCGGCCTCTCCGCCGGCGCCGCGGACCGATCGCCGCCCGCGCCGTCTGCACTCGGTCGCGGAGTCCCCCGCCCGGCTCCGCCTGCACTCGGTCGCGGAGTCCCCCGCCCGGCTCCGTCTGCACTCGGTCGCGGAGTCCCCCGCCCGGCTCCGTCTGCACTCGGTCGCGGAGTCCCCCGCCCCGCGCCGTCTTCGCTCGCCGATCGACGGCCACGGCGCCGGCGAGGCCGGCGACGCTTGGCCGTCTCCTCGGCAGAAGAGGGTTTCACGTCCCGCCCATTCGCCCCCGGCTCAGCGGCGGGGCGCGGCGACTTCCGTGCTCCGCGTCGACCCCGCTCCGCGCGGGGACCCCGAGCAGCCCCCCCGTCGCCGCCAGACCGTGTGGCCGCCGGACCCGACGGAATCACGGGAGCGCCGGGGGAATCCGTCTTTTGTCGCGCCGACCGATCGCGGGGCCTCGAGCCCGACTTACGCCCTCGTCCCCGCTCTCGCTCACTCCGATTCTCCGCCGTGAAGTCGACGACCCTGCGCCGAGGGGGCCCTGCGCTCTCCTCGGCACGAGATGTCTGCTCCTCCTCCGCGAAGTGCCTGCCCATCTCGGCATCTTCGTCTGCTTCGTCGTCCTCCGGACCGCGGCGGCGGCGCCGCTCGTCTCGGTCCGCATCCTGGATCAGCGCCGTCACCTCGCTGGTGTCGACCTTCCCCGACGGCGCCCGATGCTCACCACTCAACGGCGTCTTCGTATCCAGACGGTTCGCCTGATACAACGCCCAGATCTCCTCGCCGTAAGCCCGGCGCCTCTCCCCCGGTGCAAAGCGCGCGAGGAAGCGATGGAGATTCTCGACGTCCCGCAGCAAGAGTTTTTCGGCATTCCGATTCTGAGTCGGGTCGACCGCTTGGGGAAAGTCGATCACGACGGGACCGTCGGCTCCCATCAAGACGTTGAAATCAGACAGATCTCCGTGGATCACCCCCGCACATAACATCTTGACGGTCTCACGAATCAGCCCGTGATAGATCTCCTTGGCTTCCTCCGCGGAAAATTCGAGATCCCCCAACCTCGGGGCTGCAGCGCCCGTGGCGTCCTTCACGAGTTCCATGACCAGAACCCCATCGACGAAGTTGATCGGTTCGGGAACCCGAACGCCCGCGTCCTTGAGACGATGGATCATGTCGACCTCGGTCGATCGCCAGGCGGCCTCATCCTGCTTACGACCGTGGCGGGTGCGCTTGGCCATCGCCCGCTGGTCGCGGGTGTTGCGCGTCCGCCGACCTTCGGTGTAGTCGGCGCGATGACGGAAGGTGCGCTGGTCCGACTCCTTATAGACCTTCGCGACGCACTCCTCGCCGCCGGCGACGACGACGTAGACCTGCGCCTCCTTCCCGCTCATCAAGGGGCGGATCACCTGCTGGATCACGCCATAGTCCAGGAGGGTCTCGAGACCCTCGGGCACCTTCATCTCGGACTCGTGCTCCTCATGAAAAGGGTCGACTCACCGGCCTTCTCCTCGACCGACCTTCCTCGCTCTGGGGCCAGGACGAGCAGCCGGGGCGGGGCCGCGCGGTCACCGGGCGAGCGAATTCCACGATCTGTGGCGTTCCCATAGGCGCCCCGAGAGGCGCCCTGCCGTAACGAACGGAGCGGCTCACCGCCACGCCCACCCTCGCGCCCACGCACGACTCTTGTGCCGCCTCGAGGGGCTCCCGACTCGCGGGCAAGGCCAAGCGGGCCTGGTACCCCAATTGGTCCGTAGCGAACTCTTCGAACCCGCTCGCACGAAACGGGCGGATTCGGCAGAGCCCGACGGGACCCCGCTCGACCTGAGCCTGAAGGCTTATCTCTTCCTCTCCTCGGGAATTTCCAACACGTCATTGTAGGCTTCGCCAGCCGCGTTGACGGCGTTCTCGCCCTTCGCGCGGGCGGCGTCGTAGGCCTCACCCATGACCTGGGCCGAGTTCTCGACGTTTTCGCCAAGCCCCTCCGCAGTGTTCGCGGCCTTGTCATAAGCATCGCCCGCGGCCTTCATCGCGTTGTCACCGAGCCCAGCCGCGGCGTTTGCGGCCTCCTCGTAGGCGTCACCGGCTTTGCCCATCGCGTTCTCGCCCTGCTCGAGCGCCGCGTCGTAGGCCTCTCCCATGGCTCCGGCCGATTTTTCCACGCTCTCACCGAGGCCGGCCGCGACGTTGGTGGCTTCCTCCATGGCGTGATCAGCTGCTTTGCCGGGGCTCTCCGTCGCGTCGCTGCAAGCGCCGCCGATTCCCAGAATTCCGATCGATAGGACAGTCACGATCAATCGATCCTGCATGGCTTTCTCCTCAAGTCCCTGCGGGCGCGCCGCGGGTATGGAAGACGGGAGTCAAGCACGAATGGGGCGCCGCCCGCCACCCTTCGACCCCGGCGCCGCCCACCCAGGAAGTCATCCTTCCGCACCGGGCCGATTACCCCTCGGGGCTACGGGACGGACCCCCGGTCCCGGGTCACACCGGGGCCTCTCGGCTACGTGACCGAAGGCCGGCTCGCCTCGGGATCCCGCGCCCTGAGCGCCCGCTGGATCTCGGCGTGCCGGGCCTCGTCGATCTGATACCGCGCGTAGAAGACAATCGAGAACAGCCCCGGAAGCAAGGTGAGAGGCCCCGCCAGAATGCCGAACTGGTGGAGCGTGGCGGCCGGGATCTCCCCCGGACTCGCCCCGGTCGGGAAGGAGATCAGGTCCATCCCGATGCCGGCCAGGAGATGCCCCAGCCCCGTCGTGAGCTTGCCGAAGAAGGCGCGCGCCGCGAAGAACACGCCCTCCTGACGCCGCCCGGTCAGGAGTTCGTGCTCATCGGTGACATCCGCCAGCGTCGAGGCGATGCTGATCACCATGATCGCACTCATGCAGTAGGAGACGCCCTTCAGCGCGATCAGAAGCGGGAAGAGCTGCGGCGACCCATTGGCGGGAAAGATCCCCACCAGGCGCAGTAGGATCGGGGTCCCGACCGCAAAGGACATGCCCAGAATCCCCGCGATCAGCGCGTTGCGTTTACTCCAACGCGTGTGGATGCGTGGCGCCAGAACGCTTGCCGCGGCGAGCCCGAAGGGCGCACCCACCACCATGTAGCGGATCTGCTGCTCCTCGAGCTCCCAGAAGAAGAGGCTCAGATGGGAGGACAGCGTCTCGTGGAGCCCGAGCGTCGCGGAGAGAAAGAAGATCCCGTAGACGAGGAACCGGTAATTGTCATTGCGAAGACATTCGAGGATTTCGTCGAAGAGCTGCACGAGGCTTAAGCGAGGCAGATCCTCGGGCGGAGAAGAAAGCTTCGGGATCTGATCGCGCGTCCAATACGCCGAGGCGAAGACGACGGCGATCGAGAACAGGGCGATGACCGTGGCCATCCTGACATAGCCCCCTCGGTTATTCGTCCCCCCCTCGAGTTCGCCGAAATAGGACCAACCCAGAAAGAACACGCCGAAGGTCCCGATCAGACCGAAGACCGTGTTGTAGCTCATCAACACGGAGCGTTCGCGGTAGCCGGAAGTCATCTCCGCCCCGAGCGCCAAATGGGGGACCTGGTAGAGCGTCTGGGCGGTCCGAAGCAAAATCGTGAACGCCGTGAACCAGAGGAAGAGAGAAACGCCTGCCAGACCCTCGGGTGGCGCGTAGATGCAAAAGAAGAAGAGCCCCATCGGGATCGGCGCTGCATAGAGGAAGGGGTGCCGTCGCCCCAGGCGCGACCGCCAGCGGTCGGAGATCGAACCGACCAGGGGATCCGAGATCGCGTCGAAGACCAGGGCGATCGTCACGGCGAGCCCGCAGAGCGTCCCGGAAAGCTCCAAAACATTGTTGTAGTAGAGGAAATTGAAGCTGTTGAAGGCCATCGAAATCGCCGCCTCGGCGGTCGCACCTACGCCATAGGCGGCGCGCGTACGCAGAGGCAATCCAGCATCAGCCACGTTCGACTCTCCCGATTCCAGGGGAGGCCACGATAGACCGCGAGCGCAGCCGCGCCATCGGCCGCGCCCACGAGACGGATCCGGTGCAGCTCAAGAAAACGTCGATCGCTTCTTCGAGCCCGGCGCGCGCAGACCGTGCACGGCTCCGTGTCATACGCAGGATTTTTCCGATCGGAACCGGTATCGAGAAACAAATCGGTCAAAGCAACCAGCAGAACCTCAAGGATTGTAGAGGGAGGGTCGAAAGCCCCTGAAGTCCCGTGGTTGTCGCCCTACGAGGTTCCCGATTTGCCCGATCGCTGCTCCACCCCTCTGCTGACGATTGTTCTCTTCCTCGCCCTCGCCGCGGTCGACACCGCTGCTGCCCTCGACTTTCGCGCCGATTTTCGATCCTCGACCTTTCAAGCCTCTCCCGGCGACAGCTTCAGCGATCTGCTGATCGCACACCAAGCGGGCACTCTGATCCAGTCCAACGTAACGACGGGGCTTGAGAACATCTCAACCTCGGTCTACGGCGCCGGCGTCACCCAGAACTACAGCCTCTTGATGGAGACGAGCGTCGAGGTCGGCGTCGAAGGGCAATACACCTTCCAGGTCGGCACCGACTGGGGCCGCGGCGGCGCCGCCGCGCTGATCGACGATCTCGACGGCACCATCCTCTTCGAGCAGGTGATCACGGAAGACGTCTGGTGGGGCTACGACTGGAACGACCCGGACGTCTTCACCACGACCTTCGATTTCACCGCCGGCGACTCCTACACGCTCGCGTGGGTGGGATTCGAGGGCTGCTGCGGCGGTTCGAGCACCATCCGATTCTCGGTCGAGGGAAGCGGTTTCACAGCGCTCACCTCGGACGCCATCACGCCGCTCCTCGTGCCCGAGCCCTCCTCCTTGGTCCTCTTCCTCATGGGCCTGACTGGTCTCAGCGTGCCCGCTTCCCGACCGAGGCGCCCCCGCATCGACTGAAGCCCGATGCGCCGGAGCGAGCCGGAGCCGCCGCATGATGCGCGCCCCCCTCCCCTGAGCCCGTGCATCCCCTGCCGAGGTGTGGTCCCATGATGCGGGCGCGACCTCAGCGCCCCGCAGACCCTCGTTCATCTTCCATCCGAACACATCTCGAGAGGCCCGACCGTGCGCGCTTCGGTATGTCGTGACGTCGGCCAGGTCGGCGTCGAAACCCTCGACCTCCCCACGCCGGGCTCGGGGGAAGTGCGAATCCGAATGGTCGCCGCCGGCGTCTGCCGCACGGATCTGTCGATCTACCAGGGCCACCTGCCGGTCCCGATGCCGATCGTCCTCGGTCACGAGGGAGCGGGGGTCGTCGAGGAAGTCGGTCCGGAGGTACGCAACCTCGAGGTCGGCGACGCGGTCGTCTGTTCGATCATTGCGGGCTGCGGAGCCTGCTTCCAGTGTCGCCGCGAATCCTCGTCCCTCTGCGAACAGGTGACCTTCTACACGGGCAAGATGCTCGATGGAACGACGCGACTGCGGCACGGAGAGGAAGCGATCCACTCCCTCGCCTTCCAGGGGGCTTTCGCCGAGCAGGCCATCGTCCCCGAGCGCTGCGCCGTTCGCGTGCGAGAGGAGGCGCCCCTGGCGGATGTCGCCGGACTCGCCTGTGGCGTCGCGACGGGCCTCGGCGCCGCCATGGTGCGCGCGCCCGTCGAGCCGGGCGAACGCGTCTGCGTCATCGGCACCGGCGGGGTCGGGCTCTCCGCGCTGATGGGGGCCCGCCTACGAGGCGCCGCCGAACTCATCGCCGTGGACATCGTCGCGCGAAAGCTGAGCCACGCTCAATCGCTCGGCCTCGCCTCTCACACGATCGACGCCAACGAACGCGACGTGGCAGAGGCCCTCCTCGAAGCAACCGGCGGACGCGGCGCGGACGTCGTCTACGATGCGGTGGGCTCGACCGCCACCGTGCTTCAGGCCCTCGACGGGGTCCGGCCGGGGGGGCGCGTCGTCGTGATCGGCATCGCCGAAGCCCTCGTCGAGGTCCCCCTCGAGACCCGGCACCTGCTGCGACAGAAAACGCTCACGGGAACCATGGGCGGATCGATCGAGCCCCATCGACACATCCCCGAGTTCGTCGACCTTCACCTCGCGGGCCGACTCGACCTCGCCGCGCTGATGGACCAGGATTATTCGCTCGACGAAGTCCAGACCGCCTTCGAAGATCTCGAAGCCGGCCGCATCACGCGGGGGATCGTGCGTTTCTAGCGCCCGAGGTCGCCCCCCGGCACAACGCATCCATCGATAGGGAGACCTTTACATGATCGATCGCCAAACTCCCGTCATCGTCGGCGTGGGTCAGGTCAACGGTGCCCCGGGAGCAGAAGAACCGCTCGATCTGATCGCACAGGCCGTCGAAGAGGCGATCCAGGACAGCGGCACCAAGACGATTCCGATCGACCTGATCGCGCTCACGAAGATCGGGACGAAGCAATACGCGAACGCCCCGCGACGGCTCGGGGAGAGAACGGGCTTTCCGAACGCGCGTACGCTGCAAGCCAACCATGGTGGCCACACCTCCCAGATCACCCTGAATCACATCGCGAGCGAGATCGCCTTCGGGAGCACGCAGGCCGCGATCCTCGCTGGCGGCGAACTCGGAACGGGACTCAAGAAAGGGCTCCACGTCTCGGATACCGGCACGCCGACGCAGCCTGACTCCGGCGCCACCGACGACGTACCGCCCGACCTGGGCCTGGGCGACGACCTCTACCAGTGGATCTGCCATCCCCACGAAGACGCGATCGGCATCAACGAGCCGATCCAGCTCTACCCGCTGATGGAGACGTCCCTCGGCGCCGCACTCGGCCGAACCCGCGAAGAACACCTTGCCGAGATCAGCCGGCTCTGGTCACGCTTCAGCGAGGTCGCCGCACAGAACGAGTTCGCCAACGACCGCCAGAGCTATACGCCACAGCAGATCGCGACGGCCGGGCCCGGCAATCGTTATGTCGGCTACCCCTATACGAAGCTGATGAACTCGAATCAGTTCGTCGATCAGGCCGCGGCGATCCTGCTTTGCTCGGCGGGGATCGCGATGGATCTCGGCATCTCGCGAGATCGCTGGGTCTATCCCTGGGCGGGCGTCACGGCCCATTGCCCCGTCGTCTCCGAGCGCCACTCCCTCCATGACAGCCCCGCCCTCGCGATCGCGGGTCGGCTGCTCTCGCAAATGATCGGAAGATCGCTCAACGAGATCGAACTCGTAGATCTCTACGCCTGCTTTCCCTTCGCCGTCCAGACCCAAGCCAATGCCCTTGGGCTCGACCCGGCGAATGACCTGACGCTCACGGGTGGGATGCGCTTCGCCGGCGGCCCCTGGAACAACTACGGCACCCACATGATCGCCAACCTCGTCCACCGGTCCAGAGAGCAGCCGGACGAGATGGCCCTCTGCAGCACGAACGGAGGACTCGCGACCCGCTTCAACCTGACCGCCTACTCCGGAACCCCCCGCCCCGACGGGTTTCGCGCCCTGCCCTCCCCGATCATCGACCCCGGGCCCCGCCGCCCCCTCGAGACCCGGCCCCAGGGCAGCGGGAAGATCGAGGCCTACACGGTCCTTCACGACCGTGCGAATGAGCCGGTCTCTGCGGTCGCGGCCTGCCTTTTGCCCAATGGGGCCCGGGCCTGGGCGAAACTTTCGGGACCGGAGACCCTCGGCGAGATGCTCGCCGCCGACCCCATCGGCCGCAGCGTCCAATTCACCAACGAAGGAGACCGGCTCAGCTAGCCCCCTGCTTGGAGATTTCGGAGCAAACACGCCGGCGCTCTCGTCCAGACGGGCCGGAGAACCGTGCCGAACGAACCGCCCTCCACGCAACGCGCCCACCGAGCGAGAGCAGCCGGAATCAGCTGCCCGTAAACTCCGGCGGGCGCTTCTCGACGAACGACTTCATCGCTTCCTGCAGGTCATTCGAGTTGAGCGTCGTGATCATGGTCCAGATGCCGTTCAGCAAGAGGCTCTGGTCCGTCGTCAACTCTTCGCCCTGCTCGAGAACGAATTTCGTCCCTCGAACCGCCAAAGGCGCATTCGCCGCGATCTCGCGGGCCATCTCCCGGGCGGCACGATAGGTCGCCTCTAAATCGGAGAAGACGCCATTCACCAAACCGATCTGCTCCGCCCGTTTCGCGTCGATGTCCTTGCCCGTATAGGCAAGCTCGGCCACGTGCCCCGCCGTCACGATCTTCGGCAACCGCTGCAACGTCCCGACGTCCGCGACGATCCCGATCTTGGTCTCGCGGATGCCGAAGAGCGCGTCCGCCGAGGCGAGCCGGATGTCACAGGCCGTCACGATGTCGAGACCGCCGCCGATACACCAGCCGTGGATCGCGGCGATCACCGGGACCGAGGTCTTGGCGAGGGTCGTGATCGCCCTCTGGATCGACTTCGTCATCTCGAGCTGACGCAGGTTCATCGTCGCGCCGGACTTCGGACCCGCGAAGCTCTCGCCGCTGCTTCCCCCCGCCTGGAGCATGGCCAGGTCGAGCCCGACACAGAAGCTGTGGCCGCGGCCGGCCAATACGATCACCCGTGTCTCGCCGTCTGCCTGGAGCGCGCCTAGACCGTCGACCAGGCCGTTCCAGAGCGCGGGGTTCATGGCGTTGCGCTTCTCGGGGCGATCGAGCCAAAGCGTACCGACGCCCTCATCGCGCTCGATGGAGATCGCCTCACTGGAAAAATCTTCGATCGCGCCCATCCGTTTTTTCTCCCCGTGCCGGCCGGAGCCGCTCGTCTCAGGCCGAGAGGTCGAATTGTTGTTTGATGATCTTCCGGCAGATCGCGCGCGTGGGAGCGAAGCTCGCGCGCGCGGTCATCCGCTCCTGGAAGGCGACGACGCGGGGCCAGCGCGACGCGTCGGGCAACCCTGCGACCAACTCGAGCTGGACCAGCTGACAAGCAACCGCGATATCCCCGATCGAGACCGCTTCGCCCACGAGGAAATCCTCCTCTCCGAGCTCTCCCTCCAGATAGTCGAAGAGCGGCGGAAGCTTCTCGTTCCAGCTGCGCTTGGCTGTCTCCAGGTCGGGCTCCTGCTTCGAGAAGATCGGGAACATGATGGGACGAAAGATTCCGAGACCGATCGCGTGGGCCAACTCGGAGTCGGCCCACTCCTCGAACCAGACCGCCCGACCGCAAGCGAAGGCGTCCGCAGGATAGAGCGCAGGCGTCGCCGCGAGCCGCTCCGCGAAGACACAAATCGCCGAGGAGTCGGGGATCGTCCCCTCCGGCCCCTCCGCTCCCACGCTCGTGTCGCGCAGGACCGGGATCTTCCGCGCGGGGCTGATTTCGACGAACCAGTCCGGCATCGGCAGGATATTCACGCTCTCGCTCTCGAAGGGGATCGCTTTCTCGCGCAGCACGACGTCCGCTTTTCGCACGAAGGGCGAGAGCGGGGCGCCGTAGAGAATCAGGCTCATGGCTCCTCCAGAGTTGGGGGCGGGGCAGACAACGAAGGACGGTTTAGCCCGTGGTCCAAGTCGCGGCGAGCAACCCTCCGGAACTCCCAGTCGCCCCGTGCGAGTGACTCAAAATGCAAGTACACCGGGATCGCGACGCCAGTACACTTCGGCGCTCGAACCAGGAGCCCTCACCATGAACACTCAGCTCGCCCGCGAACTCGGTCTCGAGTTCCCGATCTTCGCCTTCACGCATTGTCGCGACGTCGCCGCCGCCGTCTCCAAGGCCGGCGGACTCGGCGTGCTCGGCGTCGCCGCGCACTCCGCGAAAGCGCTGCGCGCGGAACTCGAATGGATCGAGAACGAGGTTGGCGACAAGCCCTACGGCGTCGACCTGCTGCTCCCCACGAAATTCGTCGGCAGCGATCGCGCCGGGGGATTCAGTCCGGACGAGCTGGACGCACGAATCCCGGATGAACACCGCCGCTTCGTCGACGAGCTCCTCGAACAGCACGACGTCCCCCCACTGACAGGAGGCGACACCCTCCGCGACGAGTTCGCCGTCGGGCTCGATAAACAGCGCGACGTGATCGAGATGCTATTCGAGTACCGAATCCGTCTGATCGCAAGCGCGCTCGGACCGCCCCCCGAGTGGATGGTCTCGATGGGTCGAGAGCGCGGAGTCAAGGTCGCCGCGCTGGCGGGCACGGTCGAACACGCTCGACGCAATGCCGCCGCCGGCGCCGACCTGATCATCGCCCAGGGAACCGAAGCAGGGGGCCACACGGGCGAGATCGCGACGATGGTCCTCGTCCCCGAGGTCGTCGACGCCGTCTCGCCAGTCCCCGTCCTGGCCGCAGGCGGGATCGGCAATGGTCGTCAGGTCACAGCCTCGCTCGCACTCGGTGCCCAAGGCGTGTGGATCGGATCACTCTGGCTCACGACCGAGGAGGCCGAGACCCAACCGGTCGTGAAGCAGAAATTCCTCGAGGCATCGTCGAGTGACACCCTGCGCAGCCGCTCGCTGACGGGCAAGCCGGCCCGCCAGCTACGCAGCGCGTGGACCGACGCATGGGACGACCCCTCGAACCCGGACCCCCTGCCGATGCCGCTCCAACCGCGACTGGCTCGGGAGGCCCAGGCCCGCATCAAGCGAACCTCCCACAAGAACCCCGGCGCGGCCCAGCTCGACAACTATTTCGTTGGCCAGATCGTGGGCTCGATGAACCACGTGAAATCCGTACGCAGCGTCATGGAAGAGCTCGCAACGGAATACGCCGACACGATGGAGCGACTCGACGAGTGGTCGTCCAGCGATTGAGGCCGCGCCGCGTCTCACCCGACCGGGACGCGGCTCCCGCCCCCCCTTCCTGCCGACTTCCCCGGGCCACATGCCCGTCGCAAATGCTAGGCTGACCCTTCAATCCGAAGGAGAGGTCATGCGCTTCTGGCACGGGATGGGCTACACGCCGATCGAAGAACTCGGCCCGCTCGCTCAACACGCCGAGGCGCTCGGCTTCTACGGCATGACGCTCGGCGATCATTGGGTGACGGCCGAGACGCAGGTCGACCGCTATGACATCGCCGACGACGGCGTCACGCCCTGGGAAGACGGCGTGCCCTGGGCGGATCCGTGGGTCCAGTTCGCGTCGCTCGCCGGCCAGACGAGTCGTCTCTGCTTCATGACGACGGTCTATATCCTCCCCCTGCGTGACGCCTTTACCGCCGCCAAGGCGATCAGCACCGCCGCCGTCGTCACGGGCGGACGCGTCCACCTCGGGATGGGCGTCGGCTGGCAAAAGCTCGAATTCGAGCTCGGCGGCCGCCCCTTCCATAAGCGAGGCCGTCACGCCGACGAGCAGCTCGAGGTACTCCAGAAGCTCTGGACCGGGGAAATGGTCGCGCACGAGGGCGAGTTCTATCAATTCCCTCCCCTGCGCATGCTGCCCCGGCCCCCCGAGCGCATCCCGATCTACGTGGGCGGGACCTCCGAGGCCGCATTTCGCCGCGCCGCTCGGCACGACGGATGGGAGGGCGCGGTCTATCCCTGGTCGGAGATCGAAGCCTATGTCCAGGGCGCCCAACGCGCGCGCCTCGAAGCGGGCGGGACTCTGGACGACTTCCGCTTGATCGTGGGCTGCACCGAGCCCACCCCCGACCGGCTGGCCCAGCTCGCCGAGTGGGGCGTCACGGACTACCTGAAACCACCGTGGACCGATGGGCTCCACGCGACCGAGACCTCGCTCGCCTACAAGCTCGACGAGATGAGCACCTTCGCCGAAACCTACGCCGTCGGCAAAGACTGACGCGCCGCGACCGCCCGGCCCCACGAGCGGACGGGACGCGTATTCGCGATGCTGGTCCCCCGACTTCGTCCCGCGATCCCCCGGAGGCCCCATGGCTCACGACCAACCCGTCATCCTCGAGGCCGCGATCAACGGCGTCACGACGCCCGAACGCAACCCGAGCGTCCCACGCACGCCAGCAGCGATCGCGCGCGAGGCGATCGCTTGCATCGAGGCCGGCGCCTCGATCCTCCACAACCACAACGACGACCCCGTGATCGACATGGTGACCCCCTCCCACGAGGCGAAACCCTATATCGAGGCCTGGGCTCCGGTCCTCGAGCGCTACCCCGACGTTTTTCTCTATCCGACGATGACTGGCGGCGGACCGCATACGACGATCGATCAGCGCTACGGACATATCCCGCAGATCGCCGAAGCGGGTCTGCTCCGCATGGGCATCGTCGATCCGGGCAGCGTGAACCTGGACGGCTTCGAGGCCGACGGCGCCCCGGGCAGCAGCGAGGTGGTCTACCTCAACACGGGCGCGGATATCCGACACATGGTCGATACCTGCACGAACCTCGGCGTGCCGATCAGCTTCTCGATCTTCGACGGTAGCTTCCTGCGCTCCGCCGTCGCCTACGTCCGCTCCGGGCGGGTCCGCCACGGCGGCCAGATCAAGATCTTCTTCGGCTCCGACTATGCGCCGATCGGGCTCCCCGCGACGCCGGCGAGCCTCGAGGCCTACCTCGACCTGCTGGGCGACTGCCCCCTGCCCTGGAGCATTGCCCTGCCCGGCGGCGACCTCCTCGAACGACCCGTGGCACGGCTCGCGCTCGAGCGCGGCGGACACCTGAGGGTCGGGCTCGAGGATCATGCGGGCCCCGACCAGCCCACCAACGTCGAGATCCTCGAGCGCGCCACGCGGCTCTGCGCGGAGGTCGGACGACCCGTCGCGACGCCCGCCCAGACCGCCGAGCTGATGGCGGGGCGATGAAGTCCGCTCGCGGAGGAGCCCCATGAGCCGCCTACCCCTGCCCCCCGAAGAAGATCCCGGCGCGCTCTGGGACGCGTTCTGCGATTCGCTGAAGGGCGCGGGCAACGTCCTGCGTCGAAGCGAGACCCCGCGCGACGAGCAGACCCTCGCGGAGGCCTATCGACACCTGGTCCGCATGGTGCGCGTGGGCTTCGAGAACACCTTCGAGCTGGCCGACCCGCTGCATCCAAAGCTGGTGCCGATGGTGGGCCCGATGGTTCAGTATGAGGGCATCACCTCCGACGCGCGCTACCTCCACAGCCTTATCGACGGGTCTGCGACCCACGTGCTGCGCGGATCCCGCGGCGACGCGCCGCTCATCGAGTTCGGCATCTATACGGGCAAGATGGGTCTCCACGACCCGAGCCACCTGATCGCCTCGATCACGGAGGAGACCCTCGAGGTCGATGCCGAGGGCCGAGTCGAGGTCACCCTCTCCCCCGACCCACAGCCCGGCAACTGGCTCCAGACCGACGCGAACACCCGCTACATGATGATTCGGCAATACACGGCGGACTGGCGCGATCTCGACCCGGGCCATTTCGAGATCGAGCGCCTCGACGCACCGGCGACCTCCCAACCCTTCGACCTGGAAGCAATCCGGCTCGGCCTCGAGGGCACCGTCGACTTCGCGACGAACAACCCGCGCATCTGGGCGGAGATCTCCGACTATTGGGTGAACTTCGCCGTCAACCGCTTCGTGCCCCAGGTCGAGGCGGACGCGCGCACCGACATCGCCCCGCCCTCCGGGCACCATTTCTCCTGCGGCTGGTTCGACCTCCCTGAAGAGCGGGCGCTCGAGATCTCCTTCAGCCCCGGCGCGGCAGGCTTCTGGAGCCTGGGCCTCGCCAACTACTGGTACGAGACGATCGGCTACGGCCGGCGCGAATCCCACCTCAATAGCGGCACCGCCGTCGTCGATCCGGACGGCCGCGTGCGCGTCGCCCTCTCCCATCGGCCACCGCCCGACGAGGCCGGGATCGCCAACTGGCTGGACCCGAAGGGCCATCGCGGTGGGACGATGGTCTTTCGCTGGTCGCGACCCAAGTCGCCGATGCCGGAAATCGCTTGCGCGGTCGCCGACTGGAGCGGGCCCATCGGGAAGACGCCCGGGTGAGCGCGCCGGCGCGCTTCGTCGTCGGGACCGGGCGCTGCGGCTCGACGCTCCTCTCCCGCATGCTCGCGATGAACGGGCGGGTCCTCAACGTATTCGAGCTCTTCTCGGGCCTCGAACCCGATTTCCGCTTCGAGCGCCGCGCCGTCTCGGGCGCGGAGCTGGCGGCCCAGTTACGTCTGGACCACCCCATGCTCACGATGGTCATGAAACGCGGCGGCGAAGTCCCCGAGGTGGTCTATCCCTTCGAGAACCCCGCAGCGCGCCACGCGCTCGGCGACGCCGTGCCCTGGGCCTTGGCGATCGCGATCCCGCGTATCAGCGACCGTCCCGACGCGCTCTTCGACGAGCTGATCGAGCGCGTCGAGGCCGCTCCCACCCGCCCCCTCGCGGTCCACTACCGCGAGATCTTCGACTGGCTGGCGGAAACCCACGACCGCACGGCCTGGATCGAACGATCGGGCACCTCGATCGATTTCCTCTCCGATCTCGCCGCCTTCTTCCCCGACGCGCGCTTCGTGCACATCCATCGAGACGGGCGTGAAGCCGCCCTCTCCATGCGCGAGTATGCCGTCCTACGCGTGGCGGTCGCCGTGATGAACGGGCTCGCGGGGGACATCGAGTACACCCACGACGAGCTGGTCCGACTCGAGCGAGAGGACGGCGCGACGATCGACCGCCTGCTCGAGACCCGCTCGCCGATCGAGCTCTACGGCCGCTATTGGAGCGACCAGATCCTGAACGGCGCGCGCGCCCGCACGACCCTCCCCGACGAGCGCTTCCTCGACGTCCGCTTCGAGACGCTCGTCACCGAGCCCGCCCGGGTACTCACGGAGATCGCCGACTTTTTCGACCTGCCGAGGGACGACGGGACGGGGCGCGACGCCTGGATCGACCGCGCCGCCGCGCTCTCCCGGGGACTGCCGACCCTGCGCGCGCCCGCGCTGTCGGGCAGCGAGCGCGAGCGCCTCGACCAGGCCTGCGCCGAGGCCATGACGACCCTGGGACGCTGAACGGGACGCCACGCCACGCGTCCCGCCCGAGCGGCGCCTAACGCGCGTCGACCGGGTCGAGCTCTTCCCGCAGCTGCCGCTTGAGAAATTTCCCGCTCGCGTTGCGGGGCAGGGGGCCATCGAGAAGCCAGACGAATCGTGGGATCTTGAAGCGGGCGAGGCGCCCCTCTAGAAAATCACGCAGCACCGCCCCGGTCGGCGACGCCGCGCCTGCGGTCGGGAAGATCGCGACGCCCACCTCTTCGCCGAGACGGTCGTCGGGCACGCCGAAGACCGCACACTCGGCCACCCCCTCATGCTCAAAAATCGCCGACTCGACCTCGGCACAGTAGATGTTTTCGCCCCCCCGCAGCAGCATGTCCTTGGCCCGATCGACGATATAGATGAAACCCTCGGCGTCGACTCGAGCGATGTCCCCCGTGCGCAGCCAACCGTCGGCAAGCGTCTCGGCGGTCGCCTCAGGGCGATTCAGATAGCCCTTGATCACCTGCGCACCCTTCACCCAGAGTTCACCGACTTCGCCGGGTGGCTGGTCCCGGCCCGCGTCATCGACCACGCGGGTCTCGAAGACGGGCATGGCGCGACCACAGCTCTCGGCGCGGTCGACGAAAAAATCGGAGCCGATCGACGTGATGATCCCGCAGGTCTCGGTCATGCCGTAGCCCGTGCCCGGCCGCGCACTCTCGACGCTCTCATCGATCTTGCGGACCAGATCGGGCTGAAGCTGCGCTCCCCCGCCGCCGAGACTCTGGAGGCTCGAAAGGTCCCGCCGCGAGAAATCAGGATGGGCGATCAGCTCTCGTGACATCACGGGGACGCCGCTCAAGATGGTGATGCGCTCGCGCTCGATCAGCTCCAGCGCCTCCCCCGCGTCCCATTTGTACATATGAACGAGCTTGCCGCCCGCCAGGGTCATGGAATGCGCCACGCAGTTATTCGCCGTCACGTGGAAGAGCGGCGTTGCGATCAGCGAGGCCGGACCGTGGACCGGCGCGCTCGGGCCTTGGGGCGTCGCGCGTCCCGCGGCCGCGATGGCCGCGGGCTGGACCGTGTTCGCGAAGGCGATGCTCATCAGGTTGTTGGTGCAGCCACGATGGGTCAGCTGCGCGCCCTTCGGGCGACCGGTCGTCCCCGACGTGTAGAAGATGCAGGCATCCGCATCGGGATCGACCTCGACCTCGGGCAGGGCTCCCCCCCCCGCCACCGCCTCAGCCCAGGGCACGACACCGGGCCGCGTCGTCGTCTGGCGCACCCCGACCAGAACCCGACCGCGGAGCACTTCCCCCTCCGAGTCGAGCCGTTCGAGTCTCTCCTCGTCCGCGATGATCACGCGCGGGTCCGAGTCCTCGATGCCGTAGACCAGCTCGGGGCCCGTCCACCAGGCATTCATCCCGACCGCGGCCACCCCGACGCTCGTGCAGGCCCAATAGGCGAGCAGCCACTCGGGATAATTCCGCATCGCGATCGCCACCCGGTCGCCGGGCTCGACCCCCTGCTCGAAGAGCCAGCACGCCAGCGCCGCCGCGTCGCGGTGGGCACGCGCGTAGGTCCATCGCTCTTCCCGATAGACGAGATAGTCCTTCTCCGCGTGCGCGACCGTATTTTCCCACAGCGCGCGCAGCGTGGCGGGCGCGTTCTTGTACTCACGGAGCCGCTCACCCCGGATCTCGGTCTCGACGACCTCGAAAGGAGCGCCGGGCGCGATCAAGGCCTGCCAGGCCTCCTCGAGTTGTACGTACATCCTGAGCTCTCCTATGCGGATCCGAACGATAGATCGGTCGGTAGTGGGCTGCCGTGTCCGCGCGCGAGGCCGCACCTCTCGTTCCCGCTCCGCGTACCCGGCGCCAGACGCTACCTTCGGCGCGACCTCGGCGGCCGTCCGGCCCCATTCACAGGGAGGACCCTACATGACCCGCACCGGTGCCCGAATGGCGAAACCCGCCCTCGACGTCGGACTCGTGACCGCCGACGCCGAGCCGCTCCTCGCGTTCTACGCCGGCGTCGTCGGCTTCGAGCGACTCGAGCCCATCGAGCTGCCGGGGATCGGGACGATCCACAAGCTGGCTTGCGGCGAGAGCGTGTTGCGCGTGATGGTGCCGGTCGAGCGGCCTGCCCCGGATACCTCCGCGAGCTTCTCGGCAACGGCAGGCATCCGCTACCTGACGCTCGAGGTCGACGATCTCGACGCGGCCGCCGCCGCGGTCGAAGCGCTCGGCGGAAGTATCACGCTGGCGCCCTTCGAATTGCGCCCGGGCAGACGTGTCTCACAGGTCGCCGACCCGGACGGCAACATGATCGAGCTCGGCGAGGGCTGAGCCCCGCCCCAGCCCAGGAGAGGCGCCGCTGATGATCGAATACGACCCCTTCTCAGATGCCGTGATGCGAGACCCCTGGCCCTTCTATGCCGAGCTGCGCCAGGACGCGCCGGTCTTCTACGTCGAGAAATACGATACGTGGTTCCTCTCGCGTTTCGAGGACATCCGACGCAGCACGATCGAGGATGTCTTCACGGCCGAGCAGGGCGTGACGCCAGAGATGGTCGTGCTGAAGGCGCCCCCACCCCCCGATCCGGTCTTCTCCATGCTCGACATGCCACGACAGCGAGCCTATCGCCGGGTCTTCGCGCCGGCCTATACCCGCAGCGCCATCGGCGCCCTCGAAGGGTCGATCCGCACGCGCACCCGCCGCTTGTTGGCCCCCCTGCTCGAACAGCGCCACTTCGACGTCTACCGCGACCTGGCCGACCCGCTGGCGACCCTCGTGATCGGCGAGCTGATCGGCCTACCCGAGGACGAGTCGCTCGACCTCCGGGCCCTCGTCACGACCTTCTACGAGCGCGCGCCGGGGCAGGTGGGCACCCGGCCGGAGAACGAGCAGGCGCGCCTGGCGCTCCTCATGCGTCTGGCCGAAATCGTCGAGGAGCGACGCGCGGAGGGCGCCGGGGACGGGCACGACCACCTTTCTGCGATGCTCCGAGCCGAAATCGAGGGCGCACCGCTTTCGACCGGGGCAATGGTCGCCGCGATCTACACGATGATCGTGACGGGAGCCGAGGTCGTCCCGCTCGCGGTCGCAAACACGGTCTACTACCTCGCGGCCCACCCAGACCAGCGCCAGGAGGTGATCGAGGATATGAGCCTCGTCGAACACGCCTTCGCCGAGAGCCTGCGCTTCGATCAACCGACGAACCTGCTGGGACGGACGGTCCGCGAACCCGTCGAGATCCGCGACCAGCGCCTCGAGCCCGGCCAAGGCGTGATGTTCCTATGGGCCAGCGGTAACCGGGACGAACACGAGTTCGACCAGGCAGACCGCTTCGACCTCCACCGCCGCCCCAAGCGCACTCTCTCCTACGGCCACGGGGCACATAAATGCATCGGCGAGCACCTCGGCGCGCTCGAGGGCCGCGTCCTGCTCGAAGAGATCCTCGCGGCGGCCCCCGACTACGAGGTCGATCGCTCGGGGGCCGAACGGGTCTACAGCGAGTTCCTCCACGGCTACCACAGAATGCCTATCGGCTTCTGATCGCCGCGGCGTCCACAGAATGCCTATCGGCTTCTGATCGCCGCGGCGTCCACAGAATGCCCATCGGCCGCCGAACTCGAGGGCTAGTCCTTCGGCTGCAGCGACTCGGCGTCGAGCCCGTGGTGCCCCCAATCGTCGCCCCCGCCGGCAAACTCGTGTTCGACCCAGTCCTCGTCAACGAGCAGGCCGTCCCAGCCGATCTCCACGTCGAAGCCCGAAGGCCCCTGCATGTAGAAGGAGACGGTCTTGTCGTTGCGGTGACGACCGAGGTTCGAGCTGATGCGGACGCCCGCGGCGATGGCCCGGTCGAGCGCCTTTCCGACACCGTCGAGGGTCGTCGCCTCCAACATCAGATGTTGCAGCCCGGACGGGGGCCCGACCTGAAGCAGGGCCACAGAGTGGTGCCGGCGCGTGCAGCGCAGAAAGTGAATCCCCATTCCGTCGGGTCCGAATTGCATGTAGTCGGTCCGGACGAAGCCCAAAACGTCTCGATAGAAGGCCAGCGCGGGCTCGATCTCCGCCACGTAGAGCACGACGTGCCCCATGCCGAGCGGACCCGTCAGGAACTCGATCTCGCTCCCCCCGCGCATCGGCTGATCGACGATCGGGCGGCAGAAGAGCTCCAGCCGATGGCCCGCGGGATCCGCCAGCACGGCCAACCCACCCACACCCCGCGACTCGCACTCCGCCTCCGTCCCGGCGCGAACCTCGACGCCGCCCTTCGCGATCGACTCGATCGCGGCCTCGAGGGCCGGTTCCTCCGGTACCTCGAAGCCCAGATAGGCGAGCCCCGACTGCTCACCGGGGTGGACGGCCAGACGCCACTGACGACGGTCCATCTTGAGAAAGACCGTGCCGTCCTCTGCGACCCCTTCCGCCTCGGGGCGCGGCGCGGGAACGCCCCCCGACCGCGGACCGGGCGGCATCCAGGCGGGCTCCAGGCCACACACCCCCGTCGCGAAGTCGCGCCAGCCGAGCGGGTCAGGGGCGTGGATCCCGACGTACCCGAGTCCGCCGAGGGGCAACGCGTTCGGAGCGACCATCGCGGGACGCTCGCCTAACCGATCCCGTTGACGAGGACGGCGAAGTGGCTCGAAGTCGCCTCCTGCCGGATCGGGATCAGCTTCTGGTACTCCCCCGACTCGTAGATCTCCTTGGCCTTCTCCATCGACTCGAAGCTGAGCACGATCGTCTGGTGACCCGGCGAGCCCTCGAGCTGCTGGCTCTGCGGGTCGAAGGCGAGGATCTGGGCCGCCTCACCGATCTTCATGACGGGCCCTGCGGCGGCCGAATATTCTCCGTAGCGCTCGGGGTTCTCGACGTTGTAGTTGACGATCAGGTAAGCGGGCATCGTGTTCCTCGAGTGACTAGGGAAAGGATCCGGCGGACTCCGCCGCCTCGCCGGCGGCGAATGCTACCCCGCGTGCTCGTCCGTCGCCGGCACCGAGCGGCGCGTCGACAGCCACAGACCCACGGCCCCAATCAGGGGAAAGACGAGATTCGCCGTCGCGCCCGGCGGCGTCGATAGATGCGGGACGGGCTTCGCCGCCCCGATCGCAAAACGCCCCACATACTCGACGATCAGCAGCAGGTACATCAGCGGAAGCAGGTTCGTGAATCGGAGCAGGACCGCCACGTAGACGAACCCGAGCAGCAGCTGCGAGAGCCCCCAGAGCGCGAAGACGCCGATCACGCCCTCCGCTCCGCCCTGGGTCATGCGGTCCAACGGGATGGTCGCGATCGACTGCGCTCCGCCGTCCGGCGCGAAGAGGTGCACGAGACTGCGACCGATCGTGAGGACGGTGACCGGCACGAAGAGCCAGTAGCCGAGGGGATGGCCTCGACCACCCAGCCCGCCTCGCTCGGTCCCGATTCGGTTGCACATTCTGATCGCTCCTCGGCGCGGAGTCTACCGGCTTGCCCCCCCGAGGCCCGGTGGGACCCGGGTTTCGCTCGCCAACGGATGCTCTTGCCCGCTCGATCGTGCAGACTGTGCGCGATGAGCAGGCTGGCCTCTCGACGCACTCCGATCCTGGCCCTCTTGCTGGCCGGCCTTTTTGGCCTGACGGCAATATGGGGCTTTTACACATCAGATAGTGCGGCAAAGGCGCGGGAACGGGATGCACGACTGGCCGCGGCCCGCGCACAGGGGGAAGCACCCACCGCGACCACGCCGACCCTCGAGGTGGAGATCGAGGTCGCTCGCAGTGTCCCGCAGAGGGAGATCGTCGAGCTCACAGGCGTGCTGGAGCCGATTCGATCCACCTGGGTCGCCGCCGAGCTCGCGGGACGGATCGTCGAGGTCCCCGCGGTCGAGCACGCCCACGTCGAGCAGGGCGCGCTCCTCGTGCGCCTCGAGGGGGCACTCCCCGAAGCCGAGCTGATCCGCGCCGAGGCCAGTCACGCATTGGCCGAGTCGGAGTTGGCTCGCCAACGCCGACTCGGGAGCCGTTCCGTGGCGAGCGAGGCCGAGCTCGACCAGGCCGAGGCCGAAGAGCGACGCACCTTCGCCGCGCTGCTCGAGGCGCGCACCCGCGTCGCCTACACCCGCATCACGGCCCCCTTCGACGGGCTGGTCAACGCCTTGGAGCTCGACCCGGGCGCCTACGTCCAGCCTGGAACGCCAATCGCAGAGGTGCTCGACCTGTCGACCCTCGAGGTCACCGTGCTGGTCGGCGATCGCCAGGTCTCGGTCCTGCACCCGGGCGACGCGGTCGACGTCCGTGTCGACGCACGCGGCAACCAATCCTTCTCAGGACGCGTCGTGCGCGTCGCCGGCGCGCCCCAGGACGGCGGTCCGCGCTACCCCGTCGTGATCGCGCTCGAGAATCCCACCGAGGGCAACGAGCGCGATCTTCGACCCGGCATGCTCGCCCATGTCCGCTTCGAGGTCGGCACCCGCCAGGCGATTCGGCTACCGGCGCGGGCCCTCCTGCACGAGTTCGAGCTCGACTACGTCTTCGTGCTCGAGAAGGGGAATCGGGCCCGGCGCGCACGGGTCTCGATCCGACCCGTCCCTTTTCGGCCCGACCGCGTAGAGATCACCCGCGGCCTCACCGACGGTGATCGGGTGGTCGTGACCGCGGCCGACCAGCTCCGAAACGGGATGCGCGTGCTCCTCCGATGACGCTTCCCGAATTCAGCGTCCGACAGACGGTCCTCGTCAACGTCCTCTTCGTCGTCTGCATGGTCGGCGGTTGGAACGCGCTGCAGCTGACCGAAGTGGAGTACTCCCACGACGTCACGCTCAACAAGGTCGTCGTCACGGCCCAATGGACCGGCGCTTCCGCCGACGAGATCGAGCGGCTCGTCACGGCCAAGCTCGAAGAGGAGTTTCTAACCGTCGGTGACGTCGAGGAGATGCGCTCCTCCTCTCAGTCCAATGTCTCGATGGTCACGCTCGACATCGACGAAACCCTGGACAAGATCGACTACGAATCGGCTGTCAACGACCTGCGAGGGGCCCTCGATCAGGTGGAGGAACTGCCCACCGATGCAGAGGAGCCGAGTCTGCGCGAGATCATCACCGCCGAAATCGGCGAGGTCGTCTCCATCGCGATCACCGACGTCGGCGACGTCGGTCCCCTCGCGATCCGCGAGGTCGCGCAGGAGATCGAATCGCGGGTCCGCGAGCTGCCCGGGGTCTCGAAGGTCGAGATCCGGGGCCTGCAGGACCGCGAGGTCCGTGTGCTCGTGGATCGGGCCCGCGCCTCGCTCTACGACCTCACCGTCGAAGACATCGCCGACCGGGTCCGCCGCCAGAACCAAAATTTGCCTGCGGGCACTTTCCAGGATGAGTTCGGCGAGGCCACGCTGCGCGCGACGGGCGATTACACCTCGATCGAAGAAATCCTCGACACGATCGTAGGGGAGGACGGCCCGGGCACCCGCATCCGCGTACGCGACGTGGCGCGCATCGAGCGGGGCCTCGAGAAGCCCGTCTTCATTAGTCGATATAAGGGTCGATCCTCGGCCATCGTCTCCGTCGCCAAGAAGGACGAGACCGACGTTCGCGAACTGGTCGGGCGCGTCGATCGCCTACTCGAAGAGTTCACACCCCTCGTGCCCGAGGGCATCCAGGTCCGGACCACCCTGGACAGCTCGGACTTCGTGACACCGCGCATCGCGGTCCTGCTCGAGAATCTCGCGGCCGGCATGTTGCTGGTCGCCGGCCTGCTCTGGTTCACGATCGGCTTCCGCAACGCGATGCTCACGGTCATCGCCATCCCCTTCTCCTTCCTCACCGCCATCATCTTCTTTCCCATCCTCGACATCAGCATCAACTCGAGCACCTTGATCGGCATGCTGCTGGTCTCCGGCATGTTGGTCGACGACGCGATCATCGTGCTCGAGAACATCTACCGGAAGATCGAGGAAGGATCGGAGCTGAAGCGCGCCGTGATCGACGGCGCCAACGAGGTGCTGTGGCCCGTGACGGCCGCGGTGCTGACGACCGTCGCCGCCTTCGCCCCGCTGCTCCTGGTCGGAGGGACGGCCGGCAAATTCGTCTCGGTCATGCCGAAATGCGTGGTGGTGTGTCTGATCGCCTCGCTCTTCGAGTGTCTGCTGATCCTGCCCGCCCACTATCTGCATTTCGGTTCTCGACACGGCACGGCGACGGGCCAGACCCATCCCACCCGTTCCCCTTCGTGGTGGAACCGAACGACGGATTTCTTCGCTGGCCTCCGTCGCTCGATGGACTCCGGCTTCGAGCGCCTGCGAGTGGGCTACCTGCGCGTGCTGAGGCCCGTGATCACCCATCGATTTGCATTCGCCATGCTCTTCGTCGCGTTCCTGATGCTGAGCGCGGCAGCGAGCACCCGACTCAAATTCGAGCTCTTCCCGGGCGAGTTCTCGAATTTCAACATCAGCCTGGAATCTCCCCCCGACTTCAGCCTCCAACAGACCTCCTCTCTGACCCAGGAGATCGAACAGATCCTGCTCGACATGCCCGAGCAAGACATCGACGACTTCAACACGATCGTCGGTCTCGCCGTCGATCTGAACTATGACCGCATCCTCGCTCCAAACCTGGCGCTGATCTCCGTCGCAATCCCCCAGAACGAGGCCAACCAGCTCCGACCCCAGGACGTACTCGAACGCGTGCGCGTCGCGATGGCCGAGTTCGCCGAGAGCCGCCCGGACGAGATCGTCGCGCTCCGGGTCGAGTCCGAACGTTATGGCCCTCCGGTCGGTCGCCCCGTCGAGGTCCGTATCCAGGGCGAGGATTTCGCGGTCAACAAGCGCATCGCCGAGGAGCTCAAGGTCTATCTGGCCACGATCCCCGGCGTCTCGGCCATCGACGACAACTTGAAGGAAGGCCCCCGAGAAATCCGCCTGGAGATCGACGACGAGCGCGCCGGCGAGTACGGGCTCGCTTTCGAAGACCTCGCGCGGGCGCTGCGGGCCGCCAACGCGGGGCTGGTGACCTCGAGCTTTCGTTCCCCCTCCGCGGTCGAAGACGACGATATTCGCGTCCTGCTCGAACCCGGCCAACGTGACCGGATCCTCGACCTACTCGAGGTCGAGGTTCGCGGCACCGACGGCCGGCTCGTACGGCTCTCCGACGTAGCGCGGCTCGAAGTCACGAGAGGCTACCTCTCCTACCGACGCGTCGACGGCAAGCGGGCGGTGACCGTCTTCGCCGACGTCGACGACGACCTCGCGACGAGCCTCTCCGTCAATCGCGACCTGGAGGCACGCTTCGCCGGCGTGCGCGAGCGTTTCCCCCAGGTCGACCTCGTCTACGGGGGCGAGTACCAGGAGTCGAACGAATCGGTCGCGAGCACGGTCGCCGCCTTCCCCGTCGCCCTGCTGCTGATCTACATGCTGCTGGCGACCCTCTTCCGCAGCTACGCACAGCCCTTCATCGTATTGACCGCCGTGCCCCTCGGCTTCGCCGGCATCGTCTTCGGCGTCGCCGTCATGAATTACAGCGTCAGCTTCAACCTCCTCTATGCGGCAGTGGGACTCGCCGGGGTCGTCGTGAACGATGCGCTGGTACTCGTCGACTTCATCAACCGTGCGCGCAGGGCAGGCGTGGCCATGCTCGACGCCGTCGCCCAGGCGGGAGCGCAGCGCCTGCGCCCTGTCGTCTTGACGACGTTGACCACGGTCGTCGCTCTGCTGCCCATGGCGCTCGGGCTCCAGGGCTCATCGAAGAGCTACGGCCCCTTCGCCTCGGCGATCGCCTTCGGGCTGCTCTTTGCGATGATCGGCACGCTCTTCGTCATTCCGCTCAGCTACGCGACCTTCTCTTCGATACAGACCCGGCTCGAGCGGCTGCTTGCCTCAACGGGCCGGACTCGCCCAACCCCGCCGCCCTCGGGAGTGGAGCCGCTCCGCTGAGCGCCCTCGACCTCGCGATCCTGCTCGCCTACCTCGCGGTCGTACTGGGCTGGGGAGCATGGCACGCCCGCGGCGCAGGCCGAAGCCCCGAGGCCTTCTTCGCCGCGGACCGTGCACTGCCCTGGTGGCTGGCCGGTACGTCGATCGTTGCGACGACCTTCGCCGCCGACACTCCGCTCGCGATCGCCGGGCTGGTCGCCGTCGACGGGATTGCCGGCAACTGGTTCTGGTGGGCAGACGTGCTCCCGGTCGTGATCGGCGCCTTCCTCGTCAGTCATCTCTGGAAGCGCAGCGGCGTCTTGACCGACAACGAACTCACCGAGCTCCGCTATGGGGGGCGCCCCGCCGCCGCCCTACGCCTGTTTCGCGCGCTCTATTTCGGCGTGCTCCGCAACGCGATCGTGATCGGCTGGGTCAACCTGGCCATGGTAAAGATCCTCTCGCTCGCCCTTGGCCTCGGCGAGGACCAGAGCCTGCTCGTCCTGGCGGGACTCTTCGTACTGACCGTGGGCTACACCCTGATGGCGGGGCTGCTCGGCGTCGTCTTGACCGACTTTCTACAGTTCGGACTCGCCCTGGTCGGCTCCATCCTCCTCGCCGTTCTCGCCCTGTCCGAGATCGGCGGGCTCTCCGTGCTCATCGATCGCCTGGGCGAGGAACGATCGCTCTTGCAGATCGTCCCCCGACCCTCGGACGGTGAAGCCTTCTGGGCCTTCCTCGCCTACGTCGGGATCAAGAGCTGGTCGAGCGGCAACACCGAGGGCAACGGCTATACCGCACAGCGCATCTTGGCGACGCGCAGCGAACGCGACGCCCGGCTCGCATCGCTCTGGTACGCGATCGCCCACTTCGCCCTGAGACCCTGGCCCTGGATCCTCGTCGGACTGGTCGCGGTCATTCGCTATCCGGGCCTCGCCGACCCCGAGGAGGGCTACGTCCGCATCATGCTCGACGTGCTGCCCGACGGGCTGCTCGGCCTGCTCCTGGCCGCGATGCTCGCGGCCTTCATGTCGACGATCGATACCCAGCTGAACTGGGGCGCGTCCTACCTCACCCACGATGTCTATGCGCGCTTCGTGGCCCCCGACGCCGACGCGGCACAGCGCGTTCGGGTCGCTCGCGCGAGCGTCGTCTTGCTGGCCGCGATCGGAGCGGGGGCGACCCTCGGGATGGATTCGGTCGCCGGCGCCTGGAAGCTCCTCGCCACGATCAGCGCGGGCACCGGACTCATCCTCCTGCTCCGCTGGCTCTGGTGGCGAATCAACGCCTGGAGCGAGATCGCCGTGATGACGAGTTCTCTCGTGGGCGCGAACCTCATCGAACGCTGGACGGAGCTCGCCTTTCCCTTCTCCCTCGTCGCCGTCGTCGCGATCTCCATCCCAGTCGCCCTCGTCGTCACGCTGCTCACACCGCCCGAATCAAGCCCGGTCCTCGAGCGCTTCTACGCTCGCGTGCGACCCGCCGGCGCCTGGGATCCCGTCGCAGCCGGGCTCGGCCTCCCCCCGCGACGACTCGGCCTCCGCCCCTGGCTCGACGTCGGCGCCGCAACCCTCGGGATCTATGCGGCGATCGGCGCCACGGGATCATTGCTCGTCGGCGACTCCCCCTTGGCGCTCGTTGGAGGGATCGCCGCCTGCTTACTCCTCGGCTTCGCAATCCGCGGCGCGCGCACGGTCCCCGACTGAGACCTGCGGTCGCGCGCCCTCCCTTGCGCAGCGGGCCCGCGCTGGCTTCCCTTAAGACTCGATACGAGCCGTCAGGAGCAGCCCATGCCGATCCTCGATCCCCGTCACGACCAGATGCATCCCGTCGAGGGCGACTCCGCCTGGAGCGAATCCTATTATTTCAACGGCTATGACCCCGCGCAGGACGTCGGTCTGTACACGCGCATCGGCATCCGGCCGAACGAAGGCAGCATGGACGTCATGCTCGCGGTCTGGCTGCCGGAGAACCGGATCGCGTTCGTGCGCGCGAAGCGCGACCAGCACGAGATGTGTGAGCCTCCCCTCGAGGTCGGCGGGGTCCGCTATGCGTGCCTCGATGCCGGACGGCACTGGCGGCTCGAGGCAGACTGTCAGGCGAGCGTCTTCAGCCTCGCAACGGGGGAGCGAGGCGAGGCGGACGTATCCCTCGAGCTCGATTTCGAGGCGCTCACCCCGCTGATCGGCTTCGACGGCCAGGGGGAACGCGGCCAGGGCGCGAGCTCCGCGACCGGGTCGGCGACGGGCAAGGGACACCTGGAACAGGCCGGGCGCTGGTCCGGCTGGGTCGAAGCGGGCGGAGCGCGGCACGCCCTCGGTCCCATCGTACGGGGAAACCGGGACAAGTCCTGGGGACCGCGGCGCTGGGGTGGGCCCAATATGTGGCGCTGGTTCTCGATCAACATTTCGGACGAGGTGCATTTCGGCGGCATCCGCATCGGAACCGACGCGGGCGACCTCCACCGGGGCTGGGTCTGGAAGGACGGCGAACACACCAGCCTCTCCGAGTGGCGCGTACGGACGCAGACCCGCTCCGATGGCGTGACCCAGAAAACGGTCCACGTGACGGCCCTCGACAAACGCGGCCGAGAGCACGTTCTGCTCGGCGAGGTCCTCCGGGTCTTCCCCGGCGGTGCTCGGCCCGGTCATACGCTCGTGAACGAAGGCCTCACCCGCTGGACCCATGAGGGCGAGACCGGCTACGGAATCGCCGAGTACCTACATCAATTCGATGACGCGGGCCGGCCTCGAGTCCCGATCGAATAGCCTCCGTCAGCTCAGAGAGAGAGCAGCAGCTCCGCCGCCCCCTCCATCGCGCCCTCGACGTACCGGACATCGAGACAATCTCCGACCGCGTGGGCCCGCACGCCGCGCGCCTGGAGCGCGTCGCGTAGCCCCACGTCCGGTCGCGCCCCGTCGCTGATCAAGACGCGATCAGCCTGCGTCAGGCGCGCCTCACCCGCGCCGTCTCGCCAATGCACCCCCGCGTCGTCCACCGCCTGGAGGCGGGCGCCGCCCTCGAGGATCACGCCGGCGTCGCGTGCCTCCTGGACATAGCGCCAGCGTCCCACGAGACCGTTGGCCGCGGCAAAAACCGGTGTCGGCTCCAGGACGAGGACCTCGGCCCCGCGCGCCCGGGCCACGCCCGCCAGGGCGAGCCCCGTCCGATCGCCGCCGGACACGACGAAACAGCGCCCCACCTCGCTCTCCGGCACCGTCGCGCCGAGCCAATCCGCCAGGGCGTCGACGGTCTCGACCTCCGGGCGGTCCGCACCCGGGATCTCGGGAAGGGTCCAGGCCCCACCCGTCGCGACGATCACTTCGTCGTAGTCTTCGACGTCCAGCGCCGCGGGGTCCAAACGCTCCCCGAGCCGAACCTCGATATCCCGCCGGCCGGCCTCTCCCACCAACCAGGCCAGCAGCTCCGCGTTCGGTTCGGCCGTTTGTGCGGCGAGCGCGAAGCGCCCCCCAAGCCGATCCGCGGCCTCGACAAGCGTAACCCCATGCCCCCGCAACGAGGCCAGCCGAGCCGACTCGAGCCCAGCGGGCCCGCCCCCCACGACGAGCAGGCGCTTGGCCCGTGCCGCGGGCATCAGCTTACGGGTCGATTCGAAGCCCGTCGTCGCGTTCACGGCGCAGCGCACGTTGGCGCGCACGAAGATCTGGCTGATGCATCGATAGTGGTACATGCAGGGCCGCACCGCCTCGGGCGTCCCCGCGGCCAGCTTGTTCGGCAGGTCCGGGTCGGCGAGCAGCTTGCGGCCCATCGCGACAAAATCGGCCTTGCCCTCGGCGAGCGCCTGCTCGGCCGCATCGGGCGAAAGTCGACCCACCGTGATCACGGGCACACCGACCCGCTTCTTGACCTCGGCGGCGAGGGGCAGGAAGCGACCGGGCACATGGGTCGCGTGGGCTTCCGTATAACCGATCCCCAGGGCGGGATTCGCATAGAGACTCACGTGGAAGGCGTCGGCCCCCGCGGCCTCCGCGAGTTCGGCCACACGACAGGCATCCGCGAGCGTCTCGCCCTCGATCAGTACCTCCTCACCGTTGATGCGACACCAGACCGGATAGTCCCGCCCCACGCGCGCCCGGATCGCCTCGAGTATTTCGACCAGAAAACGCGCCCGGTTCTCGACCGAGCCCCCGTACTCGTCGCTCCGGTGATTCGTAGTCGGCGACAGAAAGTTGTCGATCAGATAGCCGTGACCCGCATGCAGCTCGCAAGCGTCCACGCCAGCGTCCCGAGCACGCTCGACGGCGGCGGCATAGGCCTCGACCATCCGCGCGATATCGGCTCGGGTCATCTCGTGAAAGATGATCTCGGCACCTTTGACCTGCGCCGGCGTGCCCATATTCTCGACCTCGTGGGGCGTCAGCATCCCCATCAGCGGATCGGCCGCGGGAGGCTTCTCGGGCAAGGAGGGGACGAGCAGCGGGCGAGCAGCGATGATGTCTTCAACGGCGCCCTTGCCGTTATGCACGAGCTGGAGCGCGACCTTCGCGCCGTGGGCGTGCACCCGGTCCGCGAGACGCCGCCAACCCTCGACGAAATCCACACCTCCGATGGCGCTCTGGCGCGGGCTCGAGAGGCCCTCCGGCGCGGTCACGCCGACCGAACCCACCAGCAGCAGGGCCGCGCCACCCCGGGCGCGCGCTTCGAAATAGTCGATCTGCTGATCCGTGACATAACCGCCACCGGTCGCCTGGTTATCGCCCATCGGACACATCAGGATCCGGTTGCGGAGCTCGAGGCTTCCGATGCGCCCGGGCGCGAGGAGATGGGGATGGCTCATGGATCGGGCTCCTCGAAAGATGCCGGGTTTCAGCTGGGCTCTTTGAACTCCACCAGGATCGCACGATAGGGACGGTCGCCGGTGTTGACCGCCTCCTCCACGGATCCCTCGGGCAGGATCGCGGCGCTGCGGTCCTCGAGGTCGACGCTGAGCCGCTCCTCACCGTGAATCGTGGGGTGGCCGGGCACCGGGAGGACATCGAGGCTCGCGCCATCGATGGTGACGAGCGCGTAGGGAAGCACGTGGTGGTGAGGGCCCGTCGAGGCGCCCGGATCGATTCGCTGGTCCCACACCCGGACCCGATCGTCCTCGTAGAGGACGTTCGTCGCGATGGGCCCCAGCACCGACCGCTCTTCACTGCCCTGCTTATCGTCCGCGTCGCCCATACCGAGCGACTCTATCACAGGGCCCCGCCCCCTCGAGGCGCGCCCTATCCCCGATCGCCGTCGCCTATAGTTTTGGGCGGAGCACTCCCACGAGTGAATCAGGAGATCCCCCGCCATGGCCCCGACCAACGGCAACACCCCGACCTATCAACCCCAGCCGCGCCCCGACTGGGCCCAGGAGTTTTTGGAGGTCGGCCGTCGTGTCGATGCCAGGAGCGTCGTCCCGCTCGACGAGGACTCCCTGCTGCGCTGCGCCACCGAGAACACCGGGCTCTCGGATTTCGGCGACGACGATTGGCGCGAGCCCTTCCGGATCCTGCTCTCCGACCTCGAGGAGACCGCGCGACTGAACTTTTTCGGTCGGGTGATGACGCGCTCGGACCTCCTGGTCCACCTCGAAGGCCGACTGCGCGTGATCGACTACTGCAAACGGCATCCTGAGGTGGAGGAGGAAAAAATCGAGGCGCCGGTCTTCATCGTCGGCCTACCCCGATCCGGCACGACCATCATGCAGGAAATCCTCGGGGCCGATCCCGACGCGCGGACGGTCAGAATGTGGGAGGCCAAATTCTCCGTGCCCCCGCCGGCGCCGGGCGACCCCGTTCCCGATCCACGCATCGCGCAGGCCCAGGATCTGGTGGGGTTACAGGATCGCATCACCCCGGAGTGGGCGACGATGCATAAGGTCGGCGCCGAGTTGCCGGTCGAGTGCATCGAGTGGACCTACTCGACCTTCGTCTCTTATGCCTTCTCGGCCTCCTTCTACGTCCCGAACTACACGCGCTACGTCGCTCAGAACGACCACGTAGCGGCCTTTGCATGGCACAAACGGATCCTGCAACTACTCCAGTCGACGGGCCGCCCCCACCATTGGCTCCTCAAGGGACCGACCCATCTCCCCATACTCCCCGCGCTCTTCGACGCCTATCCAGACGCGAAGCTCGCCTTGATGCTGCGCGACCCCGTGAAGTCCGCCGCCTCCGTGGTCGACGTCTCCGGGGTGCTCTTCTACATGCGCAGCGACGACACTTCGCTCGGCAAGGGCTTTGGCAAGTCGGTCGACGGCAAGGAGTCCTATCAGACGCTGCAGGACATGATCCAGTGGATGGAGGACGGCACGATCCCGAGGGACCAGATTTTTCCGATCGATTACCCCGCCTTCTTTGCCGACCCCGACGCGGCTCTCGAGAAGCTCTACGGGGAGCTGGGCTTCCCGCTCTCCGAGGGCTCGAAGCGGGCGATGCTCGACTACGTTTCAAACAAGCCGAAAGACAAATTCGGCAAGCACCAATACGACATGGGAAACGCCGACGCGATCGCCACGGCCCGAGCGGCCTTCCGGCCCTTCCAGGAATATTTCGGCGTCGCGAGCGAGGTCTAGTCCGCGCGCGGCGCGATTCAGATCTCCCGTAGCTCGGCGAAGGGAACGCGACGCACCGTCGGTCGATGATCCGCCACGCTCTCCATCCAGCGCAGGGTCCAGACACCACGGTCATGTCCCGCCGTGTCGAGCCAGTTGGTGTCGGCGAGGCCTGGATTCCGGTGGGCGATGACGACCCGCACACCCCCATCCGGCCGAATACAGGCCGTGTGATTATTCACATGGATATTCCAGTAGCGGTAATCGAAAGACGCTCCCCAATAGTCACAGAGCGAGAGACTCCAGTAGCGGCACTCCGGCGGCTGCATGTCCAGCACCAGCGCCTCCTCCTCTCCGACCTCCCACCACCCGCTGTTGTAGAGCTGATCGGGGATCCCGAGGGTCGAGGCTGCCCGCTCCCGATCTCCCTCCTGGAAGACGTTCGGCTCGGGGACCCACTCATCCACGATGTCGAAGAAATTCTTGGCGCTGCCTCGCATGAAACGAATCGAGCGGCGAAAGGCGTTCACGACGAAATCCGCCGTTAGCTTGGGCGGCGCATCCTCCGAGAGGCACTCGATGTTGAGCGAGGAGCGGTCCTGCTCGAGCTTGCGCGAGAAGGTCTCTCGGACCATCAGCGTGGTCGCGTCCGCTTCGAGGGGGATCCAGTTCCCCGGCCGCTCTTTCTGGCTGAGGACCACCTCGAAGCGACCGTCGGCATCGACCTCGAGGTCGTCGATCTTGACGTAGGCGACCGTACGCCTCCCGCCCTCGCGGCCGAGCGATCCGCCGTAGACGGCGAAGCTCATGTAGTGGTTGTCGCCCTTCCGACCCCAGACCCGGTAATCGTAATTGCCGTTGATGTAGGCGTTGCTGTGATGGTTATCCGGATTATCCCAGCCGCTCTTCTGGACCTCACAGAGGCTTGGGAAGAAGACCGGAAGCCGGGGGTCGCCCGCCTCCATGATGTGTTCCAGCCCGAAACGGACCATCCGAGCCAGATAGCGATGGCCCTCGGCGAGGTCGAGCGGCCCCTTCGGCGCGAGCTCGCGGAAGAGGTCCTGCCCTCCCTCCTTGATGCCTTCGCAGTAGTCGGCCCAGGCTTCGCCCGAGGCAAGGTATTCGTCGGGGTCTCGGCTCATGTCCATGGGGGCTCCTCTCGCGGGTGGATCGTGCCTGTCCGAGTATGCCATCGGCACCTCCTCCCCGCTGATGGCCCCGGGACCTCTCTCGACCTGAAAGGGCTAACGTCGCGCTCCGATCTATGCCCCAGATGAGGAACCCGACCCATGGAATTCGTGATCAGCTACGACATGCGCGCCCCGAGCTTCGCCACCCCGGCGCAAGAGATCTACGCCGCCACCCTGGACCAATGTGCCTGGGCCGACGACGTCGGCTTCGATGTCATTGGCCTCGGTGAACATCACGCCTCGGACGACGGCTACCTGCCCTCGCCCATCCCGATGGCCGCGGCGATCGGTGCGCGCACGAAGCGGATCACGATTCGACCCAACGTGCTGCTCGCTCCGCTCTACGAGCCCGTGAAGCTCGCCGAGGACCTCTCGGTCCTGCAATACATCTGCGGCGGACGACTCGAGGTCGTGATCGGCGCGGGCTACGTCCCCTACGAATTTCAGATGTTCGGCAAGCGACGCGAGGACCGGAAAGCGCTCTACATGAATACCTTCGAGGTGCTCCGCCGCGCTTGGAGCGGAGAGACCTTCGACTACGAGGGGCGCAGCGTCACCGTGCGGCCGATCCCGGACCCGCCGCCCCGACTCCTACTCGGCGGCACCCATCGCGCCGTCGCTCGCCGCGCAGCGAAGATCGCCGACGGCTTCTACCCCCCCGGCGGAGAGAATTGGCGCCACTATCGGGCGGCCTGCCTCGAGCTCGGCAAGCCCGA
>Ga0315331_10000125_pt1 | contig 44853 bp, 25 predicted proteins | sample M160m34915metaG_FD_203456 | JGI IMG/M metagenome (GOLD analysis project Ga0315331, IMG submission 203456) | Ammonia-oxidizing marine archaeal communities from Monterey Bay, California, United States - M1 60m 34915 | ecosystem: Environmental > Aquatic > Marine > Intertidal zone | place: USA...
TTATATCCATCAACTCTTTCAGCTGACTTTGCATATAAAATATCTTTTATTTTATCGCTAACCTGTGAAGCCGAATCATCCGCAGCAATCATATCCATAAGTTCATCCATAGTATTAGTGTCAAATGAGTAACTACATTCTATTTAGACACTATTTATTCTTCTGAAAACTAGATTCCATCATCATAGTCATCATAACTTTCTTTATCCACTTTAAATGTTCAGTTGATTCTTGCATATGTTGTGGTCTATGTGCAGATTTAGGTCTATTTTTATAGTAAAAATCTACTGCATTATATAACAATCTAACATCATCTTCAACCAAATTCACATTAAAACTTGGTTGTTTTTCTCTATCCCTTCTAATTTGATTTGGGTGCTTAGGCACTAAATCTCTCCACCTTTTGGTTTTGCTATATTTGCATCCATAGTTGTTGCTTTACTATCTACATCCATAGATCTAAGTGCAGCATCTGGTTCACCACCAGCAGCACTATCTCCCAAATCATCCATTGGCATTGGTCTTAATCCACCAGTACCTTCAGGATCTAACATCATTTCAGCAGGATCAGGAATAGTTCCATCTGCAATTTCCTGTTCAATCTTCTCATCTTCTTCTCTAATTTCTTCATCAGTTTGACGCAATACATTACGTCTTACCCAATCATTAGAGTAATATTTACCGATATAAGGTTCTACGGTAGCAAGAGATGCTAACCTTTCATTCATTAATTCGGTTTCTTTTAATTCAGTAAAGTGATTATCATATAAGAAATCATACTGAATATGCTCACTCATTACCTCCCAATCTTCTGGAGTAATTACGTTCGTTAGGAGTAATTGGGTTCTCAGCATGTCATTAAACATTCTGGAGAATCTCTTTCTTAAACGTCCAACAAACTTACTAAATTTAACTTCATCCCTCAATATCTCTGAGGATCTTCCCAAGTTGAATCCTCCCTCTCCGTCCATTCTTGATGTGGGTACATTGAGCGACCTATATAATTTCTTTTTGAAGTACTCAATATCCGTGATCTCTCCAAGGTTTTGACCTCCAGGAAGAGTAGAAATTTCAGTTCCACGACCTCCTTCCCTTCTAGGGAGCCAGAAATCTTCAAGCATTGACATGTACTTCTTGTCATCTCGGATCTCTCCTGTGTCAGCGTTGTAGACAAGTTTGTTCCGATATCTCATCATTACGTCACGAAGATATTGCTCTGCCTTAACCTTCGGTAAATTTCCAACATCTATGTAGAAAATCCTGCGCTCTGGAGCACGGGATAATCTATATATGACTAAACTATCCTCAATCATACGCAATTGATTGAGTGATTTGATTGCTTTGTGTAGATATGATAGTGTTGATCCCTTATTTCTATCAACTAATCCAGACGTGCAGTATGTAATGGCATCTGATGCAATTTTAATTGAACCTTTGCCACCACCATTAGCAGTACTGTTAGTGGGATATGATTGTTTTGGAGTATATACGTAGTATTCTTCTAATTCAGGAAACTCATATTCTTCTGGATTGCCAGTATTTAATCCTGTAATTGCTCCCCTAGTAAATTGATCACCCTTTTTCTTTTTTTCTTGCCTTACATATCTAATTTTCATTGCGTCAATATATCGCAACTCCTGTAAACCTGCTTCTGGATTTTTTAAATCTATAACTTTATGATAAAAAAGTCTCCCATCTACATACCAATTCCTATAGATTTCATGTGCTTTCTTATCAAAATCCAATAAATCTAATACAAATTTAAAATTTTCTCTAACCTTTTTCTTTATACCATCACTAGCATTTAAATGATCTAAATTTATCTGTACGGGTTGATCGTTGCTATCAGAAACCAACGCTTCATTTACAATATCTTCAATAGCACTATCCGCTTCAGGATGAAGTGCCATTTCTCTATATCTTTTAATTAAATCAAATTCTGTTCTATAAACACCTTCAATATCAACATATTGCCCAAAAAAACCACTACTCAAATAATGGTCATTCCCGTCCTCGTTATTAGGAGGAACGGGAGAGACCGCAGTTTGAGATAGTGGTTCATTGTCCTCTATCGAGAACCCAAATAATTTAGCCATAATTTATTTTAAACTCTAACTTTCTTACTATTTAGCTAGGTGTTAACCGTCAGCTTCTGTTCCTGCTCCAGCCAAATTAAGTGACTGAACAGCAAACTCAACAGTAAACTCTTCTATAGTATCACCTGTATCGTAAGATAAGTCAATAGCTGATACACTTGTTGGAAATATATCAACAAATTCATACTGTTTCAATACAGCATTACGTTCTCCAGAACTATTTTCACTACTCTTAGTAGAACCTCTACCAAGTTGGTATACCTTAGCATTTGTCATATAAGATTCTGGAAGTGTTGCACCAATATTAGTGGTTAAATCAGCAATTTGCTGTGTCCAGTTTTCAAATGCATTTCTTAATAAGAAATTCTCATCGTTAATAACTGTTACAGTCCAAGGATCGATTGTTCTGTCTCCAGCAACTTTAAAAATACGACCTCTAAACGGAATATCAATTGCTGCAATATTTTGAGCAGGTAGTGAAGCTGCTTTGCACATAAATCTAAAAGTTGCTGCATCCCACCCCGTAACTCCTTCAGGTAGAGTAGTTAACTCTACCTCAAACAGATTGGGTCTTGCACCACCACCTAGTAGTGCTGATTTAAAATCAGATATGTTTTTGTTTTCTCTAGTTTGAGCCATTTGTGGTTGTCCTCCTGATGTTATTTAGAGATGAAAATTAAACTCGACCTGCTACTTCTTCAAAGCTGATACCAGTTCTGGTAGCAACGAAAGTAAGAGTAACATAGTTGATTGACTTCGCAGGCTTCAGGAAGATGTCTGCTCGGAATTCGTTATTATCAATAACATCAGGGGTGTTATTTGTGGTGTCACAAACAACTAGGAATCCATAAAGTCCTCTCTTTGCCTGAATATCACGTAGATATGGTTCCACAATATTGCGGAAGTTTGCTCTTGTTAACTCATCGTTGAGTTCAAAGAGTTGAGCTTCTGCTGCTTTTTGCAGTGCTTGCTCAATTGTAAGGAACAGACGACGAACGTTAATTCTATCAAATGCTGATGCATATCCGAGAGCAGTTTTATCACCGAAGAGAAGTGTTCCAATACCAGGTGTGGTAATGAAAGAGTTAATTCTTTGAGGATAAAGTCTGTCTCTTTGTGCTTTAGATGGGTTATATGCAAGTTTAACTGCATTATTAATAACACCTCTTTGCTGTCCAGCAGGTGAGAACCAAGGATAAGCAACGATATTTGTGCGTGTCATTAGACCAGCAACGTCTCCATTACATGGAATATAACGGAATGCATCATTAAATCTATCATACATGTACTTGTATCCACTATCAAATACACCATAAGATGATGAGGAAAGTGGACTAAAGAAGTTAATCACATTTGTGGTTTGATCTTCAGTATTACTGACGTTAACCACGTTTGCTCTATGTGGACTGATGGTTGCCATGCAATCCATTCTTTGTCCAGCAAGTGATATTAATTGATTTGCTTTTGCTTGTGAATCAGATTCTGTATCACAACCTGGACCCATGATTAAGTAGTCAACTTGAATTTCATCCTTATTGCTAAACAATCTGTAGGATGTCATTAGATCGGCTAATGTAGCCTTCATTCCACCTTTTGTTTCACCAGATGGGACTGAACCATAATCTTGACCACCAGATAATTCATATGCTATGTTACCCAATACTGAGTAAGTAACACCTTGTGCATCTAGACCCCATAAACCATCTCCAGTTGTAACCGCAGTACATGCAGTTGAGAATCCTGAAGCAGTTGGTGTAGTTCCCCAGTTAGTATCTTTTGCATTAGATGGGTTAATACCTGCGTAGATATTTTGAGAATTTGTTGCAAGGTAATCCTTATAGTATACCTTAGTTGGTGGGTTAACTGCAGAGACTGCATCTTTTGCCTTAGAAAGGTTTAGATGTTTCTCAATAATATTTCCTTTGATTCCAGTTACTCTACCTTCATCATCAACAACTACAACGTGCAGACCATCATTCTTACCCTTTCTTTCACTAACAAAGTTACTAGTGGTTGGTCTAGGTGCTAGGGTCTTCCAATAAGTTGTTGCATTCTTAAGACCCAAAGTTTGCTCATCATACCAGTCTTTAATAGATGCTGGAGTATATGCTGCAGTCAAAGAATGACCTGTAGCAACACCTAAAGTATTAAGGAATCTAATAGAAGATGATGTTGTGTATGCTGCTATGCTATTTCCTTCTGCATAATCAATTGGGAAGTAAGATGTTATACCACCAACTGCTGATATCCTATCAGTAATCTTAACATCAATAGTAGAATTAGAGTTGGTTGAGTCAGTACTTACACCAGTAATAATTCCCTTAAGGAATCCAGTAAATCCACCTGTGGTTCCAATTCCTGGAATAATTGCTCCGTCTATATTGGCAGTAACAGCAAATCCAACAGTAGCACCAGCGAGTGCTAAGTTATTAGTGCTAACACCAATTATTTGATCTGCTTGGTCATCAATCTGACAAACTTTAAGTGTGTTAGACCAAGTTCCTGGATTCTTTGCTGCGTAGCTAAATGTTGCATCACTTTGATGATTGTTTATGTAATCATCGTAGTTGTAAATTTTAAGAACAGAAGTAGAAGCAACACCAACACCTGCGTTTGCGTTGTTGAGATTACTACCAGCAGTTCTAACTACCTTAAGAACACCACCATATGAAAGGAAAGATGATGCTGTCATCCAATACTCATATTGTGAGTCAGTTCCTATTGGTGATCCAAAGGTATTGACTAAATCTTCTTCAGTAGTAATGTTGATTGCTTCATCAACAGGTCCAATTTCAAAAGGTCCAGCAATCGCACCTATATTATCTAATACATTATCAGCTCTTCCTATGGTTAAATCAACCTCCCTTACCAGTACTCCAGGAGATAATTGAGGAGTGGCCATGTTTTTCTCCGATGTCTCAGTTTATCTTCAAATATTTATTCAAAAGTTTATTTTCAGCGGGGAAACATGGAGTGAACACTACCAATCTGGATATGACCAATCACTAAATGGTTTCTTTTTTCGTCTATCTACAATCCTTCTTATAGTGCAAATCTTACATTCATAAGAGTAAGAGGATGGAACTGCTCCTCTACTTTTTCTTGTTCTGTAAAAACCATCGATGAGATTTTTTATCTCTCCACAAGTTCTACATTTTCTATCTACAAGCAACAAGTGTCCTAATTTAAGTTGCTTGTCAAATTCCATTACCGATATTCCCAGTTATAAGATTTGTCACCATACTCATCCGTATTCCAATTAGTGGATGTGTCCATTGACCCATTATCTATAAACCATCTATCACCCTCTTTATCAACAAATTGATCTTCATCAGTTCCATCTACAATAAAACCAAATGGAGCCATATCTTGCTCTAACTGGTTCTTTTGTTCCTCATATAATCTCTTACGAACGTCTTGATCTGTAAGTTCTTTAAAGTAATCACTTTGAACCAACCAAGCAAATATAACCAAGCACATAGCAAGGTCATCATTACATCCCTCTTCTGCCTCAAATGAATTACTCTTCTGAATAAAAGTTGTTAGTTCAGATATAATTTCATAGTCTTTGAATATTAATTTATCTGCTTCAATAAGAGTTTTTAAGTTAAGAGAACCAATCTTCTTAACTGTCTTAGACATCTTAACTCCAAGTTGTGTTTTCTTACCAGAGAACCCTTGACCTACAACTTGACCTGCTCTACCTCTCATAGAACACATAAGGAGATTATCATATTCAAGATCAAAGTTTAGAATAGATGCTACCTGATCACCAATATCGTTTACCTCACACATTATAAAAGCATCATTATAATTCTTTGCCACCTCCCAAATAACATTAGGAAATATCATAGGTTTGATTTCATTATTCCTATACTTACCTACAACCTTATGAGGAAACTCTGTAATATCTACAACGACAAAAGCAGAGTAGTCTTCACTAACTCCTCTTGCTACGTCAACAGTCATTACATAATCATGACCTTCTATAGGTTGCTCATAACAATCATATCCCGCCTTTCTTATAAGGGGTTCTTCATAAACAAATGCCCTAAGTTTAGATGGTGCAATTAAAGTATCAACAGATCCTAAAAATTCACATTCAAACTCAATCTTAAATTGTTGTTCAGATGTATTGGCAATAGTTTGCCTTCTCCATTCACTATCCCTACCAGGAACTTGAGACCAATGAACATCAGTTGGCACATAATCATTCTTACCTTTTTCTGCATCATGCCAATACCTATAAAAATGGTTCATCCCGTGAGGGGTTGAAACCATTATGACTTTAGTAGTCTTACCAGAAGTAATAGTAGGATAAACGGAACTAAAGAATGCATCAGCGATATGGTTGGGAACAAAAGCAAATTCGTCAAGGAAAAGAATGTTAAAAGACATACCACGGACAGCACTTGCTGAAGTAGAAGCCGCCAAGATTTTACTACCATTTTCTAACTCCATAGAACCTTTGTTCCAAGATATAATACCTTGTTGCATCCATTTAGGCAAATTCTCATAAGCAGTTTGCAATCTACCTAACAAGTCTCTAGCAGTTGCAGCTTTGTTTGCAAGAATACCTACATTAACACTATCATTAAAAACAATATAATGTAAAAGATATGATACAGACGTAGTAGATTTACCTGTCTGACGAGGCATCTTACAAATATTAAATCTATTATCGTGGAAGTTTTTAATTAACTTCTCTTGGAAATCATATGGTTTAAATTGAACAAGTCCCTCATCAAGAGAAACAATCTTCATATAATTTTTTGCAAAGTATACAGGATCTCCTGCACATTTCATAAATTCAAGAATCTGCTCTTGAGAAAATTCTTGAGCAACATTTGCTTTTTTTAAATTGGGATTACCTAAATAAATGTCTTCCATAATTACATCATTTCATACTTACCAAATTTTTTGTCGTGTTCGATAGTTTTTCTTTGTAGTTCTAATATTTTTTCTAAATTTTCTACTTTCTTTTCCAACTCTTTAGTTTTTTTCTCCTCCGATGAGGAGTGGTTCTCCTGGGTCATAGTCCGAAACTTTGTAATTCCAGAGTTTAGCATTAGGATACACTTTTCTCACTTGATCCTGTACTTCTCTGCGTGATGGGGTTTTGACGTGGGGGAAAAACATTTTAAGATTGTAGTCATTTCCTCTCCATGCCAAATTAACAGATATTATATTTCCTGTCTTAGGTGCAAGGCGGATGGCTTCACTAACTCCACCTCCGTTTCCACCGTTGCCATTACCATTAGAGCCGTTGCCATTACCATTACCATTACCGTTGCCGTTGCCTGTGCTGCTATGGTCTTGGCGATGATGATGATGTGATCCACCCCACCAACGTCCACCTACGGACTTTGGCATATTTACACACTTCTTTTGAAGTGCATCATAATATTTTCCTTCAGGACACTTTCTCATTAAAAAATAGACTCTGCATGTTTATTTATCTTAACTTAAAGTCCGATAACCGTTAATGGATCAGTATAAACAGTAGCTACACCTGCATTAGCATCAAATTTAACTCTATTACTTTGGAAGTTTAAATCGGTCATATTACCAAGACTAGTTCCATCACTAGAAATGCCAACTGCTCCTGTACTATTAACGTTACTAATAAGTCTAGGCATTTGCTGTCTCCAATACTGAGAGAAGAATTTTTAAAGTAGTATTTGCACCAGCTTCTGCTACAATATAATCACTTGTCTCTAATACCAATTTACCATCTAAAGGGATATAAGCATCAGCAACAGGAACACTTGCTCCTTTAATAATTTCATTAGTTGTACCACTTCTTACATGAGACATAGTAAGAGTGGTTGCTGCAGAAGCATAATTGGTTATATGTGCATATAAAATAATTCCAGTATATCCTGTTGGTGCAGTATATATCGTTGCGCTACTTGTTGTAAGGGTAGCAGTATATGTTTTAAATCTGTTGAGTGCGAGTGCCATATTAACTTAATGCTAGGATAAACGGTGTTATTTCTGAGAATAAACTCTTACTAAAGGCTCTTCCACTAACTGTACCAGTTTCTTGATTAATTAGCAAATCTTCACCTATTCTAAAATTACCTGCTTGGTCTGTACTTGTATAAAGAACCTTACCACCATCTTCAAGAAGAACCTCATTTTGCTGATTAAGAACACCTCCTCGTTTTGGAGTAGCTTGAGTAATAGTATTACCAGCACCAACATACTCAAATGTATGTGAACTAGCAACTATTCTACTTGCTTGAGAGAAGTATGCCGTGGAACCGACTCCAACTGCATTAAGCAAATTAGAAGCAAGTGTTAATGTAGATATTCCAGATGACACGGGTGTCGAACTATTTATTACATAATAAAGAGGATCCATACTAGCAGTTGCTGTAGCAGTATTAATACCAACATTCGGTGCTGCGATTGTTACATCTGGAGTTCCTGTATATTGACTTCCACTACTAATAATCGTAATAGATTTAATTGCTTCATCTTCTACTGTAGCATATGCGGAAGCAGTTTCTCCACTAGGACCAGAAGGTGCTGCAATAGTGACTGCAGGAGTAGAAGTATATCCAGTTCCACCAGCACTTACTGCAATTGTCCTAACCTCTTTGTATAGTTGATCAAAGTAAACCATCTGTCCATCATAAGGTCTATCAACATCAATCTTTGCAGTACCAGCAGTAGCACCAGCACCAGCATAGAAATGTGCTAAGGTTGAAATACCAACATTAACTACAAAGGAAGTAGTTGATGGAATAGAATCAACAGTAAAAATATGAGGTCTTTTGTGAGGATATGTTTTTGATCCATATGCACAAGTTAATCCAATACCAGCAAGAGTTACTCCCATACCTACTTGGAAGTCATGAGCAGCAGTTGTAGTTACTGTAGCAATACCAGAGGTATAATCATAAACAAAATTATTAATAGTTTTTTCAGGAGCAAAAGTATTCACATTTACTTCCACTTCTGCTTGAGATATTGCTGCAGCAGTTGTGACAAAACCAGTATATTGAAGATCACTTACTCCCCTTGCAGTCAATCCATAAGTACCGAAACTGCAATTACTGTTAGCAATATCTGCTTGACCACCTTTATCAACTCTAACTGCTTCTTGACAACAAATAGTGAATAGTGAAACTAACTGAGCAAATCCTCCATTAGTAACAGCAACTCCAATACCACCCTGGTTATATTGAGTAAAGGAGTCTACATTCATCGCTTTCAATAATCTTGCTTGATCACCATCAATATAAATTCCAGTTCCTGTAGTTGTATCACTTGTACAGTTCTGAACATATGGACCTTTCCATTTTCCACCACCTACGTTTTCTGCTATTTCATCTGTTGGGAAAGCAACCGCAGCAGCAGGTGCAAGATGACCTTTAAAAGTCATATTTGCTAATTTATCACCCTTTCTTACATGGAAAATATCACTAGTTGTATTACTAGCAGTAACTTCTACTGTTCTTTGATCATCTCCTACAATAGAAACAAATGCAGGAATTGAAATGGGATTATCTTCTGTATATTTTCCAGAAAGAACTTTAACTGTAGTTCCTGATTGAGCAGCTCCAACTGCTGCCTTAATAGTCAAGAATGCGTTGTCAATAGATGTTCCATTATTTGAATCACCACCATCTTTTGCAACGTATAAGACGTTTGGTGCAGAGTTAATACCTGATGCACCAGCATCAATAGTTACACCACTACCAATTACAATAGTAGAATTTGTAACAGTAACAAGACCAACAGTAATTTGATTGTTGTCACCATCCATAGTAATAGATGATCTACCAACGGTGAGGATACCCGTAATTCTTGCATCACCATCAACTAATAATGCGGTAGTACCTACACCAATATGTACGGTTCCTACTCCAGTACTAGCACCAAGAGTTGTTATTCCTAATGTTTTAGTATTTCCATCAACATGTAAATCAGACCTAGCAGTAATAATACCAATAGATTCTATTTCTACTACTTCTCTACTGAAGATAGATCCAGCAACAGAAATATGTCCGTCAAAGTATGCAACAGTATCTGTTGTAGTTCCACTACCAACATACAAGTTATATGCTGATCTTGCAGTAGTCGCAATACCTACATTTCTAGTAGTATGAACACCAATAGCATTAGATGCCCAAGTTCCACCAACTCCAGCACCAGCACCAACATCCCATTTACTAGTATCTGCATTCCATACTAAAGTATTACCATCTTCCAATCCATCAATATTAACATCATCAAGATCTTTAATAAATCCTGCACCACCTCCACCGATGGTATACATTTGTTGTTCAACTCTATTAACAAACAATCTATAGTTTGCTGCTAGATCTTTTAGTGTTGCAAACTTTTGATCAGTTGGGGTAAGAGGATCATCTCCTTCCTTTGATGATGGATCAGGATTTACTGGTCGATCATTATATATTTCTAATAATTCTTTTTGCTCATTTTTTATATTATTAACAATCTTATATAACTCTGCAATATTAAGAGAAGTATCTTCAATTTTACTACTTAATTTAGATACATCTTCAGATACATTTTCAATACTATCATCATAATATTTTACTTTAGGAAGATTTGCAATCTCCTCTTTCAACCCATCAAAATAAGATTTAAGAGTTTTGTTAGACTCATAACTCTTATCATAAGATTCTTTAATTTGAGACTCAATATTTTGTTTTGTCTCATTAAGCTTACTAAGTACTTGTTTTTTTAACTTCCTATCATCATCTTTAAATTGGGTATGATGATCCCAAATTCTTATTGCACAATCTTTTAATTCTTTGTATATCTTATCTTTAGTTTCTTTTAAATTTTCCTTTACTTCACTAATTTCAACTTTCTTCTCAAAATCTTTTATATCAAGTGATTCAGATAATTCATTAACTTCTAAATCAATTCTATCCCTTAAAGATTTTATATTATCTCCAACCTTGATAAAATCATCATCAATTACACCAAAAGTTTTTCCAATCCAGGAAAAATCAGGAACCTCATTAACCTCATTAACCCACTTAGGAAATACTGGGATTTCTGATCTTACTTTTTCAACCTCTTCTTTGATTGATTGAAGATCTGTTTCGTAATACTTAGGTTCTGGAAGATTGGTTACTTCTTGTTGAATAAGATCTATTTTATCTTCAATACTATCAATCTGTTCATCATAATATTTTACTTCAGGAAGATCCTTTACAGATTCTCTTAAAAGATCTATCTGTTCAGTTATTGCTTCTACTGTAGGATCATAATCCTTTACTTCTGGAATATTATCTTTTACTTGCTCAATATGCTCTGCAAGTTGCTTTAACTCTTCATCATAATATTTTACTTCTGGAATATCAGGAATACTTTCCCTGACATCATTAACCATCCGAACTAATTCAGACCATTCGGGTGCTTTTACTACATCGGTAACTTCTAAAAATGGATTACCATCTGCATCATCTATAATTTGTATATCTTCTTCTTTTACTTCCTCTTCTTCAATATAATCTTCTACGGAAGGTAATTCTTCTTCTACCTCCTCTTTTAGAAAATCATCGACTGAAGGTAATTCTTTTGAATCATCCCAATCATTTATGGACGGCAACTTATCGTCAGGCATCTTATTAGTAAATAATACTTTGGGATTTCTCTCCCCGTAAGTTTATTTATCTTCTTTAGGTACTCCGTTTTTTAAGAGTTTTGCAAGTTCTGCAGTTGAACCAACAAAGAGTGCATTATTAACTGTGGATGGTCCTTTAGTGGGACTATCTTCATTAACATCCTTAACTTTTTTCTGAAGATCCATTAACTTATCAGTAGCATCAGAAACACTCTTAATCAACTGCCCAGCGACCTCATATGCCCTTGGCATCTCACTATCCTGTGCAAGTTCAAGAATACCGTTAATTGCTTCCTGACCCTTTTCTATGATGCTATAAAGATTACCACGAGTATACTCATAATCCTTTTCAATATCATCTTTAGTTAATCTATCAGGTTTTTGTATTCCGACAGGTTCCCTAACTTCAGTTTGATCTACTTCAACTTCAGTAGGTGTAATATTGAAAGCATCATCTAAATTGTTTTTCATTTATCCATTCCAAGTAGAAGTTCCACTAAATCCAAAGTCATCTCCTTCTTCCACTAATGCATTATCAGTAGAAGTAATGGATTTAACCTCAGTACCTCTTATATGAGCAAGTTTGGTTGTACCATCTTGACCCCTCTTAACAGTAATCTTATTACTATCAGCATCCTTAGATTTGACATAAACTTCCTCACCACCAATATCTAGATATACACTAGTAGATCCAGAAGATGCATCAACATTAGTTACATCATTAAGGGCAATAACAGTTTGTGTTTTAGTTACATCCTCAGCCAAGTTGGTAAGAACTGTTCCATCATAGTTCTGGATTGCTCTAGGAACAACAGAGTATGTAAGATTGCGTTGTGCGTTGGATGTATCTGTACCAGTAAGGTAGTTGACCGTAGACTTGGTAATGATATCCTTGGAAGCATCTGTAACAGGACCGAATAGGTATGTCTTAGCAGTAAATCTTAGAGTATAAAGGAGAACTCTTCTAGACTCAAAATCACCTTCATAATCATCCTGCATAGTAATATTTTCAAGAACTATGGGAATATCTCTTTTCTCTTTTATAGCACCAACTAAATTGACAGTAAGGTTATATGATGGTTGGAAATATGGTAATATCTGTTCTATTATTTGTAATGCATCATCATTTAATTTACACATAACAGCAAGTTCAAATTGCATGTTATATGGGACAGGCATATAAACTTTCTTTTCATCAGGAGTATCTGAATCTGGATTCTGAACTACAATCTTTTGGGTTGTAGTTACCTTTCTAGAAGGATCATAAGTCAATCCAGTAAACTCAAAAGACATCCTTGGTAAAGATAAAGATGTTGCTTTATTGAGATCTGGTGATTGAGTTAATCTTGCTAAAAACTTTTGAGTAGGTCCATAAGCGAGAGGAACTCTTAATGGAGATCCATCCTGCTTTACAGATATACCGTTAAATAGAGTACCAAAACTAACAATGGTTCTCCTCAAGATTTCGTTATAAAAATATTCAAACATTTTTAGAGTCCTAGTATCTTATATTTATGGAATTCCAAATGGGTTCTGCTCACTAAAGTCTAAAATATCATCTGCAGCACTTTCAATATTAATATTATCAGCATATCCATCCTCTGGAGGATCTTCACTAACAATACGTAATGCATGAACAGCACCAGAGCTGCTACCAGTTATATCCTCACCAATACTAAACATACCAGATACATTTGCAACCTCTAGAACATTTGTAGTAGCACTCCATGTTCTTACTCTTCCTGTCACACCCGTAATAGATCCAGTAACAACCTCATTAAACTTGAAGTTGCCACTATTATCAAGTGAAGGATTACCAATCGTAATTGTTGGACTTGAAGTATATCCAGCACCAGCATTTGTAATATTAATAGCAGTAATGGTTCCAGCAGAACTTACGACTGCTTCAGCAGTTGCCCGTGTATTTCCTGCTCCAACAGGTGCAGTAATAGTTACAGTAGGTGCTGTAGTGTATCCAGAACCTGCGTCAGTAAGTGTAACGATACCAACTGCCCCATCACCTATAAAGACGGTTCCAGCAGCACCTGAACCCCCTCCACCAGTTACTTGAAGTGTAGGTGCAAGAGTATATCCAGCACCTGGATTTGTAATAACAACCTGTTGAACAGATTTTTGATTATTACTAATATTTAAATTACATACATTAATACCACTAATCATAGTAGCAGTAAGAATACCAGTAACACCTCCTACAGGTGCAGAACTAACTCCAATAGTTGGAATAGCAGTATATCCACCACCCCTATTACTGAGATTAATTAACCTAATAGATCCTTCGGTATTAAATCCAATTTCAGCAGTAGCAGTTGCACCAGTACCTACAAGAGTAAGAGTTTGAGCATATCCAAGAATTGTAGATGTACTACCATCTTCTGCTAATCCATCTGAATCATCACCAGTAAGAATATCATCAATCTCATCTACACCAGTATCAATAACTTCATCTTCGTAACGGAAGAGTTCACACTTCAGGGTGTATACATATGTCTTTTGAAGTTGATAGAATGGCTTTTCATGCTCTACATACTTGATTTCAAATAAACGATCACCTAATGGAAAATAAACTAGATCACCCTCTTTAGGTCGGGTAGTTAACTTTACATTAGATTCGTTTTTAAGTAATGGTTGAATATAAGTTTCCCATCTTTCCCTAGAAATAACAAGAGTTACTTCATTTGTTTGTTCAATACCAAATTTGGATAAAAGAGTAGGGTTATCTGCATACCCATCAAAGTTGTCAATATATGCTTCTAAAGGATATGAATCATCAAACTTAGATTTAACTACTTCTCTTATTACCGTCTTTTCTTCCATATATTTTCTAGGAAGATAATGTATCTCAACACCATACATCCTCAACTGTTCGTTGATTAAATCCTGAACTAAGTTCTGTTCAGATCTTGCACCTTGTTGAAAAAACGGATTGAGTGCCATTATCCTATCATATCAAGTGGAGGAAGTTCATAAGTATTAGACATTTGTTCTCTAATGATTTCTAAATCTTTTTCTGCATCATCATAGATTTGTCTACCATTTAACTCTACTCCACCAGGTAATTTAACACCTTGGAACTTAAGTAAATTTTGACCCCACTGCCTCTTCATAAGAGCAGTAGCATATTTCTTTAAGAATGAATCATTCCAAACTCTTCCATAATCATTAGGATCCAATTGTCTAAAACAATCAATAACCAAATAATCATCTTTGGATACACTACCCCAATCAATATCAAGATACAACCTATCCATCCTTTTATTAAATCTTATTTGCTTTTCTGTTGTCAATAAAAAATTAATATCTTCAAGATATGTCTTAGTCATGGCATAGGTCAACAATTCTGTCGCACCCCAATAGTAAATATCATTCAAAAACATTTGATATTTAACACTAAACATATTATTTGTCATAGTGTTAGTACCATCAAAATGGTATATCTTAGTTACACCAATAACTGCAGGAGGAATTTGTAAAAAGTTACTATTCTCATAATAACTAAAAGTTGTATCTGTTCCAGCAATATCTGCAGTTGCCGTTGTAGTTGTTATTCCAGTTTGTTTTTTATTAGTTTCCATCGAGGCTCTTCCCCGATCAATATCATCTTGAGTTATTTTATATTTAAGATATGCTTGTGCAACACCATCAAAATGTCTTTCTTGAAAGTATTGAACTGCGTCATCTATTACGTCTTCAACTTGTTCATCAGCAATATTAATTTCCAGCACTGGAGCACCCAGTTGCCTTTTGCAATAGTTTACAAATTCTGTCCTATTTGATGGAGATGCCATTTATACAATTACCCCTGAATATATTTATGGTGCGGAAGCTATGCCAGTATAAACTAGAATATTTCCATTTACTATATTGTAAATTGATGCTCCAGAACTTACTAAAACGTTATATTCATATCTTCCTTCTGAAAGACTTGTGGTTGCTGTTGACCCCATAGAGATGTCAAATATACCACCACCAGCACTTGTAAATCCTACACTAAAAGTTCCTGCTGCAACTGTTGTAGCTGCTACACCTGCACTTTTCTGCATCTGAGCAGAACCACTCCAAACTGAAGTAGTAGTTAATCCTTGAAAATCAAAGGCAACATCAGAAGTATCAACTACAGTAAATGTAGTTTTAAAATCTGTACCCGTATAAATGGTCAGATTAGCAGCATATGGAACACCTGCTGATGGATCAAATGTTAAATTTTTACTTGCCATTTACTAGTTCCTTTAATAGAGATTTTATTTCACCAATCTCACCTTTTAAATTAGCAAGATCTTGTTCCATAGATTCCACTCTTTCATTTTTTGATAATTTTGCATTACGGGATGAAATATAGTATTGATAATCCAAAGAATTCACATTAACTATTGTCCCCGTATTGGGATCTCTTGCGAGATCCGAGTGTCCTTCAATATTGTAATGTTCCATATTAAGCAAGAGCCATTACACGCAAATCTTTAACCTTTGGAACAAATACTTGACTTGTGGATGTCAATAGGAGTTTGATTCTATAATATCTAAATGAAGGTAAAGAATCCGCACTAAATGTATACTCTTTAAATGCTGCATTATCACCAAAACCAGATTGACTAGATGGAGTAACTAATGAATCAGATAATCCATCACTATTTTGGGGTGTAATAATTTTACCCCTATTATTCAAATTATTATATCCTGGGAAAGGAGTAAATATTGGTTCAAATCCAGTATCATTTCCAACAGCATAGAATGCTCTAATATTCGCATCTGGATTCGTGTGACCAGATAATATTATCTTAATTGATGTAGCAGCATTTTCTAACTGAAGTTCTTTAGTAATATACTGGCAAGCAGTAGGATCATCAGTAACAGTCTTGACTCTACTATCTGTTGCATAATTACTAACCACACTATTAACCCTATTATTAGTAAGAATAGTACTTACTCGTTGAGCATCAATTACAGGACTTACTTTAGGATTAGTAGTTCCAAGAGTTAATCTCATTTGTAGAGACTTATTACCTTCAACTTGATCTAATTTTTCATCTTCATTAACTTTTGAATAAACTGCTCTTGGAGTATCAAGATAGTTTGGTTCACCTATTGCAATTGATTCAAATCCTGCATCAAGATAAGAATTTTCATCTCCACTAATACTTGTTGAAGAAGTAGTTCTAACTTCACATCCTAAAGTGGTTCCAGTAGTGGTAACATTATGAACTATTGGAGTAATAACTTCAAATGGCATATTTTGTGTTGCCTTTATTTCATATCCACCACAAGACTTAGTTTGATTTAAGTAAAGTTTGGGGAATCCAACATCAGTTCTTCTGTCTGTGGTAGAGTTATTTGTTATACCATTAAGATTATCTACATTTATCAAATCAAGTTCAGCATGATAGAAATCAAATCCAATTGATCCAGATGGTGATGTAGATGTTGAAGTTGATAATCCATGTGTTCTATTAAATCTTGCTAAATTAACTCCACCAAGTTCATATTTATAAACAGGTGTTCCAACTTCATAATTAATCTTATCATCTCCTCTAGCAGAGATGGTAATTACATTACCAGTAACATTAGTATACTTGATAATTTCTTTTCCAATTTTAACTAATCCAACATTAGTTGTTCCAACTCCAACATTTTCAAAGTTTTCATAGACAGAACCATCATCAACACTTATGGTAGTTTCATTATTAGTTTCTAATGCAATACTCAACTTAGATGGTTTAACATCAGACTGAGCACCAGATATCTTAACTAAATTCTGAGTGGAATACATTCCATGATTTTTATGATTAACCTTAAAATGCAATCCATTAGATTCTACATCTATTGAACTAATCTGCACATCTCCACCATTAGCAAATCCAAGTTCAGTTTTAATTCCAGAACTATTTGTATAGAAGAGAGTATTAGCAGTACCAACAACAAATTCACCTTGAACATTATCAATAGTCAATTCGTTGGTCATTCCAATACCAGTAATACTAAATTTAGCATTACGTCCAACAGTTCCATTACCACCAGTAGAAAGTCCGATAGTTGTTATACCAAGAACATCACCTACAGAGTATCCTGTTCCACCGTTAGTGATAGTAGCAGCAGCTGCTACTCCATTATTCATGTAAACATTAGCAACTGCTCCTTTTCCAGTACCAGTAATTGTAACTAGATTTACACTATTAAATGATTGATTACCATCAAGAGGTGTATATCCAATACCAGGATTAGTAATACTCAAACCAGCAGGAATGATAGATCCACCAGCACCTACAATATTACCTTCTGCCATAGTCCCACCTTGAATAATGGTGTTACCCATTTCATAACTATCACCAACAGTTGTTCCAAGACCAACTCTTATTTTTCTAGAATTTACAATTATTGAATCTGGTGCTAATGTAGGAATTTGATTATTCCCTTGAGTTAATTCTGGATTATAAAATTCGACAGTACCTGCAGTCTCAAATTCTGCTCTATACATAGTAAATTTCAAATCTTCCCATTGACTTGGTTCCCATGTAGAAGCATTTTGAGACTTAAAGAGAGAACCTAAGTACGGTTGGTTAGAAATAAAGGTATCAGTAAGAAGATCACTTTCACCAATTCTTGAAATATAAACACTATACTTAGTGGAGTTAGATGCTAAAGCAACTGCATATTCAGTATTATCACCCTCAAGATAAACAGGTGCTTTAAATTCAACTGTTGTTGCTATAGATCCATCTGCTGAAGTATTAACTTGTGCAGGGTCTAATACAATTTCAGAGAAAGGAAGTACATGTTGTGTTGGTAATCCATTCTTCATAGATCTAATTTGGAATACCACAGGTATATCCATATCATCTTTAGTTCTAAAGAAGACATCACACTTAGTAACGAATATTCCACCAGCATCCTCAACTAAGAACGACTGTGCAAGAGGGTCATACCATCCAATAATTTCTTGAGTTGAGTTATTTGCTATAGTACTGCTTCCCACAACTTCGGTTCCAAGACTTCTGTTAACATTTCTGTCTTGGAATGATTGTCTCTGTTCTATTCTCGCATTTCTAACAGAAATAATATTTTCTTGAACTGATTCTAATGTTCCAGAAGATGTAAATGTTTCATCAGTAATAGTTGTAGCATTATCAGAATTATTTTCAGGATCATTAGTTAATGTAAGAACTTTACTTCCTGTTTCAAATCTTGGGAAACTAATATTATTAGGATTAGGAATATAGAAAGACCCACCACAGAATGCACCAATATCTGAAAGAAGTTGAACTTCATCAATAGTTGCAATTGCTCCACTAGAGTGACCTCTTAAAACCATTCCCTGTTGAACCCAACCAAAGTAAGATCCTTCTGGCTCATTAGATAATGAGAATGTATCTACATTCAATACAGTAGAAGTGGATGAATAAGATGCAGGGAAACTTTGATTTGTATAAGGGTTTTGTGAAAAAACCTTAGTAGGAGCATTATATGGTCCTTCTTTATGATTTGACTGTGCTACTCTGAATGTAATTTCAGCTGAACTACGATTAGTTATTTGACTAAGGCCCGTTGTTACAACTTGACCAACAACCTTTTCACCAACCTGGAAAGATCCAGATGCCATAGAAATTTGAAGGATCTTAGGCACACAATACTTAGTGACATCTTGGTTATCAAAGAAAGCATAAAGTTTAGTTAAAGGTTTAAGTCTCTTAGCAATAAATTCAACATTCCTAGATCTCATAAATGGAATAAGATCTCTACTTACAACTCTATCACCAACAGATGTTCTTTCAAAAGATTCAGTAACTAATGTTTGAGTACCCGTTCTATTCTCAACACCTTGTTGGGTTGTTGTTCTTACAGTTTCTCTATCTACACGATTAACTGTTTCTCTAATTCTTCTAGCAGGGTTTCCAAATCCTCCACTAAAGTTATTAATCCAACCACCCATTCCAAAGACACGAGTTTCATTAGAAATAACAGTATCTCTTGTAGTATCATTAGTTGTTGTTCCTGTCCATGTAGTCTGCCACGAACCCCATGTTACTGGTCCAAATCCAGTCTGTTCGTCTATCTCACCATTATCAACCATTCTATTATAAACAGAAGTATAATCACCTTCAACATTAATAATTTTAGGTTCTAATCTAGCAGTATCTACCCAAGTATCGGAAGATGGAGTAATCTCCATAGTTCCTTGCCAGAAACTAATTAAGAAAGGAGTAACACTTTCAGATCTAGTAGCAAAGCTTTGCTTCAACCATTCAACTTCAGAATAATCTAAAGTTATAACATCAGTTTTCTTTCTTACATTAATTCCTTCAATAGTTGTAAAATTAAGATCATCATTAGGATCTCTACCCACAACAGGACCAAAAATTAAATCAACAGAATTTGTATAATGTCTTGGACGTAATTCTTTATTCTTTACATCAATACTATTGTTAATAGGAGTTCCTTGCTCTTGAGTTTTGAATCCAGTAAAGTTGTCAACAAAGAAACCAGACTTAAATCTATTCAATCCATCACCATCAGCAATAAACATATTTGCTGTATTGGTCTCTAATAAAGAAAGAGTTGTATAATACTCAAGATTTTTGATTCTATTCTCAAGATTTTTGATATCTTGCATCGTAAATCTCTTACGATCTAAGAAATCAATCTGTGCTCCAGCAACATTATAAAGGTAGGGTGGAAGTCTAACAGTTGCTATTTCAATAGCATTATCAACTGGAACTGGTTTTTGTGGATCTTCTGCAGGATCTCCATACTTTATTTGGAATTGTCCATCTTTACTTAAGAATATCCTATCAATCCTTCCGAGGAAGAATGAAAAATCAATTAATATTGATTCATCAGATGCTAAAATATTAGGTGCAGAATTTCCAGATGCATTAAAGTTTCTTCCTTTAAATTCTAAAGGAGATCTAGCACCTTCCGCAACAGAAGAAACTTGACTTGCCCTTGGTCTAATATCAATTATATCTGAGTTGGAAATATCATCAATTTTTGGAATATCTATACCATAATCATATTGATCATAAGAATTAACAGTTATAAAATCACCATTATCACCAGCATCAAAAGATCCATTAGAATAATATATTTTTATTTTTTTAGAAGGAGAATTTGAATCAGATTTTCTTCTAATTTTACCTATATTGTAAATAGTTGATTGTTGACCATCTACAAATGTGAAATTGGGAGATATATCAAAACTTGGAGAATCTAAAGTAGAAACTATTGCACTAGAACCAGACTCTTGAAAACTTACAGTTTCTCCCTCTTTAAATAAATGCTCATTTTGATAAATTGCAGTAATTTGACTATCACTTGGTTTTTCTGCCACTATAGCAACAGCATCACTATTTTGCCCAATTAATTGTTCACCAATTATCAACTCATTAGTTGTAGTTGATTGGGTAACAATAGAAGAAAGAGTAATTTTAGGTGCTGATGGATCACTAGTATCAGCAGATTCGTATATTGACAATACTTCTATAATATCAGCATCATTTAGAGAAATATTCTTATCCTGAACCCTTGTTCCATATGGATAAGAACCATAAGTTAATCCATCATTTAATGTTGTAGTTCCAATTCCAGAAGCAGCATCTTTAGAATAATTAACAACTAAAGACTTAACAGCATTTCTTATTTTTTGTTTTGCTTTTGGTTTTTGCTTTTTGATAGTAGCAATCAAAGTTGCACCTTTATTTGCAGCAGGAGGATCAACTAAACCACGAATCTGACAAGTATTTCCAGATCCAAAATCAAATTGGTCTGATGTTAATTCATGAGTCTTACCATCTGCACCAATCAAAGAATATCTTTTTGCACTAAATGGTTGGAAACTCTCAAGTGTATCTAACGTAGGAACAGGAGTTTCTAATCTACCACTACTAATATTAACAGAAAATGTTTTTCTTATAACAACTGATCCACCTGTTAAATCAACATTATCTACATTTCTCTTAGAAAGTCTAGTGTATAGTGTATTATCACTAGAAGTATCTAATTGAGTTGCTAAAACTTTTAAATCACTTACTGATTTATATGAATCAGAAGCAACACCAGTAGCAGGAGTAGGTAATCCACCATTAAATACTCCAGCAACTGTTGTAACACCAACAACTGTTGCAGAAGTTGCATCTACACTAATTACTCTTGCTAAAATAGGATCTTCAGATACCGCAAGATCACTATATGAAATAAGATTACCAATAGTTGTAATACCTGGGAAATTTGGATTAGTACTTTGTACTTTAGTTCCTAAAGATCCACTATCTACTCCAACAGTAGCAACACCCACATTAAATAAAGTAGATGGAATTATGTTTGCACTAAAAGTATTAATACCAATAGTATTATCATCAGTTCCATAAACAGATTGAACATCAGAAATAGTATAATCAGTAATACCTATTGCAGTTCTTCCATTATCAATTCCATTAATTATTAATTGTTCATCTGTAATAAAATTACCATTTTTTTCATATACTGTTAAAGCTACTCCAGCACTAACAGAATTTACAAGAAAAGCAGTAGCACCACTCTCCTTTCCTTCAACAAAAGCAGGAATAGATTGTGTAATAGATTGATTTAATTCTATTTCACTAAAAGTTTGTACATCATATAATGCAAGATCCCACTGATTTTTTTGTTTATCCGCATCAGCAACTTCATAAGTACCAGATTCAAGTCTAAAATCATATACCCTAGCAAGACCAACTTCTTTACCAGAAACAGTTTCTGAGTTAACACCAACTCTTTCATCTCTTAAACTTAGAACATATGTACTACCGATACCTACTGTCGGAGTTCTAAAGACACTGTTTATCTTAAGTGTTGGACCAGTATTATAATTTATTGATTGTTCCGTTAAAGTTTTTACATCTCTTGGTTTAGGTACATCAAGGAATGTAGGATTTACAGTTTCAAGTTCATATCCTTTAACATAAGCTTTACCTGGAGATAGTTTGTATAGTGCTAAATCATTAGTTGGAGTTTCTCCACCTGATGTAAACTGACCAGCCTTATATACTCCCCTATTTCCAATATTATCATTTAAAGATTCTAAAAGAGTAACATCAAAAGGTTTGACATCATAATTACCACTCTCATCATAAGTTCTTCTTGCAAGAGTATCGGTTAAATCAAAATTAGATGAATATGGACCACCTCCACCACCTCCACCGACAGCAGCTGCTCCACCAGAACTACTTCTTTTAGTTCTCAATACTCCTGGTTCGCTAGGAGTTCCAATAGTTGCTAATTCAACAAAACTATTATCATCATAATCATCTAATGGTTTTTTGAAAAGACTAAGAGTAATCCTTAATCTATCAGCACCTGGAGCAGAAAAATTATTAAATCCTTGAGAATTATCATTTAAAGTTTCATCAATATCTGAATTAATTATTTCTTCATTTACAAATAATCCAACACGATATAAAGGTCCAGAATCATATTGATTAAGAATAAGAGTTTCTTGATTTACTCTACAAAACTGACCATGAACAAAATATACACCTTCTTGAATTTGAAAAGAAGATCCAGTTATAGCTGCATTATTTGCTAAAGTAAGAGCAAATGGAGAACCAGATGCAATTGCAGTATTACCCAATAATCCTGAAGTTATTATTTCTGAACATGTTAATTCTTCCCCATCAGAAAATACCTGAGTAGAATTATCTCCAGTATTTGAAGTAAGATAATTCAAATAAATGGTAAGTTGACCTCTTTCAGAATCTTCAGGAAATAAAACTTTATCTACAACAGCACTAACACCAGATTTTTGTCCTGTTATTTTTGTACCAATTAATTGATCAACATATGCAGTTACTGGAATTCCTTGGTAATTGTTATTAAGTTGAACACCATAATAAATTCTATTATATCCCGTATTGCCAGGTATTACCTTTGCACCTTCTTTAAAAAAGTGTTGACCAAATTTTTCAATTTGATTTTGCAGTATTGATTGAAGAGCTGTTAACTCTCTAGCTTGAACAGGATATCCTGGCTTAAATAAAACCCGATAAAAATCATCATTTTGATTAAAATCATCAAAATATGGAGCTACATTTAAGTTGGTTTGCTGTGGCATGATTTTTTAGAACTGCAAAACTATTTTGATATCTTCTTTTTGGTTTGTAGACCTAGTAATAGATGGTCTATTGTCAACGTAAATAATATTTCCTGAGTATTTTTTAACCTCTGGGTTAGCAATACCTTCAATAAAACTTTGACCAAGATAATATGTTCTATTATTTAGAGAGGTAGAGAGACCTGTAAACCCAGTATCAATTTCTAAAGTAGATCCAGATGAAGGAACAACTTCTACACTTCCCCCAGTACTAGGGGAGGCAGTAAAGGCATTTCTATTAAATCCATATTCAGGATTTGTTACTGCTGTTCCAACGGTGTTAAAACCAGCTAAAGTTTTATCTTGCCAATATTTCAATACTCCTGTGGTTTGATCATAATTAACAACTCTTCCTACAGCAGTTGACCCTGTAGCAATAGTTTGTGTAACATAAGAATCTGATGTAAACGTAGCAGAACTATATCCAGTTCCAGTTAATCTTAAAGCACCAAGAGCACTTGCTTTATCTCCAGTTAAAAGTGCTGTTGAACCATATTGTTGAGGATTACATACCACACCAACTCTTGCTATATCGTTACCAGTTATAAAATCAGGATTTTCATTATCATTTTCAATTCTAGAATATAGTAAAACGTTATATGCACCTAACTCTCTGTAAATATTATACCCATGACCACCTTGGGGTGGAATAATAACATCAAATAAAGGTCTAGTGCTTCCAGTAGGAACAGAACCAGCTTCTAAATCAACACTACCAAAAGTATATCCAGACCCTTGTTTAGAAATAACTATAGTATCAACTTGCTGATCATTAGTGGTTGTAATAGTACATTCTGCCCCCGATCCATCCCCTTTAATAGGAACATTACGATATTCAGTACCACCTACAGGACCAATACTTACTCCCCTATTAGTAACCGTTACTATTTTAATTGATCCATCTACTGAATTGTCTCTTACTGCCGCATTAACATTACTTGTTTCCCAATCTGCAGGAACAGGCATAAAGTCTGTAGAATCAAACTTTACAATATCAGATGGTTTAATTGTATAAAGATATTTCCAAATATAATTATCACCACTACTTCCAGCAGATCTTGGTTCTAGATCAGTAAATGTCGGTTCATCTAAAGATGGTCTACCATTAGGATTATCAGGATCTGTACCATTTTGAAGACATTCATAAACTCTATAATCACTGTTTATAACGTAATATGTTGCATTATATAAATTTGTTGCACCTGAGACTGGAGCAGTATTTGTTCTGCTATAATCTCCCCGATACATGTCGTAAGTAGTACCAGACGACCACACCCTTTTCATAGCAACTTGTTTTGCATCTGCAGAATTTATTTTCTTCAACGCAATCATATTATCCCAATAGTCAGTTTCTTCTGAAAAACTATCTTTGGGGGAGGGTGGAGTTGTATTCCAATCAGTTGCAATATCAGTAGGATTTGTTAATCCAACAAAAGAATAATAAGCATTAGTACTAGAAGTTACTCCAGCAATAAAATTCTTCGCATTCAATATTCTAATCTGATCAGTTATTATAGCAGCCATTTGGACAGAGATTTTTCTTTATTTATTAATGATTTGATCAAGGAGTTCTATAATCCTTATATTTAAGTGATTCAGATCTTCTTACTACTGTAGAAGTAGAAATTCCACCTGTTCCACCTAAAGTATATGCGTTATAAGCAATACTTTCAGATCTTGAGGTTAAATTAATTTTACCCCAACTATATGCTCCAAAATAATTACCAGTTTGGATTCCAGCACCACTAAAGGATGGCCATTGTCCACTCCAAGTATTGAAGTTGGTAACTTTCACAAACACCCTATTAAGATGAGTTGTGCCTATTCCAACACCCGTAGTTCCAACTCCAGTAGGAGATTGAACTATTTCAAAATTGTTAACTTCATAAACGTTATTTAGGAACTGAGTTCCTACTCCAATAACAGCACCACCTGTGTCCACAGAATTTATTGATGTAGTTGCACTACCAACTGTAGAGTTGTTAACAACGAAGAAGTCACCTGTAGATATTCCACTAATAGTAACTGCAGTTCCAGCAATACTAGAATCCCTTAGATCTGATGTGAGAGGAATATGTAAATCAAATATCAACTGATAATTGGTTGAACCAGCTCCTATTGTAGTAGTACCAAATCCAACTATAATACCAGAGTCACCTTGATAGTAGTCAACCTTATTTTCCTCTTCAGATATTGTTGGAGGACTTATAAGAACTGCTGGTGGATTAGATGATGTATATCCAGCACCAACACTTGTAATTGCAATACCAGTTATAGTACCAGCAGAACCAATTATAGGAGTTCCAAAAGCAGTAGTAGATGTTGAACCAATACCCACTTCCTTTCCACCTAATGATGTTGTAGCAAAACTAACCATAGCAGTACTATAACCAACACCACCAGTTGAAATAGCAACAGAAGAAATTGTTCCAAGACCAGATACTATTGCAGTACCAGCAGCACCAATCTTATCCTCTTGAGAAGCAAACTTAACTTTCTTTTGGAAAGTAAAATCACTGTCTACTAATAATTCAGGAAGTTGATTAACTTCATCCTGTGGGTCAAAGTATGGTCTTGCATTTTCAACATAGATGACTGTTGATCCTATTCCAACGGATTTGATAATAGGTGAATAAGGATTGATAACAGGTTCATAGAGTTCTCTATCTTTACCTACACCTTTTTCATTAATAATCTTATCTTCAGTTTGTCTACACCAATTAATTGGTCTTTCTAAAGATGAATCACTACTATTACCTGGACCGTAATATGGTGGAGTAGAAACACGATCTGTAGAATCTACACTAATAGGAACTCTAGCAACTTCTTGCAACCAATTATCTTGAGATATTAAACGTCCAATAGTTAAGTCATCACCTGGTTTGACAGTCTCTATAATCTTTCTTTCAACAACGTCTTGACCACCAGTTCCCTTATAAAAAATAATTTCAATTGTATCACCTATCTTAGGTGCTTCAGTAAATGTGATTACACTACCACCAGGGAATTTGTATCCTTTACCAGGAACTTGAGGGATGTTATTAACAAATACTAAAAGTACATCTTGAACATCAATCTTCGATCCTTTCTTAGCAACAATTGAAATAGAGGCATTATTAAGTGTCAATTCAAAATTAGTTTTACTTCCATCAATATATCTTTCAATATTATCAAGAACTTCCAATTGACCAACAGACCATCCAGTAAACTCATCACTAAAGATTCTTTCAATATCAACTACAAACTCTGTGAAAGTTTTGCTTGGATCAGTTGGAATACCTGTAGTACCACCAATAGGAACAGTTAGTTTCTCAAGGTTAGCATATCCACTACCAGTATTTTGAATAGTGAAACTAATAACACTAGAACCTTGACCAACAACCACATCGATTGTAGCATTTGTTCCAATTCCAGCAGATGTATCACTATATTCTAAAGGAATATTACTATAAGATAATGGATCATCAAAGACTACTTTATTAAATCCATTTACCACACCACCTCTAGCATATAGATGATTTCTAGTAGATATTCCAGTTTGAGTTTCAAATGTCTTACTATTAACAACACGTAAGATTTCACTTCCATTTGCAGCAACATCAAACTTACTATCTGAATTGTTATTCAATCTAGGAGCTAAGATTGCAGATTGAACGGAACCAAATCCAACATAGAAAGTAGGAACGGTGGAAACACCAATATTACATTCAAAGGTTGTTGTTCCTACACCAACAGCACTAACTGTTGTTCCTGTATAGTAAGGATCAGGTTTTCTAGGATATCTGTGGACAGTTGCATAACTATCTCTTGAACATCTAAAGTATAGAGATTCAGTTTTTATTCCAATACTTTGTCCTGTAAGGAGACTATGACCAGCACCAACACTTACTGTTAATATTCCAACAGAAGCATTATATACAGCAGTAGAAATACTATAATTAGCAGTCTTAGATGTACCAACATTAATAGTAATGGTATTAGCAGTTTTGGAATCAATATTAATAGCAGTACTAAATCCTGGATCAGTATATCTTGGATAAGTATGAATTGTTGCATAATCATCCATTTCACATCTAAACTTCAAACTATCTTGCTTTAACCTTACACTAGTATCTGCAGACAATCCATGAGAAGGAATAGTAAGAACTAAGTTTCCATTATCAGCATTATAAGTAGCATCTGTAACGTTATGAGTTGCTGTTGCAGAAGTTCCAACATAAACCGTAATAGTATTTTCTGTATATCCTGTAATTGTAGTAGTAACTCCTGCAATAGGATCTGTTGAACGAGGATATGACTTGTTAGTTGTATAACTATCCATCCCACAAGTGAATACGATAGATCCCGTAGCAATTCCAATAGTATCACTATCGGAAAGACCATGAGAAGGGATAGTAAGAACTAAGTTTCCAGTTGTAGCATTATATGTTGCATCAGTAGCAGTTGTAGTACCTATACCAGTTACGGAAACACTTCCAACACCAGCACTCACAAATGAATGTGTATATTCACCACCACTAATAACAGCACCATTTACTGAACCCACATACCTGTGAGGATATGAACCACCAACAACTACAGCACCTGAAGTAGCAGATACAAACTGATGAGTGAATTGATCACTATTAGCAGCATATCCTACATCAATTGCGATGTCTCCGTCATTATGAGTAAGTCCATCTGCAAGTGCTCTTACAAATGTATGAACACCCGTATTAGTGGAAGGTGCTACAGGAAGAACATTAACTCTAAACGTATTTGTAGTTACATTAGAAACTGTTATCCATTGTCCAGCAATAGTATCCGATTCTCTAGGATAAGTATGCAAACTTTCATGAGAATCTTTATCACAAGTAAAGGTTAGAGAATTAAGTGCAAATTTAACTTTATCTCCATTAGAGAACCCATGACTAGCAGATGTGCAAGTCATAATACCTGTATTGGGATTATATACTGCATCTGATAGTGTCTTCTTAGCACCATCCTTAGTAATCTTAACTGCAGTATGATATGCGGAATCTTGACCTCTTGGATAGTAATGAGTAGATGCTCCACCATCTAAACCACATGTAAATGCTAGTCCAGTAAAGATAACAACACTCTTCTGACCACTAGTTGATAATCCATGCCCAACAGCAGTCGTAACTGTCATAATACCAGAAACATTATCATAGACTGCAGTGTGAATACCAAGTCTAGGTGCATAATCACAAGTGAATGCAATACCAGAAAGTCTTACTTCATCACCTACTGATAATCCATGATCAGTTTGTGTTGTTATTGTAGAAATACCAGTAACTGAACTATATCCAACATTTGCAACTTTTCTAGGTGAGTAGAAAAGATGATCCATATTGGTAACAGCAATTCCTGTAATATTACCAGTAGTAATTTGTGCTGTTCCTATTCCAATTACATTTGTACCAACACGACTTAAAGTTTGTATTCCAACATTAACTGTTTGGATACCTGCTCTATAACCAGAACCAGTATTACCAATACTAATAGATTTAATAGTACCACCAGCAGAAACTGTAACAGTACCACCTGCTGCAACTAAAGGTTGGTATCCAAATCCTTCACTAGAACCAACAGAAACTATTATTCCACCTCTAGGTAAAGTTCCTACATTTGCATCAGTAGTAGAACTTCCAGTTCCTGTAAAGGAAATTGTTGTAACACCAACAGTAGCATCTTCTGTAATAGAATATTCGTTAGTAATACCTTGCCCATCTATATTTGGAGTTTGGAAGACATCATTAATAAGAATAATAGCATTATCAGTAACAATTCCTGAAACATTAGACCCATCTGATTTTAATATAAATTCTGATTCTTGTCCTGTAAATTGGGAAGAAATGCTATCAAAAATATAATTTCTCCAATATGGTTCATTTGCAGTATCAGGAACACCAGAACGCATAAATGTTCTTCCTTCAAAACTAGATCCAGTTGCAATTCCTACCCAATCTCTAGAATCTGGTGGATTGGTAGACGTGCTTAAAGGAACATTACCATAAGGTGCTTCCACAAAGTTTATTGTATTATCAACAATATTATAATTACCACCAACTTTGGTAATTAAAGATCCTGTACCATATCCTGCCAAAGTAGTTCCTGCCCAAGATCTACTAACTCTAATAAGATTATCATTTCCAGATACACCTATAGAATCAATTCTAATTATTTCATTACCAATTTTAATTAAGTCACCACCAAAGAATGATGTTATTCCAGCAAATTCAATAAGATCATCAGTAGTAAATACTTGACCTGCTGTCTGGGTGGTTACTGCAGTAGATACAATAGGAGATTGAAGAATATTATCTAAAGATACAAGAGCTTTTTTATTCTGATTAACGGCATTAAAACAGTGAGAAGTTCCAATACCTACACTTGTGATATCAACAACCTCTGGGACGGTCTGAAGTGCCTTAGAGACACTCTCTGCAAGCTTAATGGTTTCATCATCAACCTTAACTGCATATACTTTACTTGGTAATAAAGTAGTTGTACCAACTCCAGTAAATCCATCAGTAGAAGCAACTCCAATTGCCATTGTATATCCAGTACCAGGATTTGTATAAACAAGTTCTTCACCAGTAACAAAGAAATGGTTTGGTAAATTAATAGTATTATTAGTAACATCCACTATGTCACTATCCCTACCATTAAATGGTTTTCTAAAAATTGGATCACCTTTATGTGATAATCCAAATCCTTTTAATACCGCACTCTCAGTTCCTGCATATTCCCCAAATCCACTTTCAATAGTTCCATTATTAAAGTCTATCGTATCTTTAGTATCATCCTGTATTCTTATAGCATTCATATACACATTAACTTGTGCATTAATACTTGCTACAGGAGTAAAGAGTAAAGAAACAGTTCCTGCAGATGATACTTTAGATCCAAAAGTACCAAGTCCACTTGGAGAAACACCAGATGCAACATTACCAAATTCTACATCAAATGTTTCTGTTGATGTCTCCGATATGTAATCAGTAATTGCAGCAAATTCAAACATAGAATAAACTTGATTGGTTGCATCAGTAACTTGAATAACTCCATAACCTGCTTCATATTCAACTGGCCATGAACCAATAGTATTAATTCCAGGTGAAGAAGAAGAAGTAATTTCGGTTGTTCTTGATTCTATCCTTGCATGTTTGAGATCAACTGTACCAATACCAGTATAGGCAGAATCTGCGATACCAACAAGAATTGTATTAATAACACCAGTTGTTCCTATACCAACATTTGAATTGGCAATAAAATCAACCTTGAGTTCTGTCCCATCAATATAACCACGATAAGTTCCTAAACCACCAATTGATTCTGGAGTATTAACTGTAGTTAATCTTCCATATTCCATTATATCAACTTCATCACCATTATGAATAATATTCAACTGATTATATTCATGTTCTGTACCACTAATATCAGGATTGATATTAATAATAACTTTTGCAGATCTATAAGTGCTTGCAATACCAACAATCGTTGTTGTTCCTATTCCAGTTCCTATTGTAACACTTTCAGAATCAACTATTGATCTACCAATAACAGTACTACCAGTGCTTAATAAATTATCATCTAGATTGTATGAAAGAGTAGCAACAAAATAATCATTAACAGAATATTTGATAGGATAGAAATTTAATTGTCCTTCACTACCAGAAAGAGCAAAATCAAAATCTCCTTGATCATAAACTGATTCAACTCTTCCATATTGGTTAATATATCCTCGAATATCATCATGAATAAGGTCAACAATCATCAATTGTCTTTGACCAGTAAATCTCTTATCTCTTACAAATGTAATATACTTTAACGCTCTTCTCTCCGACAAAGTAAATCTATTAACAGTATTAAACCTAGTCGCTCTTGGATTGCTATTAAATGTACCACTAAAATCATCAATAGAAACGACTCTATTTCCAACTGATTCAGAATAATCTTCTAGAATTCTACTTGTGAAAGTTATTTCTGTAGAGAAAGCATCATCTCCACTAATATCTAAAGCATTTTCAGTTACTAGGTCAAAATCATATACACAATTTAAATTACCAATACCATAAAGATCATTTACTACAGAAACATCAGATAATTCTGTTGATAATCCAACTCTAGTGGAAGCCGTTGACTCTAATTGATAATTAGCAAATTTCTTAAATCCTAATGTATGATTTAAAGGGGAAACAGATTCATTCCATGTATTATAGTCAATTTTAGAACTTAAAGAATATGAAAGATTTTGATAATAATCACTATCCTGAATTCTTTGTATATCTGCGTTAAGGAATCCAGAATCAGTTCCCCATCCCTTTTCAACTCTTGAAGTTGCATCTAATTTAATATAAGAATCAAAAGTTTTGATAGATGAAGCAATACCTTGAGTTCCTGAAGATAATCCTTCTAGAACATCATTAATAAAAAATCCTTTAGTACTAGTAACTCTTAAAATGCCTGTTAATCCATTCCAACTTTGAACCGTTCCTCTAGTACTACTAATAGAACCAGTAACTACTTCATTCTTAGAAAACTCATTAGGTGTTAATACAACATCAAATGTAGGCATAAATTTCTGAGGAACTATCCTTCCAGAAGAATTAACAAAATCAAATGATCCTGCTGATAACCCAGGTGCTAATCCAGTAAAATAATTAGATAGATTATATGTAATAGTACCAATTCCTCCATAATTTTGATCAACTGCTGTTATTTCAAAAAGTTTATAATCATAATCTTTAGAATTATATCCCCTTGCAGTTGTACCTATTCCTACACCTACACCCTCTATGAATACTTTATCCCCAACAGCAATTGGGAAAGTATCGGCAGTGCTAAATCCAACAGATAACTGTATTGTTACATCATAGTTTTCTGTATTAAATCCAACAGTTGCGATTCCAATACCATTACTATTTTTATCTGTAATAATAGTAGGTGCTGCATTACTAATACCTTTAGTATTCTTTAAAATTTCTACCTTTGGATTTCCTAAAGTATATTTTAAATCAAGATCAAGAATTGGTTTTTCAGTTTTTCCATCTAAAAGAATCAAATCTGGTGATGAAATATAACCTCTACCAAAAGAAGTTATTCCAATTGATTCAACAGACATTAAAGCATCTATCTTAATAATTTGAGGTAGAGAAGCATCAGGTTTTACTGTAATATCTGATGCAAAATCATATCCAATATCTTTAACTTTTACTTTTCTAATATTTCCAACTGAAGTACTCTTTGGTTCAATAATAGCACCATCACCAACTTCACTATTAATTGTAGAAATACCAGGAAGACTATAATAATTTCTACCAGGATTGGTTATCTCAAAATCTCCAATTGCACCATAGGCAGTTGGACTATCAGTTTCATATGATACAAGTGAAGTAGTTCCATAAGAAAGTCTTTCTGGAGATTCTTTTAAAGTATATGAGAACTGATTAGTTGCACCTATTGTTATTGTCTGTTTACCACTATAATCACTATCAACAAGTTGTACTTCATTTCCAGATAAAACATCAGCATCAACTTTTATTTCTTTTTTAACAAGTGGTAATGTGCTTTCAAAAATAGGATCTAAACTATAATATAAAATTTCTGGAATATCGTTAGTAACAGATAATTTTACTTTTGCATCAGTAGATACTCCTGCAGCTCCATTTCTAGTAACATTAAAGGATGTAGATTGTAGAGATGTTTCCCACCGTTTTGTTAAATTTTCATCAGTATAAAAATTCAAAACAAATGCTGGATAATTTGTAGATTGTACAGCATAAGACAAAGAAGAATCGGATAAGTTAAATTCAACTAAAGAGTTTTTATATACTTTTAATGGTGGATTTATTGGATTAATTAATCCCCCATCACCAGTGCTAGTGATACCAACCACATTTGGTTTTGATTCTTTTGAGTCAAAACCAGTTGCAGCTAATTTAAATGTATTACTATCAACCTTTACAATATAATAAATTCCATTATCATCTAAACCACCAGGAGAAGCTGATGCTACTCCTACAGTATGAATAATCTTATCTCCTGTATCATACCCATGATCATTAACTGTAATCGCATTAGTTGTAGTATTAACTCCAGATGAGGTATATGATTTTGGATCAATTACCATTCTCCTATTATAATCATTATACTTTACAGTAACTGTTGTTGTAAGACCCGAAACAACATTCATGTAAACATTCTCATAATTTAATAGACCATGAGTTTCACCAGTAGAAACTGTTGCACGAGTTCTACGCATTTCTCCAGTAATTACATCATAATTAGTCTTAAAGCTATGATAAACACCAGTACCAACTCCAGAGAAGAATACTGTTGTACTACCCCTCTGTGTGCTTGCAATACCTACAAAAGTACCTGTACTACCTAAACCTACCTTAACAGTAGATACTCCTACAAGATCATTTGTAATAACTCCAGCATAAAGTGTTTGACCATCTGTTAATGTAGATATACCTGTATCAACAGCATCTGATCCATCCCATCTAATATTAAGACCTTCACCTTGATTAGGAGAATATGTTAACTTATCACCAGTTTTTAATCCATGTTGTGGAATATAAATTGCCTTTGTTTGAATAAATTTTTGAGTTAATCCAATTCCAGGATTACTAAATGCAATTGTAGTTCCAATACCAACTCCAGATCTTGTACCTAAACCAACTGAATCTACAGGATTAAAATAAATCTGCTGATTAACTCTATATTCATAATCAGAAGTAAAACCAGAATTAACAGTAAGTCTTCTTGGTTTTTCAAGAATTTCTGAAGTTACAGTATGAGAAACTCCTGTAACTCCATTAGCAGCTCTTAAAACCCTAATTCTTGAAAGAAGAGGTTCTACATTCAATAGTTTTAATGTTTCTGTTCCAATTCCAAGAATATCATTAGATTGAAGTTTTGATAAATCACCACGAACACTAATATGAGTTACTATTCCTGTAGCACCATCAGTTCCGATAGCAACAGCAGTAGTTCCTACTCCAGTTACACTAAGTTTTGTAGAGGTAATTCCAGCATTATAAACTCCTCCAATTTCAGAAGAAGTTGTAGATAATCCAGAAATTTTAATAATATCTCTATTAATCCAATAATGAGGTTCTGCAGAAACAAGACTATAGATTCCTTTTTGGTCTGAAGGATATATTTCTACATTTGTTATACTACTAGTGGCAGCACTTACACTACTTACAGATTTACCAAGAAGTCTTGAAACTTTAGCAGCTGCATCATATCCTCTAGTACCCTCATCATTAAATATTACTTTATCTCCAATTCGATATTTGTTACCACCAGTTTCAATTCCAATACTTTCTAAAACACCTGGTTTAGTTCCCAAAACCTCTATGGTTTGATCTAATTTATTAGGTATTGGAAGATAAGGATAATATACAGTATCATCATGAATTAAATTATAAGGGGTTGTATTTCTACACCAGTTATACTCACTAATATCATCTAAGTGATAATTATTTTGATTTGAAGAAGATAAAAGGTTAAAATCGTTTGGAGTTGAATAATAATTTTTACCCACCAAATAAGGAAAAACTGGTAACTTATAAGTATTAAATTGTCCACCTTGTTCAGCACCAGAATCATCAATTGTTGCAAAATAAGCATAAGTACCACTTGGGAATTGTGGAGTTACACAAAATCTTCCATTATTCTCATCCAGAACAGTTTCATCGTTTACTGCCTTATATGTAAAATCGTTAGTAAAGAATCCAGAAGGGAAAATACTTAATGGTGGTCTATTTTCTTTAATTGAAGCTTCTTCAACATACCCAGATTTCATCTGAGATACAGTTCCACCTTCGTTCTTAACATATCCATAAGGTCCATATATTGGATTACCATCATATGCCCATCCAATAATTGGAGAATGATTATCTGATGGAACTTCTTGCCCATTAACTTTTCTTAAATCTGGTTCACCATATAAAGATTTACCTTCTTGATTAGTAGCAAAAACAGTTTGTCTTAACTTTCTAGGTGCATACAAATGATTATATTGCAATCCAAAATTACCATCCTTTATGATTCCATCATCATCACTAATTTGTTGAGTTTGATAATATTTTTCAAATAAATTAACACTCCATTTTTGAATATTTGAACGAACTTTACAATCTATTCCAGAGTTAATAACATCAATAGAAGTATTTTCCCTAGTATATCCACCTCCCTCTTGAATTACATTAACACTATCTAAAACATAATTAATAGTCGTTCCTATACCAACTGATGATGCATTTCCATTAAGATCAACTATCTTCAATACAGGTGTTGCAACACAACCTACACCATCTCCATTAATTTGTAAGTTTGGGGGAGAATTATAATAAGTACCTTTATTTTCTACAATAACTTCAATAATTTTACCATCTACACTTACAACAGGAGTAAGTTGAGCATCAGATCCAGATAATAAAGTTACTTCTGGTTCTCTATTAAAATTAATAATTTCAGACGCACCATACCCAACACCATTATTTGATAAATGAATAGATGTAATCTCACCTCTGAATAGAGGTTGAACTTTAAGTTCAAAAGTGTCAGATCCTACAGAATTTATACCAACGTCTCCAGTAATACTTAAACTAATATCTTGATAATTGAAAACATGAGTTCCAACTCCAATTGAAGAAAGAGGTCTATGCTGGTTTGTCTTATAATAAAAATCACTAGCAGTAGTTCCTACCCCAACACTTGAAAGTTTGAAATTATTATTATCTACCTTAGTTACATAAAAATCAGTAGCAGTTGTAAGTCCTGCTATTGGAGTTCCATCACATGTATATGTGACAATTTCTCCAGATTTATAATCATGATTTTCAATTTTTATAGAATTTGAAGAAGTGTCTATACCTGAAGATACAGCAGTTCTTTTTTTATTTTGATACCCACTTCCACCTGAGATTATATTAATCGATTCAACTATTGATTTTTTATCAAAAGATTTTATAAAATGTTTTCCTAATCCCCTAGATGTTAATGTAATTGTATTAATACCTGCAAGAACACCTGCTTCATCTTTATGAAGTCTTATAGTCGTTCCACCAGTTCCAACAACAGCAGCATAGTAAGTTGAACTTGTGGTAAGTCCACCAACAACTTCTTGATTATCTGTAACATATAAAACCTGTTCTGCATTTCTAAATTTATGATAAGTCGTAAATCCAATTGTAGAAGGCAAACTACCAGTTGTTCCCAGACCCACTCTTGGAGAATCAGCATCAAATGGAACAGAATGTTCCATTAATTCCATATTTACAGAAACACGAGCACCTGATCCATTACCACCTGTTATTTTTAATGTTGGTGGTGCTTGGTAATCAAATCCTGGATCAATAATTCTAATATCCCTTAAAGATCCAGATACAGCAGCATATCCCGTAGCACCTGTTCCAACAGAATCTTTAATATGTAAAAATGGTGGATTAATAATATCATACCCACTTCCACCAGAAAGAACATCTATATTTTTCAATTCTCCATAATGAACTTGATCAAAAGATTTGTAGTTTAATATTTCTACACCATTAACCAATATACCAGTATGACCAGGAGTAGTTTCGTATACAGTTCCTGTATTTTCAATCGGACATACCTGTCTTAATATTTTTTGCGATTCTAAAGTTTTATTATTAAATTTAAATGGAGATATTTTGTTATCAGTTACAATACCAGTTCTTGTGTCATCATTATCAACATTAACAAATTTATCATTATAAAGATCGGAACCACTTTTTGCAAATTTAAGTGTTGTTCCATTTACTCTTTTTACAAAGTAAAGACCTTCATCCATTATAGATGATTTAACTACAAAATTTTCTATAGAAGTCCCACTGGTAGGATCTACATATGCATCATTAATTATTTGTGGTGTATAATAAATTGAATCACCAGTATAGAATCCATGATCATAGATAGGTACTCCAGATGGAGTTTTTGTAGCACTTGTTATAATTTCATATTCATCACCACTAAAACTTCCACTAAAGACAATTTTACCATCACTAACACCTAATGACTGAGATCCGTAGGTTGGAATAGAATTAGAAGCTATTAATAATTTGTCTGTTTTTTTATCTTTATATACGTTTTGTATATTTGTAGAATTAACAGATGCTTCAGGGAAATTTATAGCATTTGTTTTTAAAATTTGCCTTTCTATCGTATATTTTAAATTTGTATCGACTTCACCCTGACCTTTAATAACAAAAGATCTTGAAGAAGTTAATTGCGTTATATCAGATACTGGTAAATTTCTACCATCACTACCAACCAAAATAGCAACAGATTTATCCCCAACCTTAAAATCATGATCAGTAGTTAGGGTAATTTCATAGGTAAAATCAGAATCATCTTTAAGATCAATACTATCAATCTTATATACAGCAGCTACGTTGTAAAACCACTCATCCAATTTAAATCCAGTATCCCCAATACCTAAAGTTTTTATTTTTATAATGTCTCCATCTGTATAAAGACAATTATCACTAGAATACTCTAAATCATCAATAACTGATGTGATTCTTACTTCAATTGTATCATCAGGATCTACTACAGATTTTCCATATGCAAAAGTATTAATCCCTATTGTAGATCCACTTAATATAGTTTTACCAATTCCACTCAATCCAAAAAATTGAGTTAAATTTTTAGATGTATATGAACTAACACCTGTTGTATTATCAATATATGTAAAATGTAATTCTCCAGTACTTGCAAAACCAACTGTTGAATCTACATCTACAAAAGTAATACCTGCACCAATTTCTCCAATTACTCTTGTTCTAGGTGGAGTAATAAAAGTTCCATATGTAGAACCTTCTACTCTAGAATCTCTATTATATCCAGCATCTAAACTTAACTTATAAAATGTAGTTCCAGCACTAACATTTATAGATTCAACATGAGTTATAGGAGCATATGCTTTATCAATATTATTATTTTTATCCGTATTTTGATATAAAGTGGATAACTCAAGATTTGTTGGATCACCAGAAATTGGTTCTACAACAAAATCTCTTGTTATTTTATAATTTGCATTAGATGGTGTAAAAAGAAATTCAGAAGGTCTTATAATTTTTACATTTTCATTATATAAAGCTTTAAATAGAATTTCAAAACCTCTATCAGTACCTTTACTTAAATAAAAGTCTTTTGACTGTTTTATAAAAATATTTTGATCTAAATTGGAAGATAATTTTTTCCCTTCAAGTCCAGGTGTAAGTTGATGTTTAGACTTAAGTAAAAACTCTTTAAGAAAAAGAGAACTTAAGTTTTGTATAGAATCTCCTTTATTATGTTCTGCTGCACTTGAAGTTTCAAATACTAATTCATCAAGATGAGTAGGATCTTGATAAGATGTAACTCCAACAAATCCCCTAACACATCCTGTAAATGCAAAAGTAGTTATTCCAGTATATGTAATAATTTCATCGTTAATTTTTAATAATCCATAAGAATCTGGAAAACCCAGAGTTCCTGTTGGATTATTTTTCATATCAACTTGAATTGTTTGATTGCTAACTCCTATAGAAGCACCCAATCCAATATATTCAGTAAGACCGACTTGTTCATCAATCTTTGTATATGCATCAATATTTTGAACCAAATCTATTGGTCCACCTTTATACTCTTGCCCCTGATAATATGTTTTTAAAAAATCAACAACTAGTGGATATTCATCTATGACATATCGAGGAAGTTGATTCTGAACAATATTATTAAACTGGATTTTTTTTGTAGACATTTTATATACTATTCTATCTTAGTAAAGGGATACGGTTGAAGAAGATCTAGTAGCTGTTGTTGAATTACCTCCACTATTACGACCTCCAACACGAACTAGATTGCCATTATGATAACTTGATGAAGTAATATAGTTAGAACCAGAAGGATCTAATCCAGAAGCAATTTCATCAATAATAGGATCAAATAAACTGTTATTAATATCTAGTTGCAAATAAAGATCCTGTAATCCAATCACATCATTAGATCTAGGACATGCTGAAATTTCAATAACTGTTTGACCATCCTTAATCATTCCTGATTGAACGTTGACTGGATTGATAGTAACAACACCACTCTTATAATCAATCGTTCCAACGTTTCTTTTGCGAATAATTGGAGATTGGGAATCTATTGATGGTAAAGAGAAGAAAAATAGTGATCCAGTTAATCTATTAGTATTAGGTAGATCTGAAATGTAAACATCATCCATTATTCCTGCAATTCTAAATGCAGATGATTTAATATTATAACCACTCATTCTTTTTATATAAAATTCGTTACCAAAACCAATAGAATACTCAGCAAAAGAATTTAATACAACTCTTAAGTCTCTTCTCATACTTACTGTTGTAATATTAGAAGTTACTGCTTCATTACTATTATCAATTATAGACAAGAATTTACTATATTTAAATCTAGCACCATATTTGTTCACTTCTGAGGATTCCGCATACTTATTTGCATTATTTTGAACAATACTAGAAACAGCATCTGCGGATTCTGCAAGATTTGAGTTATAATATATCTTTGAATCAATTTCAAGGTAAAGATATTTCAAATCAAGGATTTCTGGTATAATTCCTGCTACTGCATACTTCTTCAATTTTAACTTTATCTGTTCTTTGATCAAATTTGGTAAAAAATCACCATTTTTTGGTTTTATGCTAATAAAAACTTTTCCATATTGTGGGGGAATAAGGTCTTCTCCACCAAAAACTGAAATTGACTCCGTTTCTGGATAAATTTTTGAAGGAACTAGTGATTCATAGTCATTTGCAGTAATTGCTCTGTTTTGGGAGGCATAAATTCGTGGAGCAAACTTTCTAACTGACTCTACGGACTCAATATCCTCTCCACCACCAGCAATTATGCCTGTAGTAAGTAAAGATATACCAGTTGTAATATTATATGTGCTTGCATTTCTTGTATATTGCAATCTTCCCGAAAAATTAAAGGAACTTACTCCATTTGCAGCATCACCGTTAGAAGTGATGTAATTTATTGTAATAAAATTACCATCTTCTAGTGCTTTTCCAAAAATTCCATCCCCAAAAAATATTTCATATCTTTCATCTTCAATTTCTTGTAAAAAATAAACTTTTGAGTCATTTTTTACGTCAAAAAGACTATCCTGAGAACTATATTTTGTTTGTGTTGCAGAAGCTTCAGTTGGACTGACTGTAACTTCTATTAAATCAGTATCAACACCAATATTTGGTAAAATAAACTTCTGATTTGGTACTCTTGCAGAATATGTGTAAGTTTGAGTCAATAAAGTTCCTTCATAAATCTCAATATCATTAAATGTTGCAATCCCATTAGAAACAGGAACCGTAATATCACTTAAAATTGAAAAAACAAAAGATTGTCCAGCAAAAGTTACTGCCGAAGATGCTACTGGACCCCTTTTAAGAGTCACCGTAGCAGGTGCTGGTGTAATTCCATCAGTATTAACAAAGAACGATACTGTTGCCCTTGCTGCTTGCCTTGGACGGGGTACATAACCTATGTTTCTTGCTAGTGAAACTATGTTTTTTCTTAAAGTTGCGGTATCGATGAACACTTCATTAGTGATCATGTTCGCATTATAAGATGTTATGTAGGTATTATATGCTAAAACGTCTAAAATTGTTGATAGGTTAGATCCCTCGAAGTCATAATCCGTAAAATTCGAGTTAGATTTTAGATATTCTTGTAAAGTTGTCTTAACCTCATCAAAATCGAGGTTAGAAAAGTTAGCTAATGGCATTTTTACCTACTTGACTGCAAAACAAATTGTAATTCTTGTGATGGAATTTCTGATCCAATCACATTATATGTGATAATTACATCAAAACCGTTATTTTTAAAATCAGCAAATGCTTCTACATTACGTAATTCTACTCTTGGTTCATTAATATTAATTGATTCACGAATTTCATCAGCAATAAGAGTTGCATTTATATCATCTATATTCTCAAATAGAGATTCTGTAATCCTTGAACCAAATGAAGCACTAAAAAACTTCTCTCCAGGTAATGTAAAGACGATATTTCTAATAGAACGGGCAACTGCGTTCTCATTTTTAATCGCAATAAGGTCATCATTCAGTGGATTGGACTGAAATGTCATACTTATATCTTTAAAACCTTGACTTACCCGTTCTACTGGCACACTAATACGGCGATTATTGTTTATTTATTAAGGATTATAAATGATTGTTTCAAATAATCATCATTTGGTCGTCATAGTCAAGTTCATCCTCTTCAAAATCACCAAATATTTCACTTTGCACTAAATCATCACGTTTTTTAGGAGTAAGACGGTCATGAGAAACCTCTCTTAACATCTTCTTTTTGGAGTTTTCCATAATTTTAGTATGTTTTTACTATTTAACAATAAAAAAAGGGGGATTGCTCCCCCCCTTAATCTATTTTCCTTGTCCTCGGTACTTCTTTTTTGCTTTATTGCGAGAAGTTGCGGATAGGAGTGTGTTAGCCGAGCGTCCTTGACGAGTTTTTTTGGGCATCGAGACGAGTTGGACGGTCCCCCATGCCCCTTGCGTTGCTTTTGCCATTAAATAACTCTCATTTTCTCATGTCCTACACGTATGCGAGGGTCACACCATGTCTCAATACCTGCTTCTTTAGCATCTAGGCAGAAAGACACGTCCTCACCACACATATCCTGAACTCCACCTGACTCGAAGACTTGCATCTTAGGAGCAAACCAAGGATATTCCATATTCTCGAATACACCCTTCTTAATTAATACCCAACCGAAACCAGTATAGTCAACTGTGAAAGGTTTGTTGCGCTTGCCCATAGACTCAACAGTCTCGTGATTCATAACTCCACCATTCTTACGGAAGTCATCCTCCTCTAACCAGTGTGCAACTGATGTAGTATGGCCGTCTTCTGTGGAATACCAGCCAGCTGCGATTTCTCTTTCATCACCTTCCGCAGGGACTGCTAGATCGCAGAGTTGCCAGAACTTATTTGCATCAAAGACAATATCATTATCAATCCAGAGTTGATAGTCATACTCTAGTTTACCATCCCAAGGTATCTGCTTAGGTCCACGAAGAACATTTGCTCCAAGACACTTACATCTTGCAAAGTTCACCATAGACGAATAATCTTGAGATATCTGTATACTCATTCCCGACTGTACCATATCAAAGCACAGTTGTACGAAATTCTTTAAAAACGTATAAGAACAACTTCTGCCAGGTAGACAGAATACAATTGTCTTACCTTTCATTCTTGCTTTGATAGCAGGAATATCCCAACTAGGTGCTTCCCTTGTAGGTGCTTTGGCTTTAACAGTAAATCCTTTTGCCATAACTTGTAATTACTTCATTTCAATTATAATGCAATTCTATGTATATGTCAATAAGAATCTCCCCCTTGTGGTTCTGCGAATATTCTCACAGGTCCACCAACACCTACGGTAGGTGCTGCTTTCTCATAACTCAAATCTTCTGCTTCATAGTCTGTCTTTAACAATCCTACCATTACATTCAACATCTCCCATGTCTGATCAAATTCTTCTTGTTTAAGATTATGATACAAACATTTATCCTTTGCATATATGTGATAAGTTGTAATCTCAGATCTATCCATTTTAAAAAAGGTCTTTATTTAATTTATACGTATTTTACATTTATATCTAAATTACCTGCTATACTAACTCTATCATATTCTTCTTCATGAGGTTCTACCCAATGAAAGATGTCACTAGGAAATACTATCATATCACCAATATTAAAGTCAATGGATATTGAAGATCCTACCTGATTATAAAATCTGTCCAGTTTTACTCTGTCATTTGGATTTTGTATCCATAGAATTCCTTTAGTGAGATATACAACAAATACTAAATCTACTTCCTTATGATTATGACATCTATTATAATCTCTATTAGATGTTATGTTATACCATATCTCTCCAAACTTTAAGTGGATTGGAATCTTTTGTATATTTTCAATTATATGGTTTCTTATTTTACTTGGAATATTGTTTATGGAAGTAAGATTTCCCTCGTTATTAAGAAACCCACCCACACTCGTATTAATATTAAAATCTACGGACCGTAGTGGAACGGCGTTTTTATTATCTCCTTTCCAATAGTTCATATAATCTATTTTTTGTCTGCCCTTTACTATATCTTCAATTTCATCAGAAATTTTTTCAGCAAAATTTTCATCTGCTTTGAATAAGAAAAAGGGTGTCTTAAAAAAATCTATCTCTTGCATGAAAAGTAATAAGGGGGGTTTTTACTCTGAGAAATTTTTTAGAGGAATTTATATATAGCTCTCGAATTCGGTTCGTTGTAGGTTAGGGACTTTCGGTTTTTTATAAACGCAACGCCCGCACCGCAAAATAACATATAGGGGGCATAAACGCTGTCGAAACTGTCAATAACTCATACGGTCATTAAGTGTTATTATTATTATACAATATAATGGGCAGACTGTCAACAACCTGCCCCTAATCGTGTTTACTAATTGTTACTTATAGTGCTGTATCTTCCACCTCTACAATATCATCCAAAACTGATAAGATTTCCGCACCATTGTTTGCATTATCTAGCAAGAATTCTGCAAAGTTTGGTGATACTCTGTTCACGTAATCTGCCATAATAAGTTGTTAATAATTGTACTGAGATTAAGAGTGATTCACCCTTACATAAGAGGGACACTTTAGACGCTTCAGTTATAATAATCCAACGGCAAATCTACATCCTCTATGTAACACTTACAGTCCTCAATCTCTTGCATATCTAATACTTTTCTCCAGTCAATCTCTCTTGGATTAAAGTCATCAAGCACATCCAATTCTAGTGTTATTCTATACTTAGTCTTCTGCCCGTAGTAGTTAGAAACTGTCATGGGATTAGAGGGTTGGGGGTGATACTTACTATTATAATATGACTGTGGAAAACTGTCAAGAATTACAGTATTATTATGTATAAATCCT
>Ga0315331_10000127_pt1 | contig 44624 bp, 36 predicted proteins | sample M160m34915metaG_FD_203456 | JGI IMG/M metagenome (GOLD analysis project Ga0315331, IMG submission 203456) | Ammonia-oxidizing marine archaeal communities from Monterey Bay, California, United States - M1 60m 34915 | ecosystem: Environmental > Aquatic > Marine > Intertidal zone | place: USA...
CAACAATCGCATCTTGAGCCAATCGGGCTGGGACGTCTCGTTGGGCCGCATGTCTTCAACCCACTCGGTTCCCTGCTGCACTGCCTCGCTGTATTTCTTCTGTGATTTATCCAGCCAGCATTCGATGGCTAAAACGAGCGTCAGGGTTTTAACGTCACGAAAGGCAGGATTATCCGGTTGCTGCAGGATTTCCGAGAAGTAGCCCAGGGCGTCCTTAAACTGCCCCATCTTCTTGTAACAACGTCCCTGGTAAACACGGGAATAGATGCCGGCGTTCAAGGAACGATACTTGGTATAAATATCATCAAACTGCTTGGCTGCGTCAGCCAGGATTTTCTTGTAGTCTGCATCCGCAGGATCTACCGTATCTGCAGTTTCCTCGAGCGTGATTGCGGCAAGCAACTGGAGTTGCAGGTAATCCTTCCGTAACTCATCACGCCGGGCAATTTCTTTCGCCTGGGTCTTGGGATCCAGGGCAGCCTTCATTCCTTCCAATTGTTTCTTGACAGTCTCCTTGCTTTCCAGGAAGACCTTGTGAGATTCTTCGTACTGAGCCCGTGCGGCTTTCAGCAGCTCGGCCTTGCGCCCACTCTTGCCAGGAGAATTAGCCAACCTCACGCCACCACTGGCACGTAACTGCAGCAAGTTACCCAGCTGTTTATTGGCCTGCACCTGCAGGGAATGTCCAGCATTTTTACTGACAAATTCCTTGATGTATTGCTCTGCACGATCGAGTTGTTTCCCGCGGGCATCGTAGTTGGCAATCGTGGTCGCACCCTGGATCAACGTGACCGCGTGCTCGTAGGGCAACCGCGTCTTAAACTCGGCGGACACCTCGGCATTTTGTTCCAACCCGGCAAGATACTGCTCCGCCATGTCGAAATAGCGACTTTCCCTGAGCGCATTGAGAAACTGGACATAGGGCTCTTCTGCACGAGCCTGACCGTTCCATGCTACTGACAGACCACTGCAAAGCAGGATCCCAAGAAACAGACGCGAGCTGTTTTTCATCATGACTTCCATCCTAGTAGTACGATCGTGACAAAGCTATCTCTGGCCAACTTCCGGGCGGGCTCCAGCGATGCGTGAAACACCTGGAGGTCGATCAGGCAAGACCAAGTGACCTCTCCGGAACCTATCGCCTCGAGGGACCCCGCAGATGGTTCCAGGGGGACCTCGAAAAAAACTGCAACACGCTCCCGCCTTCATCGCTGTGCGTTCCATCACTCTTCTTCGCCAGATTCCCGCCAACCAACTTATAGCCGGGAAAAAAGCCTCAACGAATCCTTGGGGGAAGCGAGCTCCAGGTAACAGGTTATAGATTATAAAGTCTTCCAATGCGCAGCAAGCCACCCGCTGAAAGACCACTGGAATTCCAGCCTTTTCCGACTTGCCACCAGGGCCCCACGGAGGGGCATTTCTGCTTTATGCGAGATCCCAGAATCCATTCCAGACCGTCCTCTGCCGTCCACCGGGAAAGCGAGCGGCAGTTGGACAATTAGGATGTTCGACCGCAAAAACGGCCGTGCTTAAAAAACCGACTGGTAAACCCGTTTCCCCATGCAAATCGGACTTGTCGACACGGTACTCTCCCAGACTACAATGTTAGGATACCCCCAGACACTAGAATTCCCGGTAAAACCAATCACGCTTCAGACGCATTGGTTTCGGAGCCACACCAGGTCCTTATGATCGATTTCCGCCAGCAACCTCCCGATGATGAGCCTTCAGGCAGCCATCTCAAGCCACCACCCAATTACTTTGCCCGGAGAGTGCAACTCAAGATCATGGCAATGGTCTTTATCTTCATGCTCGTGCTGGTCATGATCGAAAGAGTTCGTGACCCCCAGCTCTACCGCTGGATGTGGACCTCCTCGAAACCTTCCTCGCAGGTAGAAAAAGTCACCCAACCAACTCCCCCCAGGCAGCCCCCCGTATCACGCGGTGAACAACTGCGTGATCCCTTGAACTGGTTGGCGTCAGCACAGTTCCAGGAAGAAGACTATCAGCACACGCAGCAGGACCTGTGGGAAACCCTGGCCGCTTCACTTGACTCACGGGAGCGAAAGCTCCTGGACGGGGTCTTGAAAACCTCGCGTGAAGAAACCGCCCTGGATGCAGAAAGGACCACGAGCTGGCCTTCCTTGCGAGAAAAGCTTGACGCCGGCTGGAGCAACTATTACGAAAAAGCTTTCCTCGAAGTAACGAAATTCAACACGGACCTCAGCGACTTACAAAAGAAAAACTGGCTGGACATACTGCAACACAGCAAGGAGTTCTGGGAGGGTCCCCTGGCCGTCGGATTCACCCGGATCGCCCGGCAAGAAAAACTCACCTCCGGTCAGCAACAAGCACTGCTCCAGGTGCAGTCCACCCTGGACTACATTGCCTTGCAGGATGTTCGTGATCACACGTTGTTCCGCGGTTCGGAACACTCCATCTGGTTTCGACTGTTCGAAAAACTGCAGCAGGCGACGCCTGCTCAAATCAAGCAAGCCTCCACGGCGGATGTCGATTTCCTGCAACTGGACAGCCAGGGGCGAGATTACCGAGGAAAGCTGGTTACGCTGCATGGTGAGATACGCCAGGGCTACCGGGTGCGTGCTCCTCGAAACATCCTGGGGATTTCAGAGTACTCGGTCTTCACCGTGAAACCGAACAGCGGTCCGGAGCAACCCGTGATTATCTATTGCCTCGGCACACCAGCAGATTTTCCGGCGATACCCGACAAGGACGTAGATCGACGCACGGCCAGCCTGCGAGAAAAAGCCAGCTTCACGGGTTACTTTTTCAAGTCCTGGGTTTATTCAACTGCAACATCGTCCTTTTCGGCCCCCCTGATCCTGGCCAGGTCACCAGATTGGCAGCAAACGGCTCGTGTCACCGCACCGCCATCTTCACGCTTAACTTCCCGGCACCTGGTGATGATCTTCGGCAGCACCATCAGTCTGGCCATCCTACTTGCCTTTTTCGCTTACTGGCGAAGCCAATGGGATAACGCTGCTACGGTGGCTCATTCTATTGACCAGCAGGTACCCACAGCACTGGGCCAAATCCCACCTGACCAGATCGGACTCAATACCCTCGATGCCTTGCGAAGGTTGACCGAGGAAAGTTCTCGTGAAGCCGCAGAAGCGACCGACCCACCTCCAGGAGATCCTCCGGATGCGTAAATATCTACAGCGGCTGGTCACCAGCAACAGGTGGACATTTCCGGCTACCGGGTGTGTCTGCCTGCTGGCCATGGGAATCCTGCTGCTCAATGCTCATCCGGTCCAGCCCAGCCAACAACCGGCGCAGCCATCCCCTGACAGCGACTCTCCCGAAGAACTACCCTGGAAAAAATCCGGACGTTCACCGCGGCCACCCAGCCGAGCGGCCGTCACACCACGGCAACTGCTGAAAATCTACGGCCTCGACAACAGCCATTTAAGTTTCCTCGATGATGGATCACCCTGGTCTCCCGAGGCGGAAGACACGACAACCAAGATTCTCCTGAACCTGGAAAAAGACAATCTCCAGACTCTCGATCGCTGGAGCCAGGAGATGGTTCCGTGGCCGGCAATGATCGAGGAGCCTGACTCCTATCGCCTGCAGGTCTTTCGCCTGCGCGGCCGGGCGAGGAAGATTGAAAAGATCACGCTCGTGAAGGAAGCTGCTGAGCTCGTACAGTTCGATCATTACTACCGTGTCCACCTTGATGTCACGGGAACATCCCATACGGCGATTATCTTCACGCGACGTTACCCGGAAGCCTGGAAACCTGGACAAGCGCTGGATGAACGTGTTGAGCTTTCAGGCCTGTTCCTGAAAGTTGGACCGGCAGGACAGCAGGGGCAGGAATTCTGGTTTGCAACACCTCGTATTGCCTGGCTCCCCGATCAAGCCATTCCATCCCAGGGCATTACGCAGCATCACGTACTGCTGGCAAACCGGGGAGTGGACATCGGCTTATTTTCTCGCATCACGAGACAAACACGACGTGAATTCATCGGGGACGAACGGGAATGTTTCTTCCAACTGCTGAAAGCTGTGGCTGACCCCGCGGGAGCAAGCCTGGCCGGGGCCCATCCCAAGACGCTGAAAATTGCCGGGCTACTGCGCAAACCTCGGGAATCCCAGGGGCAACTCTTTACCCTCGAGGGAACTGCTCGACGCATCACACGGATCCTTGTCGAGGATCCGGAAATCCAGCAGCGGTTCGGGCTGGACCATTACTACCAGGTGGACATGTTCGTTTCACTGGGCGGAAAATCCGTACAGATCAAGCGTGATTCCAAGGACCAGGATGCCCCCGTTTTTGAAAATCGTTACCCGGTTAATGTCTGCGTTCGAGAACTGCCCCCGGCACTAAAGAAAATGAATGACGAACTGGCCGCGGGCAACCAGAACCAGGACCTGCTGCGAGCCAACGTGCGTATCCAGGGTTTTTTCTTCAAGCTCTGGAGTTACCAGACGGAATTCGTTTCCGATGAGCAACAGCAGAGGACGCAATTGAGTCCTGTATTCATCGCCAGCACCCCGGAAGTGATCCTGTCCGAGGAGAGCCGCAACCCTTATCTCAGCAGTTTGTTCGCAGTAATCTTCATCCTGGCGCTGGTCGTCATCTGGCTTCTCCTCTGGAAAAACAGTCGGGCGGATCAGGAATTCAGCCAAACAACTCTCAAGCGGCACCAGGAAGCGGACGCCCTGGAATCCCTGGGCGAATTAACGGGACCGTCCCAGGAAACCGAAGTAGAGCCAACGTCCTCATCCTGAATCCCACGAATTTCACAGTATCTGGACGGACTTCTCGCTAACAAATCGTGACACCTACTTGACGTCTGCGGCTGCGGGACCATATTCCTAGGTATCCACTCCATGGCCGCCGTATTACCTGCAACTGCGGTTCCCGGAACACAACCAACCAGACCTGGGGGAAAGCATCTCATGAGGCGAAGCAAGATTACAATTATCGGAGCCGGCAACGTGGGCGCCACGACTGCTCACTGGTGTGCCGCAGCGGAACTGGGAGACATTGTGCTGGTCGATATTCCTGCCAGTGAAGGCATGCCCGCCGGCAAGGCGCTGGACCTGATGGAAGCCTCACCAATCGTTGGCTTCGATGCCAACATTATCGGCACGACCAGTTATGAAGAAACTGCAGACAGCGACGTGGTTGTCATCACCGCTGGAATCCCGCGCAAACCTGGCATGAGTCGTGATGACCTGCTGAGTACGAATGCACGCATCATGTCCGCCGTGACTGCTGAAATCAAGCAAACCAGCCCGAATGCCATCCTCATCGTCGTCAGCAACCCACTGGACGCGATGGTGCAACGGGCACTGCAGGTTAGTGAATTCCCACCCGAACGCGTGCTGGGACAGGCAGGCGTGCTGGATACGGCCCGTTATCGAACCTTTCTCGCCATGGAACTGGGAGTCAGTGTGGAAGACGTCTCTGCTCTCCTGCTCGGAGGGCATGGCGATACGATGGTACCTTTACCCAGTTGCACTTCCGTCGGCGGCATCCCTATTACCCAATTGATCAGTCCGGAACGGCTTGAAGAAATCGTCCAGCGAACGCGGAAGGGTGGAGCAGAAATCGTCGGGCTTTTGAAAACAGGTAGCGCTTTCTATGCACCGGCCGCCGCCACAACACAAATGGTAGAAGCTATCGTTCGGGACAAGAAACGACTATTGCCCTGCGCTGCTTACTGTGACCAGGAATATGGTGTTGGTGGCTACTATGTCGGCGTGCCGGCCATCCTCGGATCGCAAGGCGTTGAAAGAATCGTCGAAATCGATCTAAACGAGCAGGAACAAGCGGCTTTCCAGCATAGTGTCGATGCTGTCAAGCAACTGGTCAAAACCATGGGAGACTTGCTCGAGAGCGACTGAAGATCCAGTAATACCGGACCCTTCATGCGATCAACCGACCTTTCAATCGGTTGCACCACGACCGTCGATCGGTGACCGTTTTTGATCGTCCCTGAGAGACGGCGTGGACAAAGTGATAGCACTTTCGCTCGTCCACTCTGTGCGCCTTCAATGGCTCAGCGCGTTTCTGTTGTCCGAGTCGATCGCTTGCGCCTTTGACATTGACACGCGCCCAAGGGTGACATAAAAACGATTCATCAATCGAACGCTCAAAAAAATCAACATGTCACAGGCATCCTGAATGAATCGTCTTGAGTTAAGTGACCTGCCCGTTGAGACCACGTCGGCAAGTAGTTCTCCGAATGATGCAACTACGATCTCTGCACACTTGGCATCCGGCGGTCCCCCGCACTCTCTTTTCTCACCTTTACATTACGAGAAAAACTACGCCTATCCGCTGCTAATCTGGTTACATGGTGACGAGGGAAACGAGTATCAATTGCGTCAGGTGATGCCCTTGATCAGCATGAGAAACTATGTCGGCGTGGCAACACGCGGCACCGTTTCCAACCGCGATAACGAAGCAAGCTTTCGCTGGGAACAAACCCAACGCGAAATTTTCCTGGCAGAACATCGCATTCTTGATTCCATTGAAATGGCCGGGGAAGAATTTCATCTCGATACCCGTCGCATCTTTCTGGCCGGCTTCCAGTCCGGTGGAACGATGGCCCTGCGAATGGCCTTAAACCATCCTGAGCGATTTGCCGGTGCCGTTTCCATCGGTGGTCCGTTCCCACAAGGTGAAGCTCCTTTGCGATGCCTCAAGCAGGCCCGCAATTTACCTATCTTCCTGGCTCAATGCCGTGACTCCAGCGATTATTCGATTGACACTGCCTGCGAAGAACTAAGACTCTTTCACATTGCTGGTCTCCAGGCATCCATCCGGCAATACCCGTGTGGTAACGAACTCGACACCCAGATGCTGGCTGATCTCGATACCTGGATCATGGAACAGATTACCGGCGTCGTGGCTGAAGAACCGCACTTTCCCGCTCCCTGGCCCCAGGGCGAAGAAAACTGATAGCACTTCAGTCGTTCTCTCAACCGGGGCGACAAGCTGTCGCTCTATGACTGCCAGCCCTTGGAGATTGGGCGGCCGTTCAAATGCGGATTGACGTTCACTGGCAATTTACGTTACAAGTCCCTCGCTTTATACCGTTTTTCAGGACTTATTCTCCAGGAAACGTCGGTCACCGGGTAACCGTTCATTCGCTCGCCAGTGAAAGAAACTTGTTATGAGTACCAACCTCCACGACTTGATCAGTTTCAGTAGCAAGCCGTCTGGTTTGCAATGGCTGGAACTTTCGCCACTCGTGCAAGGGATCTGTGATTCCTTGCAGTCTCGACTGTCATCCCAGGCGATTACCGTCGAACTGGATATCCCCACATCCACTCGGATACAGGCAGATTCCCGGTTGATACGGCATGCACTTGTAAACCTGGTTCTTAACGCGCTGGATGCCATGCCGAACAAGGGCCAGTTGCAGATCACGTCGTGGGACGGTCCCACTGGTGTCGAGCTGGAGATTGCGGACAGTGGCCATGGTATCGACACGAACAAAAGCAGTCAGTTATTTGATGCCGATTACACGACCAAGGGGCAGGGCAGGGGACAGGGGCTCACCGTAGCCCGACAGGCCATTGAGTTACACGGCGGGCGAATTGACGCCTGCAATTGTCCCCAAGGTGGCGCTGCCTTTACCATCACGTTCCCCGTCCAGGCGATGCAAGCAGCGGCCTGACTGAACACCGCTGCCCGTCTTCAGCAAATCATTCACTCCTAGATATTTTTCGCAAGCAATACCAACCACAAGCGTTTCTTTCACTCCAGCCACGGCTAAAGAGAAATTCACGAATGGGCTTCCTGGGCAACATTGCCGCACAATTCACCGGTACCAACTCGTTGCTGCCATCGGCAAAGCGCTGGTTGGTAATCGCCTTGCCGGTAGTAGCCGTGATCAGCCTGGCCCTGGTCTGGCAAACCCCCACGCCACCCTACACAGAACTCTTCTCCGGCCGCGAATTCACTTCTGCCGAACTGGTACAAATTGAACAGGCCTTTGCGACAGCCGGCCTTGCTGACTGGCAGATCAATGCCTCCCAGGTACGTGTGCCACGCGAACAAAAGTCTACTTACCTGTCCGCGTTACAGGGTGTCATCGAAGCCGACACCCTGAATGCTGACATTGACCTGGCGCTTAAGAACAGCAGTCTTTGGGAACCACGGCATGTCAAGGATCTCAAGATCAAGCATGCTGAAGAAAAACAACTATCTCGCATGCTGGCCACGATGAAGTACATTGAGGATGTCACTGTCCGCAAAGATGAAATACAACTCAAGGGGCTTCGTGGTCGGCGTGAAACAACCGCACTGGCGGCTGTTAAACCAACTGGAGACCTGCGACTGGACAGCCACAAGGCGCATGCTATTCGTAATGCCGTTGCTGCCTGCTATGCAGGCCTGGCCAGCGACCAGGTAACGGTTCTGGATCTCAATTCCGGACGCGTCTTCGGAGGGGATCCAGAGGAACCCACTAACCGCGAAGATCCTTACGCACTTCGCAAACGCCATTTCGAACAACTTTACCAGGACCGCGTCCGCTCGGAACTGGCCACGCAAATACCCGATGTTAACGTAGAAATCTACGTAGCCCTGAACTACCTAGACGAGTTCAGCGAAGAAACCGGGTCACGGATCCCCCCAGCTTCACAAGCGGGGGTTACCGATACCACGGAGACGCCAACTTCGGTACTGGCTCCACAACATATCGTCGCCTCGATCACACTACCTGCTGGTTATGCACAGCAAACCGAGGAGGCCATCGATCAACCCATGACGGCACAGACTCTTAGATCACGGGTCGTGCAAATCCTGCAGGTGCCCACATCACCACAATTACCCACCCCCTCGGCCGTTGTTCATGTCCACACCTCCGCAGAATCGATCGCTGTGGCAAACCAGGTGGCTGGCAATCGCGACCTGATGGCCCAGCTTACAGAAGCACCCTGGATGTGGCTGGGCTGGATCATGTTCGCAATTATCGGAGCAGGCCTGGTAATCCAGCAGGTCTACAAGAAAAATCCCGTGGTTAATCTGCCCCGGCCGGAACCTCTAGTCGAGCCCCAGGAAACCGTGGACAGCCCTCCCAGCCCTGCTGTCGTAACCGACACACCCAGCACACCAGAACCTGACGATCCGGCTGCTGATCAACTTCGGTTCCAATTGACTGATCGAGTGCGTCAAAGTCCCGACAACGCCGTTGATGTCCTTAAGCACTGGCTTGACGATGCTGCCTGACACGTCAGCACATTCCACTGGCAAATCATCTGCCTGCCCCACTTCACTCCGTTAAAGAAAACACGACTCCCATGAGTGCTCTACCTGAGAGAATCCGAAAAGCAGCCGTCCTGATCACCGCATTGGACCAGGAAACAGCGGACCAACTCCTCGACCAGATGACACCCGAACAAGCACAGTTAGTCCGTAATGCAGCGCTAGATCTCGGTGAAATTAGTCGCCTCGAAACATCCCAGGTTATCGAGGAGTTCCTACAGAGCAACAGTCCTGCCAGCGGGGTTGAAATCGACCCCTCCCTGGCAGACAAGCTAACCGGAACCGATGACCTGGTTGACGTCGATCCGGGACTGCCCGCTGAACCCGAACAACCATTCCGTTTCTTGCATGAGGCTGAACCCGAAACGCTTAGCGACCTGCTACGCTGGGAACATCCACAAACCATCGCGGTGGTCCTGTCGCATCTGCCGCCGAGCCAGGGAATGCAAGTCCTGGTCCATTTTACAGATTCACTACAGAACCAGATTCTGCAACGCATGATCGGCCTGGAAAACACCAACCCCAAGGTGATTCATAATATTGAACAGGAACTCGAACGCCTTTTCGCCAGAAAGATACATTCCCGTTCAGAATCAGCTGCGGGACTACTGGCTGTCCAGGCCATCTTCAAGCAGGCCGATGCGCACCACCGGCAGCAGCTGCTGAAAAACATGTCCTCACAAGATCGCCAAAGACTCCTGGGAAATCAATCTTCCGGGAATGCCTCGAAAGATCAACTTGCAGGTAAGCATCGTCGAAAACTGGCCGATTTCCTGCGCGATCAACAGCCCGGAATTTCACCCCGAATGGTAACGCTGCTGGAAAAGATTGAAGACCGCGAGAAACAGCTCGCCAACCAAGCAGGGCGAATGCAACCACAGCCAGCCGACACGTTGCCCGACAACACAACCAAGGAAGCCCCCCCCCAGGCAAACACTTCAGTCACTCCTACCTCTCCACAGGACCATCACCTTCACTTTGATCAGTTGTCCGAACTCGGTCCCGACGACCTCGCAAAAGTATTGCAGAACGTCGAACCACAAATCCTGCTGCTCGCTCTCATGGGTGCATCTCCGGAACTCATGAATCGGATCACAGATCCCTTGCCAGCCAGTGACAACAAACGCCTGCGTCAACAGATGGAACAGATTGGTCCGTTGCGTCTTCAAGACATTGCGACCGCTCAAAACCTGGTCATCAAAGCCACAACTCAACTGATGACTCAAGGTGAAATCCAGTGGCCTGCCAACTCCCGGTTTGCCGCGACCGCCTGACTATCTCGTGCTAGCATTCGCAACCTTATAAACTTGGTGCGATCTACACACCCTTCCCAGGTAGCCTCAGGGTACTGAGATTGCAAGCAGGCAGGCTCTCGCCGCTGAGTTGATCTTGATTCAAATGCCATTTTTGGCGACAAGTAGCGGCCCATTCCCGGAAATACATCCGGATTACTCCCCACCTTTTCCTGTCCTTATCTAAAAAACTTTGCCTACTCGCCTGCTGCAATATCTCAGGCAAGTCGTTTATTTCACGATAACCCACTGACTTCGTTCACACGGGACTTGTAGTTCATGACGGACCCTTTCCACGACTCCCAACCCAAGGAGGCATTACCGGGTCGCCATGCGCCACCAACCAACCTGGAAAAATCCACTCCCCCTGACAACGGTCAACAGGAACCTGTAGCTACTGAGTTTAACCTCCCACCCAGCAACTCTCTTGACGAGAATTACGCCCCCCTGAATCTCCCGGACTTTAACCACGTCACGATTGCGCACTCACAACAAACAATCCCCAAGCAAGCTTCTGAGAGCTTGACTATTTCCATTGAACTCGGCCATCAACAACTCGATCCTGAGATCGCACAGGAATTTAAACGCGGGTCACGGATCATGCTCAAGCAAGCAGCAGAGGATCCCGTGAACCTGTATATCCAGCACGCGTTTATTGGCCAGGGTGAATTGCTGGTTCGTGACAACAAACTGTGCATTCGCATTATTAACCTGGCTACCAACACGCTACGTCGATCGGCCTAACCTTGCCGAATTGAACCAACAACACCAGCGGAAAACCATGTTGTCTACGACTTACCATCACCGCCACTTTTTTCCTCGCGTACTTGCCCCCGCGATCGCCTGGTGTGGAGTTGCATGCCTCAGCTCCGTGCTTCTATCGCAGGCACCCGACCTGGCGACCGAAAGCAACACTGATGTGGAGTCGTCACATCCCCTGCGTTTCTTTACGCCTGGTGAAAACAGCGACACGAGGTCAGCAGCCACTCACGAGCCGGCCCAGTCCAACCCGGCACGACGGCAAGCATTAGCGCTCCGAAAACCATCACGCGTGCGCAGTTCGGCTGACGAACAGCTTCCTGCGTCGACACGGGGATCGACCCGAGCCATGACTACCGTGTTGAGTGCCCTGTTTATTGTGCTGGCAGCATTCTTCCTGGTGGTCTGGCTGACACGCAGTGCCAATAAACGCCGCTGGTCGCCATTGCCAACCGAGGCGGCCCAGGTGCTAGGGCGCATGCCACTGGCCGGGCGACAATGGATGCAACTGGTGCAGGTCGGTAACAAACTCGTGATGCTTTCCGTCAATGCTAACCAGGTTGACACCATCACCGAGATTACGGATCGGGACGAAGTGGAACGCCTGGTGGCACTCTGCCACAAGAAACAATCAAACCATCTACGTCAAACATTCCAACAGGTCCTGGACCAATACAGTGGAAACCAAGGAACGCAAGATTCCTTATCGCCGTTCCATGACCAAGAATCCTCTTTACGGGCCAGGACTGGATGAAGCGACCTGTCTCATTACCGCCGTTACGAAACAAGACCCGGGCGTTGGCCGGCTGGCCGCTAGTCGTTTTATGTTCACTGGCATGCCTGCAATCCGCCAGCCTGGCGGATGTCACACCAGCGTCGACATCTGCTATTGATAAAAACAGTCCGCTTCCAGCGACTGCTCCCGGATCGATCGAAGCGGCTATTGATCGTGACGACCAAACCAGCCCGGCCCAACCAAATCCCTCCTGGGATGAAAGCCTCTGGGAACAATCCAGTCACTGGACAACACCTGCCGGACTCACGAACAGCATCCAGGTGATGCTCATGCTCTCCGTACTGAGCCTGGCCCCCGCCATCCTGTTGATGACAACCTGTTTCGTACGTGTCGTCGTTGTGCTGGGGATCCTGCGGCAGGCGCTGGGAACAGCCCAACTACCTCCGACCCAGGTTCTCACTTCCCTGGCTGTGTTCATCTCACTGCTGGTCATGAGTCCGGTATGGAAAGAGGTCCACGAAACGGCAATCCAACCTTATTCAGAAAAAACTATTGATGGCCAGGAGGCCTGGCGCCGGGGAAAACGACCGCTGGTTCACTTCATGGGCAAGCAGATTGACATGGCTGGCAACACGGACGATGTCTGGCTCTTTTATGACTACCTGCCAGCTAACTCGACAAGCCTTGCCGACCAGCAGGAGTTACCCGAGACCTACGATGAGATCCCGATCCAGGTACTGCTTCCCGCCTATGTTTTAAGCGAGCTAAAAACTGCATTTCTGATTGGTTTCCAGATCTTCCTGCCGTTCCTGGTCCTGGACCTGGTCGTCGCATCGGTCACGATTTCCATGGGAATGCTAATGGTGCCACCAGCCATGATCTCGCTCCCCTTCAAGCTTCTATTATTCGTCCTGGTTGACGGCTGGCACCTGGTCGTTGGGATGCTTATGCAAAGCCTGACATGAATGGCCTGATCGGCCGCAGATACGTTAAACAGGATCACGCAACATGAATGAAGAAGCTGTACTGGAACTAGGGCAACAGGCGATGATCACCGCCATGACCATTGCGGCGCCCATCCTGATCGTCGGTGCTGCTGTCGGACTGCTGGTGGGTATTTTTCAGGCATTGACTCAGATCCAGGACCACACGCTTTCTTTTGTCCCCAAGATCCTGGCCATGATCCTCGTCCTTACCATCTGCTTACCCTGGTTTATCGATCGCATGGTTGAATTCTCCCGTACGGTCATCACGAACATACCCACCATTATCGGTGGTGGGTAAGAACAACTATTTCCCAAACTCAACCCTACCAACCGTTTTACAACAGCGCACCTGGATGACTCATGATTACTGCTCCGGTACTTCCGCTGCTGATTCCATTCCTGCTAATCTTTACCCGGATCAGCAGTACGCTTTTGCTGTTACCTTCATTTAGTCTCGTTACCGGGTCGCTACGCATCAAGTTATTGCTTTCAGCCATGGCTGCTTTCCTGCTGACCCCGATCTACATCCGGGGAGACCTGGTGAGCGTGACGTCAGGTCAACTCCTATTCATGTTCGAGAGTGAACTGTTACTCGGCTTTGCCTGCGGGCTGTCAGGGCGTTTAGTCATCAGCGGCCTCCACATGGGAGGCCAACTAATCGGTCAGGTAAGTGGTATTACTCTCAGTGAATTCACCCTTGCCGACGAGACTACGACAACGATCCATGGACGCTTACTGGTCCTGATCGGCATCAGCTCATTCCTGGTCATGGGAGGACACCGCCAGGTTGTCCAGGCTCTACTGGACAGTTTCCAGTTCGTCAGCCCTGGCGCCATTCTCCCAGCGACGCCACTGGCTGATCTGCTGCGAGATACAGGTGGACTGGCCTTTCAACTGAGCGTCAGGATCACCGCTCCAATCCTGCTCGCTATGCTAACGGCGTTGATAGCGGTCGCCATGCTTAATCGAACGCTGCCTCAATTAAACATCATGGCCATTGGGCATAACCTGAATGCCCTCTTACTTTTCGTTGTCCTGCTCTTCTCGGTAGGTGGCATCGCCTGGGTTTTCCAGGACCAGATGGTCGTGGCGCTGGAACACATGCAACAGGTCCTGCGAAACGCGGCCACAACCTAACTGGCACGATGGTAAAACATGGCTGAACTTTTCACCGAAAAATCGCATCCTGCAACACCGCGTCGGCGTCAGCAGGCACGTGCCCAGGGGCACGTGGCAAAAAGCCAGGATTTAGTCTCGGCGCTGGTGATGACCGCGGGCCTACTGGCCGTCTGGATCACGGGCGCTACGTTCGGCCAGTTCCTTTCGGACTACGCCACCGAGCAGTTAAGCAATCCGACGTGGCAATCTTTTTCGACCAGCCATGCGAGCGACACCTGGCAACAGACCATTCTTTCGATTGGACGCAGCCTGGCGCCTGTCATGGCCATCGTGCTCTTGGTGGCCATCGCAGCCAACCTGGGGCAGACTGGGTTCCTCTTCTTACCACAACGAATCGCGATGGATGGCAATCGCATCCAACCTCTCACGGGCCTGCGAAGAATGATCTCCGCAAGTAACCTGATCCAGGCCCCCCTGGGAATCTGTAAAACCGTCGTCGTGATCAGCGTGGTGACCCTTGGGCTCTGGAGCCAACGGACCGAAATCATGCAACTCCCAACCCGGGATACTCACTCCATGGTAAGCATGATGTTCCAGCTGGTCTTTACCATCAGCCTACGAGTCGCCTTTTCCCTGGTCATGATTGCATTTATCGATTACCTGTTTCAACGCTGGCAGTACGAACGCAGCCTGCGTTTAAGTGATGAAGAGATGCGGGAAGAATTGCGTGACAGCTCGCGACATCCCCAGCCAGCTAAGCGGCGGAAGTCCTCGCAACAAAACGTAGCCACCGGGCAGATACAACAACTAGTCTCCCGTTGCGATCTTGTCCTGACCGATGGAAGTCGACTGGCCGTCGCATTGCAGTGTGACCCAGCCACGACAGCGGTCCCAACGGTAATCACAAAAGGGCAGGGGAACCTGGCGGAAGAAATCGTCTTCGCAGCCCAGGTCAAGAATATCCTGCTTCAAGATGAACGCGGGCTGGCCCGTAAGCTTTTCCGAGAACCAAGCCAACAGGAGACCATCCATCCGGATCATTTCCAGCAACTGGCTCGAAGCTACCACGAAGCATGCCAGGACAAGCGGTAACCACGAAACCCGGGCTTACCGATCTCTCGCTCAAGCTGACGAGGAATCTACCGGGTCATCTTCCATGGCATAACCGTAGGGCTTGAAATACTTACCCCACCGCTGCTGGATTTGTTCTTTTTCTTCTTCCTCGAGATGATAACGGTTCGGCTGGTAATCCTTTTGCTCGTCACAGTAACCGGAAATCTTGTCCGCCACCTGCTCAAAATCTCCCAGGTCAAAATGGTCGTAGACAGCACGCAGGCTTCCCAGTGGATCCCTGACAAGATCCTCGTAGCGCATGTCCATGATCTGGTTCTCAGGAATCGACTGGCGAGCTGCTTCAAAACTCTCGTACATGCGTTCCAGGCTCGAGAACACGTACTCGTCCAACCCATCATGCCTGGGAACCTGCATGCCCTGGACCTGGTCCAGTGATTTCCATAAACGTCTCGTCGAAGGAAACACGTCATAAGGACTGCGTACCAGGTGAATAAAACATGCATCTGGAAAGAGTTCCTTTAGCACGCCCAGCCGGCCCGTATGTGGAGGTGATTTCAAAACCAACCGACCGGGATTGTCAAAGGTCAACAACTTCATGAATTGTTTCAGCAGACGCTTCCAACGACGCAAATCTTTCTCCGGTACATCCACCATGTCAATCAGGCAAGTATCCGGAGCTGCATGGTTTGGAAACGCTATTCGGAAGTAGGGCGAAGCCGCTCCCATGGCTAACAAGCCAAATTCATCTTCCTGCGGTCGCAGCCAACCGGTTTCCATGTTGTCCGTGGGACGTTGCTTGGGCAAAAGAAAACCGCCCAGGTTGGTAAAAAACCAGCCCGTGAATAAAAAATGACTCGGCGCAAAGCAATGCAACGAACTCGAAAAAGATAAACGATCATCCCGGGCCATCAACTCATGCAGGAACGTTGTCCCACTCCGCCAGTGCCCGAGAATAAAGATCGGAGCAGGCTCAATCTCCGTACGATCAATCCGGCGCCCGTACACCAACCGCTGCACATAATAGAGCAGGGAGTTAAACATGCTGAACAATGTGATCGCCAGGGCCGTTGGCAAGCGAAACGGATGAATGCGAAATCGATTACGAGCTAGCAGTTTCAACCAACCACCAAACCGCATACCGTGCCAGAATCGTGGAGCCCAAGCAGGGTACCGATTATATTTTGCTTCACGTTGTTTCGCCACTTGCTGCTTTGCTCCCGTGGAAGATCATTACGCTTCTTGAAATCATCTCGCTATTGAATTCTCGTGATTTTATCTCACGGATGCCGGTTTGGCATGGGCCCTAACCCCCGTTGTGTCATCTTGCGTGGCAGAAGTCACGTCAACAGCCACGCGAAACTAGCCCCTGGCTAACTATCTTACCCTGCATTACCCTTTCTACCCAAGCTGACCTAGACGGTTTCTTACCGATTCAGTACTCTCCGCCTCTCTTGAAGTAGCCTGTTCTGGCTTTCATAACGGCAACTTATCCTTCCTCACCCGTGCCCCCGCCTGGTTAACATGACACGACTATCACAGTGGCAAGAATGGATTCTTCCGCTGGGTTTAATTGCCTGCATTCTGTTCATCCTGGTTCCACTGCCAACCGGGATGATGGATGTCTTGTTAGCAACCAATATTACCATAGCGGTTCTCATTCTGCTGACTACGATCTCCGTACGAACTCCACTGGAGTTCAATATCTTTCCTTCGCTGCTATTAGCAACGACCCTGGCCCGGCTGGTTTTAAATGTCGCCTCGACGCGATTGATCCTGACCCGTGCTCAAACACACGGGATGGAAGCAGCCGGTGGCGTTATAAAGAGTTTCGGCAATTTCGTTGCCGGAGACCGTATCATTGTCGGCCTGATCATTTTTACGATCCTGATCGTCATCCAGTTCCTGGTCATCACCAAGGGAACCTCGCGTATCAGTGAGGTAACTGCTCGTTTCGTCCTGGATGCCATGCCAGGCAAGCAAATGGCAATTGATGCCGATTTAAATTCAGGCTTGATCGACCAGGCAGAAGCCGGCCAACGACGACAGGAAGTGTCACGGCAGGCGGATTTCTTTGGTTCCATGGATGGTGCCAGCAAGTTCGTTCGTGGTGATGCGATTGCCGGAATCATTATCACCCTGACCAATGTTGCCGGTGGTTTAATCATTGGTGTTTTCCAGGCTGGAATGGGACTGGGGGAGGCGGCACAACTGTTCACCAAGCTAACGATCGGTGACGGCCTTGTGAGCCAGTTACCAGCTTTCCTGATTGCCTTGGCGGCAGGCCTGCTGGTCACACGCAGCAGCGAGTCGACAAGCTTACCCAGCCAATTCCTAAAACAGTTATTCTCCCATCCCCAGGCTTTGTTAATCACTTCCGGATTTCTGGGGATCTTGATTTTCACCCAACTACCTGCCATCCCGCTACTTACCCTCTCACTTGGCTGCGCGGGACTAGGTATCGTACTGATCCGTAATGAAGTCGATACCGACACTCCGGCAGCATCGCCCTCGGCAACGGCCCCCTCGGCATCGACATCTCCCACGATTACCGAGCCCCCAGTTGAAGACTTTCTTCACGTCGACCCCCTGGAACTGGAAATTGGCATCGGTTTGATTCGCCTGGCAGACCCTCAACGGGGTGGCTACCTGCTTCCTCAAATCATGCAATTACGTCGAGACCTGGCGGCCGAACAAGGCATGGTACTGCCGAAAGTACGCATCCGGGACAACATGCAACTAGCTGCCAACCAGTACCGTGTTCGCCTGGCCACGAATCCAATTGCGTCAGGGAATATCGAACCAGATCGGCTACTGGTCGTGTTTCCCCAACAACCTCCCGCTTCGCTTGCCGGGAAACTGGCGATGGATCCGAGCAATGGTCGTCCGGGCCTCTGGATCGATGCGAGTCTGCAAGATCAACCCGAGGTTCTCGAAGGCACCTTACGAGAACCGGTCGAGGTCATCTGCCACCACCTCCAGCACGTGGTTCGTCAACACGCCCATGAATTACTAACGCGTGATGCAACTCGACATTTAATCGATCAGCTGAAAAAGAATTCACCCACAGTCGTGGACGAACTGATTCCGGATCTGTTGTCGCTGGGCCAAGTGCAACAGGTCCTGCAACGACTCTTGCAGGAGCAGGTACCGATTCGCCAGTTGCTGCTGATCCTGGAAGCACTTGCAGACCGGGCAACACAAACCAAGGACACCACCTTGCTAACCGAACATGTACGCTGCCGCCTGGCACGTACCATTTGCCAGCATCATCGTACAGATGATGGCCGAATGCATGTCTTAACCATGGACCCCGACCTTGAAAATCACATTGCCAGTACCATCGAACACGCCGAAAACGGCATTAGTTTGCGAATGTCCGAATCAAGCGTTCAACGACTATGTGACCTGATACGAAAACAGCTGGATACCCTACCTACCAGCAACAGCGCCCCCCTGATCCTGGTCAACGCTCGGATCCGTTCTGCACTCAAGCTCTTGACGTCCGGGCAATTACCGCAATTACAGGTCCTTAGCTATGACGAAATTACCCGCGAAACCCAGGTTGAATCCGTGGCCATGATTAGTGGACAACTCCACCACGAAAGAATGGCCTATGCCTCCTAAACATCACCTTTCGATCGCTGCCTCACCAGTATCCGGTCCTCACCCCCAACAGGTTCACATGGACGTGAAAACATATCGAGCAAAGACGCTTCAGGAAGCACTCCAGATGATTCAATCTGACCTGGGCCCCGATGCATCCATCCTGCAAACTCGCCAGGTTCGTGCCGGCATGGCAGGCTGGTTTCGTAACTCTCCGGAAGTGGAAGTCACCGCTTCGGCAACCATACCAGTGCCGTACCGACTGAAAGAAGACCTTCACCTGCCACCGGCAGGCACAGCGGGTTTGCCACCAGCGATCCAAAACATTCCAGCCGCTGACACCCAGAACCATCGTGACCAATATCGATCCAGCCTGACTCAACAGGGCCAGCAGGGCAACTCGCTGGTAGAGGAACTCTGCGGCCATCATTCCACCGCAGACCAGCAGCGTTTACCAGAAACACTATTCCAGCTATTCACGGAATTAATTGATGCTGAACTCAGTGAAGAACTGGCAACGGGATGGATCGATCAATTACAGCAGGAATGCTCGCCCCTGGATCTACAGGACATCCAACTCTTACGAACGCGACTGGCCCACTCCCTGGAAAGAGAAATTCCTGTCGTCGACCCAATTACCACGACCCCCGGCCAATGTCGCTTGATCGCTCTCGTCGGACCAACCGGCGTCGGAAAAACAACGACGATTGCCAAGCTGGCTGCTAACTTCCATTTACGTGATCAACATCGAGTCGGCCTGATTACCGTTGACACTTACCGAATCGCAGCCGTGGACCAGTTACGGACCTACGCAGACATTATTGACCTGCCCATGGAAGTTGTTTCCACGCCTCGAGAGATGCGAGCAGCCATCGATCGACTTGCGGACCTGGACCTGGTCCTGATGGATACAGCCGGGCGTAGTCCGCGAGACGATGTTCGCATCCAGGAATTGCGGGCGATCCTGGCCGAGGCTAATGCCGATGAAATCCAGTTGGTATTGAGCAGCGTTGCCAGCACGTCGTCACTCGTCAAATCCGCTCAACAATTTTCTCGAGTCGGCACTACTTCCCTGGTACTCACCAAGCTAGATGAAGCCACGGGACTGGGCAATCTTATCCCTCTCTTTCGAAACTGTGAATTACCGGTCAGTTACCTGACCAACGGACAAAACGTACCTCATGATATTGAGTCAGCTCACTCAACCAAGCTGGCACGCATCATCCTTGGTATGGAATCCGCCAGAACTGTTTAACCCCGTCAAACACGATGATCGACCAAGCTACAGAACTCAGAAAACTTTCACTGGACCACGGGCGTCAGTTGAGCGCCCAACGTTCCGGGAGTTCGCGCCTACTGGTAATCCGTGGAGGCAAGGGAGGAGTCGGGTCGACAACCATTGCCATTCAACTGGCAACCGCATTGGCCACCTTGAAACACAAGATCCTGCTGGTGGAACTCGGTGATTACCGTAATGACATCACGACACTCTGTGAGCTAACCGAAAGCAAGCCTCTGCTGAATCGCCAGGACCACCTGGCAAATCCGATCCAACAGAGCCCCGCCGGGTTTGACGTTTTGCCGTCTGCCTGGCAACCACCTGGACAGTCTACAGACCAATCTCCGGCCCAGGCGCATCATCTTTTCCAACAACTTCAACGTTGGCATTCGGACTACGACATCCTGCTTGTCGACGTCAGCAATCACCCCCATGAATTAGCGAAGCGACTCTACGAATATGCCGACGATTTACTCTTGGTTACGACCTGTGACCCCGTGGCCATCATGGATTCCTACACGCTACTAAAAATCCAATCCCAGCAGGGACACTTGCCACGCGTGCAAACCATCGTTAACCGGGTCCGTTTTGCCGAGCAGGGCCACGCAACACACCAACGCATCAACCAGGCCTGCCAAAGATTCCTGGGATTTCCAGTCGAGCATCTCGGCTCCTTACCAGAAGATCCGCAACGCGATGATGCACCTGCCAACACCTCGGAAAATCCCCGGGGAAAACATCCCAAATCCCTCGCCCAGGCTTGCCTGGGCATGGCTGAGCAACTCATGAGACACTCCTGCGTCCCCGTTCCTAATGAGGCCAGGACAATGTAATTACAAAACAAGCAACTTGCTTTCATTACTCCACTTTGACAACACCTTTCGCCTGTCCCACGGAAATTCATCGACAACATTATTTCATATCGCCACGCCACTGCTCGTCAGAAGCAGTCGTAAGATCAGGGAGGATCGCATGGCACCTACGAAAATCCAACACGACCAACCGTCTCCGGAAAAGAAACGTCAACCGGTTAAACGATTTGATTACCAGGCTTCTGCTGGAATACGCCAACAGGCCACCAAGGCCCGGGAAATGATCCAGGCCGTATGGCTGGAATACCAGGCCAACCCCACTTGCCAATCGCTTCGCAATCAACTGCTGGAACACTACCTGCCCGTAGTTAAATACAATGCCGAACGCCTTTGGGCTCGTTTACCGGACGGGGTCGAGCTGGATGACTTAATCTCGGCTGGAATTTTCGGGCTCATGAGCGCCATTGATGCATTTGACTTGAGCCGCGGCGTCAAGTTCGAAACCTATTGCGCGCCGCGAATTCGTGGCGCGATGCTAGACGAATTAAGGCACATGGATTGGGTTCCACGACTTGTCCGAGCCAAGGCCAACAAACTCACGGAAGCCACAAACACACTGGAAACATCCCTGGGACGAGCTGCCACGGACCAGGAACTTGCAGACTACCTTGAGCTCACCGTCCCTGAGCTGGAAAAAATGTGTCGCGATGCCAATGCCGTTAACCTCGTTAGTCTCAATAAAAAGAAATGGGGCAATACCGATGGTTACAAGGAACTTTGCGAAGTAGACGTGGTCGAAAACAAACGCAGTGAAGATCCCACTCGTCGACTAAAAAAGAATGACTTGATCCGACTGGTAACCAAGGGGCTTAACCGCAGCGAACGACTCATCCTGATTCTCTACTACTACGAAGAGCTCACGATGAAAGAAATTGGGCACACACTTAATCTCAGTGAAAGTCGCGTAAGCCAGATGCATAGCAGCATCGTGCGCCGCCTGCAATTTCAGCTCCAGAAACGAGAACCTGAATTTCTTACCTGAACAGTTTGGCCAGGCGCCCCCCGACCCGTTCTCGTTAAGGCCCTCCCCAAAAGACCAATCAGGCGACCGCACGAACCTCCTGTACGATGCCCCAGAAGGGCACGCAAAGCTCCACCCAAACAACTCTTCCGGGGGGGGTGCAGCGTTAGAGAGTCGGTATTTACGCACCGGCATCTAAAAAGTTCATATTTACTTGCAATGAACAAGCAGTCTGGTAGCATGAAACCAGACTTATCAACGACTTATCCATGACGTTTCAGAATGCCTTTACCGGCAGCCCATTATTAAAACGGCGTGTCTTGTTCTAGACACGTTTAACATGAATGGCCAAGTATTCGTTTTGAAGTAGCACGAAGTCGAGCTACATGATGAGGTCATAGACAAGTCGGCAGTGAGTCCATTAGCGGTTCATTGCCCTGGGCGGAAGCATGCTATTTTTTTTCTTTTTCATCGGAGGGAATTTCATGAAGAAACCACGTAATGGTAGCAAGGCTGGCTTCACGCTGGTCGAACTGCTGGTGGTGATTGCGATCATTGGTATTTTGGTCGCGTTACTATTGCCAGCAGTCCAGGCAGCTCGTGAAGCTGCCAGGAAAATGTCATGCGGTAACAACCTCAAGCAAATTGGCGTTGCGCTGCATACGTATCACGAAACGTACAAAAGCCTGCCACCAGCTGGCATGTTTTTCTGGACCCGCCAATCACGTAATGGCCATACTTGGTTTAATTCCAGTCGTGGTAGCCAACTCGTGAAACTGTTGCCTTTCATGGAGCAGGATCCGCTTTACCAGAAAATGGATCAAAGCGCGGCAGGAACTAACCAGTTAACGCGTTTTGAAGATCACGCTTACGGACCTAATGGGATCAAAGGTGATCCGCGACCGCCGCAAAAATGGCTGCGATCCGAGATCATTGACAGTTTCCTCTGTCCCTCCGCGAATATTGATCCGTACATCACCGGCACCAACCCGTATTCGGATCGTGCCATCAGTTGTTATGCACCTTCGCTAGGTTCCCAGCAGATGGGTTCCCGCGGTGGGTGGTGTAACGACTATCCCGGTAATGTATTTGGAACAGGCCCTCCAGGACACGGAAATGAAGCCCGTGGCTATCGTATTTCCGGCGTGTTTGCACGCGGTCACTGGGCTGCCAAGTTCCGTGACATTACGGATGGAACGGCCCAAGTAATCGTCATGGGTGAAATTCTTCCCAACAAGGGAGATCATCACCGCAATGGTTGGTTACATTTCAATAGTCTCTGGACGGCTACAACCGGTCCGATCAATTACCCGATTCGTGGTATTGGCGACATGGGTCATGCCGGACCAGGTAACTGTGGTCACTGGCAAAACTGGCAAACAAGCCAGGCCTTCAAGTCGAAGCATAAGGGCGGAGCACAATTCGTGTTCGCCGATGGATCGGTTCACCTGATCGGTGAAACTATCGATTACATGACTTATCAACGACTTGGCGATCGACGAGATGGCCAGCCAATTGGATCGGGTTTCGTGCCCTAACCGGTTGGTATTGCAGCCCCCTTGGGTTGCAATCGATAGCGTGTTTACCGCTGCAACGTCCGATTTTGGGCGTTGCAGCGGTTTTTTTTTGATTGCACTAACCTCTAAACGGAAGATCTCAACAAGGAAAAACCACGCTCCCGGGGGGGTGTGTAAATCTCGGCCCCAATTACAACCCAGCTCTTCCAAGTCTTGAAAAAGCAGGCTATCCTAGAGATGTAGTGGATCCTACGAGATTCGCTGCAATACCTTTTTTGTTATCATACATTTTGTCATGTAGTTTTCGTACTGTGTAAAGGAGACGGTTAGCAATGAACAGGTCCAGACCACGAAGAAAGAGTGGTTTTACACTCGTCGAACTATTGGTGGTAATCGCCATCATTGGGATTCTAGTTGCATTACTGCTTCCCGCTGTTCAGGCTGCTCGAGAAGCCGCCCGTAAAATGTCCTGCGGCAATAACCTCAAGCAATTGGGGCTTGCTCTGCACAATTACCACGAAACGTACAAGCGGTTCCCTGGCAAGGGACTGTATTACTGGACTCGCCAATCGAAAAACGGTTTCCGTTGGACGACGAGTGCTCGAGGCAGTGAATTCGTGAAGCTGCTGGCATTCATTGAACAGGAACCTCTGCTGAGCAAGGTCGACATGACAATTGCCGGCAATCCTGCCAATCAAAACACGCCCTATCACATTGCCATATCCGATCCGACTCTAGGTAAACTAGTTCGTTCCGAGAGCATCGATGCCTATCTCTGTCCTTCGGCGAATGTCGATCCTCACCTGACGGGAACCAATCCTTTACGAGACCGTGCCATTCACTGCTACGCCGTATCCTATGGCTCGCAGCGTTTTGCATCGCGATCAAATTGGTGCAATGACTACCCGGGCAACGTCTTTGGGACGGGGCCAGCTAACTTCGGTAACGATAGCCGTGCCTATCGACTCTCCGGCCTGTTTGGACGTGGCCCCTGGGCCGCAAGGTTCCGAGACATCACCGATGGCACTGCCCAGGTGATTGCCATCGGAGAGATGCTGCCAAATCGTTCTGGCCATCATGCCGGTGGTTGGTTCCGATACAATTCGACTTATGCTGGAACGCCTGCTCCGATCAACTATCCCACCCGTGGGATTGGTGAACCGGGCCATCCGGGCGCCCAGAATTGTGGACATTATTCAAACTGGCAATCATCGATCGGCTTCAAGTCCAAGCACAAGGGTGGAGCCCAGGTCGTTTTTGCCGATGGCTCTGTTCATTTCCTGAGTGAAACGATCGATTACATGACTTACCAGCGATTGGGCGACCGTCGAGACGGACAACCGATTGGCAGTGGCTTTACCCCCTAGCTAACGGGCAGCCATTGCGTGAGTCACAATCATCGCGACTCCAAGAACCACCTCGTTATTTCAACGAGGTGGTTTTTTTTTGCTGTCAACGATTCACTATCCGCTCCCGATTGCTTGCCCGCAGGTAGTCAAGCAACTCTCACACTCGTAAACTAACGACCATTGATCCTGTAGCTATCCTCGAGTTCTGTCGCAAGGAATCTAACCATGTCTCTCGCTTTTCACAGAACGACCCGCTTTCTTGTTGCCACTTTCCTCCTGGCCATGTTTTTCAACCAGGACCTGTTGGCCCAGGGACCTCGACTCTTGAAGGTCGGCGTGACACCTGACGATCAGCGAATTGCGCCGCTCAAAGACCTGAATGGTTACTTCCCTTTCCGGAAAAGCGAAACGCGGCAGGACTGGCGACGACGCCAGGTACAGGTCCGACAGCGACTACTGGTCTCCCAGGGGATCTGGCCACTGCCTACCAAGACTCCACTGAAAAGTGTCATCCATGGGCGTAAGGTTTTTAATGATTACAGTATCGAGAAAGTTTACTTCCAGAGCTTTCCTGGTTTCTATGTCACCGGCAGTCTTTACCGACCCCGCAATAAAACCGGCCCGCACCCGGCTGTACTCTGCCCCCACGGACACTGGAGCAACGGCAGATTTCACGAGGTAGCCGCCAGTGGCGTTCAGGCACAGATCAAGCTGGGAGCAGAACAGTTCACGCAAGCCGGTCGCAGCCCCCTCCAGGCGAGGTGCGTACACCTCGCTCGCATGGGCTGCATCGTGTTTCACTACGACATGATTGGATATGCCGACAGCGTGCAAATTTCCTTCGACCTGGCACATAAATTTGCCCAGCAACGTCCGGAGATGAATCACCTTCAACGCTGGGGACTTTTTAGCCCCCAGGCTGAATCGCAGTTGCAATCCGTAATGGGACTGCAAACCATTAATTCCATTCGATCCATCGACTTCCTGGAAACCCTGCCCGACGTCGACAAAAAACGGATCGCGGTCACCGGTGCCAGTGGTGGTGGCACGCAAACCTTTATGTTGGCTGCCATCGATCCGCGGATCGCTGCTGCCTTCCCAGCCGTCATGGTCTCCACTGCCATGCAGGGTGGCTGCACCTGCGAAAATGCCTGCTGCCTACGTGTCGGAACTGGAAATGTCGAAATCGCGGCCCTCTTTGCCCCCAGGCCACTTGGCCTCAGTGCTGCCGATGACTGGACACGAGAAATGACAACCAAGGGATTTCCAGAGCTACAGGCCCACTATCGGATGCTGGGGGCAGCCGACCATGTGAAGCTCCTGTCACGTACGGAATTTAAACATAATTACAACCAGGTAAGTCGCCAGGCAATGTATCACCTCTTCAACCAACACTTAAAACTGGGATTCGAAAAAGTCCCACCGGAAAAAGATTACACCTTCCAGGGAATCAATGACCTGACGGTCTGGAACAAGGCTAATCCAAAGCCAGCTGGTGGCGCCGACTTCGAACGCAACCTCTTGCAGTACTGGCATCGCGATACACAACGTCAATTGGACCAACTGATTCCCCGCGACAAAGCGTCCTTCAGGAAGTACCGGCAAGTCGTGGGAAGTGGTATCGACACCGTGGTCGGCCGCGGACTGCCCAGGCCAGCAGACGTCGAGTACGATCAGTTGCACAAGGAAGAAAAGGACCAGCACATCGAACTTGCTGGTTGGCTTAACACCGAACAAAACGGAGGCAAGCTACCCACTGTCTTCCTCTACCCCAAGCAATGGAATGGTCACATTGCCATCTGGCTATCCGAGAAGGGAAAAGCTGGCATCTACCAGGCCAATGGCCAACCAAATACCCACGTCCAAAAGCTACTGGACCAGGAACTCTGCGTGGTTGGCATTGACCTTCTCTACCAGGGTGAATTTCTACTCGACGGAAAAGCGATTACAAAAACACGGCGAGTAGCAAATCCTCGCGAATCAGCAGCTTACTCCTTCGGCTACAATTCGACACTCTTTGCACGTCGAGTTCATGACATACTCGCCCTGGTCACCTTCATTCGCAATCATGACTACACGCCCAAGTCCGTAAGCGTGATCGCACTGGACCAGACCGGTCCGCTGGCTATCGCCGCTCGAGCACAAGCACGTGATGCGATTGATCAACTCGCTGCCAATACTCAGCAGTTTCGCTTCAGTAACGTCAGCGATTTACACAGCCCAACATTCCTTCCCGGTGGCGCACGTTATCACGATCTCGTCGGCATGTTGGCTGTTGCCAGTCCAGAGGCCACCTGGATCGCCAGTGAAAGCTCGCAAAGCATCCATGTCGCTCAATCCGCCTACCAGGCACTCGAGGCAAAAGACAAGATGGTTCTCAGCCAGGAACCCGCGAATCAACGTTCTCAGGCAGCCGTCCGCTGGATCATCCAGCAGACAACCTCTCCCTGATGATCTCTTGATGACAGACTGCCATTACAAACGTGATCGAAAACGCAAGTCGTTGACCTTAGCAGTCGGAACATGCGTCTGCGGAGTAGCAAACGATTGCCAGTCCGCTTCCAGGGACTGGAGTTGCTCCGTGAGATCGAAACTGAACTCAAAGAAAGACTCCATGTCGACTCGGATTCTTCCATAGGAACAATCACCCGTTAAAACCAGTTGCACATGTGGAGAAGTTGACATTTGAGTGACCTCCATGTGATGCCCCACGGATCCCATTGAACCGGCATGTCTCTCGATGACAATCACCGGTGGGAGGGAATGGGTAGAACAATGATGAGACGCTACCAACTAGTAATTTGTTCGCTGGAAAACAAAACGATCAGGCACTTTTCGTTCGAACCTCAACAACCTCCTTGCTTTACGGACGGTTGTCTTACTTTACGAAAACAGGGATTTCTCGTTTCCTTATCAATGCCACACGAAAAGTGATAGCACCTGGCATTCCCTGCTTTTTCCAGGGCCCTGTTGCTGAAAAGGCCCGCTCGGCACGACTGATCTTGCCTAATCCGGTCCTTTTTCCTATGCTCTCTGCCCGACACGGAATGATCCGTTTGATATCATCCGGATGAACGTTGAAACTGTCGCCATGAACAGAACCATGTCGGAGGTTCCTCCGTACCAACCAGAACTATTTCAATTTACCACTGGTGTCGACTGGGAATGAAGCAGTCGCACTGACTATAACAACCGATTATGCAGATGATACAAATCGTCCGCTCAGCTCTGACACGAACTGGGAGTCGGCCAAACACTGATCCTTACAGCTGTTACAAGCCGTCTGCTACGAGCGAACGATACAAGGAGGTCCTTAGTAGTTTCCATCGAATTAGTGCCAGTATCCAGTCGATACCATAAGTGCTTTCGTGAATCTGTTCGCACAGGTCACTCGTAGTTTTCACGGATTAGTACTTCCTCGACAAGGATTGAGGCGCCAGCTCGAAAGCAATGAGGTAGACTGGATTTATAGAGACTCCAGGTACGCAGCAATCCAAGATACAGGTTCGTCAGGCTTTTTCGTTTGCAAACCTACTGTTCAAGGGGAGATACTCAACCATGCGAATTCAAGGCCCAGCTAACGTACACGGTGCCCAACCCATTAATGGGCCGCATCAAATCGATTCCGCCAAGTCCGCAGAAGAAACAACAGCTACATCCCAGGCGGATCAACTGGACATTTCTCACGAAGCTGAACTGGCCAGTAAGGTTGCCGAGCTCAGCGGCCAGGTTCAAGACATTCCTGACGTACGAGCTGATCGAATCGCCAGTATCCGTGAAGCGATCGAACAGGGAACTTATGAGACCGAAGACAAGCTTGACATTGCACTCGATCGTTTTATTGACGAAACGAGCAGCTGAATCGGACCGTCTACCTGAAATCTTTCAGGATCCCAATTCAGCCTCTCCTTGCCTGCGTTATACCGTGTAAACGCTATTCCGCGTTTGTGGGGCGGGGTCAAAAAACAAGGATCGGCTTGCAATCGAGCCCAGTCTCTCTAAAATCCTTATTGAGACAAGAGAATGCGTCCGACACGTTCTTTCTCTGCATTCGCTTTGCTTTGCAACCAACAACTGTCTCAATAAGAAACCACTTCCGCCTTTGCTCTAAAGATCCGGCTCATGACTAAAGACTATTCACTCGGAACGGTACAGGTCGCCCTGTCCCCTAACGAACGATTCGAAGAATACCTGCAAAGCCGGGGCATGCGCAATACCGAACAACGACGTATCCTGGTGCAGCATGTCTTTAGTAACCATGATCATTTCGACGCTGACACCTTGATTGAACAATTACCCAAGAAGGGTGATGAAGGTTACGTCAGTCGTCCCACTGTCTACCGGACACTAAATGAATTCGTTGACGCTGGCTTACTACGCAAGTTTGAACTTGCCGGACGAGCAGTCTACGAACACGATTATGGCTATCCGGAACATGATCACTTGTATTGCACGCATTGCCAGCAACTGATTGAATTCCAGAGCGACGAACTGATGAACTTCCGGGAACTGGTCGCTCGCGATCATCAGTTTCGCGTCACGGGCCATCGATTGATCATCAGCGGGATCTGCCGAAACTGCAATCGGCCTCAGCAACGAACCAAGCGCAAGCAAGACCTGATCTAGGTCAACGCGACTGGCATGCCAACAGGGTCTCTCGAAATCAAACAGTGACTTCCGCGTCCATGTTCGCTTCCGGATATTGCTGCTGAATCGGTTTCACCACCTCAGCTAGAAACTGCTCGACCTGCTCAGGAGCTCGCCCTACAAACTGCGATGCTTCCATCAAGCTCGCCAGGTCAACACTAGCAAACAACTCATCCTCAGCCAGCCTTTGCAGCAAGTCGTTGGGCCGACCTTCCTGCTTGACAACGGAAGCTGCCTCCTGGCTGTGTTGGCGAATCTGTTCATGCAGTTGCTGACGATCACCACCAGCTGCAACGGCTTCCATCAAGATATTCTCGGTAGCCATGAAAGGCAGTTCATTCTGGAGATTATTCTCCATGACAGCAGGGTAGGGGACCAGGCCAGTAGCAATATTCTGATAGAGAATTAAAACGGCATCGACCGCAAGAAATGACTGCGGCAAAACCAGTCGTCGATTCGCACTGTCATCCAACGTCCGTTCCATCCACTGAGTCGCAACTGTCTGGCTGCCACTAGACTGCAAGCTCATCACGAAACGGGCCAGCGAACAGATCCGCTCACTTCGCATCGGGTTCCGTTTATAGGCCATCGCTGAAGAACCAATTTGGTGCTTCTCAAACGGCTCTTCCAGCTCCTTGCGACTGGCCAGGATCCGAATATCCGTAGCGGCTTTATGCGCACTTTGCGAGATCCCTGATAAGGCATCAAGTACCTGGGCATCGACCTTCCGTGAATAAGTCTGTCCGGTAACCGCGTAGGTTGCACTAAAACCCATCTTCTCGGCAACCAACTCCTCGAGCTGATTCACCTTATCATGATCTCCGGAAAACAATTTCAAGAAACTGGCCTGGGTTCCCGTGGTCCCCTTACAACTACGAGCTTTCAATAACTCGATCCGATGCTGCATTTCCTGCAGATCCAGCACCAGGTCATAAATCCACAGGCATGCCCTTTTACCGATGGTCGTTGGTTGTGCCGGTTGCATATGCGTGAAACCGAGACAAGCTTGCGAGCGCTGCTGCGCTGCGAATTCGGCCAATCGACCAATCACGCTCACCAACCTGCTACGAATCAACTCCAGGGCTTCACGCAGCAAAATAAGATCGGTGTTATCCGTGACGAAACAACTGGTCGCTCCGAGATGAATAATAGGTCGTGCCTTCGGACAGACGTCGGCATAGGCATGCACATGAGCCATTACATCATGCCTCAATTTACGTTCGTATTGGCCGGCTGCCTCGAAATCAATCTGATCTACCTGGGATCTCAACTCATCGAGTTGAGCGTCGGAAATATCCAACCCCAACGACTGCTGGCTTTCCGCCAAAGCAATCCACATGCGTCTCCATGTACTGAACTTGCGCTGCGAACTCCATAACTGCGCCATCTCATCAGAAGCGTATCGAGCGATAAGCGGGTTTTGATAACGGTCTTCAGACACCAAACAAATCTCCTTAATTGGCACACAACCGACAACTAGCGTTGCACCCGGCCCGTGGCGTTTCCAGCAACCAGAGCCGCAACTTCCTGTTCGGTTACAAAATTAAAATCACCTTTAATCGAATGCTTCAGGCAACTGGCAGCCACCGCAAACTGAATCGCCTGCGAGGGATCCGACCATTGCGAACTATTCAAGGCATAAAGCAAGCCAGCCGCGAATGAATCCCCGGCGCCGACACGATCCACGATGTGATGAATCTGGTATGACCGATACTCTCCCTCGGCATCCGTCGGGGCCAACCAACTACGATCAGCAGCAGCGTCATACAACAAACCACCCCAGTTATTATGGTCGGCCGAGAGGCTTTCTCGCAAGGTGATCGCGACCCTGGAAACGTTCGGATACTGTTTCACGACCGAGCGAGCCACCTCCTCGTAGGCATCAATACGCAACTTCCCTTGATCAACATCCGTATCGGCCGCATGGATGTCCAGCACTTCCCCGGCATCCTCCTCGTTGGCAATGACAACATCCACCCAGGGCATAACTTCACTCATACATTGCCTCGCCAACTCACGACCCGTTGCCTGGTCTCCCCACATCCAGAGTTTCTTACGGAAATTGAGGTCGCAGGAAACCTGGATTCCCTGCTGCTTCGCTCGCTTGACCAATTCCAGGTTGGAACGACAGGCGGCCGCACTGATCGCAGGGGTAATCCCCGTCACGTGCACCCAACTCACACCATCCAACACCTGATCCCAGTCATATTCATCCGGTTCCGCCAGGCTAATCGCACTATACTGGCGATCATAAAGCACCGTGGAGCCACGCTGATTGGAGCCCACTTCCACGAAGTAAATCCCCATACGGCCTGTTTCTCGCCACAGAACATGATCCACATCAACTCCCAAACCACGCAAGCTCGTGGCGATCCCCTCGGCCAACGGATGCGGTGGTAAGGCCGTCAGGTATCGAACCGGCTTCCCGAAAATCGCCAGCGAAGCAGAAACGTTTGCTTCCCCGCCACCCCAGGTAACATCCACGGCCCCCGGTACAGCCTGCGGCCAACGTAAACGCTGGGGCGCAGCAATCCGGGCCATGACTTCTCCAAATGCCAAAAACATTTAACGCATCCCTCCCATGAACAACAGCAAAACTATCCCGTCCTGGAAACAGTGAAGTCTAACCAACTTGCCACCTGCCAGGCACCAGCCTACATGTTCGTTAAATCGTCCCCTCCATGCCCACCCAACAGGGAGTCCAGGGCACTCGTCAGGTCAACACGCGAATCATCTGACAAGGCATAGATGCGACAGATACGGTAACTGACAGGCAAACTGCCAAACAACTCATTTGCCTGCAACGGACGCACTTGGTTCAACGAAGAATCAAGCAAGAAATTCTGCCCGGCCGCTGGCCCATGCGTATGAGGGCGATATACCTGCCGCGCGATATCGACTCGCAAATCCACTTCGGACCACGCGGGCCCCAGTTGCTGTCGAAGCTTTGTCTCTACGAGTGCTGAATCACTAAAAATACTGCTCGATTCTGAATCTCCTTCGGCAAAGACCAAGTTGCGTTGGCAAACCATCTTCCAGGGAACCTGTCGTGACAACAATTGCTGCCATTGTGTTCCCAGGGTTTTCAATCCAACGTCATCACTCAGTTCCCAACGCGCAACATCTACCAGCAGTGAAGATTCCGTAAATCGAAGGTACTCGTCCAGGTGCTCCAATGGATTGCCCGGAAACAGGTGCTCCTTGCTTGCCTGGAACAAATCAACGAGCGTCAGGTCAATTGCCCGAACCGTACGATGAAAATAAACGTTGCGAAACAACTCCATCCGCGCCGTCATGAATCGCATCAAGGCATTGATGCCTCGATCGTGGATCGTCATTCCCGCTTCGGTGAAGAAACTATACCGCAACAGGCGGTCCAGATCGTACGGGCGGAAACTGTAGCCCGACATGTAAGAGTCACGCAGCACGAAATCCATGTTGTCAATCGTATAGATCCCACTCAACAACGTCCGCAACAGCCAGAGCCAGCGAGGCTGTTCATCCTCGCTACCGGAGACCGGTCGTCGGATCAGCCAGGAAATCTGCCGCGGATCTATCTGCTCATCGGGCAACAGGGAACTATTTGGATTACGACGAACTCCCTCCAGCAAAGGCGCCAGCGGACCTTCAATAATTGCCGCGCCCAGCAATTCATGAGTCAGGCCATAGTCCTGTAGAAAATACTCATCAAAAAAATGGCCAAAGGGGCCATGGCCGACATCATGCAACAATCCCGCAAGTCGCAACAAAGATTCCACGTAACCGCGGCTTGGTACGTCCGGGCAAACCGATTGCAGGCTTTCGTAAAGACTGTTTACAGCCTGGCTGGCCAAGTGCATGACTCCCAGCACATGCTGAAAACGGGTATGTTCAGCCGTAGGAAAGACCCACCAGGCCGTCTGCAGTTGGTGGATACCACGCAAACGCTGAACCCAGGGATGGTCGATCAAAACCTGCTCAGAGACCTCTCCAGCGTCACAGCCTGCCGTGAAAGCAATGTAACCATGGATCGGGTCCTGGCTGAGATTTTCCAGATGATATTCGTGCATGCCACGGATTATGGAGTGAGTCAGTCAGTTCGTCCAGCAGTTAGGGTGGCCAGGCAAGGATAACAATCCGCCTCAAACTCCCTCCCCTGGCTCAATTGAGTGTAAAATAGGGGCTCTATAACCGTTACATCCCAAAATTATTATCCAACTTTGCCAGTTTCCGGGTTTTCGGGTAATATCAGCACCTCCCAGCTGGGTCCATGGGCCCTGCCGGAAAAGAAACTGGACTGTTTAACCCAACCTCACCCGTAGAAACTTGTGTCGCCCCCATGGGATGCCGATATCATTGAAACCGGCCTTATCATCTGATCTTGAGACTTTGTTAAGGCACTGCCTCAGCCCAATCGACTGATCTGACGAAGGAGACTACCCGTGGCGCGGCTTGCTTTCATCCCAACATTGATTCTCGTTCTTCTCCTGCAACTGTTCACGGCCCCTGCCCAGGCAGCTCGCCCCAGTGAAACATTGCTTCCCGCCACGACCAAGGGCTTCCTGTCGCTTCCCGACCTGGACGCTTTCCAGGCAGCTTTTGATCGCACCCAGCTAGGCCAACTGGTGCAAGATCCGGTCATGAAGCCGTTCGTGGAAGACCTGCAGCGACAACTCAAGAGCAAGCTGAACCAGACAAGCGTCCGCCTGGGAATCCGCTGGGAAGACCTGGCCGACACCTACGGAGGAGAAATCTGCTTTGCCATCGTCCAACCGAGTGATGCACACCAACCTCACGCCATCGCCATGATTGTTGATGTTACAGATCACCAGCAACAGGCCCAGCAGTTGCTTGAGAAGATCTCCAAGAACCTGATTGCCAAGGGAGCAAAACGTACCACCGAAAAAATCCAGGGCCTGGAAACCGTGCGTTTCGCAATCCCCAACCAACACGACGACACCATTATTCACCACGCTTACTATCGCATCCACGAGAACCACCTCGTGGCCACGGATCACGCCGTCGTGCAGCAACAGGTCTACGCACGATTACTGGAAACAGAAAAGAACAGCCTGGCCCAGGTTGCTGCCTTCGAGAAAAGCTCGCAACAATGCCAGGAAGTCGCCGGCGACAGCCAGCCACATTTACGCTGGTACGTTGATCCGTTTGGTTATGCCGAGGTCGTGCGGGCTGCCGCACGCGGCAACAAGAACCAGAAAGATATCCTGGGCTTGCTCGCCAACCAGGGCTTCGCAGCCATCCAGGGCCTGGGAGGGTCGGTCACGTTTGCCCATGGTGAGCATGATATTACTCATCACACCTGGGTCCATGCACCCGCTGATCGTTCCGGTGTTCAGGCACGTCTGAAGCACGAACAAAAACAGATCGCTGACGGTCAAAAAGTGGATCCTCGGACTGCCGCCAAATCTGATGACAGGTACGTCCAGGCAGCCCGCATGCTGCACTTCCCTAACAGTTCACAATCGAAAACAGAAAACTGGGTACCCGGAAACGTTTCCTCCTACCTGGCCCTGAACTGGAAAATAAAAGATGCCTTTGAATATTCCAAGACACTGGTCAACGAGATGCTGGACACGGAACCCGGCGAAGACCTGTTTGAAGAAATCCTGGATGGTATCGCGCATGACGTGAACGGACCGCAGGTAGATTTCCGCAAGGATCTCATCGCATTTTTTGGCGACAGGATCTACCTCATTAGCGACCACACCCTGCCAATCAAGCCTGACAGCGAACGGTGGCTGTTCGCCCTCGACGTCACGGACCAAAAAGCGGTTTCACAGGCAATCGAAAAGCTCATGAAGGCTGAGCCAAACAAGAAAAAAACCGAGTTCCAGGATCACGTGATCTGGGAAGTACTGAATGTCGAAGAAGCGGTCGACGTGGAAACACTGGAAATCAGCGGGGCAGGCTTCGAACCCTTTGGAGCCGAGGAAGAAGCTCCACCCGAGGATTCAGGAAAGCTCCTGTCCAAGTGGGCCATTTCCGTGAACAGCAACGGCAAGCTCATGGTTGCCTCTAGTGCACAATACATCATGGACATCCTCAAGGGTCAGGAAAACAACAGCCTGAACAGCAGCAGTGATTTCCAACGCATCAATGCTTCCCTTGAAAAAATGGGAGCAACGGACACGTGCCTGAGACTCTTCACACGAACTGACAAGGCTTATCACACGTCCTACGAGCTATTGCGACAAGGTAAGATGCCAGAGTCCAAGTCCTTGTTCGGCATGATCCTTAACGGCCTACTGGGATCCGAAGAAGAAGGCGCTATCCGCGAACAGCAAATTGACGGCAGTCAAATGCCTGCCTTCAAATTGGTCGCCAAATACCTGGGGCCCTCCGGTGGGTTTGTCAGCGCCCGGGAAGACGGATGGTTCATGTCCGGATGCCTGTTGGCCAAACCGGCACCTTAATTCCATCGGTTTTCGCCCGACGGATTTACAGTCCCACCTTGGCCCAGAACGGATGCTGACGATCTCCGCGTGTACGCACGTCTTCCAGTAGAACATCCAGGCTCGGTTCGACCTGGCGGCCCAACTCACGCCCGTTGATGGTAACGTAAATACGTTCCCGGAAGTCTACCATCTCCGGTGAGATCCAAACGGTTACCTTCCCTGTCCCGCTACGGATGCGAATGCGATTGTTCTCCGATATCGTCCCCTCGGTTTCAGCCGGGCGAGACCTGGCGATTGGCCACTCCAGGGGTGCCACCACCGATCGTTCAGGAAAATCATCGAGTTCAGCCCACCAGAAATAATTATCCCAGAGACGCATCGTTACCGACTTGAACTCATCCGGAAAGAAATCTCGCTCGTGGAGCCGAATCCATTCAAACATGCGGTGAATCTCATCCTGGAAATGCTCGTGACCGCGCCCCCGATACTCCACGACCATGGTGTCAAATCCCTGTCGCGTCAGGTAACGATTAAAATCGCGTGAATTCTCAGCCAGGCTATTACCGTCCATCTCACCGAGGACAAAATAAAATGACATGTTACGGCCATTTTCCCAGTAACGTGAAACGTACTTATCGGCACGCGCTACCACGGGAATGACCCCGGCCCAGAGATCTGGATGCGACAAGCCGATGTCCCAGGCGGCATCTCCACCCATGGAATGACCGCTTAAAAAAATGCGGTCCGTATCGATGGAAAAACGCTGGCAGGCATCTCTCAGGGAAAACAGCACTGCTGCATGCTCACGTGCCGAGTACATGTACTTGCTCTGGTAGGCACGATTCCAGACAGGAGCAATCACGATACATCCGTGACGCGTGGCCTGTCCCATCCGTACCTTCCGCTGCGGATGAAACGCCCCGGCCCACCAATCAATCTGCTGTTGTGCAGTGGTACCTGCGCCATTAAGTGTGACAATACAACGATATCGACGATAAGGATCGTAACCGGGAGGCAACTGGACCAGGTACCGAAACGACTCATCTTTCTCCAAGCCCGGCACCTCAAGTTCCATCAACCCGGGAACCGCTGTTTCCTGGGGCAACGTTTTCTTGACGGGCTTCATGTGACTGATCAGCCGGGCCACGTTCGCAGGCGCACTCCCCTCCATGGTTCGCAGACGCTCCAGGATTGCCTGGCGATCAGCCTCGATATCTGCCACCAGGTAATCACGCACCTGGTCACGCACAGTACGCAGTGAAACAGCTACGGCAAGGTTTTCGGTTCCCTCACCCGCTCCCATTAACCATCCACTGATAGCCAACGCCAACTTGGCATCAGAACTGAGATTCATGTCATCAGCAAGTCGCAGGAAATCAGCCATTCGATTCAGCGTATTTAGATTCAATTCCTGCTTCATTTCGTCCAGGATCGGCATCATTTTCTTCTTGATATTGGCGTCCGCTACCTGGGCCAGATGGTATTCAAATAACATCAAGACTTTCTGACGTTGTTTTTCCTGGGTCTCGTATTCCTTCAGCATGTCTCGAACTAACAACAGCGTTTCCACAGCCACGCCCTGGTTGGGAAAATTACTGAGCCAGGTATAGACCTGCTCGTGCTGTCCCGCTTCCCGTCGAAATTCAATCTCGCGAATCAAGCGTTCCGCCAAGCGTTGGCGAAGCTGCTTGACCTGGTCATTCAAATTGCTCAGCCCGGGGAACTTCTCGATGGCGGCCTCCAGTTCCGCGAGCGCATCCTGGTAGCGCTGGCCCTGCATGTAAAGACGCACAATGCGCAGACGATCGCCCGGCTTATCCATATCCAATTGGCGTTTGAGGACCTTCGATAATGTCGACGCCGGAATTGAACTGGTCGCAATCCTCGTTTCGCATACGAAAGAATCCTTGGCAATCAGGCCCTGGACCTTCGTATAGGTGGGATTGATCTCCGTAATACCCTGCAGGATATCAATCGGTCCCCGAACGGACTTGATTGTGAAGACACGACGACCAAACTGATCAAAGGGAGTCACTCGCAGAATGGCGCCGATACTACCAATCCGACGACCGGTGGTAGCAACACGCTGACGAATTTCGATCTTCTCGATATTGGCCTGCGGGGAAGGTACTGCCGAATGCAACTGGTACGTGGAGAAAAAAGTACGACGGATCCCGTCATCCGCAAAGAGAATCAACTTGGGAGACGACTCACCCTGGCCGCCATCCGGCTTGATCAGGTCCGATCCCAGGGAAGCAATTTTACCTGGCAGTCCCTCCACTTGCATGCCATTTTTCAACGTATAAACGGCGCCTTGAACAGGAGGTGCGACCAGCACAGCCATCGAGGCGACTGCTGCCCACCAGGTAAACCCTGAAAAAAATTTCATGCTTCCTCTCCGATCTCACGTATCTGGACCACAGTCAAAACAGATCCAACCGCAACACAAATGCCATGACAGATGCTCATGGATATCCGGATAAATTATAGCGGTTCACCCTAATTCCACGCAATTTTACTGACCAACTGGCCTCTACTGACTCCCCGAATCTATCCACTTCTTCCGGTAGCATACGACAGAATACGCCTAAATCACTAGAGCATCTGGGGCACCTGTCCATTGACACCGGGAAAACAAGTAGGCAAAAATAGCGTTTCTGGGTAAGAACACGAGGACACGCTAATGTTACGTCGCGCACTGAATTACTTGCTCATCATTTTCGTGGTGTTAAATGCAACGTTCCTGGTCACTATCAGTGGCTATGCTTTGACCGCCTCAACCGGGGATTTGGCTGCCTCGAAAGTGTTATGGTGGGTTTCGATGGTCTGCCTGATGGCCACGGTGATCGACCTGATCCTGTTACTCATCACCCTGGGGTTTCATGCCATCGATTCCTCTGCCGGATCATCCGATTCAGAACTCTAGTCCGAGCCACACCACATAACCTGCATCTGGCCTGACCGAGGTTAATATCGCCAACTCATGCCGATCACGTTTTCCTGCCCGCACTGCAATCGACGCCTGAGCGTGCCCTCCAAGCGCGCCAACACAACTGCGGTTTGCCCGAAGTGCCAAGAGCAATTAACGGTTCCGGAAAAACCCCGGCCCAGCTCCCCGAACAATAAAAAGAAAACGGCAGATACAAAAACACCTGTAGCTGCGAATCCGTTTTCCGAGTTTGAAGTCTTTGACTTACCACCAAACGAGGCTTCCAAGGTCGCTCATCAACAAAAGCTGGCGAGATCTCGGAAGCTGGAAAGTCAACCGATAAATCCTGCAACGCTCGCGGTACCTCGCCATGTGCTTTATCTCCAGGGAGGCCTGCTGCTGGTACTGGCCGTCACGGCCTTCTCGCTGGGACTCCTGGTAGGACAACAGGGTGGACTGCAGAACGACCAGGGCGCAGCCGGCTTGCAGCCGGCCATAATCACTGGCAAGGTCACCTATGTTTCCGAAGATGGCCTGACTATTTCAGATGATGACTGCAGCATTTTCCTGCTACCACGTGAAACATTTCCTACCACGAAAGTCGCTATCGAGGACCTGGAACCCACCCAACCCGGCCTGGAAGAAATCAAGAGAATTGGCGGTGCTTATTCCCAGGCAGACGTGAAAGGTGAATTCCGCATCAATCTCCCCGCCGGCGGTCGATTTGCCCTGCTGGCCATTTCCGCCAACCGAAAACGAACACGTGATATCTCCGCGGAAGACCTGGCAGGCATCGGAACGTACTTTGAGTCGACCCGGGAACTGCTCGGGGACCGAGAATACCGCTGGTCAACCGAAGTCATACGCGACAATCGGAAATTTGCCATCAAGTTCCAGTAAGCCACTTCCGGCAACTAGAACGGCCAGCCACTGGGGCTTCATTCTACTTGCCTGGAAGCAGGGCAGGGGACTTCCCGGGGAAGACCGGGGCCATCAATAGCGGGCCACATCCTGGGCCACTTCTTCTGGAAAAACAGTCTTAACCGCTTCCTGGGCAGCCTGGGTCATGAATCGCAACTCACTGCCAATGGCCAGGAACTGCATTCCCTGGTCAGCTCGTTCCAACGCAGAGGCTGGATCCATGGCATGAATCCCCGTGGGAGTCCCCACCTGTTTTCCGACCTCGATGACCCGCTGGATCATCGCCTCATGTTCTTCTGCCGAAGGATCCTGGCCATCCGGACCACGCATCTGGAACCGCAGGTCATTGGGCCCGATAAAAATCGCATCGCAACCCGGCAAACTGTAAATGGCTTCTGCGTTCTCCACTCCTTGCGGACTTTCTGTCTGCAATACCACCAGGATCTCGTCATTGGCCCGTTGGTAGTATTCCCCGGCGGTACAACCCAGGTTGAGAGAATGCATCCCACCACCTGCACTACGATTGCCCGTAGGAGGATATTTCGCAGCCGCAATCGCTGCTTGACCTTGCTCCACTGTATCGACCATCGGAACCACGATTCCCATCGCTCCAGCATCCAGGACACGCTTGATGTAATGATGACTACCTTCCGGAACTCTCGCCAGGGGAACACACCCCGCATCTGCAATCGCACCAAAAATCATGGTTGCCTGGGCCCAATCAATCGCCGAATGCTCGATATCAAGCGTCAACCAGTCAAAGCCAAGACGAGAGATCACACGGGTCGCATAAAGGTCACCAAGAGAAAGCCAGGTACCAAAGGTTGGCTCACCACGACTTAGCTTTTCCTTGACATAGTTGGTTTTCATTGCCATCGTTTCGCCTTTCAATCCCAAAGCCGTTCAATCCCAAAGAAAGTAATCGACGCAGTGTTACAGAGGAAACATGGACTCGCAACCCCCCCCTTTCCAGTAGATTTATGAACCACCCCCCACAAATAACGTTTAGACTTTACCGCAAATCGTTATACTAAAAGGAACAGCGGACAGCCCCAGAGGGTGGTCCCCGCGTCCTGGTATTTCTTCACACGCGTTACGCCTCAAATGACAGGGTCTCCCAGCATGAAAACGTACCCCCATTATCTTCGCTTGCTGGCAATGCTGTTGGTCGCCACCCTGGCACATCGCGTTTACGGTCAATCAGAAGGAAACTACCAGGAAGCTCGCCAGCGCATGGTCCAGGAAGCCCTGGTTGCAGCCGGAGTCAAGGATCCTCGTGTCTTACGCAGTGCTGCTGCCACGCCACGTCATGAATTCGTCGATCGCAAATATCGTCGTTATGCTTACCTTGATATGGCCTTACCCATCGGCGATCGACAAACGATCTCATCGCCGTTTATCGTGGCTTACATGACAGAATCGATTGATCCTCAGCCAACCGATCGAGTTCTCGAAATCGGTACCGGTAGCGGTTACCAGGCGGCAATCCTCAGCCCGCTCGTAAAATCAGTCTATTCGATTGAAATCGTTCCGGCACTCGGACGTAACGCTAAACGGGTCCTCCAGCAACTCAACTACCAGAATGTCCATACTCGTATCGGTGATGGATTCAAAGGCTGGACAGAACATGCGCCCTTCGACAAGATCATCGTCACCTGTTCGCCCGAGGACATTCCCAAGCCACTGGTTACACAACTCAAGGAAGGTGGCCTGATGGTCATACCGGTGGGAGAACGGTTTCAGCAGACGCTGTACCTGATGCGTAAGCAAAATGGCAAACTCGTCTCCGAGGCACTCCGTCCAACCTTGTTTGTTCCCATGACGGGCCAGGCTGAAAAAGACCGCCAAGTTCAACCGGATCCACTGCGTCCGGAAGCCGTCAATGGCAATTTTGAAAAGCCGCCCCAGGAAAATAAGTTCCTACCAGGCTGGTACTACCAACGGCAGATGACCTGGGAGACCGATGATGAGGCACCCCAGGGACAACACTACATTAAGTTCACTAATCGTACCGCCGGACTCGCCGCTCACATCATCCAGGGATTTCCCATCCAGGGGAGTAAAATCAGCCAATTGAAAGTCTCCGGCTGGTTCCAGGCCGACAACGTGGCCAGTGGTCGTAGCGTGAATGAGTTTGCCGGATTAACCATCAGCTTCTACGACAAAAATCGACAACCCCTAACCATGGTCTGGATCGGGCCCGTGCAAGGAACCAAACCCTGGCATCGATTGAACAAAACTTTCCGTGTTCCAGCATCCGCTAATGAAGGAATCCTGCGAGTCGGACTCTTTGGTGGAACCGGCACAATGGCCGTTGATAACGTGCAAATGAGCCCGGTTGCCCGTTAAGAGGCAACCGATGCAACAAACGCCTGGGCCCAACACACCTCGCCTAAACGGCTGCCAGCTCATAGCTTCCAGCATTCTCCCTAAACCCCGAAACCGGGAAATATACCCCAAACTACTTGAATTACGCAAAGGGACAGTTATTCTAGAAAGGAGCTGTTTAACCACTCAAAATAACTCATTGCGAGACCAAGGAACTACGATTCATGATGCGAACCCAACGAATCCTCACCATCACCGGGCTCTCATTGGCCGTCCTCTTGAGCGTCGCCGTCACTTCCGCCCAAGCAGGCTGGCACCACGCTCCAGTTAAACGCGTCAGTCACGCTAGCAGTGGTGGCAGCTGCGGGGGAAGCAGCGGAGGATCCAGCGGCCATTCTCATGGCGGACTGATCCAGAATATGCTCTCCTCTCTCCATCAGCATCATTGGCAGAGGCACCAGGTTTATCGCGGTCATTTTTCTTCTGGCGGATCATCGGGTGGCAGCGTCTACCTGCCCCGCATGTCTCGACGCTTGTATTATGCTCCGGCAGCCGTTGTACCAACGCCCGCCAAGAAGGCCAAGGCAACGACCGATCCCGCCAAGAGGCCAGCAGCCAAGAAGCCAGCAGCCAAGCCTGCGGAGAAACCGGCTGAGGAGACCAAGCCTGCCGATGCACCTAAAGAAAAGGAATCTGCTGGAGAAGCTGTACAGGACAAGGCCACGTTCAACGTGCAGGTTCCGGACGACGCCCGTGTTTTCATCAACAACCTGGCCACCAAAACCCCTGGCATGAATCGGCGTTACGTATCACATGGCTTGGAAACCGGTTTCCGATACAGCTATGAAATCCGCGCCGAGGTAACTCGCAACGGCAAGCTCATCCAGGAAACCCAGACCGTACAGCTGGAAGCAGGGCAGACGAGAAACCTGAACTTCAAGGTACTCGATAAACCCGTTGCTGTCGTGACAACGCTGATCCTGCACGTTCCGCAGGGAGCCCGCGTAACACTGGCTGGCAAACCACTTCCTGACGGCAATGAAACCCGGACGTTTCAAACCAGGCAACTCGTGGCCGGGGAAACGTGGACAGACTATCCCATCCAGGTGACTTACCAGCAGGATGGACGGACCAAGCAGCTCCAACGGAATGTTACCCTCAAGGCAGGCAACACCCACGAGATCAAGCTGATCGACGACCCAACCCGGGTAGTAAACCTTCGTTAAGCGTCCCTAAGAATTCAAGCATTTAGCCTGGACCCTCGCATCGTCAACACACGATGCGAGGGTTCTTTTTTGGATTTTCTGCTAGAATGACTACGTTCCTTTTTGACCAAGAGAACTGACAACGCATGGCGCCTTCGCCGACACCACCGACTCAAATTTCCCGGCGGCTGAAATGGCTGCTAAGCGTGCTACTACTATTCCACCTGGGCGCCGTCGTCATCCCTCCCTTTACGTTTGCGACACGTACCGGTTACGAATCGTCTCCACTGGCTCAACTGATGATGTCGGTCGTGCAACCCTATTCCAACGCCCTGTACCTTAACCATGGTTATTTTTTCTTTGCTCCCAGCCCCGGCCCCAGTCACCTGATTGAATATGACGTGCCGGCTGACGATGGCAGCAAGGAGACCTTCCGGATCCCGGACCGCCAGTCACAGTGGCCCCGGCTGTTCTACCATCGCCACCTGATGCTGGCCGAATGGATCCACAGTAATTTTCCACCAGAAACGGTACCGGAATGGATACCGCCATCCGAGAAGCGTCGGCTGCATGAAATCTACCGGCAATTAATCGCCTCCCTTCAACAACATCTGCAACATCGCCATGACGTAGACGATGTAACCCTGAGAAGGCTGGAGCATGAACTGGTCTACCCGGAGGAATATCTCAGTGGAAAACATGACCTGTTCGCTCCCGAGCTATACCGACCGTTACCATTGGAACCTGGCATCGAAGAGGCTCCCTGATCCCTGCGGCAAGGCCACAGCCACTTCCAGGCTACCACGAGAACGTATCGATCCATGAATACACAACTGCCTTCAATCAGCTGGAGCTCACAATGGCGCCAGGGCTGGGACCACTTCTGGTTCACGCCCATGCCACCACATACGCTGGCCATCATCCGCATTGCCACAGGGGCAATGCTTTTCTATACGCATTTGGTGTGGGCGCTGGACCTGCAGGCATTCCTTGGATCCCAAAGCTGGATTTCCACCAGCACTTCGCAATTCCTGCAAGAGGGGAACTCGACCTGGAGCTATCTCTGGTACATCTCGTCTCCGACCCTACTATGGACCACGCACCTGGTTGGCATGGCAGTTTTTGCGATGCTGTCACTGGGCATCTTCACGCGGGTAACCTCCGTGCTTGCCTGGCTGATCGCCCTTTGCTACTGCCACCGCCTGGAAGGCGCGCTGTTTGGCCTGGACCAGATCAATGTCCTGCTTGCCATGTACCTGGCAATCAGCCCTGCAGGCCAAGTTTACTCAATCGATTCATGGTGGAACAAACGAGGAAAACCCCTGGATGCGCAAGATTCCCTCGCGACCATCCGCGCAAATATCTCCACGCGATTGATTCAACTCCACCTCTGCACCAT